>FWPV01001519.1_pt1 | contig 63662 bp, 59 predicted proteins | sample 2228371 | NCBI WGS metagenome assembly FWPV01 (sample SAMEA103939776, study PRJEB20133) | metagenome
CCTTCCAGGTCCGGACAGGCGTGGCCGCTGAAGAGCTCGCCGTCCAGAGGGGAAAACGACAGCTTCCGGGCCGTGTCTTCATCCTGGCATAACTGGAAGGTCTTGAGGAGCCCCTGCCAGAGGTCGGGGTGGTGGTCCTGCCGCCGGTGGCGCTCGCAGCGCTCCCTAAGGCGGCTGAGGCTGTAATAACGGCTGTACACGGCTTGGCAGGCCGGGTCAGCTCCCGGGGGAAACAACAGCCGGCGTTCTTCCGCCACCATCAAAAAGAGCAGGCGGTAAACCAGGCGCAGCAGCTGGCGGTAATAGTCCACGGCGCTGAGCCGGCCGGCGGCCAGAGCCTGGCGCAAGGCCTCACTGTCAGGGTGAGCCAGGAAAGCCGTGCCCAGTTGCTGCAGGGCCGCTTCCACCCCCTCCCGCAGATGCTCCCGTACCCGGCCCCCTTCGTCGATGCCCTGCTGGTAATATTTTTCCAGCCAGCACTCCGGAGCGTCCGCCGCCCCTTGAGGAAAGCGGGAGCGGTGCAGCAGGCGGTAAAGCAGGACAAACTCGCTGTAGAGATTTCCCTGCACCAGGGCCTGAAGATCGAACTCCACAAAGGTGGGCCGGGCCAGGCGGGCGGTATTCCGGAGCAGCCGCAGTTTGTCGCCGTTGGTCACCAGGCCCCAGAGGGCGTCGGAGCGGTTGAGGTATTCCTGGACCAGGGCATGGGGGCTACGGCGACCGTCGCCCCGCTGCCCCAAGGGCTGGTCAATGGCCACCAGGTGGACCGGCGGGGCCTCCGGGTCCTCCCCGGCCCGGTGGGAAAAGGCGAAGGTGTCGCCCCCCACTACGGCGGCCCGGCGTTGAAAGACCAACTCAAAACCGAGGCGCTCCAGCAGGGGGATGACCCAGGCTTCCCGGGTCAAGGTGGTGCTGCTCTCTTTGGAAAAGGACAGGCGGCGCTGGAAGGCGTCCCACAGCGACCGCATATCGGAGAAGGCGGCCTGCATCTCATCGCTCAGGCGGTGGCCGCTCTTGAAGCCGAAGTCCTCCGGGCGCTGGCCGGTTAAATCGCCAGACGCCACCCGATCCAACAGATCGGCGGGGAACAGCCCTCCTTCCACCGTGACCGCCACATACGCCATCAGGGCTTCCCTCCCGCCGGCACCAAGACATAGCAGCCGAGAATGTCCGGTGGCGTGTGCGGTTGAATGGTGAGTTTCGGAGCCTTGACCAGCTTTCGCAAGCGCTGATGGGATTCGTGCAGGTTCTTCGTGCGCCAGTCGACCAGAGGCTGATACCAACGGTCCTGGGACTCCAAAAATTCCAAGGCCCTGCGAACGTGGCCGGTGCGTTCCTCGGGGGGCATATTGGCCACCGGACGGGCGGTGGTAAGCAGTCGGCGCGCCGCGGATTCCAGAGGCTCAAGCCACCTGAGTTTACCTTCCTGCCGCTCCCAAGCTGCCACCACCACCTCTTCGGCAAATTCTTCCACTTGCTCTTTTAAGAGATAACGGCACCTCAGCAACAAGATGGCGGTGCGCAGTGATACGGCATCGGTGAACATGGCCCCGGAGCGGGCGAACAGCTCGTCCGGCTCAGGAGCAAAGGCCCGACTGATAACTTCCTGACAAAATGTCTCAATGATAGGATGGGTGCGGCCCAGATACACCGCCTTCTCATCCTTCAGCCGGTCGAACGTCACCCGCAGGGGAAACTCATATTTGCCCAGGGTCTGAAGGCTCTTTGCCAAGTCACCGGGGAAAAGGAGAAACACCCCGGGTTTGTCAGCGGGGAGGAGCCGGCCGCCGAAGCGCTGAGCGGCATTGGCCAGGAAGCGGGCCACCGCCTCCGGTTCTCCCAAAACCGGGTCAGTGGCTTCCAATTCCCGGGCGACCTCCTCCGGCTGGATGCCATGCTGGGAGAAGTAGGCCCGCTGTTTACCTTCCCGATCAGCGGCAGCCTCCCATTCGGCATGAAGACGGCTAACCTCCGGATCGGTAAACTCTAATTGGAGCTGCACTCCCCGGGTAGGCCGACGCAGGAGCACACTATCCACTACGGCCTGGATCACCTGTTCCGCCTGGGCCGGCACCGGAACCGTGATGCCTAAACGATCGCGAATGGTCTTGGCCTTGCGGATTAAGACATCAAGAACCACCAAGTCCACCTGGTTATCCGCCCCGTACAAAAGGACTGTCTTGATGGTGCTGCGACGTTGGCCGAAGCGGTCCACCCGGCCTTCCCGCTGCTCCAGACGGTTAGGATTCCATGGCAGATCATAATGCACCACGGCATCGAAGTGGTCCTGGAGGTTGATCCCTTCGCTCAGGCAATCGGTAGCTACCAGCACTCTGGTGGGATTTTTGACCAGTTCCTCAACCCGGGCCCGCCGCTCTTCGTCACCGATCTCGCCGGTTACCGCAATGACCCGCAAAGCTGGAAACTCAGCGCCTAAAATTTGCACCAACCAGGTCTCTAAGTACTTGGCCGTAGGGATAAAGCGACAAAAGACAATGGGACGATAGCCCTCCCGTAAGAGATCCCGCACAATTTGGGAGACTGCGGCCAGCTTGTGATCGGTATCCGGACCTATTAACCTCTGGGCAGTTTTGAGGAAGTGGGAGAGGCGCCTTCTCTCCGTGTCGCTCAGATGTGCCTCGGAATCTTCTACGGGAGCGCTGGGGGCATAGTCACCTGCATCTTCCTCACCGACAGGATCAAGAACTTGAGGCCGGTAAACCTGATCCACCTCCTCCTGGGTCGCGTAAATGATTTCCTCGCCAAAACCCTTGCGCCTGGCATGTTCACTTAACACCGCGGCGGCTGCTTCCGGACTGGAGAGCACACATCGGAGCAAAGCAATGGCGGCCCAGTGGCGGACGCGCTGCTGCTGCGCCCTGAGTCCCTGTCCCGACTCCACGGTTTCCCGGCAGTAGGCCAAAACCTCATTAAAAAGGCCACGGTACGGATCAGATAATGTGTACCTAACCTCACTGGAGTCTCTTTCTGGAAAGGGAGTTTCTGCACCCAGCCAACGTTCCAGGTCCCGGCGGCGGCGCTGCACCACATGGGGAAGCAAGACTTTGCGCTCCAGTTCCTGCGATGGGCCGGATTCGTCAAGGTCGAAATCAGGGTCTATCAGACCCAGCAGGGAGCGGAAACTCTCTTCAATGCCACTGTGCGGGGTGGCGGTGACCAGGAGCAGATGGCGGCTGGGGTCGGATGCCAGGTCTCTCAGAAAAGCGTAACGCTGGTGCTGCACCCGCTGGTCACCCCTGGGGCGGGCCGCCATGTGAGCTTCATCCACAATAACCAGATCAGGCGCATTCTGGAGGAAATGGCCACGGTGTCTGTCCGATTTGATGAAATCGATGCTGACCACCAGGTGGGGATAATACTGAAAGATGCTCAAATCCTGTCGGGGCAGGTCCCGCTCCAGGCGGGCAATCCTGGAGGGCTGGATCACTGCCGTCTCAATTACGAATTTCTCCCGGAGCTCTGTCTCCCACTGATCGCAGAGGTGGGCCGGGCAGATGACCGCCAATCTCTTGGCCAAGCCGCGGCCCAGGAGCTCCCTGGCGATCATGGCTGCTTCAATGGTCTTGCCCACCCCCACGTCATCGGCTATTAGAAGACGGATCGGATAAAGACGCAAGGCCATGATCAAGGGGACAAACTGGTAAGGCCTGGGCACCACCGAAAGGCGTCCCAGAGAGCGGAAAGGGGTGGCGCTGGATCTGAGACTCAGGCGAGTAGCGTCAAAAAGGAGCAGGCTGCCGGTGGCATCGCCGGTAACTGTGGGGTCTGGAGGCGCAAAGGAGGTGGCGGCAACAGCATCACCCTCCATGGGGAGGAAAAGGCCGGTTTCCTCTGGGTCACCACCGGTGAGTGGCCGCAGCCTGAGGACATCCGCTTCCTGGGTTGGCAAAACTACCCAATCTCGCCCCCTGGCATGGACGAGGGTCCCTGGGACGTACTCCAAATTCCTCAAAATTTGCCCCTATAAAGAAAACCTTTGGTCTCTTCAACAAATCCCTTGGACACCGATTTGGGTAAAATAGGAGGTCCAAAGGATGTGCCCCCATGGTGCGAGGTAGTGGTTCCCCGCCAAGGCCATCGGAGGGAGGCCATAGGCCGAAGCTCTCCCGCTTTTGTCCGGGCCCCGGAAGGCAACGGCGTGGCCGAGCGCTTCGTCCACACCCTCAAGGAAAACCTCCTCTGGGTGCAAAACTTCGCCACCTTGGAGAACCTGCACCATGCCCTCCTGGACTTTAAACGGACCTACAACGAAACCTGGATCATCCAGCGCCACGATTATTAAACCCCGGCCAAGGTGCGCCGGGGTCAACTTCAGGCCCTGCCCCTGGCCGCCTGATTTAAGCGTTCACGGTGTCCAATAAAATGTGGACCTTTATTAGGGCTACGCCTGCCGCAGCCGCTTGATCAACCTCTTGAGTGCTGCCAGCGCCCCCTTTGAGGTGTGGGTGTTGCCGGGGCGCAGCATGGCGGCCAGGGGAAAGCCGTCCCGGCCGTCAAAGACGCGAAGCGCATGGCACATGTGCTCGTCGTAGTACTCGTGAAAAAAGCTGAGCTGCTGTTTCCCGTGAGTGGGGTCGTCGGTGGCGTCCATGTCCAGGACGATGACCTTCCGGGGGCCGGGATGGGTCTTGAGGTACAACTCCAGGAGCCAATCGGAGAGGCGGCGCAGGTCTTTGGCGTTCGCCCGGTTCTCAAACCGGGAAGCGGCGCCTGAGAGGCCAGGTCGCCGTCACTCTCCAGGGCCTTGCCGGCCATGATCTTGAAGGCCGGGTCCTTGGCCAGGGTCACGGCATCGTTGTTGTCTTCGTAACTCAGGGCGATAGCGAATAGCCGTTGGCGAACCAGGGTGAGGAGATCGTGTCTCACCTTGTCGGAATCCCGAGGGTCATGGAGACACGCAGCCGCCTGATCGGCGATCCGGTAGCGCTGGTCCAACTCCCGGAGCAGCAGGGGGATATCAAAATCCCGGGCAATGGCCTCCAAAAGATTCGCCACAGGCCGGCGGAACTCCGCTTCATTAGCCGCGGCTGCAGCCATGGCAGAAATATCCGCCGCCACCTGGGGGGCCTGAGCCTCGATCTGGGCCAATGGCGCCAACCGCTGAGGGAGCATAATGAAGGTCCTACAAGATCAATCTGATGAAATCTCGGAGTTCGTCGGCCAAAATCCGGGCTACTCCACTTTTCCAATAGCGCCCGCCTCCCCCCGGTGCCGTCATTCGAAGGTTATCCCAAGGATATGGTCCGTGGCCTGCCCCCGTCATGAGGAGCATTTGAAATGTTAGAATCCCGTTTTTTAAATTGGGTCAGGCTCCATGATACCAGGGTTTGGGCCTTCATGATATATTGTCGTTACCGGTGCGGAGGATAGGGCAACGCTGGAGAGCGACCCGAGCGCCGACACCGGTGGCCAAACGGCTGGGCAGGGCATTTCGCTCTGCCCGTTTTTTTCCTGCCCAGCCGGGGGCCCGGAAAGCGATAAACTCCGGGGGTCCGGGGGCAGAGCCCCTGGCTGCTTCGCCTTCCAAGCAGCATGAAACTCCACCGGAGTCTGGTAACCCAAACTGCTGTGCGGCCGCTCCTCGTTGTAATATTGCCGCCAGCGCTGGATAATGACCCGGGCCTCGGCCAGGCTGTGGAACCACTCCAGGTTCAAGCATTCATCCCGGAACTTGTCGTTAAAGCTTTCGCCGTAGGCATTTTGCCAGGGACTGCCGGGATCGATGTAGTGGGTTTGCACTCCGCAGCCCTTCAGCCACTCCCTCACCGCGGCGGCGACAAATTCCGGCCCGTTGTCGCTGCGCAGATACGCCGGTGCGCCCCGGTCGGCAAACAACCTGGCCAGCACCGCCATGACCGCCTGGGCCGGCATACTGCGGGCTACCGTAATTTCCAGGCTTTCCCGGGTAAACTCGTCCACGATGGTTAACAGCCGCATTTTCCGGCCGGCCGCCGCGTCCTGCATGAAATCATAGGTCCAGACCTGGTTGGGGTAGGCCGCCTGCAGCGGCACGGCGCCGCCTCGCTTCTGCCGGGGTTTGCGCCGACGCTGTGGCCGTTGCAAACCCTCCTGCTTCCAGACCCGATAGATCCGCTTGGGATTGACCAGTTCTCCGGCCCGCATCAGAAGCGCCCAGGCCCGGCGATAGCCATAGCGCGGATATTTCCGGGCTATCTCCCGCAACCGCTCTTTTAACGGCCCATCATCCCGCGGATTAGCCACATAGCGGTAACTGGACCAGCCGATCTTGAGCAGCGCACAGCCGCGTCGTTGCGAGACCTTGAGACCGTGCAGGAACCGGACGGCCTCGCGACGCTGCGGTGCGCTCACCACTTTTTTGCCAGGAGTTCCTTCCTCGCGTCGATCTCCAGGTCGCGCTCGGCCAACAACCGCTTGAGCCTGGCAGTTTCTCGCTCCAGTTCTTTGAGTCGCCTGGCTTCGGACGCCTGCATGCCCCCAAATTTCTGGCGCCACCGGTAAAATGACTGCTCCGAGACCCCATGTGCCCGGCAAATCTCGCCAATAGTCTGCTCGCCCCGCTCCGCTTGCCGCAAAATCCCGATGATCTGTTCTTCCGAAAACCGCTTCTTCTTCATCCCGAATCTCCTTGGGCTCAGGAGATTCTAACCTTTCCTACGCTCCAGTTTTCGGGGAGCAGGTCAGAGGTAGCGGGTTAAGAATCTGGAGAAAAAGTCTCTCCCCAGGATGCCGAATCCTTTGATAGTGGAAAGGCTTCGTACCGCCCTATGCACATCTTCAGGTTTAGCCCCGAAGAGACTTCTGGTCTTTTCCCCTGCCAGTTTGGTGAGGCTTTCCGCCGCGGCCAGTTGGGCCATCTCACCCACGTCAGACCTTATCCCGTGTCTTCTGGTGTAGGCGTCAACAGCATCCGTAAAAGCCCCCACCACCTCCATCAGGGTCGGTTGCGGAGGGACTTCCAGGCCTCGCTGTCTGAGCTCTTGGGCAAAGTTTTGGCCTTTGGCGGCCAAGGGGACTTGGGTGAGGAGCCAAAGGGAATAAATCAGGGCAGGGTCTTTGTGGGCGGTTTGAAGGCCCTTCCGGGATGCCTCCAGGGCGGTAAGGGCTATCTCAGCGGTGCTTGCCCCGCTGTCTATCAGGCTTACCACCTGATTCCATCTTACTGTGCGCGGCAGCCTGCCGAGTCTAATATGGCCCATGGTTTCTCCCTGTCGGGATAGGTCAGCGGTAGGCCTCCCGGCGGTGTTTGATGTGAAGGACGTGGACAACTTGCCCGATGAGGTCAATCTCCAGGATAATGCGCCAGTCCCCCACCCGCAGGCGCCACTGGCCCGGCTTCATCTTTATCTTGCGCAGCTCGGCCTGTTCAGGGTTAATCAGGACTTGATCCAGGGCCTGAATAACCCTCTCCCTCTGCGAAGCATTAAGAGCCGCCAGATCCTTTTGGGCATGCTTGGTGAAACTGAGCCTCACCGGCCGAGTTCCTTTTTTATGTCCTCCCAGGCCACCACCCTGCCCTCGGCCAGGTCTCTTTCCGCTTCTTCAAGGTGGGCCAGATCTTCCTCATCCAGGGGTTCATCATCTTCCGGGGCGTAAAGGAAAGCCCGGAGCACGGGATCGCCGGTTTTGCTCAGGAGGTATTCCAACAGCCTCTTGGCCGCCAGCGTATCACTTTCCGGCAGGGCATCAACCAGGCGATAAAGTTCGCTTTTGGAAATGGTTTGCACGATGCCTCCTCTCAGGTCTATTCAAAAGCCTTAGTCTGCTTTTCCGTTCTGACTTGGGGTGTAAGCAGTTCCCCGCTTCTCACAGCCGCCTCTTTCAAGGCGCCCGGCGTCAGGTGGGCATAACGCTGCGTGGTCTTAACATCCTTGTGGGTCAGAAGCCGCTGCACCACAGCCAGATCCACCCCATGGCTTACCAAGACAGAGGCGAAATGGTGTCGTAAGCCGTGCAGGCGGAAATCCCTGGGCAACCCCGCGGCTTCCCGTATCCGCCGCCAAGGCCCGCTGAAGTTGCTTCGCTGCTTGCCGTCTTTCCCAGGAAATATCAAAGGTGAGGTGACCTCCAGGGTCCGAAGAACCGCCAGGGCTTCAGGGCTCACCGGAATGTTTTCAGTCTTGCCGCCTTTGGGGTCCCGCAGGCGGATCAGACCGCGCTCGAAATCCACATCCTCCCAGGTCAGTTTGAACAATTCGCCCCGCCGCAAGCCGGTGAACAGGACGAATTTGACAAAGGCGGCGCTCTCCCGGCAGGGCCACTTTGCCAAGGTGTCCAGGAGCCGGGCCAGTTCTTCATCTTTCAGAAACTCGGTCCTCTGATTATCCACCTTGGGCAGGGAAACGGCTTCCAAGGGACTGTTGCCGTCATACAGCCCCCACTTGCGGGCTAGGTTGTAAAGTCGACGCACGATCACCAGGACGTGCTTAATGGTGGCCGCGGCGTAGGGCTTGCCCTGCCTGTTCAGCCCTTTCTTGAGGTCCAGCTTCAATCTTTCCAGGTCGAAGGGAGAGATGGCGTCCAGGCGTTTCTGGGCGAACCGGGGTTCAAGGTGCTTGCGGTAATACCGCAGGTCGTCAATCCAAGATTTCTTGTGTTCCTTGGCCCAGGGAAGATATTTGGCCCACACCTCCCCCAGGGTAGGAACCTTTCTTTCTTGGCGACTGGTCTTGAATTGCCCCCGCAACAGATCGGCCTTGATGGCCGCTTCGGTTTCCCGGGCCAAGGTGAGGTTTTCCACCACCCGGGTCACCCGTTGCCCTTTGATGGATACGCACACCCGGTATTTCTTGTCCCGGCCAAAAGCCATGCCGCATCCGGAACAGGCTTTGGCCTCTAAGCCATTGCTGGTCTTACAGGACGTGCAGAAGATGTGGATCGCCATGATGCCCTCATTCCCGGTGTGCACATAGTGTGCACGTTTGCAGAGTAAACCGTCTCTAAGTGGGAAAAACTGGCAAAAGCTATAAGAGGATAATAGCCTTATTTTACTGGAATTGTCAAGAAATATATCAAGACAGGAAAAACGAAAAAAAAACCTTTTAACGGACTTCTAATCCGTGGGTCGCAGGTTCGAATCCTGCCAGGCGCGCCAGTTTTACTTTCAAAATTCACCTACCTTACCGAGAGGCCGGGGTCCCGGCCTTTTTTATTTCAGATGGGACGTTACCGTTGCTCTATCGCTTGGGAGAAAATTCAGCAGGGCTCCGCTCTTTTGCATAAGGGCCCGTAGTTCGTCGTCATCGGAAAATCGGCGCCTCCCAGCAGCTCTCGGAGAGCCTTTAAAGAGGCTCGCTTCAGGATCAAATGTGATGAGGCAAAGGTGTGTCTGAGGCCAGGGAAGCGGCAATCATCAATCCCCGCTTTCCGAGAAACAGCGCTGGCCTGGTGTGATGGGCAAGGCCGGCATGGCGTGAGGCAATCACTAAGAAGTTTCCTGAGTAAGGAGGATCAGGAAACTAGCGGCCGGGAATGGCAATGGGAGGCATATTGCATGTGGGCGGTTGCCTTTTCGAGAGAAAGGAGAAGGGATGATTGACCGGCGGAAGAAGTGCCTTGGCGAACCTGGCAGCGATTTTCCACCTTCCATGGCTACGTGCGGCGGCCGAATCCTTAACCGTCCCGCCGGGGGAGCAGGGGCGGTGCAATCGAAGCTCCATCAAACTTGGGGATAAGGGAGGGTGTTGTTCGCTGGGAAAAATCGCAACGGCGATCAAGACACAATGGCAAGATAGCCGTGATTCCCATCGAACCTCGAGCCAAGGTTGGAAAAAGGGTGGGGAAAAAATGCAAAAAAGAAAAAGGCCCCCTTCGGGCCTCACATGCTTAATTTGCTGGCGGGCGATGGGCGACTCGAACGCCCGACCTTTGGTTCCGGAGACCAACGCTCTATCCACCTGAGCTAATCGCCCGCTGATACGTATGTACCCGATTGTCCGCAGGCTGTCAATTCTTGATTGGACCAGAATCCTGAAACCCCGGCAAGCCGGCGGAACAGGCAAGGAGAATGCTGACAACGGCGCCCGGGGTGTGGACAAGGTTGCACCGCTGCAGGCCCACCAAGCTGCTGAGGCGGGCTTGCCGGGAGGGGGCAAAACCCCCGGTTTTTACTGCCAGGGGCGGATTTCCTGAAAAGGAGCCTGACTTACCGGGGGAGTCTTTCCCTGGGCCAGCCACAGGCTGAGTTCAGCGGGGACAAAGACTGCGGAGACCACCGTGCCGGGGTTGGCGATTTGTGGGTCGGCCAGGATCTGCTGGATTTCCCGGGGACCCAGGATTCTGCCGGAGGCCAGGGCGAGAAGACGTTGGTTCCGGGCGCGGCTGTAGGCCTCGGTGAAATGATAGGGGGAAAGCGCCGAAAAAGGGGGGCGAGAAGGGAAGCGCCCCATCAATGGCGTCATTTGCGGACTTTGGAAGTGATTGGTGGCAGTCAGGAGCCCATGCCGAGCGGGTCGGACCACCATGCGCACCGGGGAGATTTCAACGGCCAGGATTTCCCGGGGGGAGGCCAAGAGCAGGGTGTTGCCAATGGTGGCAGGGTGGCCTTGGAGGGCGGCCCAAAACTTTCCGAGGGAATCGGCGGACTCCAGAGCCTGGCGGAAGCGCAGGGCCGCCGGCACTCCCTTCAGAGTGGTTTTTTTACACATGGCGGAAAGCTGGCTGACGGCCAAGCCTGCCCGATTCAGGCCGGTACATACGCCCACGTAGCCGGGCCAGGCCACCGAAACCAAGGGCAGCCCCCGTAGGGGGAAAAAGGAAAAAAGGGTCTGGAGCTTTATCAGGACATCGGTGAACAAAGGGTAATCCAGATTCCGGCCCATGAGGGGGGCGCCGCTGAGGCTGCTTTCCGGGCTCGCCGCCAAGGCCGAGCAGCGGGGGAAGCAGTTTGCCAGATCGTCCAGGACATTAATGAGGAGGATGGTGGCGAGATCGAGGTTGGCGGCCTCCGCCAGGGCGCGCATTTCTTCCCGGAGGGGTGCAGGGATTCGAGGCCAAAAGCGCTTGGCCAGCAAATGCAGCAAGGCCGCCAGGGGCAAAGCCCCCAGGAGGAGGCCGGCCTTACACAGGTATCCCCAGAGCGCCCGACGCATGTGGCGAATTTCCTGGCCCAGCAAAAGGCCATGGCGCCGGCCCATTTCCTGGGGAGAACCTTCCAGGCAGATGAGGGGCGGGGGGGCAGTGAAGGGCATAATCAGCTGGTTGGGAAAAGGCGCCGCCAGCGGGATGCTCCCGACTCTGCGGACCCGAAAGGGGGATGCGACGGCGACATGGGGGACTCCACGGAGGGCTTACAGCGGGGCCGGCTCAACCTCATGCATGGGTGCATTCCCAGGGGGGACAAGAAGGCTACCAGCCACTGCCGCCGCCCCCGCCGCCCCCGCCGCCGGAGAACCCCCCGCCGCCGCTGCCGGAAGAGGAGCCGGGCGGAGAGGCCGAGGAGGCGATGGCGGCGGCGAAGCTGCTGCCCAGGCGGTCAGTGAAACTGCCGACCCGGCCTGGATACCAGCCGCTGCCGTGATACCAAACCGGTTGATAGGGTTGGCCATCCACCTGAGCCTTGGCCAGCACGTCGGCAAACTGTTGGCTCCATTCGTTTTCCACGTCCAAGGCCAGGGCGTAAGGGAGATATTTTTCGAAGAGTTCGGGCGTCTTTCCCGGAGGGTGCAAGATATTTAGACGCTCCTGCTCGGCCACCGAGAGGTAGAGTTTGAAGCCCTCCACCTGGTCCATCACCTGGCGGCCCCGGAGCGTGGGAGCCTTCAGAAGATGCACGAACAACGCGTTGGTGAGCCCCAGGCCGGCAAACAAGGCGGCGGCCAGATAGGAAAGGGAGGTGGCGAAGTAAAAGAGGCCGAAGAACAGGAAAATCAGAAAGGGGAGGAAAAACAGGGTGGCGCCCAGGGCGCCGAACAGCCGGCCGAACCGAAAACCGCCCCGCAGACGGCGCCAGGCCTGGACGGCCTGAAACCCCAGGAAGTAAACCCCGACGCTCCAGCCGGTGAGCCACAGGGAGCTGAACAGGGCCTCCCCCTGGCGGGGGGCAGCCAGCACCATGGTGCCCAGGGCCAGAAGGGAGAGGATAATGCCGGGGATGAGGTAGGAATAGTTGGTGTTGAAATAAATCCGGGTGAGCTCCCGGTCCAGGGTGGATTTCAGGGCGTCTTTGGCCCCCTTGATGATCAGGTGGTTGGTGTTCTGCAGGCGCAGCAGCTCGGTGCCGGAAAAGAGACGCCCCAAGAGGCGCTGCTCGGCGGGGGGCAGCGGGGCGGTGCCGGGGCGGCGCCGCAGGGCATAGTCGCCGTCCTCACCCTCTTGGATGAGCAAGTGGCCCTGCACCGCCAGGTCCACGAGGGCGGCGGCAAAGGCCTTGTCATCAAAGCCCATCTTCATGAGCATGCGGGTGGCCGGAGGCGAGAAACCCTGGGGAGGCGCAAACAGGGGTACAATGGGGCCGGCCTCCGGGTCCCTCCCCACCCGGTGCCAGACCGCCAGATAATAACCCAGGACGATAAGGAGCCAGATGAGTCCCAGGACGGCGCCCAGATTGTCCCGCAGGAACCAGCGGGCCTGCTCGGTGGAGGAGGGTTCATGGACCAGGCCTTTGGGCCAGGCCACGGCGATGGTGAGGCCCTCTTTGACCCCCAGGGGGCGGGTGGTGGTGAAAACCGGGCGGCCGGCGGCATCGTAACGCACACGGACGGCCTGTTCCCGGGAGCCGTAGCTGCCGGTGTAGGCGGCATATTGCAGCAGCTTGGCACCGGGGGGCAGTTCCACCACCGCTTCGGCCCGCAGAATGGGGAACGTCCAGCCGTGGCCGGTGACGTTCCAGTAGAGTTCGTCGTAGTCTTTGAAAAAGCCCAGTTGACGGTGGGTTTGGTAGCGGATGGTATAGGTGTATTGCCCCGGGGGGAGGAAGACGTCTTTTTTGCCGATAAAGAGCTGGACGCCGTTGGCGGCGGCCTGGGTATGATAGGGCTCGGGTCTGCCGTCCCGAAGGACTTCCAGGATTTCGAACCCGACCTGCACCCGGTTCCCCAGGTGATCCCGATAGGTAGTGGGGAAGTCCCGGACCAGGCCGCGTTTAATTTCCCGGCCGGCGGCCTGGACCCGGATGGTCTCGGTGACCGTCAGGGAGGCATCGGCGTTGATTTGGAGAAGGCTCGTGAACTCCAGGATATGCTCGGGGGCGGCCACGGCCGGCGATGACAACGGTGCAGCTCCCAGAAACAGGAGGAGGGCGAGGAAACCCCGGAGCATCCCGGACATGACAGGAGATCCTTTCAGGAGAAGCTCACCCGGGGAACGGCCCGGTCCCCGGCGTCTTGGATTTCAAAATATTCCACCGTGTTAAAATTGAAGGTTCTGGCCACCAGGTTGCTGGGGAAGGACTGAATGAGGATGTTCAGGTTGCGGGCGGCGCCGTTGTAATAGCGCCGGGCCAGCTGTATTTGCTCTTCGATATCGGCCAGGGAGCGCTGGAGGTCCTGAAAATTAGCGGAGGCCTTGAGATCGGGGTAATTTTCGGCCACCGCGAAGAGGGTGCGCAGGGCGGCGGTGAGCATGCCTTCCGCCTGGGCTTTGTCGGCGACGCTGCCGGCCTGGAGAGTTTGGGCCCGCAATTCAGTGACCTTTTCCAACACGCCGCGCTCGTGCTGCATGTAGCCCTTCACCGTTTCCAGAAGGTTGGGGATGAGGTCGGCCCGGCGTTTCAACTGGACGTCGATGCCGCTCCAGGCCTCCTGCACCAGATTTTGATTTTTCACCAGGCGATTGTAGATGGCCACCAAGGCGAGCAAGGCAGCCATTGTCACGGCCACAAGAATCAGCAAGACTACCATAAGGCTCCCATTTTTTGCCGACGCCGAGGGCCGGCCAGATCTTCCAGACTGCCCGATTCCCACAGGCGGGCGAAAGGAAAAGTGGTTGGACGCGTCCAGGATGGGGCGCCTGGGCCTCCCGGGGAGGGGACATGGGCCGCCAAGGGGAAGCGGCGCTCTTCCCCGAGACCCGGGTTCCTCCAAGGCAAATCTCCCCCCGAGTGGGTACAAAACTGAAGTAACGATGGGAAGGGTTAGCAGATTCTCTGCGATGCAAGCTTATTCTCCCCACCCTTCTTCATCATAGTGCAAAGCTTTGCCAGGACCAACAACAATTCGGCGCGGGCAGGGGCGGGATGCCGATTTTCAAGTCCACGGTGCGCAGGGGTGCGGGCAGGCCGGCAGCGGCCGCCTTAGGCGAGAGATGTTCCCTGCCAGCCGGAAAAACGGAACAGGCGGCAGCCTGAGAGAAGATGGCCGGGAGGGCGGCGAAACGCCAAGAGGGGGGAGCTGGAGGCGAAAGGGCCTCCAGCTCCAGGAAGAGTGTTAGCCCAAGATGGCCTTGAGGTCCTCGTCGGGGGTGGTGATGGGCTTGATGTCAAAGTTCTTCACCAGCACGTCCAGGACATTGGGGGTGACAAAGGCCGGCAGGCTGGGGCCCAACCGGATGTTTTTAATGCCGAGGTAGAGCAGGGTCAGCAGGATGGCCACCGCTTTCTGCTCGTACCAGGACAGGATCAGGGAGAGCGGCAGTTCGTTGACGCTGACGCCGAAGGCTTTGGAGAGGGCCACCGCGATCTGGATGGCGGAGTAGGCATCATTGCACTGGCCCACGTCCAAAAGCCGGGGAATGCCGCCGATGTCGCCCAAATCTTTGTCGAAAAAGCGGAATTTGCCGCAGGCCAGGGTGAGGACCACGGTGTCTTTGGGGGTTTTTTCCACAAATTCCGTATAGTAGCTGCGGCCGGGCTTGGCGCCGTCGCAGCCGCCCACCAGGAAGAAATGTTTAATGGCGCCGGCCTTGACGGCCTCGATGACCTTGTCGGCCACGCCCAGGACGGTGTTACGGGCGAAGCCCACCATGACGCTGCGGCCGTTGCTGTCGGCGTCGAAGCCGGGGGTTTCCAGGGCCTTGGCGATAACGGGGGCGAAGTTGAGGTCGGGGATGTGCTTGATGCCCGGCCACCCCACCAGGCCCCGGGTGAAAAGGCGATCGGCATAGGCCGCCTGGGGGCGCTGGAGGCAGTTGGTGGTCATGACAATGGGGCCGGGGAACTGGGGGAATTCCTTGATCTGGTTCTGCCAGGCAGTGCCGAAGTGGCCGTAGAAATGGGGATATTTTTTCAATCCTGGGTAGCCGTGGCAGGGGAGCATTTCACCGTGGGTATAGACGTAGATGCCCTTGCCTTCACTCTGTTTGAGGATCTCTTCCAGGTCCAGGAGGTCGTGGCCGGAGACCAGGATGGCCTTGCCCTTTTTATGGCCCAAGGGCACTTGGGTAGGCACGGGATGGCCGTAGCGGCCGGTGTTGCCGGCGTCCAGGAGTTCCATGGCCCGAAGGTTCATTTCGCCGCATTTCATCACCAGGCCCAGGAGTTCCTGCAGGCCCAAAGCAGGATTGGGAAGCGCGGCAAAGGCTTCATGGACAAAGGCATAGACCTTTTCATCCTCCTGCCCCAGGATCTGGGCATGGTCGGCATAGGCGCAGACGCCCTTGACCCCAAAGAGGAGGATGTGTTTGAGGGAGAGCAGATCGGGGCTGGCGGCAGGGTAAGACTTTAAGCCCACGGCTTCCGCCTGCTGAAGCAAGCCCTCCTTGCTGTCCGCAGGCTGAAAGACAGCGGGACCGCTGAAGTCGGCGGGGCCCCCGGCGGCTTTGACCTTTTCCTTGAGGCGCTCCCGGTGGGCCACCGCCGCATTGATCCAGGAGACGAAGCGCTCCGGGTCAAAATCCACGTTGGTGAGGGTGCCAAAGGTGGCTTGGAGGGTGAAGACGTCGGCCTCCCGGTCGCTGACCCCCACCTGGCGGCCCGCCAGCGCCACCTGGGACAGCCCTTGCAGGGTGTAAATCAACAGGTCCTGCAAGGCCGCCACTTCAGGGTCTTTGCCGCAGACGCCCTGGACGGTGCAGGCTTCGCCTTTGGCTGCTTGTTCACATTGGTAGCAAAACATGGTGACTTCCTCCTCAGTGGTTGGCTGGCCGGTCCGCCGGACCAAGCCGGATGATCGCTGCCAGTCAGCCGGGGCACCCACGCGGGATCGGTTCCCGCCAGGTTCTGGGCCGTCGGCCATCTTACCAGAAAATGTATTTCGGCCAGTTGGTAAAGTGTTTGACTTAGCGCAAGGAGGGGGAGGGTTTTTGCAATTTTTCGCCGGCGGAATTTTGTGTTTACGTTATCGCCTTTTTAATCCGAACAGGAGAGGGGGGTGGGGCGGTGAGGGGAAGGGGAAAGATGGCGGGGGCGGCGGCCTTGGCGCTCATGCTGGGGATGGGCTGGGCTAAGGATGCGTTGGCTTCGCCCAGGGGAGCGGCGCCGGTTCTCCCGGTTTCCGAGGTCGGGCTTTGGGGCCAGGAGCTTCGGGAGGGCGGTTTGCTCAGGTTCTATGAGGCCACGGAAGCAGAGCTGCGGGTGGGAAAATTTGAGTCCGCGGCGTTGCGTTACCGTTTTCTTAAGGGCCAGCTGCTGGATAAGCCAGCCTACCAACCATTAGGGGACCTGGTGGAGCAACGCTTGAAATTGCTTGCGGTCCTGATGGGGCTGAGGGGGGGAGAAATGACGCCGCTGGTGCCGGGGCGGGGTTCCCGATCACCGAACAAGGCCAGGGCGGCCAAGAAGGACACAGGGGCGCTGGGGCCGGAAAACCCAAAGGGCGCCGGGTGCAAAGAGAAGGAGGAAAGGACCGGGGAGGAGCCACCCGGAAAGCACCCCTCGGGGAGTCCGACGGCACCCCTCCCCCAGGCGGCGTCGGCTGAAAAGAGCCGCGACATCGGCGCACCGGCAGAGAGCTCCTCCCATCCGGAAACTTCCCGTTCTTCCGGCGGGGAGGATGGCCGGATGGGAAACCGGGCGGCGGAATCTCCGCCCGCGCCGTCTCTGAGCCGTTGGCAGCGTCTGAAAAGACGCTTGCAGTTTTGGAGGCAGTAGGGCGGGGAGGAGCAGGCCCGGCAGGCTTGGCTGGGAGAGGGGCAGAGGACGTGCCGTTTCCCCCTCAATAAGGCCGGGGGAGAAGAAGCTGGCGGGGTTGTCCCATTTTGCGCGGTCTGGGCGCCCTCAGTATGCCGGGGGTTCTCTGGGGCGGAACCGAATGGAGGTCCTGCCCTAGGCTTCACCTCGGCTTGGGTGGACAGGACCAGGGGGGAGGCGGCCGCTCTTGGAATCCTGAGGCCGTTAGAGCCGGTAGGAGGGGCCGGGCTTTGCCCTGGCATCCAAAGAGGAGAGGAAGGGGGGAAGGCACGGAAGCAGGCAGAACCGGAGAACGAGGCTTCAGTCTTCCAGCAATTCCTTAAGAGCCAACAGCTCCGCCCGGATGCTGTGAAGAAGAGCCAGGGCCTCGTGAGGGTAATGCCGGGGAGGGCCCGGAGAGGCGGGCAGCGGGCGCGGGGGCAGGCCGCCCCGTTGGGCCTCCAGTTGGCGGCGCATGGCGGGTAGGGTCAGCTTTTCTTCATCCCGGAGGCGTTTGATCTCCAGGATGAGCTGGATGTCCGCCAAGCGATACAGGCGGTGCCGGGAGCGGCGGCGGGTGGGGCGCAGGATTTTCCCCTGAGTCTCCCAATATCGCAGCACATGGGGTTTCACCCCGGTGAGACGGCTGACCTCGCCGATGGAATAAAATTGTTTTTGCGGGATGTCCTGATCCACGGGGCGCCCTTGCTCTTCCAGGAGGAGGCCGAAGGAGGCGGCCTGCCGCCGGGCCGCCAGACACTTCCGCCTGGCGGCCCTCTGCTGCCTTAGGCATTCAGACCTGGACGTTCCAACGCCAAGGAGTGGGGGAGATCACTTGCCAAGGGAAGGGCCAGGTCCAGGGCACCGGGCCTCTCCCCGACGCATTTGCCTCCGAATTTGATGCGCATCGAGGCATCTCCCAAAGAGCGGCCTCGTTTTTTTCTTGCCCCTCACGAGGTTGGGGGGTGGTTGCCAGCCGCCTTCCTTGCACAGCCGGAAAGCCGTTCGCGGGTTCAGCGCAGATCCGCCCCCAATTCCCGGGCCAAGGCCTCCACCAGTTTCTGGTGATGGCGATCCACCGCCTCATCCGTGAGGGTGCGGCCGGGATCCCGGTAGGTCAGGTGAAAGGCCAGGCTGCGCTTGCCCGGCGGAATCTGTTCTCCCACATAGACGTCAAACAGGTAAGCCTCCTCCAGCCAAGGCCGGCCGAGGCGGAGGAGGGCCTCATTGACCTCAGCCGCGGGGATCCCTTTGTCCACCACCAAGGCCACATCCCGGTAAACCGCGGGATACTTCGGCAATGGAGCGTACAGGGGAAAGGGCTGTGCTACGGCGGCCAAGGCTTTGAGATCCAATTGGAAGACGAAGACCGGGCCCTCCAGATCCAGGCGATCGGCGAGGCGGGGCTGCAATTCCCCCAGCCAGCCCAAGGGGGTCTGAGCAGCCAGGACCCGGGCCCCATAGCGCAGAAACGGCGGCAGATTACCCGGTACAAAGGCAGGTGCGGGAACCGAGAGGCCGAGAAGCAGCGTCTCCACGGTGCCTTTGAGGTCGAAGAAGTCCAGGGGTGCCTCTTGGGCCAGCCAGGAGGCTTCGTCCCGAACCCCGTACAGAAGACCGGCGATCCAAGGCGTCTCCCGGGGCAGGTCCCGGTCCGGTTCGGGGTGAAAGGTGGGAGCAATTTCAAAGAGCCGGATGCTGGGCGCCTGCCGTTGAAGGTTCTTCTTGGCCGCCTCGATAAGCCCCGGGAGCAAGGAGGTACGCATCAAAGCCTGTTCTTCGCTCAAAGGGTTGGCCAGCCGCAAGGGTTGCAGATCCTCTTCCAGCAGGCCGCAGAGCCGCTCGGATTGGAAAGAATACGTAATGGCTTCGCAAAAGCCCAGGCCCACCAGGAGCTGGCGGACCTGGCGGCGCACCCTGACCTCAGGGGGGGCGGCGGGGACGGCGGCGGCAGCGCCGGGCAAGGCGACGGGGATGTTTTCGTAACCTCCCAAGCGGGCCACCTCCTCGATGAGGTCAATCTCCCGCTCCAGATCTCCCCGGTGGGAAGGGACCTGGATCACCAGATTCTCGGCATCCAAGGCCAGGGCCGGCAGGTGCAAGGCGTCCAGGATCTCCTGCACCTCCGCTTGGGAAAAGCCGGTTCCGAGAATACGGTTGATGCGCGAGAGGCGCAGACTGAGGCGGGGACGGGGGACGGGGATTGGATATTCGTCCAGGAGGCCGGCCAGGACCCGACCGCCTCCCAGGAGGGCCATGAGTTGGGCGGCCCGTTCCAGGGCCCGAATGACGCCGTCGGGATCCACCCCGCGTTCGAATCGGTAGGAGGCCTCGGTGCTGAGCCCCAACCGCTTGCTGGTGCGCCGGATGGTGGAGGGGTTGAAATACGCGCTCTCGATGAGCACCCGGCGGGTAGCGGCGGTGACCTCGGAGAACAGCCCGCCCATGACGCCGGCCAGGGCCACGGGATGATCGCGGTCGCAGATGAGGAGGGTGTCCGGAGTCAAAGGTCGTTCCTGGCCATCCAGGGTGGTGAAGCGGTGTTCGGTGGGCTTAGGGAGCCGCACGACGATTTCTCCGCCCGCCAGGCGATCGAAATCGAAGGCATGCAGGGGCTGGCCAAGCTCCAGGAGGACATAGTTGGTGACGTCCACCAGGTTATTGATGGCCCGCAGGCCGGCCACCTCCAGGCGCCGCCGGAGCCAGAAGGGGGAGGGGGCGACGGTCAGGCCATCCAGCAGTCGGGCGGCATAACGGGGGCAATGGACGGGGTCCAGGATCGTGACCCGGGTGAGGGCGGCGGCGGGTTCGGAGGCTTCGGGAACATCAATGTTCGGCAGCCTCAGGGGCCGGCGCAGCAGCGCGGCCACCTCCCGGGCCAGCCCGAGGACGCTCAGGCAATCGGGTCGGTTGGGGGTGACGGCCACCTCCAGGACCACGTCGCTGAGGTGGAGGGCCTCCGCCAGGTCGCAGCCCAGGGGTAAATACTGGGGCAGGTCCATGAGGGTGGCGTGGTCGTCGGAAAGACCCAGCTCGTCCTCCGCCAGGAGCATGCCTTCGGAAAGGATGCCCCTGAGCTTCACCGCTTTGAGCTCCCGCTGCCCGCTCAAGACCGCTCCCGGCGGTGCGAAGGGATAGAGGCGGCCGGCCGCTACGTTGGGGGCCCCGCAAACCACCTGAAAGGTGCGGCGACCGTCGGTGACTTCGGTGACCACCAGGCGGTCCGCCTGGGGATGGGGCTCAACCTTCAGGACCTTTCCCACCCTAACGCCCGCAAAATCAGGGGTGAGGAATTCAATGGCCTCCACTTCGAAGCCGGCCATGGTCAGCCGATCAGCCAGGTCTTCCGGGGAGACCGCCACATCCACAAATTCCTTGAGCCAGTTCAAAGACAGACGCATACCCCTCACTTTACCCCCAGCGGCCAAAAAACTCAAGAGTTTGCTCCGGATAGAAGGAACCTGCCGGCACGTCTGGGATGCCTTGCCCTAGCAGGATGGTGAAAAAGCGGTTCAGGGGAGGGGGCCAGGGAGCATGGCCCCCTGCCCGCCTGCCCCGAACCCCCTCTCCCAACCCCATGTAGGATTTTGGCTGCGCCAATTCCCTTGAGAGAGACGTTCTCCTCCCAGAATCAAGGGGGATGAGTTTTGTAACAGCCTTTTAGCGTCTCCGGCTGGCCACGGGAATATATCGGAAACCAAGGGTGAAGGGGTAAAGGGGCCGCCAGTCAGCCGAACGTTCGATCCAGGGAGCGGTATTGGATGGCTTCCGCGAGGTGGGCGGGGGCGATGGAATCGGCCTCCTCGACGTCGGCGATGGTGCGGGCGATTTTGAGGATGCGGGTATAGGCCCGGGCGGAAAGACCCAGACGTTCCACGGCCTTTTCCAGGAGGCGGCGGCCGTCGTCGGTCAAGGCACAATATTCTTTGATGAGGCGGGGGGTCATGTGGGCGTTGGCAAAGATGCGGGAGCGGGCGTAGCGGCGGGCCTGTCGTTCCCGGGCGGCCAGCACCCGAGCGCGAAGTTTCCGGGAGCCATCTCCGCCCGAATCGGCGGCCAAGTCCTGAAAGGGCACCGCCGGCACCTGGACCTGGAGGTCGAGGCGGTCCAGCAGAGGTCCGGAGATGCGGGACCGATAGGCATTGATTTGGGTCAGAGAGCAGGTGCAGGGATGTCGGGGGTCGCCGTAGAAGCCGCAGGGACAAGGGTTCATGGCAGCCACGAGCATGAAGCGGGCCGGGTAGGTCAGGGAGGTGGCGGCCCGTGAGAGGGTAACGCGGCCGTCTTCCAGGGGTTGGCGCAGGACCTCAAGGGTGGCCCGTTTAAATTCGGGCAATTCGTCCAGGAAAAGCACACCGTGGTGGGCCAAGGAGACCTCTCCGGGGCGGGGGTTGGAGCCGCCGCCGATGAGGCCGGCATCGGAGATGGTGTGGTGGGGGGCCCGGAAGGGCCGCTGGGTGAGCAGGGGGCGGCCCGGGGGCAGAAGTCCCAAGATGCTGTATATCTTGGAGGTTTCCAAGGCCTCTTCAAAGGTCAGGGGCGGCAGGATGGAGGGGAGGCGCTGGGCCAACATGGTTTTGCCGGCGCCCGGAGGTCCCACCATGAGGATGTTATGGCCGCCAGCGGCCGCCAGCAGCAGGGCCCGCTTCACCGGCTCTTGCCCTCGGACTTCGTTGAAATCGAGGTCTTCGGCGGGATCCGGGGGGAGGCGGTTTGGGGAAGCGGGCACCACCGAGGGGAGGTTTTCCCGGCCGGTGAGGAAAGCTACCGCTTGGGCCAAGGAGGCCACGGGAAAGCTGTCCAGCCCTTGCACCACTTGGGCTTCAGGGGCATTGTCCCGGGGCAGGATGAGGGCTAAGCGGGCCTCCCGACTGGCCAGGGCCAGGGGTAGAATTCCCCGGGTGGGCTTCAGGCTGCCGTCCAGGGAGAGTTCCCCGAAGAGGAGGTATTTCTCCAGGCGCTCAGGGGGGATGATCCCCTGGGCGGCCAGCAGGGCCACGGCGACGGGAAGGTCGAACCCGGTGCCCTCCTTGCGGATATCGGCGGGGGCCAGATTGATGGTGATGCGGTTGGCAGGGAAGTGAAAGCCGGAATTCTTCAAGGCCGCCCGCACCCGGTCCCGGGATTCCTTCACCGCAGCCTCCGGGAGCCCCACGACGCTGAAGGCTGGCAGCCCCGGGGACAAATCCACCTCCACTGCGACGATATAGGCATCTACACCCCTGAGGGCGCCGCTATGCACCTTGGCCAACATAAGGCGAGTAAAAATGAGCAAGGGGCTCCGAAAACCACCCTAATTGCGGGGGCGGCATTTCGGTGGCCGGCGTTGCCCGTTCTTCCCCAAGGTTTTCATTTTTTGGCTCCAGATGAAGCCCTGCCGACCGGACCTGGCCGCTCATTGTTCCAGTCATACCAAATCAGCGCAGGAAGGTGAAGCGGGGAACCTCCTTTTTCGCCCAGCGAGGTGATGAGAAGCGTCTGTGGCGCAGGGGGCGTTAAGGCGAGGAGGGTTGAAGGCCTACCGAAGCTCAGGGTCACGCACGGCTTAGGCCCAAAGTCCGTGGCCAGGGTGAGAGGGCGTTTCGGAGGAAGAAGGAAGGGCGTCATTTTCCGGCAGGCCGGCGGCCGGTGCGGGACCATGTTCGGTTAATACTTCAAGAGGGTGAGGATCAAGACCAAGGCCGCCAAAAAAAGACGGTAGACGGCAAAAGGGAGGAAGGTATGGCGACGGAGGAACCGCAGCGTGAAGCGGATGGCGGCGTAGCTGGAAAGCAGGGCGGCCAGGAAGCCCAGGAGGCCGGCAACCGGGGACAGGTGCTCCGGCGGGGCGGAAAAGAGCTTCCGCAGGTGGAAGAGCCCGGCTCCGGCGATGATGGGAGTGGCCATGAGAAAGGAAAAGCGCGCCGAGGCCTCCCGGGTGAAGCCGAGGAAGAGGGCGCAGGTCATGGTGATGCCGCTTCGGGAAACGCCGGGCATGATGGCCAAAGCCTGCGAGAGGCCGATGAGCAGGGCGTCTCCCAGATGAAGGTTGGTGAGGAGGCGCTCATGGGAGGCCAGGCGCTCGGCCAGGATAAGAAGGAGACCCACACCCCCCATCAGGAGGGCGATGCGCCAGGGGAGGCGGAAGATGGTTTCTGCGTAATGTTCCAAAAAGACGCCCGCCAAGGCACCAGGGACAGAGGCAACGATGATGCAGATGAAGAGGCGGCGGTCCAGCCGGGTGTAGGGGGTAGGGCGGAGAACGGCGGTGGCCATGGCCATCCAGTCCCGCCGGAAATAGGTCAGGAGGGCGGCCAAGGTGCCCACATGCAGGAGGATATCGAAGGTCAGGCCGGTACCGGGAGCCTGAAAATAGTGCTCCAACAACGCTAAATGTCCGGAGGAAGAAATGGGGAGGAACTCGGTCAACCCCTGGACAATGCCGAGAAAGATGGCGTAGAGGGAATGCATGGCCAGTCCGGAGCAATATTCCTCGTGAGAACGGGTGGTCAGCGACCCAAAGAAAGGGGTCACAACGTGCATATCACGAAAGGAGCGGGCGAGGCAACCGGAAAGGCGGGGGCAAAAGAAGAACCCCCCTTAAGAGGGAACGCCGCAGCGTGAGCTTCGCCTGGCGGGGAGCTTTGGGATTACCGAGAGGCCCCGGGTTTTTATCCTTCAGGTAAGACTCATCCGAAGGGAGGGCAGGTCAAGGAGCTTTCAGCACTTGGGCGGAGACGGTTTCCGGAGAGATTTTGAGGAGGCGAAGACGGCCGGGAGGCTGCAGGCTGACCTTTAAGGCGGCACGGCCGGGTTTGAGGCCGGCAGTATCCACCTGGGCCATGAGATCCGCAGACTTCAGGTCTTTGAGGTCTCGATAGGGGCCCTCCAGGGTGACGGTCACCTGGCGAGGGGTAAGGCGGGCGGGCTGGGGGGCGGCAAAGACTTTGACGCCGGTAAAGGTGCGGCTGAGAGATTTTTCGGCCACGGTAAGGTCGGCCAAGATGGGCCCGGCGTCCTTGAGGGTCAGATGGAGGCTTTTGACGTCCAGATCGGTGACCAAGGTGATGGAGGTTGCCAGCGTGGAGACGTCGATGGGCAGGGTGGAGAGCCTGTGGAGTTCCTGGAGTTCGGCGGCGGGTCCTTTGACGGTAACCAGGGAAGGACGGATTTTCACTTCTTTGACTTCGAAGCCCTCGGGTGGGGTGCCCACCAGGGTAGGCTGAACGGGGAGGGTCTTGGTGGCGGTTTCGGCCAAGGTTAGTGAGAGGGGATTGGGCTGCACCCGGATCAGGGTAACACCCCGGGGCAAGGAAAAGGAGGCGGGACCGAAGGAGATGGTGTGTTGGCCGCTTTTGGCGCCGGCCAGATCCACGGTGTGCACCAAGCGGCTTTGGGCCAGGGAGCGGATGATGCTGCGGGGGCCGGCCAGGCGGATTTGGAGGCCGGAGGGGACCTCGCTGGTAATCATGAGGCTTTGATCGAGGTTGGCGATCTCCAGAGGGAGGCTCAGGGTGGTTTCCGTGCGCTCTTCCCCGCCGATGGCAAACCACAGGGCCAAGGCGAGGAGCAGGGAAAGCAATTTTAGCGCTTTATTGCGTCCCAAAGAGGCGAGCCAGTCTTTCAAGGAGCGATCCTTTGCGGTCGTTGGAGGCCAGGAGGATTTGCAGCTCCTGGCGGAGTTGCAAGCGGGTGAGATTCTGCTTGAGATTGCCGCCTCTGGCCAAGGAGATGGCACCGTTGGTTTCGGAGACCACCAGGGCCAGGGCATCGGAATTTTCGGTGATCCCCACCGCGGCCCGGTGGCGGGTTCCCAAAGTGGGGTCAAGGTCAGGGGACTTTGACAAAGGGAGGAGGCAGCCAGCGGCCAGGATGCGGTCGCCCTGGATGATGACGGCTCCGTCGTGGGTGGGATTGTGGGGCCAGAAGAGGCTGACGAGAAGCTCCCAAGTGATGGCGGCATCCAGGCGCACGGCGCCTTCCAGGTAGTCAGAAAGCCCCACCTGACGTTCAAAGACGATGAGGCCGCCGATGCGGTGGGCGGCAAGGGTTTCCACCGCTTCGCAGATTTCCTCGGAAATTCCGGGTTCCGGCCCGCCGGAGGGGGCGAGGGCTTTGCGGCCCATGCGGCTGAGCACCCGGCGAATGTCGGCTTGGAACAGGATGATAATAATGAGGAAGAAGCTTTTGATGACGCCGTCCAGGAGCCACTCCAAGGTGAAGAGCTCCAGGCGGCGGGCGCCCAGGTAGCCGAGGAAAATCAAGAAGAGGCCGGCCAAGACCCAAATGGCCTGGGTGCCGCGCAGCATCAGGAGGACCTGATAGATGAGCACGGCCACCAGGATGATGTCCAGGCCATCCTGCCATCTCAGATTGGAGAAGTAAGGCAACATGAAAGGGGCAAACCGCCAAGGACTCGGGCGCTCAAGCCACGCGAGGGAGGAACCCTCTTGAGGCGATCTCTCCGGCGCGTCAACAGCCAGGTTTCATTATAGAGATTTTTCCCCCGGGTGTCGAGGTGGCGGAGGTGAGGGGTGCAGGGCGGGTTACTCCCGGCTGGCCGGGAAGAGGGCGGCGCCAGGAAGGCAGGCAGACCAACCTCAGGCGCGGCGGATCACATCGAGCATGGTGAGGAACTGGGAAGCATAGGAAACATTGTGGACGCGGACGATTTTGGCGCCTTTGAGCACGGCCATGGCCAGGGGAGCCAAGGTGCCGATATCGCGCTGATCCGGGGGCAGGCCGCCCAGATAATGGCCGATGAAGGCTTTGCGGGACGGACCGACCAGCAGGGGGCAGCCCAGCTCGAGGAAGGTGTCGAAGTGATTGAGGATGGTGAGGTTATGGCCGAAGGTCTTGCCGAAGCCAATGCCGGGGTCCAATACGATGGACTCCCTGGGAAGGCCGTGGGCCAAGGCGAAGTCCCGGCGCTCCGCCAGGAAGGATTTGATTTCTGCCAGCAGGTCTTGGTAGCGGGGATCAGCCTGCATGCTTTTGGGGGTGCCTTGCATGTGCATGAGAATGACCGGGGCGTTGAAGTGGGCGGCCACCTTCACCATCAAGGGGTCGAAGCGCAAGGCGCTGATGTCGTTGATGAGGTGGGCCCCGGCCGCCAAAGCCTGACGGGCCACCTCGGCCTTGTAGGTATCAATGGAGATGGCGACCTTTCGTTCGGCCATATCGGCGCGGAGGGCCTGAATGACGGGCAGGACCCGCCGCAACTCTTCATCCAAAGGGACGGGGTCGGAAAAGGGACGGGTGGATTCTCCACCCACGTCCAGGATGTCGGCGCCGGCGGCCACCAAGGAACGGGCGTGTTGCAAGGCGGCGTCAAGGTGGTAGTAGCTGCCACCATCGGCGAAGGAATCGGGGGTGACATTAAGAATGCCCATGATGAGGGGGCGATCCAGGGAAAGAAGGCGCTGCCAGAAGTCTGGGACACTCATGGCACGATTCCCAAGGAGAATTTGCTGCGCTTTCCTGCAAACCTGGGCAGGAGGGCCAAGGAGCCGGGGGCTGCTGCCGGGGCCGGCCGCAGGGCGCCTGGCGCGGGAGCTTGAGGCCGGCGACGATCAGAAGGGCAAATCGAGGGGGTCTGTGTGGAGGTCATGGATAACGGCCAGCGCGGGAGGCGGCAGCCAGGGGCAGAGGCTCAAGCCGGCCGGAGGCCCAGGGGCAACGGGGGCGCCTCTTCCTGTGGTTCGGGAAGATCGGTGAGGTTTGCCATCGCCTGAATGATGCGGTCAATTTCGCTGCCATCGAGGGTTTCTTTTTCCAGGAGGGCTTGGGCCAAGGCCTGCAGGGTGGCGCGATGGCTGGCGAGGAGAGTTTTCGCCCGATCGTAGGCGCCCAGGACCAGCTTTTTGATGGCGGCGTCAATGGTTCGGGCGGTATCTTCGCTGAAATCTTTGGGTTGGGCGATTTCCCTCCCCAAAAAGACATGCTCATCACGTTTGCCGAAGGTGATGGGGCCTAATTCCTCACTCATGCCCCAGTTGCAGACCATTTTGCGGGCCAGATCGGTGGCCCGTTCCAGGTCATTGCCGGCGCCGGTGGTGAACTGGGTGAAGACCAGCTCCTCGGCGGCCCGGCCGCCCAGCAGAACCGTGAGGGCAGCCAGGAGATAATCCTTGGTGTAGGTATGTCGTTCGTCCAGGGGGAGCTGCTGGGTGACCCCCAGAGCCCGGCCCCGGGGGATGATGGTGACTTTATGGATGGGGTCGGTACCGGGGATGAGGCGGGCCACCAGGGTGTGGCCGGCTTCATGATAAGCGGTGTTGGTGCGCTCCTGTTCGCTCAAGATGAGGCTTTTGCGCTCGGAGCCCATGAGGACTTTGTCCTTGGCCTGTTCAAAATCCTGCATGGAGACGGCTTCGCGGTTGACCCGGGCGGCCAGCAAGGCGGCCTCGTTGACCAGGTTTTCCAGATCGGCGCCGGAAAAGCCGGGGGTGCTGCGGGCCAGAATAGAGAGGTCCACAGAGGGGTCTAAGGGCACCCGGCGGGTGTGGACTTTGAGGATGGCCTCACGGCCCTTGAGGTCGGGGATGGGCACCACCACCTGGCGGTCGAAGCGCCCGGGCCGGAGCAGGGCGGGGTCCAGGACGTCGGGGCGGTTGGTGGCGGCGATGAGGATGACGCCTTCGTTGGCCTCAAAGCCGTCCATTTCCACGAGGAGTTGATTGAGGGTCTGTTCCCGTTCGTCGTGCCCGCCGCCCAGACCGGCACCCCGATGGCGGCCCACGGCGTCAATCTCGTCAATGAAGATGATGCAAGGGGCGTTCTTTTTGGCCTGGAGAAAGAGGTCGCGCACCCGGGCGGCACCGACGCCCACGAACATTTCCACGAAGTCGGAGCCGCTGATGCTGAAAAAGGGAACCCCCGCCTCCCCGGCAATGGCCCGGGCGAGGAGGGTTTTGCCGCTGCCCGGGGCGCCCACCAGGAGGACGCCTTTGGGGATGCGGCCTCCCAAGCGGGTGAATTTTTTGGGGTCCTTTAAGAATTCGATAATTTCTGCGACTTCCTCTTTGGCTTCCTCAATGCCGGCCACATCTTTAAAGGTGATCTTGACGGAGTTTTCGGTCATCAAGCGGGCGCGGCTTTTCCCAAAGGACATGGCCTTGCCGCCGCCGGCCTGCATCTGACGCATGAAAAAGATCCAAATGCCCACCAGGAGGAGCATAGGCAGCCAAGAGACCAAGATGGTGGTGTACCAAGGGGATTCCTCCTTGGGCCGGGCGCTGATCTCCACCTTTTTCTCCTGGAGCAGGCGGATAAGGTTGGGGTCGTTGGGGGCATAGGTTTTAAAGGGCTTCCCGTCGGCCTGCTCACCGGAAATTTCGTCGCCTTGCAGGAGGACCTTGGTGATTTTGCCAGCTTTGACCAATTCAAGGAACTGGGAGTAGCTGAGGGTGATCTTGGTACGGTTTTGTTCGGCGGTGTTGAAGTAGTTGAAAAGAAAGATCATCACCAGGCTGATGAGCAGCCATAGCGCGATGTTTTTATAAAAGGGGCTCAAGCGGTTATTCATGCCAACCCTGGTGCCTTCCGGGGGAAAGGGATTTGCTCTTTCATCATATCATATATATCCATTTGGGGAAAACGCAAATTGTTTCTCGGGGTTGCCGATGGCAGGAAGCCGGGCGTCGGGGAAGCGGGGGTGAAGTCTTGGCGCGGTCTGACCGAGGGCGCCTGGGAGCGGCAGGGCAAAAGGTAACGTTTGGGGGATGACCTCTGGGAAGAGACCCGGGGGCGAGAAGGGGGAGGCCGAATCAAGGAAAGGCAGGGGAACTTAGGGGGGGAGAGCTGAGGGAGGCAGGGATGAGGGGGGAGATCCCGAGGCCGAGAGTCGGGCAAGGGTGTTCGCAGCCGGCTGGTAGTAAGGGTTGAGGGTGAGGGCTTGGCGGAAATATTGGGCGGCCTTTTCGGGAGAGCCTCTGGCCAGATGGCAATGGCCCAGAAGATTGAGGACCTTGGCCCTTTTTTTATAGGGTGGTTTGGTGAGGGGGGAGAGGATTTCCAGGGCGCTCTCCGGGTCATCGGCGGCCAGCCGCCGGGAGGCTTCGTTTAAGAGGGTCTCCCCAGGGCCAGGGTGGTGACGGCTTTGGATAATAGCGCGCAACCGTTTTTCCAGGACTGCCAGCCGGAAAGGTTTGAGGAGGTAGCCATCCACTTCACTTTCCACGGCGGCGGCGACGATCTCTTCGGAAACTTCCCCCGTGATCATGAGGAAGGGGAGGGTTTCATAGTCGGGGTGACCCCGGAGGCGCTTGAGGAGTTCCAGGCCGTTCATCCGGGGCATATTGATGTCGCAGACCACCAGGTCGAACAGGTGCTGTTGAAGCGCCTCCCAGGCCTCCTGGCCATCGGCGGCTTGCCGGATGGGAGCATTGACCCCCAACTGCTTAAGCATCTGGGACAGAAGCTGGCGAATGGCGGGGATGTCGTCCACGACCAGGACTGAAAGGGGGGAGAAGAGGTCGGACGGTTTGGTAAGGTTGTGGGATTGGCACACGGAGCCCATAGACAAACCTGGCATTCAGTTAGGATATTTGGCCCTTGCGAAGGCAAGGGCAAGGATGGCGCCTTGTGGACCTTGCAGTCCGCCTCCCATGGCCTAGGAAATGGATTGCCGATTAAAAGTCGGGGCCATTTGCCAAACTGCGTTGCCGAATCGGGGGTAGGTTTTGCCAGCCCTTTTTTCTTTTCGGCATGGTGCAGGGGGAAATTAAACCAAGGGATAAAAAAAAACGGGCGCGAGGCCCGTGGGTTACCCGGTGGTGCGGGCACGGTCAGAAGGGGAAGGGGATGGCGGCCAGGAGATTTTCCCGGGCGATGCGCCAGGGACCGGAGCCCAACCGGACGCCCTTAAGGCGGCCATCTTTGATCATGCGATACACGGTGCGGCGGGAAAGAGAGAGGAGGGCCGCCACTTCATCGGGACGGAAAAAACGTTTTTTCTTCAACAAATCCATTAAGCGTTCTCCTTTCTGGCCAGGCTTATTAGGGGTGGGTCGCCAGGCCCCCGGCTGGGGACAGGAGCAAGGGCCATGCCGGAGGGGGGCGGGAGGCGAAACGTGATTCAGGGGACAGGACTCGCAGGGAAATAATGGGGAAAAGGCAGCGGCGGGAGCAGGCGGGGGAAGGCACCCGGGCCCGGGAATCATGGGGGTAAATGAGGAAAGTGGAGGGGAAGAAAAGATAAATCTAGGTTTTTACCTTAGATTATTATCATATTTTCCTTAATCATAAATCAGGAAATACCTTAGTTATTTCAATCCTGCCTGCCGGGGGACAAGGAATCTTTCGGCGGGATTTTTTTGTCAGCAGCAGGGAGCCCGTGATGGGTGCGAAGGGTTACGGCCTGGGGTTAGGGCCAGCGCTGCTCCACCCGAAGCTTACGGGGCACGTTGGCTGGTCCATTGGGAGCCAGGGACAAGGGGAAGAACATGAGGACGGAGGAGGGGGCGTGGGAAGATCCCAAGAAACGGGGTGGCGCCGGGCAAATGTCGGCCAGGTATGGTTGTGTGTCAACGGGCGACAGAAGTTTTGCGGCCTGTCATGGTTCTTGAAGGGGACGGAAGAAACGCAAAGGGAGGAGGAAGACATGGGAAAGGACAAATTGCTGCGCCCTCGGGAGGTGGCCGCCCGGTTAGGGATTTCCCGATCCTCGGTGTATCGCTGGTTTTGGGAGGGAAAGCTGCAGGGGATCAAGCTGCTGGGGGGCCCGGTGAGGATTTTGGAAAGCTCGGTTAAGATGCAGCTTTCGGAGGGGGAGTTTGGCCTCAGTTAGGCCGGACAGGCTTCTCAGCCGTGCTGGAGGGAAACCGGAGGGTGGGATAGGTTGGGGGCATCATGACGGGGCGCAAGAAAACGGGGCGAACAGGCAAGCGGGAACTCTATTACGCCGAGATTCAATCGCTGTACCTGGCGGGCAAGGAACTTAAGGAGATTCAGGAGTTGTATCCGGTCTCCCGGCAGACCCTCAGTCGCTGGCAGCGGGAGGGACAATGGGAGGAGAAGCGGCGGCAAGCTTTGGTGTCGCCGCGGTGGTTGGGGAAAGCGCTCAAAGGGATTCTGCGGGAAAAGACCGGCCGGCTCTTGGCCAAGGGCGACCTGACGCCGCCGGAATTGGAGGAGCTGAGCAAACTCATCACCCTCATTGAACGTCTGTGCAGCAATACCTGGGATATTCGCTCCGCAGCACTGGAAGTGATGGAGCGGTTCAGCGAATTTTTGCGGGAGTGGGTCAAGGACAGGGAAGAGATCCGGCGGTTTTCTTCCTGGATGCAGGAGTTTTTCCGGAAGTTGGAGGAAGAGGAGGACCTCACCGGTTAGCGGGGGTCTGGGCAACCTGAACCGGGTTTGCGGCCCAAGGGAATGAAGCGGGCATGGACAGAGACGGGAATACGGCATGACCTTGAAGAAGAAACTCACCAAGCGGGATTTCCGGCAGAGGGCAGACGAGATTATTCTGCGGCTCACCATGGAAGTGGCCCCTTTTGGGGGAGACAGCCCAGAGAAGCGGGAGGCGCGTTTGAAGCGAGCGGCCGCCGATCCGCTCTATTTTTGTCGGACCTACCTGCCGCACTATTTTTCGGTAACGCCAGCCCCCTTTCACTTTGAGCTTGTGCGGCTGCTGGAGAGCCGCAGCGAGGTGGTGCGGCCCATTGTGGTGGCGGCTCCGCGGGAGTTCGCCAAGTCCACGGTATGCAGCTTCGGCTATGTGCTCCACCAGATTTGCTTCAAGCGGCGGCACTTCATCATCCTCGGCAGCGATACCGAGGATCTGGCCAGCGACCTCACCGGGTATTTGTACGTGGAGCTGCTTTACAACGAGCGGCTGCAACAGGATTTTGGGGAACTGGTCAAGCCCAACCAGGGAATAGATGATTTTGTAACCCGCAATGACGTGCGGGTGAAGGCCCGGGGCCGGGGGCAGCGCCTCAGGGGGTTGAAGCATAAGCAGCATCGGCCGGACCTAGTGATTCTGGATGATCTGGAGAATGACGTAAATGTGCGCAATCCGGAGATGGTGCGCCAGATCCTGGACTGGGTGACCAGCGCGGTCTATCCGGCCATCGAGGCTTCCGGCACCCTGCTCATTATCGGCACCATCCTCAAGCAGAAAAGTGCGCTGCACGTGATGCTCTGCGATATGGGGGAGCCGTATCGGCACTTCGAGCGGCGGATTTACCGAGCTTTAGACGAGGACGGCAACTCCTTGTGGGAGGCGCGCCACCCGGCGGCGCGGCTTAGGCTCCAGAAGCAGATCATGGGTACGGCGGCGTTCAACCGCGAGAAGATGAACGAGCCGGCGCCGGAAGGGGGGCTGTTTCGGGAGGAATGGATCCATTACTACCATCCCAGCAGCCTGAAGGACCGGGAGGTGACGGTGGCGGGGTTTTTTGATCCCTCCCTGGAGAGTGGGGGCAGCGCCGACTACAAGGCCGTGGTGACCGTGGGCTACGCGCCGGCGGAGCAGGTGTTTTATGTGCTGGATGCCTTCATCCAGAAGACCACGCTGGAACAGACGCTCAGGGCCATCTTCAATCGCCACCGGGAACTCCCGTACCAGGTCTTCGGGGTGGAGGACAACCTGTTTCAGCGGTTGCTGTTGAAGGAGTTTGACCATGTGGGGCGGGAACTGGGGATGGTTTTGCCGGTGAAGGGAGTGACCCACCGTCTGGCGAAGGAGACCCGGGTGGGGTCGTTGTCGCCGTTGCTGGAGCGGGGCAAGATCCGGTTTATCCGGGGGCACTCGGACCAGGAATTGCTCATCGAGCAGCTGCTGTATTTTCCGTCCCGGACCCTGCACGATGACGGGCCGGACGCACTGGAGGGGGCGGTGCGGCTGGCGGAACAGCTGCCGGCAGGGGTGGCGGCGGCCATTCCTTATGTGTCGGTGCGCCCGCGGCTCTTTAGCAGCCGAGGGGCGTTTTAGGCCCAGGGGGCAGGACTTGTAGGAAGCCCGCGGCCTGGGGCGAGGCGGAAAGGGATGCCAAGGAAATGAAGTTGCGAGATTTTTTCGGCAGGTGGTTCAAGGCGGAGGAAGGTCCCAAGGGTCGGGAGTTGGGAGCGGTGAGTCTGGCGGACCGATTTAGCACCTATCCCAGCGCCGGACTGACGCCTGGGAAACTTGCGGCCATCTTCCAAGAAGCTGACCAAGGGGCGGTGCGGCGGCAGATGGAATTGTTTGAGGAGATGGAGGAGAAGGACGCTCATCTGGCGGCGCTGCTCCAGACCCGCAAACTGGCAGTGCTCAGCCTGGACTATGAGGTGCTGCCGTACGCCAAAACCCCGGAGGACGAGGTCATTGCCGGAGAAGTGGGGGAGATGGTGTATGCCATTCCCAACCTGGAGGGGGCATTTCTGGATCTTTTGGATGCCATCGGCAAGGGGTTTGCGTTGGTGGAGGTGGTATGGGAACTCCGGGGGGGCCGAGCCCGGGTGGAGGAGCTCAGGTGGATTCCTCCGAAGAAGGTGACCTTTGTGGAAGACCTGAAGCCGCGCCTGGTGACGGCGAAAGAGCCGTGGCGGGGGGAGGAGTTGCCGGCTTGGAAGGTGTTGTACCACCGGTACAAAGCCAGGAGCGGCCATGACACCCGGGCGGGGGTGCTGCGGGTAGTGGGCTACATGTATCTGTTGAAAAACTTTGCCCTGAAGGATTGGGCGGCGTTTAACGAAGTTTTTGGGATGCCCCTGAGGTTGGGGAAGTACGATCCGGCGGCCACCCAGGCAGACCGGGAGAGTTTGATCACCGCCATTCGCAGCCTGGGGACCGATGCGGCGGGGATCATAAGCAAGAACACGGAGATTGAGTTTGTGGAGGCCACGGCCCGTCTGAGCGGGAACAGCAATCCGTATCAGGTTTTGGCGGAGTTCTGCAACCGGGAGATGTCCAAGGCGATTTTAGGGCAGACGCTGACCACGGACACGACGGGAGCCAGCGGTACGTATGCTGCGGCACGGGTTCATGCCCAGGTGAGACGGGACTTGGTGGAGGCGGACGCCCAGGCGCTGGCCCAGACGTTGCGGGAGCAGCTGCTGCGTCCCCTGGTGGGTTTCAATTTCGGCTGGGACAAGCCGGTGCCCTGGTTCAGGTTTCGCTTTGAGGCCGAGGAGGACCTGAAGACCCTTTCGGAGGTGTACCGGAACCTGGCGGCGATGGGGATGCCGCTGACGGTGGAGCATGTGGCAGAGCGGTTTGGTCTTCCGGTCCCGGCCGGGGGCCAGGCGTTGATTCGGCATTTTACGGATAAGGAGGTGAGAGAGTGAGAAGCTGGGGTCGGAGGCTGGGGGCCCTCATGCTGGGGGCGGGAGTTTTCTCAGGCTGCTGCTCGCATCCTGGGGTGTTCAGTCGGCTGGAGCAGTCGCTCACGACTGTGCAGAAGTACTATGAGCCGCTGGTTAAGGAACTGGGGGAGACGCCGGTCAAGGACAAGGTGGAGCAGGCCGTGGTGGCGGCGGACACCACGCTATTGCTGATTGGGGAGCTGCAGCGCCAATGGTGTCCCCCGATCCAGGCGGTGGAACAGGTGGTCCTGGCCGCGGCGGAGGCGGAGAGGCTGGCCCAGGAGGCGGGAATGCAGGGAAACGGTGCGGGCTTAGGCCGGTAGGCAACGGCGGCCCGGCACAGGGGCAAAGGAACGGCATGGAGCGGCAAGTGAGGTTGGCCATGGTGGTGGACGAGTTGCCGGAGTGGATTCGGCTGCTGCCGTTGGGAGAGGTGGAGTTGGCGGATGAGCGGCCGCCGTTTGTGGTGGACCGGGAGTCGCTGCTGACCATGGTGGCGGCCTTTGAGGCCCGGGGGGTGGATCTGGTGGTGGACTATGAACACCAATCCCTGAAGGGGGAACGGGCGCCGGCGGCGGGCTGGATCAAGGAGCTGAAGGCCAAGGAGGATGGGTTATGGGCCAGAGTGGAATGGACCGGGCAGGCCCGGGAATATTTGAAAAACCGGGAATACCGGTATTTTTCGCCGGTGTTGCAGCTTGACCCGGAAACGCGTCGGCCCGAAGCGATTCTCCAGGTGGCGTTAACCAATGTCCCGGCCATGAAGGGCTTGGCGCCCCTGGTGGCGCGCTACCAAGGGAGCGGGACCTTGGCGGCTCGCTTGGGGATGCCGGGGGAGTTAAGGGAGGAGGCTCTGTGGCAGAAGGCCGAGGCAGTCTTGACGGAATTGGCGGAGGCGGCCGGCCTTTCCGGGGAGGCCACGGCGGCAGAGGTCAAGTCCGAGATTGCGGCCCTGAAGGCTGGTCAACGGGAGCGGGAATCGCTGGCGGCGGAAGTGGCGGCGCTGCGAGGGGAACTGGCAGAAGCGCAGGTGCACCGGGAAGTGGAGCGGGCGCTGGTGGCCGGGAAGCTCAGCCCGGCCCAAAAGGCTTGGGCGTTGGATTATTGCCGGCGGGACCTGAAGGGTTTTCAGGCATTTATTGCCCAGGCGCCGAAGGTGGTGCCTTTTGGAGTGAGGCTTACGCCGCAGGGAGAGGAGCCTGAGGCGGCAAGGGGCCTGACCCCGGAGGAGGCGGCCGTCTGCCGGGCCATCAATATTACCGCCGAACAGTACCTCAAGACCAAGATGGAAATGGAGCGAGCACATACACGGGGAGGAAGGAAGCCATGGCAGCGTTAACGCAAGACCGGGCCACACCCTACCGGGAGGGAATCGAGATTGAGTTTCCGGTGGCGGCCAGCACCACGATTTACGCCGGCAGCCTGGTATGCGGCAATGCCGCAGGGTATGCGGTGCCGGCCTCTGACACCGCGGGTCTGAAATTTTTGGGGGTGGCCCTGGAGAAGGTGGACAACACAAGCGGCAGCAATGGTGCAAAGAAGGTGCGGGTGCGCCGCACCGGGGTATTCGAGTTCAATGCGGCCAGCATTACCCCGGCGATGTTGGGTGATCCCATGTACGCCAAGGACGACAACACCTTTGATGATGCGGCGGGCTGCACCAACGACATCAAGATAGGGGTCCTGGTGAAATACGTGAGCGACACCAAGGGTTGGATAGATATCAGCAGATAGAGGGGAGCGACGGTAATGATCATCAATGCGGATTCCCTGGCGCAGGTTTACACCGGCCTTACTGCGGTGTTCAACAACGCCTTCCAGAGCACGGAAACCTGGTATGAGCGGGTGGCCATGACCGTGCCGGCCAAGACGCGGATCATGGACTACAAATTTCTGCTGGACTTTCCCATGGTGCGGGAGTGGGTGGGAGACCGGCAGGTAAACTCCATGGAGCCCAGGACCTTTCAGGTGGAGAGCAAGGACTGGGAAGCCACCATCGAAATTGAGCGCAATGACATCGAGGACCAGCAGATCGGGCTGTACAATCCGGTGGTGGCGGCCTTGGCGCAGGATGCGCGGCGCCACCCGGAGAAGCTCATTGCGGCGCTGTTGAAAAACGGCACCAATTCGGCGTGCTATGACGGCAAGAGCTTTTTTGCCACGGACCATCCGGTGGGGACGGGAACGGCGGCCAACTATGCCCCGGGTTCGGAGACGGCCTGGTATCTTCTGGATGTGTCACGGGCCATTAAACCGTTCATTTTCCAACTGCGGCGGGAAGTGCAGCTGGTGCGGATGGATAGGGCGGATGACGAACACGCCTTCTTGCGCAAGAAGTACCGCTACGGGGTGGATTACCGGGGGGCGGCGGCTTATGGCCTGTGGCAGTTGGCGTATTGCTCGGCGCAGGAGCTGAACGCCACCAATTACGCCTTAGCCCGGGCAGCCATGATGTCGCTGACGAATTCGGAAGGGCTGCCGTTGGGGGTGCGGCCGGGGCTTCTGGTGGTACCGCCGGCTTTGGAGGCCAAAGGTCGGGAGATTCTGAACGCCCAATTCATCGTCGGCGATCCCACGGTGGGGGGGGCCAAGTCCAACATCTGGCAGGGGACGGCCGACCTTCTGGTGGTGCCGGAGCTGCTGTAAATCCAGGTAGAGCCGGAGGGGGCGTGGCGCACGCCCCTCCGGGCAAGGAGAGAAGATGGGCTGGTTCGGTGGCTATGTTTTACAAACCGCAAACCGGGTGCCGGGGAATTACGAGGTGCTGACGGTGGGGAGCACCCAGATCTCTCTGACCAAGAGCAAAATCACCCCCACTTCGGGTTCCTTGGCCGGGATGTCGGCTTATATGGCGCTGATGTCGTTAGAGGGAGGGGAGATCCGGTTTCGGATTGACGGTCTTGGCTCTCCGACGCAAACCAACGGACATGTGATGACCGACGGGGATTGCCTGGTGCTGACGGGAACCCAGGCCCTCAATCAATTCCGGGCCATTCGGTCAGGGGACGCCAACGGTACGCTGCGGGTGACCTATTTTTATTAGCGTCAAGCTTCGGCGGCGGGGGTTTCGGCAGGCTGCTTGGGCCGGGGCCCGGGTTCCTTTCAGGGTGATGGCCAAACCTGCGAGGGAAGGACAGGGTCATGTTGGCAGGGAAGAAGACCTATCTTACGGCGGCGGTGATGGCGGGGGCGGCGCTGATGCGCGGCCTGGGGTGGCTGGATCAGCAGCAATATGAGCTGTTGCTGGGGCTTCTGGGATCGCTGGGATTGGCGACGCTTCGGGCCGGGGTTTCCAAGTTTTAAGAGTATGCCTTACCAGGATCTGGCAGAGCATACCGGGGTGCTGACGGCCTTGCTGGGGGTGTTTGCCGGCCTCAGCGGGGTTCTGTTCTGGCGCATGTTTGCCCGGGTGGAGCGGAAACTGGATGAAATGCTCAGGCTTTGCTGTGAATGTCAGCGGGAGCAGGCGGAACGCTTTGTTTATCGGGAAGAGTTCCACCGGGAGCGGGAATCCTTGTGGAGCGCCATAAACAGTCATGGCCACAGCCGGGACGGCCGGGTAGCGCGTTAGGGAGACGATTCCCCAGGGATCTTAGAACTACTGCCGGGGAAGGGGAGCGGAGGGTGGGAGGGGAAACCGGAGAGCGGCGAAGGCAGGGCGGGATGGAAAGCGGCGGGAGGACTACCCGAAAGGGAGGTTGGCCACGGGAAGAGGGGCCAGGGCTCTTTCCGAGGCGGATGAGAAGGAGAAGGGATCATGGCATACTGCAGCCCCACAGACCTACTGCAGATGGTTTCTCAGGAGGAGCTGGCGGAGCTCACCACGGCGACAGGAGAGGTGCCGGACAGCCAGGTGACGGCGGAGGCCATTGCTTGGGCGGAAGATGAGGTCAATGCTTACGTGGGCGCCAGGTATCAGGTGCCTCTGAATCCGGTGCCGGCCAAGATCAAGGGACTGACGGTGGAGCTGGCGTTGTACAGCCTTTACGCCCGGCGGGGAGTGGCGCCGGCAGTCCGACGGGAGCGGTACGAGGCGGCCATGGCGTTTCTGAAACGGGTGGCCGAAGGTCTGGCGGTGTTGGAAGGGGTGAGCGGCGGGGTTTCAGGCCGGGCCATTGAGCCTGCCGAGGTGGAGAGCGGCGCCCGGCGGTTTTCCCGGGACCAAATGGGCGATTGGTAGGGTGCAGGGGTCATGGTGAGCTTAGCCTGGGGGGATATTGAACAGGCGGCGCTGGCGGTTTTGCGTGCGGCCATGGGCGACCAAATCGCCACATTGGAACGGTACCAGGGAGATTGGCGTCTGGACCTCGGACGGGAGTCCTGGCGGTTGCCGGCGGTGCTCCTGAGGTTCGACGGGGGCCGGGCAGCGCAAGTGGGGATCGGGTCCTATGAGTTTGTGGGGCGGCTCACCGTGCTGGTGATCACCCGGACTTTGGCGGGTGAACCGCACAGCCGCCGCAGCGACGGGGGAGCCATGGCCTTGGCCCAGAGGGTTCGGGAAGCGCTATGGCATCGGGATTTGGGGCTACAGATTCTCCCTCTGGCATTGGTTGAGGAACGGCCTCTCCGACAAGGGGGGGAGCGAACCGTTTATTCCCTGAGCTTTCAAACCGGTTGGATTTTTGAGGCTACCTAAGGATAACAGGCGGGGAAGAGGCAGGCAGGCGGAGGAGAGCGCCGGCCATTGAGGCCCATGGCAAAGGGCGTGAGTGAAATTCCGCAGGAAAGTGTCCACCCCTGGCCCGGCGAGTTTTCCTCCGGAGATTGAACCCCCGAAGCCGGTGTGGCGGGCCTTTTCCGCCCGGCAGCGGGTAGAAGAGAAGAGGAGAGTGGGGCATGCCCCGGTCGATTCGCAATTTTCTGGCCACCCATAATTTGCTGGCAGTGTCGGCGCGTTACCGGGAACCGGCATTGAATGTGGAGCGGGATCTAGACACCACCTTATGGGCGGACTTGAGCAGTACGCTCACCTATCGCGGCATGAAGGTGGTCAATCGGGATGAGATGACGGGGAGGGAGGAGGCGGATCGAGTTTACGATCTGGGGGGAGTGGTTTCGGGAACCTTGAGTTTCTCTCATGCCCAGCCCCAGCATTTCGCCTTTCTGCTGGCCTATGCCTTGGGCCAGGTGTCCACCAGTTCTGTCGGGGCCAGTGGATTTCGCCACCAAATCCGGCCGCTTTCCGGGGAGTTAGACGCCAGCCGCTCCAACCCCTCATTCACCGCGGCCATCCGGTATGGCCGCCAAGTCATGAAGCGCCGTTTTGCTTCGTGTTTCATTGATCAGGTGCGGATGGAGTTGGCCAAGGACGGCTGGGCGAAAATCAGCGGGGTGGTGAAGGGGACCGGGAAGGTGACGGAAAACACCCGGGTGGAGGCGGTCACGGCTCCTTTGCATGCCACAACCCTGACCTTGGCGGCCAACGGGGTGGAGGGCCTGACGGAATCGGAACGACTGGCCAACGTGCAGGCGGTGAAGGTGCTCAACCCCGCCTCGCAGGCCTGGGAGGAGGTGAACTATACCGGGGTATCGGGGACGGTGCCGGGGGTAATCAGCATCAGCCCGCCGGGAGCCAGCGGCACCCTGACTACTTATCAAATTTTCTACCTTCCTCTGGAAAGCGGCTGGACGGCCTTCCCGGCCCGGGTGGAAGAGCCACCCCTCAAGGTGAGCCAGGCCACGGTGAATCTGGGGGGGCGTTGGACCGGCAGCAGTTTTGAAGGGGGATATACCCTGACGGCGGAATTGCGGAAACTGGTGTGGCACTTTCACAACCATCTGACTCTGGAGCGCACCCCGGGTGGCGGTGAGTACGCCAATCGCGCCTTGCGCGGCGGGAGAGAGCAGAAGCTCACCCTGGATCGGGACTTTCGGGATTTCCTGATTTATCAGCATTTGAAGGCAGGGGACTATCTGGCGCTCCAGATCAAGGCCCAGGGGCCGGAATTCGAGGCGGGCCGCAGCTATGAAGTGGAGCTGGTATTCCCCAGGGTGGCGGTGATGGCGGCCCCGGTAAAGGCGTCCCAGAGGCGTCTGACGGAGGAAGTGGAATTGGCAGTTTTAGAGGATGAAGCCTTTGGCTCGGTGGTGGCCACCGTGCAAAACCAGGTCAGCGGCTATGCAGCTTAGTCAGCCTGGTTTGGCGAGGGCGAGTCAAAGGGAAGGGGAAGCAGAAAGGCTGTTTGGAGGGGACAGGTGCCCAGAGTGTTAGGGAAAAAACCGCAGGCGATGGCCATTCAGGATCCGGTCTCCGGCGCCGTGGTGACGCTTTATTACCGGCTCCCCACTGCAGAAGAGCGGGTGGCCTATCAGTTGGCGGCTTTTCGGCTGGAGGATGGCCAACGGCAATTGTGTCTGGGGGACACCCGGCTGGAATTTGGCCTGAAGGTTTTGGTGGGCTTTGAGGCCGGCGATTTTCTGATTCCGGAAGATCGGGATTTGGTGCCGCTCGATCCGGAACGCCATCCGGATTGGAAGGCCAGGCTGGCAGAGGACGCGCCGGATTTGGTCTCCTATCTGGCCCAGCAGGTTTTTGAAGGGCTGCGGGTGACCGGCCGGGGGGTAGCGGAACGGGACTGAATTCCTCCTCCGGAGGGGGGGCCCACTGGCCGGACTGGCCCCTGTTCGAAGAGGCAGCGGCCATTGGTGAGGGTCGTTTGTGCCGGGGTGAGAGGCGGCGGGCCTGCCGGGCGGCCAATGGTGCCTTTGCAGATTGGGCCTGTCGGGAATGCCAGGAGCTCGTGCAACCGGAGGCCATCTCGCCCTGGACCTGGCATCTCTTGTTTCTGCACCGGTTGCGGCGGGCGGGTTATCCATTTCGGGCGGATGAATTGAGTTTGGAGACCTGGCTGCTTTTGGGAGCCGTGGGCGAAGTTTTGGAGGCTGGCCGGCAGAAGCTCCGGCATTCCCAGGGGTGGAGGCCGACAAGGGGGGAAGATGAAGGGTACGGATAAGGGATTCCCGCCGGAAGGACGGGCTGAATTCCAGAGGTTCCAAGAGGAGCTGACGGCGGTGCAGGAGATGTACAGCCAGCTCCGTCAGGAATCCTGGCGCCGGGAATTGCAAGGCATGCTGGAGAGCTGTGAGGGCTTGGTGGGCGTGTGGCGGACCTCCCTGATGGATATGGAGGCTCTGACGGCCGAGGTCTTTGCCGAGGTCAGGTCCCAGGCCGGAGCTGCCAGTCAAATGACGGCGGCCGATTGGCGCCAGGCGCTGGCTGATATGGCGGCGGAGGTGAAAAATTGGGGCGAGGCGGTGTTAGAGGTGCTGGATCGCCTTCAGGAGGCCTGGCGAGGATCCCTTGGGGGAGGAGGCGATTGGCTGTCATGGCTCGGGTTGGATATTGACGTGGGGGGCCTTTTCCATCAAGGGGGTGTCGTCGAGGCTCACCAAGGCCTGTTGGTGGGGCCAGAAAGGCTTCTGGAAGATGAGCGCCTGGTGAAGGTCCAGACCGGCGAGGGCATTCTGCCTCGAGAAGCGATGCTGCGCTTAGGGGAGGAGAATTTCGAGGCGTTGCGGCAAGGCCGGTTTGGGGTGGAACCGGGTGGCGCCGGAATGCCAATGGGGGTAACCATCCAGGTGCAAGCCCTGGATGCGAGCGGGGTGGCGGCCCTGGATTGGGACCGGTTGGTGCAGCGTCATGTCCTGCCAGCCTTAGCGCAGGAGGCGGGCCGGCGCTGGTAAGGAGGAGAGATGGCCAACGCCAAACTGGAATGGACCCCCCGGGGTGGCAGTCGGCAAAGCTATCGCCTGCCAGTCAACTTTACCTACCACTATCGGGAGCTGGCCACGGACGACAGCGACCGGCAACGGGCGATGGACGGCACGCTGAGGTGCTATCCGCGCACCCTCAAAGCCAAGTGGATATTGACCTTTCAATATATCAACCAAGGCCAGAAGGAGCAGTTGGCGGCCATCAAGGCGGCCCAGAGCGAGATAGATTTCTATCGGGACGGGGACGGCCCGTTGACGTTTACCGGCTGGTGGACCAATGACCTTGATTTCCGGGAGGTAGCCCCGGGGTTCTGGTCCGGCAGCATCATTCTGGAAGAAGTATAGCGGCGGAATGGCAGCACATGCTGCGTAGGGAGGCAGGAGAGGATGCGCTTGGTCACGGGGGCCTACCTGGTTGAAGAAGGGCGCCTTAGGGGGGGCAAACCCCGAATTCGGGTGGTGCTCAGTCCAGTGCCCCTGGATTTCGGCTTGGCGCCTGGGGTGGGGACGTATGAGCATACCGCGTTCGGCGGCCAGCCCGGCAAATTGGTCCTGGAAGAGGGGTATTTAGAGTATGCCGCCTGGACCTCGCCGGTTCGGCGGGTCTTTGCCCCTGCCATGCAAGAGGTTATCGCCACCTGGGACAATCAAGTGCCTTATATGCGGTTAGGGGTCTGGATCAGGAGTGCCGCCACCGAGGCGGAAGTGTTCTTGGCGCCCTTTGTTCCGCTGACGTGGGGTCAGACGCTAAGGATCCAGCCCTTTTTTCAGGTGAAGGTGGAATTCCGAGACTCCACCTGGGCCGGGGAGCCGCCGGGCTATCTTGCGAATTTTGCTGTTTGGGGGCGTTTTTTGGTTCCGGAGGAGGAAATTTTGCATCCGGGACGGGTGCGGGTGGAGCTGGCCCGGGACTTCAGCCGGGTGCGTCCCAGCGATCATGTTTTACGTCTGGACAATCGTCGGAAAAGGTGGTTGCCGGGGGGGGAAAGCTTTGGTCAGCTGGGGCTCCTCACGGCTGAACGGCGGGTGGAATTGTACCACGGCTGGGAGCTCCCCGACCAGACAGTAGAATGGCTGCCCGTTTACCGGGGACTGGTGGAACGCGTGGGGGGCCTTGACCATGCCTGGCGGGGGGCGCACGAGGCGGAACTGGTCAGCCAGGATGTGCTGTCCGGCAGATTGTCCCAACGGCTGGGAGCTCCTACCCCAGGGGCGGGTCGGCGGCCGTTTATGCGGGGAGTGTACCGGGCTCGGGCAGAACTCATCGAAGCGATTCCGGCCATGGTGGAAGAGGTGGAGAAAACCGGCGCCGGCAGCGCCACACTGCGGGTGCTGGGGAATTATCAGGGGCGAAGGAATACCACTTATCGCCTGGAGGCGGAGAGCAGCGGAGAAGTGGGGCAGGCGGAGTTCCGCTGGTCAGTGAATGATGGGCAAAGCTGGCGGGAGCGGGGCGTGGTCACGGCGGGTGCGGAAGACCCGGTGGAGCTGGAAGGAGGATTGGCGGTGTATTGGGAATCCGGCAACGGCATAGATTTCCAGGCCGGTGACCGCTTTGTATTCACGGCCAGGGCACCGGAGTACCGGTACCGGATTTATGGAGGGCCCTTTGCAGCCATCAAAAGCATCTACCTGAATGGCGCGGAGACCAAGGAGGGGGTAAGCGCAGATCCCGAAACCGGCGACATTGTGGTGACCGGACAAAGCGCCTTGGTGGAGGCCCGGGTGGTGAAGGACGCCACCAGCCACCCGGTGGATATCATTATGGATATTTTGACGGAGGTGGGTTTGGGGGAAAACCTCCACCAGGACTCCTTTGCCCTGGCCAAGAGCTTGACGCCAGAATATGCCATTGGGGTTTGTTTTGAAAATGTTCCGGCCTCCCAGGCGCTGCGGGAAATTTTGGGGCGCACCCTCTATGACCTCTGGTTGGACTTCGGCGAAATCAAGATCAAGCCCTATCTGGGGGATGAATAACCGCACCGTGGTATGCCCCGGAACTTGAGGGAGGCTGGCGGGGAGGACGGGGTATAAGTGCGAAGAGGCCAAGTGAGGGAATATGGGGCGTATTGAATGGACCCGGGCCAGTCAATTCAACTGGGTTTTTGACAACTTGGGCGGCGCCGCCTTGCAGGAGGCCGTGGCCGGGACAGCCGGTGGGGGGAAGGCGGCGGTGGAAGCCGACGGCAGGGTGCGGTTGGCCGCGTCGCGGCCCGGTGCGGGGCAGGTCTTTTTCGTCCGGGGAGTGTGGCGGCAGGAGACCCTCTTTGCCTGGGAGGGGTTTTGGGCCGAGCCCCTGGATGGCGACCTGACCAACTACTTTGAAGGCGGCGGGTTTGTAAATCAAGGGGGGGAAACGTTTATTAACCTGGGGACCCCGTTGGCGCCCGGCACCCCGGTGCAGGTCTATTATCTTTACTTCACCGGAGGGCGTTCGGCCCGCTATGCCGCCCTGAACAATTATCCTTGCATCCGGGCGGCCAATCGAAGCCGTGAGGATTACACCTATGATTTCGCGGTGGACCGGATTCTTGACCTGATGGTCATCCTCCATTTTGCCGGGCTGGAGCGAGGCGAAGATTATGGGCCGGCGCTGCGGTTTCTTTGGCAGGCCTTGATCAGCCGCCAGGAAAGTCGGGTGCCGCCCTTGGTTTTTGATACCTTCGAACGTCAACAGTGGGAGCGGGGGGCTTATTTGCTCTACCGCAACGCCACCCGCCCCGACGCCTTTCCGGTGTTCCGCATCGAGGCCGAGGAGGGCACCCGGAACCGGGTGCTGCACGTGCAGGCCAAGCTCCCTACCCGGGCTGATGGGGCGTGGTTCGGGTATGGGCTTGATTGGTCCTTGGACCGGCCGCCCTTTTGCGATGTTGATCGGTTGAGGTTTAAAGTTCAGGGGCCCCAAGCCGCCACCCGGGTGCACCAGGTGGCCAAGTTCGGGAGCGGCAGCGCCTGCCTGCTCATTCTGGGTGATTACGGGCACCGGGAAAGGCGACATTTCGTGGTGGTGGCGGAGAATTCCGGGGAGGTGGGGCAGGCTACCTTTAAATGGTCCCAAGATGGCGGTCTCACCTGGGAGGGGGAAGGAATCATCACCGGCGACCGGGACCACCCCATTCCGTTGACAGGAGGGCTGGAAATTGCCTGGGAGGCCGGAGACGGTGTTGATGTGGTGGCAGGGGATTATTGGACTTTTTGGGCCGGGGAGCCGGCGGTTCACCCCAGGCGGCTTTTGGTGGTGCTGAATGATTCCTCTCCGGGTGATCCGGACCCCTGGGGACCGGCCCATTCCTTTGTCCATGCCATTCCTGATCGCTTTTCCAACCTCACCGCATTCGACCTCCCCTTCAGCCAGTTTTGGCGGCGCGACAATCTTATTGATGACGGCGATCGCGAGCGGGCTACCTGGGGTACATGGCATACCGCCTCCCAGGGGGATGACAGCGTTATTACGATACACGACCGGGAGGTAACGGAAGACCTGTTTGGGGATCTTTACTATACCCAGCGGCAGATTACCTGGGACCTGTCCCCTGAGGCTACGGCCTTTGGGGCCTGGTGCGGCGTTGACCCGGCGCGGTGCTCTTCTGTGGGCCGCAGCCAGCTGAATTTTCTTTTGAAACCGGAGGTGGTGGGATGGAGCACCCTTACCCTCAGGGTCAAGGTGAAGGACGCCCAGGGGCGGTATTTTTACCGGGACCAAATGGTGGAAGTGGGCGCCTGGCAACGGGTCAGGGTCAACTTTGCCGACCTCCTGCCGGAAAACGGCAGCCAACCCCTGAGCCACCCCATCCAATTGGTGGACCTGGGAGTTCCCGCAAACCCACCCAGCAACGGCACCTTTCTGGTGACCGACCTCAAGCTGGATGAGCACCAGACTTTTGTGGGGGCAAGAAGGCTGCGCATGCTGGAATTCAAACTGGAACAGCAAGGATTGCAAGACCATGAATGGTGGTTGGATGAGGTGGGTTTGAACCTGGAGGCCACCGATCCCTACCCCGGGGTTCCCCGTCTGGCCATTTCCCTGGGACCGTATGGGCAAAACCCCTGGCGGGGCCCCACGTTGGTGCATTATGCCCACCCTTTGGGCCCGCACCTGGCGGGCGCCCCTGTTTTCACTCAGACATACCTGGATCTTCACCGGGACGCCCAGAATGAATTTTTCGCCCGTTACGGCGGGGTCAAGGGGCCCATTTTGCCGGTCCACAGCCGGAATGATTTGGAAAATGTGGCCCTCTGCGGCGAGGAGAATTTCGGCCGCTTTTCCTGGTGGCCCCGCTTCCGGGATGGTGGGTTGAAAAGCGTCTGCTACTTGTTCAATGACTCCTTGGTGGATGCCAGCGGCAACCAGCGGACGCTGACCGGCAGCCCCATGTATGTGCCGGGCATCTGCCAGCCGGGGAACACTGCCGTCAGGTTGGCCGGCAGCGGTTCCCTCACCCTGGCCAGCTGTGCAGATCTGGAACCCGGGTCCCAGCCTTTCAGTCTCATTTTCATCGCCAAAGGGAGCCCCCAGGCCAGTAATTATGTGACGCTTGCCAGCAAGATAGGCCCTTATGGCTGGGTTCTCCAAACCAAGACCGCCGGCAGCCCGGATCTTCAGCTCAAACTGGTGACCTCGGCGGGAACCTTTTACTCGGACATGGCCGGGGTTCTGGATGGCAACTGGCATATGGTGGCTTGGCTCATTGATCCGGACAACTCCCTGGTGCATCGCATCAAGGACGGAGTTTACCAAGGGAACAACGCCTTTGCCGTGGGCAGCGGTTTGAGCACCGCCAACCCGTTGACCCTGGGGCCGGGGGGCACCACGGCCTTTGATTTGGATTATTTCTGCTGGGAGCGGCGATTATGGCCGGCGGCGGAGTATACCCATGCCTGGAACATTGCCCGGGGGTTGGAAAACGGCAGCGCCTACCCGGAAGTCGGCCATGGCCTGGGGCAGTACTGGGCCTTTCTCAGGCTGGCGCAGTATTATTTCGTCACCGGAGATGCGGCGGCCTGGGAGGTCCTGGCGCCCTGGCTGGCTTGGCTTGATGCCTTTGGCGCGGCCGAGGGTCCTGGTTGGAAAGTGCCCCTGTGGTTTTCGCAGTATGGGTTCCAATATGGGGCCTATGATCCGGGAGCCGCGGCTTCCGTGGCCTTGGCCTGCCTGTATATCTTTTTGCAGAACGGCCACCCCGGGGCGGGCTTGTGGGCCCGGCGGCTTTTGGATGACCTGCGGGTGAACCGGCCAGCGGACGATTTTGGCGGCGGCTATAAAAGTGACTATCACTACGCCTGGCTGAATGCCCTGGTGGCCCAGGCCTTCGGACTGGCGGCGCAGGGCCGGACCGGCCAGCGGTGGCGCTTTCCGGCCACGCCCGAAGATGCGGCCCATTTTGAAGCTCTTGTCACCTGGATGTTCGCCCATGCCGGGGATGCCAAACCCAATCTGCTGAACGCTGACCTCATCCCATTCTCCTACATGGAGGACCAGGATCTCTGGGACTATGCCCCGCATTACATGTATTCCAAGGAGATGGGCTCCTTGGAGGCGGTGGTCCTCATGGCCGGCGTCGCGCTGGAATGGGCCCGGCACGTGGGAGACTGGGGGTGGTTCGACCGCCTGGTGGGGTTTATCCTCACGAATAACCGGATGGCGTTGCGTTCCTCTCAGATCGCCCGCCTTACCACCTCTCTAAGCGCCGCCGGTCTCAAGAATGTCGTGCGTCTGCGGTACGCCGACTTCGATCAGGACCCCCAGAAATATGTGGAAGTGCGGGATGAGGCGGCGATTGCCATCTGGGGCGAGCAGGCGGCGGACCTGGATTTTCGCTATGGAGCGCCGGTAATCCTGGAGGACCCCCAGGTTGCCCAGCTTCTGGTTCAGCGGCTCTTGAAGCGCCTCTCGATGCCTTGGGAACGGGCCCAGCTTACCACGTGGTTGGAAGGGGTGCGGGTGGAGCTCCTGGACACGGTGGCAGTGGACTCAGATTTTCATGGGATGGTTCAGGAAGAGTTTCTGGTTTTCGGCAAAACCCTGGATCTGCAGGCCCGCCGGGTGGAACTGGAGCTGGCCCGCCCGGCCGGTCCGCCGCCCGCGTGGGCAGTGGATGCCGCCTTTGGAGACGAATCATGGGCCATTGACCTCGCTAGTCCCTATGATCCGGATTGGCCGCAGCGGGCTTGGGCCGGGTGAGGCTCCCTCGGGAAGGAGCGGGACCTCTGGGCTTCGATGCTTTTGGGAAAACCATCGCAAGGGAGAAGGGATATGGCTTTGCTTGATCTTCCCCACCACAAATGGGGCGCGGCCACCGGCCGCCAGGTGATCTTAAAGGGGGATTTCGCCCGCATTGAGCAAGCGGTGGTGGAGAGTTTTGATCTGACCGGGAGCCCGGAAATGGAGTATGCAGGCCCGGCGGAGGTCCGGGTGGCGGCCACGGAGGACTGTCGTGCCAGGCTGATGCTGAACGGCTTTCCCTCTCCCTTGCACCGGGGGTTGTGGGTGGACGGCGGCCTGGCGGACGGCCGGTACCGGGAAACCGCCGGGCCGGCGGCCTTGGACCTGGGGAATCAGGCCTACCGCTGGGGGGAGGAAAAACCCAACCAGTGGTACTGCATCTATGCCGTAGCTGGAACTGGCGAAATCCTTTTCAGCCTCAAGGCCATGCCGGTGATGCGGGTGGGGGGGGTGGACGGGCCGGTCATCAGCCTTAGGAACAACGCCAACACCGCCGGAATGGGGTACGGCTTGGCCACCGATGAGCTGGCCCAAGCCAGGCTCCTGGTCCTCACCGGAGCCTCCCGGGGAAAGACCCGGGAGATCATCGGCAACAATAACGACCGCAACACCTCCGGCACCCTCACCTATGCCGGCGATCCCTTGGTGCTGGCCCCGGGTGATTGGTGCATCGTATTGCCGGCGACCAATTTCCGGGCCCTGGGTATGGTGCTGAACGACGCCGGTGGCAACCTGGCCCCTTTTGTTCAAGGAGGCCGATGCACAAGTTTTCAGGCTGCCCGGCAGTTGGCAAGCGGCGGGTTCAGCGGCTACACCCGCGTCGATCTGGGTTTGGTGGTGCCACCCACCGCGCGGTTCCTCACCGGATATGCCGCCTCCACCGCCGGGTCGGACCTGAAGCTGGCCATTTCCCTGGATGGTGCCACCCCCCATCTGGTGCTGCACGCTCCGCCGCCCGGGGGCACCCTGGCGGGGGTCCGGGGGGCCCTGCCATTCCGCACGCCGGTGGCCCCTGGACACTGCCTCTATTTGAACAACGACGATGCCGCCGGCCAGGCGGTGTATGTCACCGGCTGGGAGGAATGAGGTTTCCCGGTGAGGCCTTAGGGGGCGGGGAGCCAGGGTTGTCGCTCTCCTCCCCCTGCCCGGCGGGAAAGTCGCCATAAACAAAATGCGCAACCTGGCCCTATTCCTCATTTATCCGGCGGTGCTCCTCTATGGCCTTTGGCTTTGGCGTTTTCTGACGCAACTGGGCCGCCGGGTGGAGCGGCTCCAGATGCATTGCCAGCGGTGTCGGCAAGAAATCTCGGCGGCTTTGGCGGGCCGCTTGGAGCATCCCCCTGACATCCCTCCCCACGGGGAGGGGCCGTACCCTCACAATCAGGCCCGGCCCCCCCAGGCCCCCTCCCCAAGCCCCTGCATGGAACCGGATTGAACATCCACACAGCCGCTCTCGCCGGGATTTGTGAGTCTTCCTCCCCTTCCAGAGGGGCCTCCGGGCGAGTTGAGGGCACCCCTCCCCTTTTCCTTTTTTCCTCTTGCTATCCCCGGTGGATTCTTTCTTGACTGCGGAAATCTTTCCGCTAAAATCTTCTAGTGGGTATTTTCACAAATCCATGGGCAATCCCGGGCAGAGAAATTGCTACGGGATGAACGTCCATGCCAGAGGAAGGTAACTCTATGGCGAATCAGGCGCGTCCGACGGCTCCGGTTGGAAAAGTCATGGTCATCGGCGCCGGCATCGCCGGGGTGCAGGCGGCCCTGGACCTGGCCAATGCCGGATTTTACGTGTATCTGGTGGAGAAGAAATCGGCCATCGGCGGGGTCATGGCGCAGTTGGACAAGACCTTTCCCACCAACGACTGCTCCATGTGCATCATCTCCCCCAAGCTGGTGGAATGCGGCCGTCACCTTAATATCGAGATCCTGACTTTGAGCGAGGTGGCGGACATTGCCGGGGAGCCGGGCAACTTCACCGTCACGGTGCAGCAGCAGCCCCGCTATGTGGACGCCGCCAAGTGCACCGGCTGCGGCGCCTGCGCCGAGGCCTGTCCGGTGGAGCTGCCCAACGAGTTCAACGTGGGCCTGGATCAATCCCGCGCCACCTACCGCCTTTACCCCCAGGCCATTCCCGCCACCTTCGCCATCAAGAAGTATGACCGGGCCCCCTGTGTGCGGGCCTGTCCGGCGAACCTGAGCGCCCAAGGGTATGTGCAGCTCATCAAGGCGGGCAAGTTCCCCGAATCCCTGGCCCTGATCATGGACCGGCTGCCGCTCCCCGGCACCATCGGCCGCATCTGCCCGCACCCCTGCGAAAGCGACTGCCGACGCCAGGAGATGGACGAGCCCATCGCCATCTGCAGCCTCAAGCGCTTCGTGGCCGACAACGTGGACTGGGACGCCCTGCCCATCCCGGAAATTGAGAAGAAAGATGAAGCCGTGGCCATTGTAGGATCCGGCCCCGGTGGTTTGTCGTGCGCATACCATCTGGCCCTCATGGGCTACCGGCCGGTAATCTTCGAGGCCGCCCCCGAGCCCGGCGGCTGGCTGCGCTACGGCATTCCCGAATATCGCCTGCCCCGCGAGGTCATTGACCGGGAGATCAACTACCTCAAGAAGCTGGGGGTGGAAATCCGCTGCAACACCCCCATCGGCAAAGGCCAGACCATCAACGACCTCCTCACCCGGGACGGCTTCCGGGCTGTGTATCTGGGGGTGGGCTGCCAGGATTCCCTGCGCATCCCGGTGCCCGGCGCCGACGCCCAAGGGGTGCTGTGGGGGGTGGAATTCCTCAAGGACCGCGTCGCCGGCAAGGCTCCGGACCTGAAAGGCAAGAAGGTTCTGGTGGTGGGGGGCGGCAACGTGGCCATGGACGTGGCCCGCACCGCCAAGCGCCTGGGGCCGGCGGAGGTCAAAATCGTCTGCCTGGAAACTCGGGAAGAGATGCCCGCCAACCCCTGGGAAGTGGAAGAGGCGGAGGCCGAGGGCATTCCCATCATCCACCGCTGGGGCGTCAAGCAGGTGGTGGCCGCCGGCGGCAAGGTGACGGGTTTGGAAATGAAGGCGGTGGAGCGGGTCTTCGACGAGCAGGGCCGCTTCTCCCCCACCTATTTTGAGGATCAAACCAAAACGGAACCCTGCGATGTGGTCATCCTGGCCATCGGCCAGAAGGCCAACCTCTCCTTCATCACTGAAGCCGACGGCATCGCCCTTACCCCCCGGGGCCTCATCCAGGTGGACCCCGACACCAAGGCCACCAGCCGGGAGGGCGTCTTCGCCGGCGGCGACGTGGTCTCCGGCCCCTACATTGCCATCGCCGCGGTGGCCGACGGACGGGAGGCGGCCATCTCCATCGACCGCTATCTCAGGGGCATGGACCTCAAGGCCGGCCGGGAATTGCCCCTCAGGCCCATCAAGGACGGCGTCTGGAACCCCATCCCCACCGGCGAGGCGAAAAAGCCCCGGGCCGCCCTGCCCCACCTGCCGGTGGAAGAGTGGCTCAAGGGCTTCAAGGAAATCAATCTGGGCTTCGACAAAGAGCAGGCCATAGCTGAGGCGGCCCGCTGCATCAACTGCGGCCTGTGCTCTGAATGCATGCAGTGCGTGGTGGCCTGCCAGGCCGGCGCCATTGCCCACGATCAAGGCCCCAAGACCCTGGAGCTGAACGTGGGCGCGGTGGTCCTGGCCCCGGGCTTCCGCACCTACGACCCCACCCCCTATACGGCCTACGCCTACTCCAAATATCCGGGCGTGGTCACCAGCCTGGAGTTTGAGCGCATCCTCTCCGCCTCCGGGCCGTACGCCGGCCACCTGGTGCGGCCCAGCGACCATATGGAGCCCAAGAAGATCGCCTGGTTCCAGTGCGTCGGCTCCCGGGACCTGAACCACTGCGACAACAGCTATTGTTCCGCGGTGTGCTGCATGTACGCCATCAAACAGGCGGTGATTGCCAAGGAGCACTGCAAGGACTACACCCTGGACACCGCCATCTTTTTCATGGACATGCGCACCCACGGCAAGGACTTTGAGAAATACTACTGGCGGGCTGAACAGGAGCACGGGGTGCGCTTCATCCGCTCCCGCATCCACAGCGTGGACCGGGTGCCGGGCTCGGATGACGTCTCCGTCCGCTATGTGGCGGAAAACGGCGAGATCAAGGAAGAGATCTTCAACATGGTGGTCCTCTCCGTGGGGCTGGAGTCCTCCCCCGACGCCCTGAACCTGGCCAAGACCCTGGGGGTGGAGATCAAGCCCGACACCCGCTTCGCGGCCAGCTCGCCCTTCACCCCGGTGAACACCAGCAAGGAGGGCGTCTATGTGTGCGGCGTCTTCCAGGCCCCCAAAGACATCCCTCAATCGGTGATGGAGGCCTCCGCGGCCGCCGCGGCGGCCGGGGAACTGTTGGCCGCGGCCCGGGGCACCGAGCTCAAGAAGCCCCAGCTGCCGCCGGAAAAGGACGTCACCGGCCAGGAGCCCCGTATCGGGGTCTTCGCCTGCAACTGCGGCATCAACATCGGCGGCGTCATCAACATTCCGAAGCTGGTGGAATACGCCAAGACTTTGCCCAACGTGGTGTTCGCCGACGAAAACCTCTTCACCTGCTCCGCCGACACCCAGGCCAAGATCCTGGCGGCCATCGAAGAGCACAATCTCAACCGGGTCATGGTGGCCTCCTGCAGCCCCCGGACCCACGCCCCCATGTTCATGGAGACCATCCAGCAGGCGGGGCTCAACCCCTACCTCTTTGAGATGGCCAACATCCGGGACCAGGACTCCTGGGTGCACATGACCGAACCGGAAGCGGCCCTGGAAAAGGCCAAGGACCTGGTGCGGGGCGTGGTGGCCCGGCTGGCCAATCTGGAGCCCTTGCACAAGATGGAGTTCCCGGTGACCAAGAGCGCCTTGGTCATCGGCGGCGGCGTGGCCGGCATGACCGCGGCCCGCTCCATCGCCGACATGGGCTTCCAGGCCTATCTGGTGGAAAAGACCGACAAGCTGGGGGGCAACGCCCACCACCTGGTGCTCAGCCACCGGAGCTACGACTACCAGGGGTTCCTGGCCGAGCTCATCAACACGGTGCAGCGCCACCCCAACATCGAAATCCTGTTCAATTCCGAAGTCACCGATACCAGCGGCTTCATCGGCAACTACCGCTCCACCGTCAAGACCCCTGCCGGCGACCGGGAGCTGGAGCACGGCGTCACCGTTATGGCCACCGGGGGCAAGGCCTATGAGCCCACGGAGTACCTCTACGGCCAGGACGACCGCATCCTGCTGCCCTTCGACCTGGACAAGGCCATTACCGCCAAAGACCCCAAGGTGCTGAACGCCAAACAGGCGGTCTTTATCCAGTGCGTGGGCTCCCGGGAACCGGAGCGCCCCTACTGCAGCCGCCTCTGTTGCACCCACTCGGTGGAGAGCGCCCTGTCCCTCAAGGCCCTCAATCCCGACCTGGACGTCTTTATCCTTTACCGGGATATGCGCACCTACGGCGAAAAGGAGCTCCTCTACAAGGAGGCCCGGGAAAAGGGCGTGGTCTTTATCCGGTTCGACCTGGACAGCAAGCCTAGGGTGGAAAAGACTGCGGCCGGCGAGTTGCAGGTGACGGTAAAGGACCCCATCCTGGGGATGAACGTGGTCCTGAAACCGGACCTCCTCACCCTGGCCAGCGCCGTGCTGCCCAATGACATCGAAGACTTGGGCGAACTCTTCAAGCTGCCCAGAAACGCCGAGGGCTTCTTCAACGAAGCCCACGCCAAACTCCGGCCGGTGGACTTCCCCTCCGACGGCATCCATCTGGCGGGCCTGGCCCACTATCCCAAGCCCATGGACGAGTCCATCGCCCAGGCCAAGGCCGCGGCCGGCCGGGCCGCCACCTTCCTGGCCCTGGACACCGTCAAGGTGGGCGGCATCGTGGCCGTGGTGCAGCAGGACAAATGCGCCGTCTGCCTCACCTGCGTGCGCACCTGCCCCTTCATGGTCCCGGTCATCGACTACAAGGTGGACGCGGCCTACATCGATCCGGCCAAGTGCCAGGGCTGCGGCGTCTGCGTCTCCGAATGCCCGGCCAAGGCCATCCAGCTGAAACACTACACCGACACCCAGATCCTGGCCCAGGAGCTGGCCCTGGCCGCGGGTTAACGCCAACCCGGGGGAGGGGACGGCCCTCCCCCTTTTTAGATTTATTGAGAACCTTAAGGAGAGCTTATGACTGCCCCCGCCTGGACTCCCAAGATCATCGCCTTCTGCTGCCGCTACTGAGCTTACAGCGCCGCGGACCTGGCAGGTTCGATGCGGTTGCAGTATCCCCCGGAAATTAAAATTATCCTTATGCCCTGCACCGGCCGGGTGGACATCCTCCACCTGCTCAAGGCCTTCGAGGGCGGCGCCGACGTGGTCTTCGTGGCCGGTTGCCTGGAGGGCGAGTGCCATTACCTGTCCGGCAACATCCAGGCCAGAAAGCGCGTGACCAAGCTGAAGAAGGATTTTGAGCAGATGGGTTTTGATCCTCAGCGCCTGGAGATGTTCAACCTCTCGTCTTCGGAAGGCCCGCGCTTTGCCGCCATCGCCAAAGAGATGGCTGAGCGGGCCTACAAATTGGGCCCCAGCCCGGTGCGGCGGGAGGCCAGGGCGGCCTGGCTGGCCCAGCAGAAGGCGGCCAGCGCCTGAGGGCTGACGCCACGGGGGAAGAAGGCGAGGGCTCCGGGACCCTTTGCCTCCGGCTCCCGATCATCCCCCCAATTCCTATCGGTAGTAGGGAGAACAAGTTGTAGGGAGGGCGGAGGGCCTCTGGTCCTTCGGCCCTCCCTTTTTCTTGGTGCCCCTCCCATTGACTTGCTCGTACCTTTGTGGCAGGGTGGAACTAATCTGTGCCCGCGTTGGGAGCGCCTTCAGAAGGGAGGGACCCATGCGCACCTTCGGCATCGGCAACCAAAAGGGGGGCAGCGGCAAGACCACCACCTGCGTTAACCTGGCCGCCGCCCTGGGGGAGCAGGGGCGTCGGGTGCTGGTCATTGATTTGGACCCCCAGCACTCCGCCACCTCCTGGCTGGGTCTGAAAAACCCCGGCAAGGGCCTGTACGAAATGTTTCTGGGAAACGGCGGCCTGGCGGAGGTGGTGCAGGAGACCGGGGTTCCCGGGGTGGAGGTGGTGCCCTCCTCTGCCTGGCTGGTGGGGGTGGAGCGCATTCTGGCCGGGGAGGTGGGGGCCGAGCGGCTCCTCAGTCAGCAGATGGCCAGACTCCCGGCGGACCGCTGGGACTACCTCCTCATTGACTGTGCCCCCAGCTTAGGGATGCTCACCATCAACGCCCTGGCCGCGGTGCGGGAGCTTTTGGTGCCGGTGGAGGCCCATGTCATGGCCCTGGCGGGTCTGGCCCAATTGCTGCACACCGTAGAGGTGGTGCAAGAACGCCTCAATCCCGACCTTAAGGTCTCGGGCATTCTGGCCTGCCGGGTGGACAACCGCACCCGCCACGCCCGGGAGGTGGTGGAGGAACTCCGGTCCCGCTCCGGGAACTTGGTCTATCAGACGGTGATCCGGGAAAACATCCGCCTGGCCGAGTGCCCTTCCTTTGCCCAACCCATCACCCAATATGATCCGAAAAGCTCCGGAGCCGCCGACTACCGCGCCCTGGCCCGGGAAATCATCGCCCAGGAACAAGCCGCCTGAGGGGGCCTGTCATGTCCAAACGCCGCACCATCGGAGAAAATCCCCTGGATATCGTGGCCACGGAGCGCCACTTGGAAAGTATGGTCTCCGGGCCGGTCGCTTCCCGACCCGCGGCTCCCGGCCCGGTGGCCGAGCCCTCGCCCCTGGAGGCGCGGCTTTTGGAGCTGGAATCGGAAAACCGGCGCCTGAAAGCTTTGGTGGGAGAATTGCGCTTGGAGGTGGGCGACTTAAAAAACCAGGTGTTTCGCACCTCCTGGTGGGTTTCCGAGCTGAAGCAGAAACTGGGCATGAAATAAAGCAGATCTGGTCACCGCCGGGGCGGCGGCTGAAGAACCCCGCCTTGTTCCGCAGAGGCCACGCCCCCCTTTGCCGCCACGGGTAAGAGAAAGAAAACCTGATATGCTTCCAGAGGCTTCCCGGGAAACCGGGGGGCCAATTTATCCCGTCGGAGATGCAGGCAAAGGGGAGGCGGTCAGGTCAAATCCGGCTGGTAAATGTCGTGCAGGCGGATAAGCCCCAGGCAGCAGCCGGAGTGGGGCTCCACCACCGGTAGCACGGAAATCTGGGAGGGGCGGTCCTCCATCAGCCGCACGGCCTCCTTCAAGCTGGCGGCCGGCGCCACGGTGGTGGGCCGGCTGGTCATGATTTCGGCGGCCTTGACCCCCCGGATGTCGCTTCGTTCCACCAGCGCCCGCCGCAGATCGCCGTCTGTGATGATCCCCAACAGGCGAGAGGCGTCGTCCACCACGCAGGCGGCTCCCAAGGGCCGCTCCGTCATGGCGATGATCACCGCCCGCAAGGGCGTCTCCGGCCGCACCCAGGCCACCGCCTCGCCCCGGTGCATGACCTCGGCCACCGTGAGCCAGAGATTGCGCCCCAGCTGACCGGCGGGGTGGTATTGGGCGAAGTCGGCCTGGGTGAAGTTGCGGGCGTGCATGAGGGCCACCGCCAAGGCATCCCCCAGGGCCAGGGCGGCGGTGGAGCTGCAGGTAGGCGCCAGGTTCAGGCGGTCCGCCTCCCGCTCCACCCGGGCATCCAGCACCACGTCCGCCTGCCGGGCCAAAGGGCTTGACAGGTTCCCCACCAGGGCGATGAGGGGCGAACGGAACTGGCGGAGCACCGGGATGAGTCGCAACAGCTCGGCGGTGGCGCCGCTTTTGGAGATGAGCAGACTGGGGTCGCCAGGGGTATAGATCCCCAAATCGCCGTGCACCGCCTCGGCGGCATGCAGAAAGACCGCCGGAGTGCCGGTGCTGGCCAGGGTGGCGGCGATCTTGTGGCCGATCTGGCCCGATTTGCCGATGCCGCTCACCACCACCTTGCCGGGATGGGCCAAAATCAGGGCCACCGCCTCCGCCAGGCTGTCGTTGAGGCGGGCGGCCACCTGAAGGATGGCCTGGGCCTCCGCTTCCAGCACCCCCTTGGCAATCCGGAGCCACTCCTGCCGGGCGGCAGGAGCCGCCTGCCTGGAGCCCGATCGTTCCTTCGCTTCCATACCGCTCCTTGTAACGCGTTTGCCGCCGGATTGCAACAGTGGACCCTGGCAAGGAACCGGGGGAAAGGGGCCGGACCCCAAACTTCCGAAAAAGACCCTCTTTCGGAGGGAGGCAGCCAAAAACCACCCCCACCCCTTGACGAACCATCCTTCCCCGGATACAGTTATCACTTGTGTAAATTTTCTTAAATCTCGCCCCGCAGGTGCCCCGTGTATCTCCAAAAGTCTCTGGCAAAAAGTCCCCGTTGGGAAGCCGGCATGGAGCTGGTGGAGCTCTTCACCGGCCTGTTTCTCCTGGGCTTCCTGCAGTTTCATCTCTTCGCGGTCTCCAGCATCATTCTAGGGCAGGCCACCTTCAACCGGGATTCCCAATTTCTGGATGAGTATTATCTCTCCTACATCGGCATCCCCCTGGTGATTGTGGCCCTGTTTGTCCACGGGCTGGCAGCCATGCGCAAGGCCCCCTGGCGGGTGGAGGAGCTCAGGATCTTTGTGCAGCATTCCCGGCGCCTTCACCACCTGGATACCTGGGCTTGGCTGGTGCAGATCCTCACCGGGCTGGCCGTTCTGGTGCTGGGCGTCAGCCACATCTGGACCACCCTTTCCACCTGGCCCATTGAGGCCGCCAAAAGCGCCGCCCGGGTCCAATCCGGCCACTTCTCCTTCCTCCTCCTGCTTCTTCTGGTGGCCGAAATCCATGCCATGATCGGCTTGTACCGCATCCTGGTCAAGTGGAGCTGGATTCAGCGCCAGAAATTCACCAGGTACCTGGTCTATGCCACCCTGGGCCTGGTGGCCCTGGGATTTGTGGCCTTGGTGGTCTTCTATTTCACCAACGTAAAGGTCTGACATGAAGTGGTCTGAAGCGCATATTTCCGACGTGTTGGTCATCGGCGCCGGCCTGGCCGGGGAGCGGGTGGCCATCGAAGCCGCCATGCACGGGCAAACGGTTACCATCCTCAGCCTGGTACCCCCCCGGCGCTCCCATAGCACCGCCGCCCAGGGCGGCATGCAGGCCAGCCTGGGCAACGTGGCCATGGGCTACGGCGACAACCCCGACATTCACTTTGAAGACACCGTGAAGGGCTCCGACTGGGGCTGCGACCAGGAGGTGGCCCGCCTCTTCTGCAACCTGGCCCCGGTGGCGGTGCGCCAGATGGCCCAATGGGGCGTGCCGTGGTCCCGGGTGGTTCCGGGTCGGCGCCGGCTGCCCGACGGCGTGGAAGTGGAAGAACTGGCGGAAAAGGCCGGGCTCATCGCCCAGCGCCAGTTCGGCGGCACCGCCAAGTGGCGCACCTGCTTCGCCTCCGACGGCACCGGTCACGTGTTGCAATACGCCATGGACTCCGTGGTGGTGAAACTGGGGGTCACGGTGCACGACCGCACCGAGGCCATCGCCCTCATCCATGACGGTCGGGACTGCTACGGCGCCGTGGTGCTGTGCCTTCGAACCGGGGAGCTGAGGCCTTACTTGGCCAAAGCCACCGTCATCGCCACCGGCGGCTACGGCCGCATGTACGGGGTCTCCACCAACGCGGTGATCAACGAGGGCACCGGCATGGCCATCGCCTTGGACACCGGGGTGGTGCCCCTGGGCAACATGGAGGCGGTGCAGTTCCATCCCACCGGCATCGTGCCCGCCGCCATCCTGGTGACCGAAGGCTGCCGGGGCGACGGCGGCTACCTCCTGGATAAAAATTTGCACCGCTTCATGCCCGACTATGAGCCGGTGAAAAAAGAGGTGGCCAGCCGGGACGTGGTGAGCCGCTGGATGGTGCACCATATGCGCAAAGGCTTCGGAGTGGATTCCCCCTATGGGCCTCACCTGTGGTTGGACCTGAGGCACTTGGGCGCCGAGCACATCTGCACCAACCTGCGGGAAGTCCACACCATCTGCGCCAATTTTCTGGGCATCGACTGCGTCAGCGCCCTCATCCCGGTGCGGCCCACCCAGCACTATTCCATGGGCGGGGTGCGCACCAACATCCACGGCGAGGCGGTGGGCCTCAGGGGCCTCTTCGCCGCGGGGGAAGCCGCCTGCTGGGACCTCCACGGCTTCAACCGCCTGGGCGGCAACTCCCTGGCGGAAACCATCGTGGCCGGCATGGTGGTGGGCGAGCGGGTGGCGGCCTACGCCAAGGATACCTCCCTTATCTTTCCCTTCTCCGTGGTGGAAGATGCCATGGCGGCCCAGGCGGACCGGGTGGCCTCCCTGCGGGCCCGGGCCGCAGGCAGCGAAAACGTCTATCAACTCCGCAAGACCATGGAAGAAACCCTTCTCAACCACGTGGGTATCTTTCGCACCGGCGAAGGGCTCCAGGAAGCCGTCACCACTCTTCAGGACCTCTACCAGCGCTCCTTGCAGATCCGGCTGCGCTCCAGCGGTTTGGGCCCCAGCCCCGAGCTCTTCGCCGCCCTGCGCCTGCCGGGCATGCTCCGCCTGGCCCTTTGCATCTCCCAAGGGGCTTTGCTCCGCACCGAAAGCCGGGGCAGCCACTACCGGGAGGACTACCCCCAGCGGGATGACGAAAACTGGCTGAAGCGCACCTTGGCCACCTGGCCGGCGGGCGCCTCCATGCCCCAGATTGACTACGAACCGGTGAAGATCACTGAACTGCCTCCCGGCGACCGGGGCTACGGCACCATGCCCATTAAATAGGAGAAGAAGTGGGGGGAGGGCCAGGAAGCACGGCTCCCTGCCCTTCCCCACACCCCCCTCCCAACCCTGCATAAGGGATTGGGGGGAGGGATGCGGGGGAGGAGGTAAGGGCCAACCGGCTCTTAGCCCTCACCCCCGCCAACTCACTCGAGGACCAAAGCCATGGCTGAACGTCTGTTGACCTTCAATATTTTCCGTTACAACCCGGCCACCCCGGAAATTCCGCCCCGGATGCAGGAGTTTCAGGTGGCGGAAACCCCCAACATGACACTGTTCATAGCCCTGAACCTCATCCGGGAGGAACAGGATCCTTCCCTTATGTTTGACTTCGTCTGTCGGGCAGCGGTGTGCGGCTCCTGCGGGATGTTGATCAACGGCCGGCCCGGGCTGGCCTGCAAGACCTTGACCCAGGATCTCCCGGACTTCATCACGCTCATGCCCCTGCCGGTTTTCAAGTTGGTGGGCGACCTCTCCGTGGACACCGGCACCTGGTTCCGGAAGCTCAACGAAAATGTGGAGGCCTGGATTCACACCGACAAGGTCTTTGACCCCCAGGCCGTCGAAGAGCGCATGGACAACCCGCTGGCCCAGGAGATTTATGAAGCGGAACGCTGCATCGAATGCGGTTCCTGCATCGCCGCCTGTGCCACCGCCAACATGCGGGCCGATTTTCTGGGAGCCGCCGGCCTAAACCGGGTGGCCCGCTTCCTCATCGACCCCCGGGACGAGCGCTCCCCCTGGCAGGTGTTCGAGGTGGTGGGCACCGATGAAGGCGTCTTCGGCTGCATCGGCCTCATGGCCTGCGATGATATCTGCCCCATGGAAATTCCCCTCCAGCAGCAGCTCGCCTTGGTGCGTCGCAAGATGGCCTGGGCCGGCCTGAAAGGCAAATAAGAGCGGCACCGGCGGTTGCCTTGACGAGCTTGGACTTTCCGCACGATTTCATCACGGTGTACTGGCTCTCCGGGCTGTTCGGCGAGGGCTTCGAAATCTGGCAGGGCAGCCGCGACCGGGACCAGGCGCCGGGCGAGCCGCCCCGCTACACGTTGTATCTCCTCTATCCCATGAAGGACGAGGAGCCCGCTCACTTGGTGCTGAAAAACGGCGCAGAGGGGCTGGCCTTTTCCATTGACTGGTTTCCGGAGGAGGACTTCCCCGTCAAGGTGTTCCGCTCCTCAGACGGCCGGGAAAGCCTGCTCGTGGGCCATCCTGAGCGGGAAACGGTCTTCCTCCAGTTATCCTGAACGTCGGCTGGGCGGGACGGGGCGCCACGCCATGGCGGCGCCCCGTTGCGTGGGGGCCGGGCGGAAGGGATCCTTCAGGATAAAAACGTGCTGGCAGTCTTTTTGAAGATCGCCTTTCCGGTACTGTTGTTGGGACCCAATACCTGCCAGTGCCCCATAATTTTTTGCACCGAGCCCTCTTTAAAATATTCCCCCACAAAAAAGGCCCCGGCGTTTTCCCCTTCGTCTGAACCGTAGATTCGGTTGCCTACCAAAACCGCCGTAAAGGTGGAGGGAGTGTTGTCGCCATAAGGCGGGGAGGCGGTGATGGTGCCCTTCAAAAAATCCCCTTGCTGGTCGGTGATTTTCATGACCAGCCGCACATTTTTTATCAGCCCCCGGTTATTGTCATAGACGCTGGCGTTGGCAGTGGTGTCGGTGACCCTGGTGTCCCAGGTGCCCACCAGGTTGATGGTGACGGGCGTGGCGGCCCCGGCCTGAGTGGCGGCCAAGGCCAGGAGCAGGAACAGGAAAAATGCCGCACCTTTTCTGGTCATGGTGGCCTCCTTCGGATGCGTCCCCGGTGTCGGCGCAATGCTCCCCAAGGCTCCGATCCCGGGTGGTGGGCGATGCTTTTGCAAACCTTGGGGGCAGTCTAAGGGGAAAAAGATGGGGTGTCAACGAGAAACCCTTAAGGTCGGGGAAATGCTGCGGGCTGAGGAAGGTCGGCCAAGGGAGGAGGTTTTCCTTGGGATTAACCCGGGAAGACCCGGTGGGCCGTACTTGGGCACCCCGGTTCGGGGAGCAGGCCTTTGTTGCTGCGGACGCTCGGCGGCGCAATCCCAGCGAGCGGTTGGGGGCGGAGCCGTTTTTTCCTCCTCCCCCATTGCCGAGTTTCTCCGCCCGGGCGGTTCCCTGACTTCCTGCTGACTAAGCTTGGGGCCCGCTAAAGCAGGGGATGGATAAGTTTCAGGAAGTCCTCCTTTTTCCTGGTCCCCAGGATCTTGTGGACAATGTTCCCCTGCCGGTCAATGATGAAGGTGGTGGGCACCACTTCCACGCTGCCATACGCTTTGGCCACCTTGTCGTCCCCCGCCAAAACCGGGTACGTCAATCCCAATTGCTTCACGAGGAAGCGCAACTGGGTGGGATCTGAGGCCAACCCGATGCCGATGGTCTCATACCCCTTGCCCTTCAGCTCCTGGTAGATTTTCTCCAAATCGGGCATTTCCTCCCGGCAGGGACCGCAGAAGAAGGTGAAGAAATTGATGAGCACCACCTTGCCCTTAAACTGACTGAGGGTAAATTCCTTGCCTTCCAGGATGTCCTTCAGGGCGAAATCCGGCGCGGTCTTGCCTTGGGCCCACACCGACCCGGCCAACGCCAAAATCAATGCCACCGCCACCAAACTCTGCACCAGCCGAAGCCGGCAGCCAGTCTTGCGGATCATGGAGTGCTCCTTGTAGGAAACGATTCGTGATGCCAACGGTGCCCAATTTATAACAAAACATGTCCAGGGGCGCAATGCGGCCCGGCGATTTCCTTGTCCCCCCAAGGTAAAGTGGCGGCCTCAGCAATCCTTGACATCCTTCCTGCCTTCCCCCATATTTAGAATTTGAGCGGGGTTAGGGCAGTACCACCATGGGCGACTTGGCTGCCGACGCTCGCCGGCCCTGCATATTAGGCTTAAGGAACCGGTCATGAAGATCTTGGGCATTTGGGGCAGTCCACGCAAGGGCGGCAATTCCGAAGTCCTCCTGCAAGCCTTCCTGGATGGGGCAGCGGAGGCGGGGGGCGAGGTGGAGCGCCTGGCCCTCCGCGAACTCAAAATTACCCCCTGCCTGGAGATCTATCACTGCTTCAAGGACGGCACCTGTCCCATCAAGGACGACATGTTGCCGCTATACGACAAGCTTTTGGCCGCCGATGTGGTGGCCTTGGCCTCCCCCATTTTTTTCTATGGCGTTTCTGCCCAGGCCAAGGCCTTCATCGACCGTACCCAGGCCCTGTGGTCCCGGCGCTACATGCTCAAGCAGGATTTCCCCGGTCCTGAACGCCAGGGGGTGCTCCTGTGCACCGGCGCCACCCACGGCAAATTGCTCTTCGTGGGTGCCCGCCTCACCGCCAAATACTTCTTCGACGCCATCAACGTTACATACGCCGCTGAAATCCTGGTGCGTGGCGTGGATGAAAAAGGCGCCATTCTGGAGCAACCGGAGGTGCTGGAAACCGCCCGGGACCTGGCCTACCGCCTGGCCCGGGGCGAAAAATTCGGCCCCATCAAACTCTCACCGCTAGCGGTGTGAGAGTTTGTCCGGGGGAGGGCCAGGGGGCGGCTCCCTGCCCTCCCCCCGACACCCCTCCTCCCAACCCTTAAGGGTTTGGGGGTGGGGGTGTGGGGGAGGGGGTAAGGGCCCACCGGCCC
>FWPV01001420.1_pt1 | contig 63659 bp, 53 predicted proteins | sample 2228371 | NCBI WGS metagenome assembly FWPV01 (sample SAMEA103939776, study PRJEB20133) | metagenome
ACAGGAATTGCTCAACCAAAAATGAAAATATGAGAGCCAGCAAATTATCAATTGCTAAAAAAATTGTCAAGATAATATTTTTTATTAAATCTGGAGTGTGATTAATATGAAGACATTTATAAAATTTTGGAGAAAGATATTTGTTTTTATCTCTTTCACTATATTAATATTTTCATCAGCATCCTATGCTCAAAACATGAACGATTATTGCATCACCCCACCATTTATAGTTGCAGGAGTTAAGCCAAATCTGCTTTTAATGTTAGATAACTCTGCCAGTATGTTAGACCTTGCATATGTTGATAAAGGCACTTCTTCAAGGCAAGCATACTACTGTGTTGATGAAACATACCGTAGTGGAAATGAGTATGCAGGATATTTTGATAAGGTATGTTCAGATTCCTGTACAAATAAGGATAATTGTATTTTCTGCAAGGATGATACTGACTGTCCTTCAGGTAAAACATGTGTTGATACAATGTATGAATATGATTTTAGCGAAAATTATTTCTATACACCTGCTACTACAACGACCTGTTCAGGAGAAACAAAGTCAATTGATAATACCCTTCTCATCTGCATTGATAAAGGAGACCCTTTTATAGATGATGACGACAGGGTAACCAATTTTGTTGCAAAAGGAAATTACCTTAACTGGCTAACTTCATCAAAATTTGATGTTCAGAAACAAATTCTGACAGGTGGAAAATATGCATATGATTCAGATTTAGAAAAAAGTTTTATGATTGCTGAAACAAGAGGATGTGTTGGAAGGAAGTTTATTAAAGAGCCACTTACTTCTGACTTTATAGAATATTCAGATCCTAATCCAGACCCTAATACATCATTAGGTATTACATTTGGCATTAGAGGACCGAAGCACCCATACAATGAAGCAGCACTTTCGCTTGGTGGTCTGACTGAGATAGATATATTTTATGGAGATTACGACGTTTCTGGAAAGTGTGCTGATGCGATTAATGATATTGTTGTTGGAGAAGATAAACAAACAATAATAGAAGATTTAGAGGAATGTTTAGTTTATTATAAGGGAAAGACTTGCTCATTAGACCCATCAACACCCTGCAATAACGATTCAGACTGTGCCGGGACTGCTGGTACATGCGATATAATAAATGATGGGGTTTGTACAGCAGAAAGTAATGGAATTTGTTCAATTACCACTGCTGGAGTTTGTACACCCGACAACGGTACATGCAATAAAGTATGCATTGGCGGAAGCAATGCTGGAGCAGCGTGTAATAGAGATAGTCAATGCGATAGTAACGTTTGTTCAAAAATATGTATTGGAGGTGGCAAGGCTGGTTCAGCATGCAATAATGACAATGATTGCAGATATAGTTCATGTACATCTGGTAAAGTCGGAAATCTTTGTAGTGTCAATTCTGATTGTGACTTAAAAACATGTACTTCTGGCAATATCGGTGACTCTTGTATTGTTAATGCTGACTGTAATACTAAAACATGCACAGAACCCCCCAGCAAGGTAGGAGACCCATGCAACGTTGACACTGATTGCAATTCAGGGACAGGAACATGCACAGAACCCCCCAGCAAGGTAGGAGCTCCATGTGTTGTTGACACTGACTGTTCTGTAGGCTATAAAGGGGTCTGCCTCCAACCAGTAACACAACAGATAAAATCAACCTTTGCCCAGAGTATGCATTCATGCTATCAATATTGGGAAAAAGGGACAGACCCAGGGGAGAATGAGTATCAGCAGGTCACAAACCCGGCAGGATGCAATCAGATTTATTTAGAATACAAAATATGTAATGGTGGAGCAAAAGATGGTCTGGTATGCTCCACGAGTGCAGATTGCACAGGTGGAGGCACATGCGTCCATGGGCCAGATCATATAAGGCCAGGAAATGCAGCATACCTGTGCAGCAGTAAATATGCAGGCTATTGTGCAACCACATCTGATAACTGGGAGACCACTGTTTTCTGGGTTGCCAGAGAATATCCATCTGCACGGGATTGCGTTCTTGAAAAATACAAAGAATTCTGCGGGGCCGTAGCAGTACCACCAGTGATTGACCCCTCTGATGACCCTTCGACTACAGAAAAATATGATAATCTGCCTGCTATTATCGCTGATATGGGTGTTGAGGCACAGCTTGGTAAAGTCATCGGAAATCTAAAGGTAAAAATATACCGTCCTACAGCACCGTCTGGCTTAATTAAGGAATTTGAAGACCTTATCCATTTCGGAGCAATGAAGTTCAACGACTATGGCTCGAACCCTACGACAGTTGCAGAAAGCAGTATCATACCTCGTACAAAAGTCTGTCAGAATAACACAACATTAACCTGTTCGAGTAATTCTGATTGCCCTGGTGGGGATTGTATTGAAGCAACGAGTTTGGACGGCGGTAAGGTAATAAGTCATATTGAGGGTCGTTGTTCAGCCGACGCAGATAAAATCTGTTCGGTTGATTCAGATTGTTTTCCCGATGATGGAATATGTGAATATACAGTCGGAGACCACAGTTCAGGGCTGATTGCTGAGGTTAATAATATTTTTGCCTCAACATGGACACCTTTTGCAGAGGGGTTTTATAATGCAATCGGATTTTTTGCTAACAGAAATGATATATGTTTAAATAATCCTGGGGCTTGTAATGATTTTGATATTGCCAAAAATCCTGTGCAGTATAGATGCCAAAAGAACAATGTCCTTCTGATAACAGATGGTATGTCAACAGCAGACCTTAATTCAAGTGTCACTTCACTTGTAAGTTCTTATAACGATGGTGATGGACAGATTGATTCAGTGGCATCAGCAACATGCCCGAAGTTTGCAGGAAGCAGAAATATTGATGACCTTGCATGGCTTGCAAAGAATAAAGATATAAAGGACTTTACTAAAACTCCACCAGCAACTGATGTTAATAGCAGAACAATAACTACATATGTTGTATTTAATGGAGTAGGGACTGAAGATCCAGGAGAATGTAATCCAGATTTATTAATGAGGGAGACTGCTGAAAATGGAGGGGGAACATATCAGAGGGCTGAAAACCCAGATGAGTTAGAAAGAGCTCTGAGAGAGGCTTTTCTGATGATAGCAGGACAGGCAGCATCAGGTACAGCAGCATCAGTCCTTGCAACAGGTGAAGGAAGCGGTGCAAACCTTGTTCAGGCTATCTTCTATCCTGAAATTACCTTTCCGTCATCGAATAAGGTGAATTGGATAGGAACTCTTAAGAATATTTGGTATTACATAGACCCATTCCTTGGAAGCAGTACCATAAGGGAAGACACTTCAGAAGATAAAATACTCTCATTAACAGTTGATGATATTGTAACATTTTACTTTGATACTGATTCAAATACAACCAAGGCACGTCTTTTTAGAGATATAGATGGTGATAGTAAGCCAGACTCTGAAGATACTTCAAGAGGGTCTCCTGTTTATTTTGAGAATGTAAGAAGTTTATGGGAAGCAGGCGCAAAGTTATGGGTAAGAAGCCCTGATGATAGAGTCATTTACACCACTACAGACGGAAATAATATAACTGAATTTGAAACAGGAAATGCAGCTACTTTACGAACACATTTACGTGCTGGTAGTGATGAAGAAGCTAAAAACATAATTTCTTATGTAAGAGGTTATGATTATAAATATTGTTCAACCTCAGGCAATACTTGTTCTCTTGATTCAGATTGTCCAGCAGGAGAAACCTGCACATCTCCACGGAACAGGATTACTAAACTTGATTTGAATGGAGATGGGGATACACTTGATACAATTAATGGCATAAGCGAAAATGTGGAGAGGGTTTACAAACTCGGTGATATAGTAAACTCAACTCCAAGAATAGTCTCATACGTGCCACTTAATAATTATTACAAAACTTATCAGGATACCACTTATAAGGAATTTACAGAGACTGATGATTATAAAAAAAATAGAGGCATTGTTCTTGTTGGTGCAAATGATGGAATGTTACATGCATTCAGATTAGGTAAGATAGAGATGTTTGAAGAGAAAAGCAAAAAGGCGACTATATCAGATACAGACCTTGATAACCTTGGTAAAGAAGAATGGGCTTTCATCCCGCATAATGTATTGCCATATCTGAAATATATTCGTGAAAACGATTATTGTCATCTTTACTATACAGATTTGACACCTTATGTCCTTGACGCAAGCATATGTGCACCAGGAGACTGTAGCGGGGATTATTGGGATAAACCCAAAACTAAGGATAGCTGGAGGACGATTGTGATTGGCGGTATGCGTCTTGGCGGTGCATGTAAAAATTCATGTACGAGTGATATCAATGCTGATGGAGATATAAATTCAGAAGATTGTGTGATAACACCAACATCAGATACAGGTTATTCATCATATTTTGCTTTAGATATAACAAATCCAACCAACCCTCAGTTATTATGGGAATTTACTAATCCAAGCCTTGGCTATTCAACAACTGGACCGGCAATTGTAAGGATTGCTGGTAAAACAGATGCTACAAAGAGTGAAGATCTTGACAAACAAATGCCTGACCATAATAAAAATGGCAGGTGGTTTGTCGTTGTAGGCTCTGGACCAACTGGACCTATTGAGACTGAAACACATCAATTTTATGGTCATTCTGACCAGAACATGAAAGTTTTTATCATTGATTTAAAGGATGGTACACTTGTCAAGACTATTGATTCAGGAATTCAATATGCATTTGCAGGCTCCATGGTAAATGGACAGGCTGATTTTGACATGGATAATCTTATGGCTCAAGGATTCTATCAGGATGATGCTGTTTATTTTGGTTTTACAAAAGCTGAAAACAACCCCCCTCTTTCAACAACAAGGTGGAATTCTGGCGGCGTAATGAGGCTTTTTACAAAGAACAGTCTTAACCCTGATGACTGGGTTCTAAGCAAGGTAATTGATAATATCGGTCCTGTTACATCTGCGGTTGCTCGACTGCAGAATTTTAAGACTAATGATGTCTGGCTATTCTGGGGTACAGGAAGATACTATTTCAAGATTGCTGATATCATTGACGACTCAGACACTCGTAGAAGCTTATACGGTGTGAAAGACCCATGTTTTTATGGAGATGCTGGAGTACATTTTGATTGCGAAGAATACGTTACATTGGGAGAACTTGATGATGCTACAAGTTCTGGAATACCTGAAACTCGGCTTGAAGATGAAGATTATAAAGGCTGGCATATAGATCTGGATTTATGCACAGATAAGGATGAAGATGGAAACATTATTACAGTTCCGTGTGCTTCTACATCAACAAGCGGATACAAGACAGAGCGGAATGTAACAGACCCACTGGCAACACCTATTGGGGCAGTATTCTTCACAACGACAAAACCTGCGGCTGATGTCTGTTCATATGGTGGTGCATCACATCTATGGGTTGTCTATTATAAAACAGGCGGTGCTGTAAGCAGTTCTATACTCAGAGGAAAGGCACTGCTACAGGTTTCTACTGGTAGCATTGAGGAGATAGCTCTGGAAAAAGCCCTTACTGAAAAAGGTGGGAGAAGGACCCCGATGATAGAAGGAGTTCCGCCTACAGGAGCACCTCCGGGCATACTTATTCCGCCTGACCCTGTAAATCGGATTTTACATATAAGGGAAAGATAAATATATTTAAATGTTACCTGAATCCAGCGATAAGGAATTGTCATTGCGACCCCGAAAATGTTTCGGAGGAAGCAATCTCGTCTTTTGCAATGACAAACATATAAAGCGGTCGAACATGGAAAAAGAAGCCGGCATAACATTAACCGAACTGTTGGTTGTTACGAGTATAATCGCTATTCTTGTGATAGCCTTTGGATTTTCATATCAGGGCTGGATGGGCAAATACAGGGTAGAAAGCCAGATTAAAGAGATATATGCTGATTTGATGGATGCACGTTCAAGGGCTATTACAAGGAATCACTGGTATTTTGTTTTACTGAATACCAATAAATATCAGGCAACTGAAGATACAGATGACAGCCTGGGTACAGCCCCTAATTCAGGAGATACAACAATATGGAGTTCTGAAAAAACGTTCCAACATGGGTATCAGTTCACAATGGTCAGTGCTGAGACATTACCACTCATGCTTATATTTGATACAAGAGGACTTCTTTCATATGTGATCGGGGGTAATGTTACACCAATAACCACACCAATAGTTGCACGCATTGATAGCACATATGAGCCGGATTATGATTGTTTAATATTGGATCGTTCAAGAATAAGGATGGGGAAGTACGGGAAGTACGATGAAGAAAAACATGAGTGTAAGGAAAAATAAGTTACTCAACTTGATAATTCCCTTTAGTTTGCTTCATATTTTCCTTGTGTCATTCCTGCGAAGGCAGGAATCCAGAAAACTAAAGGACTGGATTCCGTGTCAAGCACGGAATGACAGAATAACCGATATTCTGCGGTATTGCCGCAGGATGTATTTGAGGCTTTCACAGTTAAAATATTGCAATAAAGGTGTCTCCCTTGTTGAGGTAATGATTGCGCTTGTGGTTTTGCTTCTTGTTTTTATCGGATTACTACAGGCAGCATTGCTTGGGATAGACCACAATATGAGAAATCTTTTAAGAGAAGAGGCAGTTAATGTTGCTGCCGCAAGACTGGAAGAAATTAGAAATGAACCTTTTGCTAATGTTGTATCAGACACCACTTCACTTCCAGGCGGGGTTGATTGTCCGACTACATTCACTGATGGAATAAGAATCCAGAGGGATTTTAGAAATATGACAAAAGATTTTTGTACAAATGTTACTTGTGAGGATTTAGATGGAGATGGAAATTGTGCAACAGATGATGAAGCTTCTAATACAAAGAGGGTAAATGTAAGGGTAACATGGAGATGGAAAGGTGAAGATTTTATTCAAAGTGCAACTACATTGAGGAGAAGATGATTAAGAAAGAAGAAGGTTTTACTCTTGTAGAGCTTATGATAACAATGGTGATCTTTGTTCTTACAATAGCTGCTGCAACAGGAATATTTGTCCCACTACTTACACAATTTAAACAGCAGAGTAAGATAGCAGAGAGCAATATAGAAGGGATTATCGGTCTTGAAATTTTAAGAAAAGACATTGAGCAAGCAGGCTTTGGCATACCATGGGTTGTGCCAACTGCTGTTAGTTATAGTGAAGCAACAGAGGAAGCAGCATCGCCATATAATGATGCGACTTCAGGAGCACCAAGAGCTATACTGAGCGGGGATGGTGACGGGACAAACGGATCTGACTATCTTGTTATTAAGGCAACTACTGTTGCAACAAATGATGCCGCAACAAAATGGACTTATGTTATTCATACAGAAGATGGCAATGATGTAATACAAACATGGGGAAGTACAGCAGAAGATTTAACTGATCAGGACAGGATTATTGTAATAATCCCGAGTCGTGGTGAAGCAAATCGTATGATTTTGGTAAATGATAGTACTGGAAATTTTTATACTACTTTTAGTTCTTCAGATTTTCCATCAGCTTTTGCACCTGCAACAGACAATGATCGTTTTTTAGTATATGGTGTTGATACTGTTGATCTCAGGATGCCTTTCAACAGGGCAGATTACTATATATCAACAACAAATGTACCTCCCCGCTGTGCTATAGGGACAGGTGTTCTTATGAAAGGGCTCATAAATCATGAAACAGGTAACAGAAATCCTGAAATTCCCTTGCTTGATTGTGTGGCTGATATGCAGATAATCTTTCTGAGTGATACAGATGATACAGAAGGTATTGATGATGAATCATCAGACATATCCGGTCGCACAGCTAATCAAATAAGACAACAATTAAAAGAAGTAAGGGTTTATATACTTGCTCACGAAGGACAGAAAGATGCTACTTTTAGATACCCAAATAATTCTATTTATGTTGGAGCTGATGAAACAATTCCCCAATCATTAAATTTAGGAAGAAATTTTGATTTAACTACTATTACTGACTACCAAAATTATCGCTGGAAAATATACAGAATAGTCGTAAAGCCTGACAATCTGAGAGGATAAAATGACAAGACAGAAGCAAGAAACAAGAAGCAAGAAGATAAAAGTGAGGATTAAAGGGGGATTAAACAACGAAAAAGGTATTGCACTGATGCTGGTGCTTGTGTTGTCAGTCATCGCATTGGCTATAGTGGCTACATTAGTGTATCTTGTCATACAGGGCACAAAGACTACAGGTTTCATGAAGAGATATGAGTCAGCACGTGAAGCTGGAATTGGAGGAGCAGAGATAATGGGAGCACTCATATCAAATCGCGGAGAACTTGTGATTCCAAAAGGTGGTGGTCAATATTACATAAATTTTCCAAAAGGTTGTGATTGTGGTGACCCTTTAATACCCCTTGATAATAAATTTTCAGATGGCACACCTATACCTTCAGGGACACCTGAGGAATGTTTTTGCGCAAAACTTTGTGATTACACAGCAGACTGGCCTGCAACTTGTAGCAGTTCGCTTGACCCTACATCCTATCCTGATATCCCAACATTTAATCTTTCAGGTGTTGGTTCAGATACCTATAATGTATCAGTAAAAATAGTTGATACGACTATTGGAAATTCAAGCCTCAGTGGCGAGTTGCTTGGCACTGGAGGAGTTGCTTCATCAACTTCAGGCGTAATTACAGCCCCACCCATGCCTTATTTATATCGAATTGAGATTGATTCAGTGAATAATACCACCCATACCGAAAGATCAAGGCTTTCAGTGCTATATGCCTATTAAGGCAATAATTATCTGATTTTCTGTCACTGCAAGGTGACACAGTCACCGAAGCAATCTCATTCCCTGTCATTGCGAGGAGTAAAGGAAAGGTTGTCATTGCGAGGAGCGTAGCGACGAAGCAATCTCTCTGTTCATTCAAAAAAGACAGAAGAAGAGATCGCCACGCTCCGCTCGCGATGACAAACAATAAGGGTCGTCATTACGAGGATTAAAGTTAGGGTCGTCATTGCGAGGGGCGATAGCCCCGTGGCAATCTCTCTGTTCATTTAAAAAAGACAGACTACGAGATCGCCACGCTCCGCTCGCGATGACAAACCCTTGAGATTCCTCACTTCGTTTTTTGAATATTTCCTGCTTTATAAATTTATGCGAAATAATTATAATTTGAATTAAGTTAGTTTTATTGTCATTCCTGCTCCCTGCATTTCTTAAACAGGGAGCAGGAATCCAGTCCCGAAAACGTTCGGGCTCAATGCTTTCTGGATGCCGGATCAAGTCCGGCATGACGGCATAATTGACTTTATACATAGACCTTAATTATTTGACAAAAGGCGAAATATGAAGGAGCAAAAAAATGATTAGATTGTTATCCATAATTATCTTGTTGTTAACCTTAATTCTTTCAGGATGTAAAGGGAAAGAGCCAGCAGTCATAGAGACACCTGTAAAAGGAGAACAAGAGGTACAAAAGGAACCAACTGTTTCTCCAGCACCTAAACCTTCTCAAAAAGCTCCAGGTGATGTAACAGTGCCAGTTCCCAATTCTCCTCCGAGAATAACAACACTGGATGTTTATCCTCAGTATCCAATAATTGGAGATACTATAAAGATTGAAGCTGTTACACTTGATAAGGAAAATGATCCAGTCACCATTTCATACCACTGGAAAAAGAATGATTTACCTCTACCTGTTGAAACCGCTACATTAAAAATCACTGAAGAATTTAAACGCGGAGATAAAATATCAGTACGGCTGATTCCCCATGATGGAAAAACATATGGTTCGCCTATTACACTTAATGTTGTTATAGCCAATGCACCACCTGTAATCGAACAATCAGAAGATATGTTTAATATTGAGGGTAGCTTTTACAGTTACAAAATTAAAGCACATGACCCTGATGGTGATAAGCTCACATATACCCTGAAATCCGCACCTTCAGGAATGACTATTAATCCAGCAACTGGACAGATACAATGGAGCATTCCTACAGGCTTTAGAGGTGAAGCACCTGTAAAAATTTCTGTCACAGACGGACAGGGTGGTGAAATTTCACAAAGCTTTACTCTGGAAGTTAGGTAGGAATGTCATATTGTGCCATTGTTGCACAGTCTATTGACCGGGGAATTCACCATAGTAGGACAGCCGTCCTGGCTGTCCGAGCATTTCACCTTTCAGCACAGGCGAGACGCTTGTCCTACTTGTTTTGTTATGAAAATTGCTCAATTTATTTTATATGACATTATTCGTGAACCTGTATAATGCAGACATTGCTCGAAATTTTCTTTAACTCGATGAATTATCAAAATTATTTTTATATGTTCTATGGATAAAAATATTCGTTATACCATTATTTAAAGGTACACTAAGGTATCGAAAAATAAATTTTCTCACAACATCTGCATTATTCAACTGTATTTTCCTTTTAAGCAATAGATTACATAAAATATGTAATCATTTTCACAATCTTAACACTATCCTATCAATAAAAATAAAATAATCATAAAAATTCAAATGTTTGCAATTTGGAATGTCTTTTGCTATAATTAGCAATAGCTTAATTAATATTCTAAGCATAGAGGTATAAATATGAAGAAATTTCTTAAGACAATTTTTATATTAGGTATTTTAACATTTTTAAAAACCCTACCTGCTCAATCACAAACCATGAACGATTACTGCATTATACCACCTTTTGTTGTAGCAGGAGTTAAGCCAAATCTGCTTTTAATGTTAGATAACTCTGCCAGTATGTATGATCTGGCATATGTAGATGAAAGTCCTGAAGCTGATTATTGTTACGATACTTCTTATAATGATGACAATCCATACGAAGGTTATTTTGAACAAAATGAGTTTTATAGTTATAACGGAGCAAGTGGCAAATTTATTCCAGGGACTTCATTGCCAGGGAGTTGTACATATAGAACTTCATATATATGCATCAATATTACTGATACTACTGTTAATAATTTTATAGCAAAAGGAAAATTTCTTAACTGGCTTTCATCATCTAAATTCGATGTGCAGAAGAAAATATTAACAGGTGGTAAGTATGATTCAGTCAGTCAAATACTCATAGGGGAATCAAGAGGTTGTCTTGGTAGAAGATTTATAAAAAGAATTCCTGCTTTTTCAGATATAACTTTTGCTGTAAGAGGTCCCAATGCCCTCGAGCCTGATTATACCAATCCCGAAACCCAGGGAGGTTTAACAAGGATAGAGATATTTAAAGGGACATATAATGTTGAAGACTGTCAGGAGGCTATCGATACATGGGCTAATGACGATCCTTTAGGCCAGTGGTCGAATGCAGCTCAAGACTGTCTCGGGATATCAGGAGGTGCAGGAACTGCGTCAGGCAGAGAATTAGCTACTTTCATAGAGTCTGTAAGAGGCTGTTGGCATATTAAAAATAATATTGAAGATATTGAAGCAGGGAAGCTGGCATTCACTGAGGCTAATCTATTAAAAAATGTAACAATTAATAATTTAGAAACTCATTGTACAAACGTTTATACGAAAGATTGTCCAAACCCGGACGATTTGTCCACATGCGAAGGGATACTAAATAATGAATCAGGTGGTAATTATATTTGTGCTCGGACAGTAACGCACATAACCCCTTCTTCACCATATTATGATTTTCTTGGAAGTGACACAACAGGTTTTGTCGGGAAATGCTGGAATGGTGCTGCTGATAAGTTTGTTGGTGGAGAAGGCTGCGTAAAAAGAGAATTTTTACATTACTGTAGTGGATATTCTGCACCAGAAGTTATTGACCCATCCGGTGGGGCATCTGCTGATACAGCAGATAACGTGCCTGCGGTAATAAGAGATGCGAGTGTTAGAGCACTGGGTGACCCTCTTCTACCTGCTGGGAGTATAGATAAAGTTTTCTACATAAAGGTTTCGACGTTAACCCCTCCTGAAGGATTAATTCAGAAGTATGAAGACCAAATACGTTTTGGAGCAATGACTTTTAATTTCAATGGTTCTGATGCAGAATGTTCTGTATCAGGCTCAAATATTTCATGTCCGAAAGTTTGTTCATTAACTGCTACAAAGAGCTGTGCTGTTGATTCGGATTGTCCTGACGGTGAGACATGTATTAATTTGCCCAACGCAGACGGAGGTAAAATAATACATTACATAAAGAATGTCTGCTCTTCATCTTCAACTCCATGTGAGATTGATCCAGATTGCCCATGGGGAGAACAATGCATTTCGAGGGTTGGAGATCACAATGCTGGTCTCATTAAGTCAATTGATGATATTCAGGCTACATCATGGACACCTTTTGCCGAGGCATTTCATGACGCAATCGGCTATTTTGCCCAGAGGTCAGATCTCAGGATATCAGCAGGAGACTATTTTACCGAATTAGAAAATAGTAATTGCCCTGATCCAGTTCAGTATAGATGCCAGAATAACAATATATTGATTATAAGTGACGGTATGTCGACAGCAGACCTCGATACGAAAGTAAGAGACACCGTACGGCTATATCATGAAGAACCGGATGATACATTTTATGATGTGCCATTAGCTCTTACAGCATTCCCTGTCTGCCCAGAGTTTGCAGGAAGCAGAAATCTTGATGACCTTGCATGGGTTGCAAAAAACAGAGATATTAAGGATTTTAATGAATCACCTCCTGCTGATTCTATAAATAGCAGAACGATTATGACCCATGTAGTCTTTACAGGAGAGGCAACTGGTGAACCTGATGAATGTGATCCTATTAAGTTAATGCAGGAAACCGCAGAAAACGGGGGGACAGAACTCAGTACAGCTGAAGATCCCACACAATTATACAAAGCACTGGATGAGGCTTTTCAGAGGATAGCGACAAGAGCATCTTCAGGGACTGCTGCATCAGTTCTTGCATCAGGCGAAGGAAGCGGGGCAAATCTCCTACAGGCACTCTTTTTCCCACAGAGAAGCACAGGTGGGAATACTGTAAAATGGACAGGTTCACTCCAGAACTTCTGGTATTATATTGACCCATTTATAGGTTATAGCAGCATAAGAGAAAATACGAGCGATTCAGGAAGCATCAAAGAACTTGACTTGGGCTCTGATTATATAATGCATTTCAAATTTCCTGCTTCGTCAACAGACCAGAATACAATAGCTAAACTTTATTCTGATTCTGGTTGCGATGGAGATGCTGATAGTTATGTTGGCTATAAATATCTGGATGAATTCATAAACCCATCTAACAAAATAAAGTATCTCTGGGAAGCAGGTAAATTATTATGGGCAAAGAATCCTTTAACAAGAAATATTTATACATTTGATGGGAATGAAAGGATACAGATACCAAAAAATACAAATCCAATAGGAGATGGTTCTGCTTTAATATCACTTTTACAAGCAGCGGATGTTAATGAAGCTAATGCAATCATACGATATGTACGTGGAGAAGATACTCCGTTCATCCCTGAAATAGATACTGGATACAGCCCTGATTTCAGAACAAGAACTATCAATATAGGTGGCGTTTTGAATACATGGAAGCTTGGAGATATTGTAACATCAACTCCAAAGGTTGCCTCGTGGTCACCTTTGAATACATATCATAAAGTCTATGGTGACAGTTCATATGGTCCATATGGTTACAGTCCAAAATTGACTGATCCAGTTAATGATAATCATTTCATTTCAACGAAAGCCTATAAAGATCGGGGGATGGTTTTTGTTGGTGCGAATGATGGAATGTTACATGCTTTTAAACTCGGGACAGTCAAATTATTTGAACAGAAATGCAAGAAAGCAGAACTATTGGGTGAAAATCTTGGTGAAGAGATGTGGGCATATATCCCCAAGCATGCACTTCCATATCTTAGATATATGATTGATACAGACTACTGTCATCTATATTTTACAGATGCTGTCCCGAATCTATTTGATGTAAGCATTGGAGGTAATCCTGATGACCCAATAAGTGTGAATAGCTGGAGGACTATACTGATAGGAGGGATGCGCTATGGTGGTGCATCAAAGGATATAGCAAACACATTTGGTGTTCAGACACCTTCAGCAGGAATTGGTTATTCTTCATATTTTGCACTTGATATAACAAATACGCTTGCAAATCCTGCAGAACCTCCTGAAGTTCTCTGGGAATTTTCGAATGAGGAAATAGAAGAGCAGTACCCAGGTGAAACAGTTACAGGCGGGCTGGGATTTGCGACTTCGGGTCCTGCAATTGTCAGAATCGGACCAAAAGGGAAAAATGGAAAGTGGTTTGCGGTCTTTGCCTCTGGACCAACAGGTCCAATTGATATTGAGGCACACCAGTTCATGGGTTATTCTGATCAACCACTTAAGGTTTTTGTTCTTGATCTCGCTACAGGGAATATTGAGAGAATCATAAAGCAGACAAAAGACGGTTCAACAATACAGAATGCTTTTGCAGGTTCTTTGATAGGGTCTCCTATTGATCTTGATCAGAATAATTCAAGCTCATCAGGTTTCTATTCAGATGATGCGATTTATTTCGGATATACACAAGCAGAAGTAGGAACAATTGATATTAATACAACTAAATGGACAAAGGGAGGAGTCCTTCGGCTTAATACAAAAGAATCTGCTGACCCGAGCCAGTGGGAACTGGGGAAGGTGATTACAGATATTGGTCCTGTTACAGCCGCAGTGTCAAAGCTTCAGAATTATGAAATCGGTAAAGAATCCTTATGGCTATTTTTCGGTACAGGCAGATACTACTATAAGATTGCTTCAGAGATTGATGATGCAAACAGTGTAAGAAAATTATATGGATTAAAAGAGCCGTGTTTTGACAGTAGTAATGCAAAAATTGATTCAAACTGCTTTTCTTTTTATTCAGGTGATGGCTCACTCGGAGATGTTACAACGGATTCGACTAATGCTGAATCTTATGGATGGAAGATAAGCCTTGACTCATGCACAACCTCAACAGGAAGTATAGCCCCTTCATGTGCTGATGCAAGTGTTGTATACAGAGCTGAACGTTTGGTAACAGATCCTCTTGCAACGCCGATTGGAGCAGTATTTTTTACAACAATTAAACCAACAGCAGATGTATGTGAATATGGTGGGATAACACATCTCTGGGCTGTTTATTATGCAACAGGAGGTGCTATGAAAAAAGGTGTATTGCGTGGGAAAGCATTAATACAGGTATCAACAGGAAGCATAGAAGAAATAGATTTATCAGAAGCCTTTAAACAGAAGAAAGATGAAGGTGCCCCTGAAGGAGAAACAGTTGATTACAGAAGAACCGAACCAACTGAAGGAATAGCTGCTACAGAAAAACCCCAGATCAATATTCCACCAAAGCCTATAAGGAGAGTATTCCATATACAACAAAGATGAAAAGCACAGGTATAACATTAGTCGAGACAATGGTTGTAGTAAGTATAATCGGTATACTTGTGATAGCCTTTGGGTTTTCATATAAAGGATGGATGGGTAAGTACAGAATTGAGAGTCAGATAAAAGAGGTATATTCAGATTTTATGGAGGCGAGGACAAGGGCTATGACAAGAAACATATTCCACTTTGCGGTGATTAATACAGACAATTACGCTATTTATGGGGATACAAATAATAGTTATGGGAATGCACCTGATGCAGAAGACCAGTTAATATTGGCAAAAAAACTGCAATATAAATATCAATTCAAGATGATAAGTGCTGGTGCTTTGCCTCGCACTTTAACTTTTGATACAAGGGGATTGATTTCAAATGCAACCGCAGCTATAAGTTTTCGTATAGATAATATATTAGACCCTGACTTAGACCCTGACATTGATTGTCTAATAATAGACGAGGCAAGGATAAGAATGGGGAAAACAAATACAACAGGGACTGCATGCGATGAAAAATAATATAAGATATTTGTTACCCGAATCCAGTGGTAATGAGGTGTCATTGCGACCCCGAAAATATTTCGGGGGAAGCAATCTCGTCTCTAACAGTAAGATTGCTATGTTCCTCTGTCCCGAATGCTTTCGGGATCGTGACAGAGAACTTGCAACGACAGACGTAATAGGTACAAACAATATTTATGGCTGGATGCGGGTGATAGGCAACAACGGTGTCTCCCTTGTTGAGGTACTGATTGCACTTGTGGTGCTACTTCTTGTTTTTATCGGGTTACTGCAGGCAGCATTGCTTGGGATAGACCATAATATGAGAAATCTTTTAAGAGAAGAGGCGATTAATATTGTATCACAGAAAGCTGAAGAAGCAAGGAGCCTACCATTTGATCATGTTAAATCGAATCCCGGAGTTTGTTCAATAACAAATAACATATGTTCAGTTAATGAAGACTGTACTATCGGTGAGACATGCAATACTCCACCAACAGCAACAATATCGTCTTGCTCAGACCCGAATTATCCCATGCTGATACAGAGAAATTTCAGAAATATGCAAAAAGATTTCGGAAGCAGAATAACAGTTACTGACATAGATGCTGATACAAAAGAGATTAATGTTTTGGTGAGATGGGAGCATAAGGATGAATGTTACACTCAGAGTGCAACTACTTTGAGGAGAAGATGATTAAGAAAGAAGAAGGTTTTACTCTTGTGGAGCTTATAATAACAATGGTGATCTTTGTCCTTACAATAGCTGCTGCATCAGCTATATTCGTTCCGATGCTTACACAGTTCAAGCAACAGAGCAGAATAGCAGAGAGCAATATTGAAGGTATAATCGGCCTTGAATTATTAAAAAGAGATTTAGAACATGCAGGATTTGGTTTACCATGGAATATACCCGATGGCCTTCAATATCAGGAAGCTACAAGTTCGCCCGGGAATAATTTTAATGAAACGACTGTCGATGGAACAACTAATCCTCCAAGGGCTATTTTTAATGGTAATAATATAAATTTTACAAATGTTATTCAGGGGTCTGATTATCTTGTTATTAAGGCAGCTAATATAGCTATGAATGATACATCTGCAAAATGGACAGAAATAATTTCTAAATTGGATGCAACAGGCAATAAAAAGACAATGGTAAGATCCTGGAGTTCTTCAGTTGATGATTTAAAAAACGACGAGAGAGTTATAGTTCTTATCCCGAGTAAGGGCGAAAATAATCAAAGAATTTTGAAAACAAGTGACGATGATAGCACTAAATTTTCAGTCCAGTTTAATAAAAATTTCCCATCAGACTTCTCACCACCTCAGGGAGAAGTATATTTAGTTTATGGGGTTGCACCAGTGGCTAATCCTGTTACTACACCCCTGAGAATGCCATTTAATAGGGCTGATTACTATATATCTACGTTAAATGTTCCACAAAGATGTGCACCAAATACTGGTGTTTTAAGAAAAGCTGTACTGAATCATAGCGGTACATTTCAGGGAGGAATTCATCAACTATTCGATTGCGTGGCTGATATGCAGGTAATTTTTGAAAGAGATACTGATAATGATGTAGATGTTGATAACAGGACAGATGATTTGTCAGGACTTACAGCACAACAGATACGTGAGCAAGTTAAAGATATTAGAGTTTATCTACTTGCCCACGAGGGACAACGAGATAGTAATTTTACTTATTGCCAGGATCCGCCTTCATGTTCAGACAAAACTATTTATGTAGGTGAGCCAGGATTGGGAAGGGACTTTGACCTGACCAAAATACCAAATTGGCAGAACTATCGCTGGAAGATATATAGAATTGTTGTAAAACCGAAGAATTTGAGGGGATAGGGATGAGAATTCAGAATTCAAAAGCCAGAAGAGAGATTATAAAAAAGGGAATTAAGTGGGGATTAAATAACGAAAAAGGCATTGCACTCATGATGGTGCTCATCCTTTCTCTGATTGCACTTGCTATTATTTCTGCATTGCTATATCTCGTGATACAGGGCACAAAATTTTCAGGATTTCACAAGAGATACGCATCTGCTCTTGATGCTGGAATTGGTGGGGCTGAGATTTCTGCCGCTCTAATAAGTAATCGTGGAGAGCTTGTAATCCCCGGCCTTGTTAATTTACCTACTTCCTGTGTTTGTGGTTTTGATAATAATCCTTATGATGAGATATACCCAGATCCTTCACCAAATAACTGTTTATGTATAAAGCTATGTATCCCACCTTATAATATTGATGGTTCTTACAACTGGTCAATTTGTGATGCAAATGCCACTTCATTAGACCCTATTGTAAGTCCAGATATACCACCATTTGAACTCTCTGGAACAGAAACAAATTACAGAGTTTTTGCGAAGATTGTTGATACAACAGTTGGGGTTACGGATTTGAGTGGAGAAAATCTTTCCTGTGGTGCTGGTGCAGCTTATGAATGTGCAACATTTACAGGACCACCAACGCCTTATTTATATAGAATAGAAATAACTTCACAGTATGCAAATAATCCTGTTGAGAGAGCTCGTCTGTCAGTCCTCTATGCATTTTAAAGATCAAGCCGGTAGAGTTATGAAAACATTTAACACGCTGTTTATTGTGAGCACCTAAAGGGCGTGTGACAATCTCATGGTTTTATCATTCCAAACCCTTCTTTATCATTCCAAACGCAGTGAGGGATCTCAAGGGTTTGTCATCGCGAGAACCCGAAGGGTTCGTGGCGATCTCGTAGTTGGTTTGTCATCGCGAACGTAGTGAAGCAATCTCAAGAGTTTGTCATCGCGAGCGAAGCGTGGCGATCTCTTTGTTGGTTTTTTTTATGAACGAACAGAGAGATTGCTTCGTCGCTACGCTCCTCGCAATGACAACCTTCCCTTTACTCCTCACAATGACATTTTTTATCGGCAAATTTGGGTCTAATTAATACTATTGCTGAAAATGCTTATTTTGACTATGATATTTTTGTGAGATATTTTATATGTTTATTTATCTGCCTTTTGCTATATCTTCCTGTTCAGGCTTCGGAGACAGATTGCACTAATGATCTAAAAAAAGGTAAAACTGCATTAGAAAATGCAAGATATAAAGAAGCTATCGAATTATTATCTAAAGCAGTAACGGGATGTCCTTTACTTACTGATTATGCTTTGTTGTGGCTTTCAGAAGCATACCTTGAAACTGGAAATTATGAAGAGTCACTAAAAACTATACGTACACTTCTGAATACATACACAGAAACTCCACTAAAAGAGCGAGCTCGAATTCAGGAAATTACTGTGGCATCTAAAATTTCTGAAGGGAATATCGAGCAGCTATATGAATCTTATATTCTCGATTATCCAAAAGATCACAAAATAAAATATCTATATGCCAAAATGCTAAAACAAACAGGTAAAGCTGATAAGGCAAAAGAAATCTTCAAAGAGCTTTATATAAGTGCAGGCTCTTATGCATCCGCTGCATACGATGAATTAAATCCTGATGATATTATCATAGAAGATATTATTGAGAGAGCCTCAAATCTGATCGACAGAATTCAATTTAATACTGCAGAGGCTGAGTTACGAAGGGTACTTGTTAAAGATGATGGAAAGTTAAAGAATCAGATTTTAAAAAAACTCGGGTTTTCTCTTTTTAGGCAGAAGCGATATCGTGAAGCAGCAGAGGTATTTGCTCAAACAAATGAGCGATACTGGGAGATAAGGTCTCTGTATAGAGCTGGAGAAAAAGCAGCAGTTAATTCCTCAGTTAAGGAAATGCTGGAGGCTGGAGATAAAAGAATGGCTTCAATTCTTATTTCTATTGCAACGGACATGCGGAGAGAAAATAAGATAGAGGATGCATTGACTCTCTATCAAAATGTGATTGAAAAATATCCCACAGAGAGTGAGGACGCCCTCTGGGGAGTTGGCTGGACTTATTATTTAACAGGTGAATACAAAAAGGCATCTGATATCTTTACAAAGCTTTATGATACTTATGGAGATCCACGCTATATGTATTGGATTGCACGGAGTATTGAAGCGATAGGTGGCGATCCGAAAACGATATATGTTTCACTTACAGATAAAGAGCGCAATTTTTATAGGGCGATGTCCTATGCAAAGGCCAGACAATCATCACCTTTGTCAGAGCATGAAATACAGCAGCAACTAAAAGATGAGGTACATTTAATAAAAAATCCTTTAACGTTAAAGAAAAACGAACGCATCGAGACTCTTTACAGTTTTGGATTCTCGAAAGAAGCCCTGACAGAGCTCATTTATTTATCAAAAAGCCCTGATTCTATAGATGATGTTTTATATGCATGTAATAAATTCATTGAACTCAAAGAATATAAACAAGCCGTGAGGCTTGCTGTAAAAATACCTTACAGCGCAGAGATGCATCAATATCTATATCCATTCGCATTTCGTGAGATTATAGAAAAATTGTCAAAAAAATATGATATTGATCCACTTATCGTACTTTCGATTATTAGAGAGGAGAGCAGGTTTGATCCTGAAGCAATATCTCCTGCTGGTGCTCTCGGGCTAATGCAGCTGATGCCATTTACTGCAAGGCGGTTTGATTCCATTTTAAAACTGGATATAAAAGATACATATGATATCCTTGATATAGAGAAAAATCTCCACATCGGTATTTTTTACTTGAACTCTCTTATAAAAGAATTTGGTTCATATGCATATGCCATTGCTGCATATAATGCTGGCGAGGAAACAGTAAAAAGGTGGGTACTGAATGCAAAATATAAATCTGTTGATGAATTTATCGAAGATATACCTTACATCGAAACAAAGAATTATGTTAAAAGAGTATTAAACACATTTTTCGAATATGCTTTTTTTTCTCCGTCAGGAGTTAATAATAAAAAATTTCCTCTCGAAAAATTATAGACTTTAAATTATACATTTTGTTATTTTAATTACGATGGTTTTGCAGAAGACCCTCTTTAATGATGAACAAGATAATGAAGAGCCGAGAGAATTAAAAAAGGAGGTTAAATCATTGGAAAAACTGAAAACACTCGAAGACAAAATTGCAAATGCAATTGATAAGGTTAAAACTCTCAAGGAAGAAAAGCTGATTAATGAGAGAAGAATTCAAGAACTTGAAGAACTTCTCAATGAAAAAAACCAGGAAATTGAGCAACTAAAGGCAGAGAGAAATCTTGTAAAAAGTCAGCTTGAAGCTCTCCTCAGCGAGATTGAAACTCTGGAAGTTGAATAAATATTATGGGTAGTACTGAAGTCTATATACTTGGGCAACGCTATACTATTAAAGGGGATGCTCCAGAAGAATATATAAAACAACTTGCAGCATTTGTTGATAAAAAACTGAAAGAAGTTTATAATGCAGTACCCAATGTCACACCTGTTAAAGCATCAATTCTTGCCGCACTGGACATTGCTGATGAGTTATTCAAATTAAAAAATGAACAGGAACAACTTGCAAAGAACATCGAGGATAAAACGAATAAGCTGGTTGCACTTTTCGATTAATAATTACATTCATTAATCCATCCCCAATGCGTTTCATAGCTGACCTGCACATACATTCGAAATATTCAAGAGCAACCAGTAAGCAAATGTCTCCTGAAAAAATCTGGGAATGGGCACAATTGAAAGGAATTAAATTAATAGGCACAGGAGACTTTACCCATCCGAAATGGTTCCATGAGCTACAGGAGAAAACAGAGCCATCCGAAAACGGACTGTTTATCCTGAAAAAGGATTTTATGAAAGACAGTATCCCCCCAAAATGCATGGGCGAAGTTTTTTTTATACTCACATCTGAGATTAGCTGTATATATAGCAAAAAGGGAAAGACACGGAAGATACATTGTATTGTATTTATACCTAATTTTTCGGATGCAGCAAGATTAAATATTATACTATCCAGGATAGGCAATCTGAGTGCTGACGGAAGGCCTATATTAGGACTCGATGCAAGAGAACTTCTGAAAATTGTTTTAGATATCTCTCCAGATGCTCTATTAATTCCAGCACATGCATGGACACCACATTTTTCGATTTTCGGTGCAGAATCCGGATTTGATTCAATTGAAGAATGCTTTGAGGATTTAACACATTATATATATGCCATTGAAACTGGTCTTTCATCTGATCCGCCAATGAACTGGAGACTTTCAGCGCTTGAGAGAATTACACTGATATCAAATTCAGATGCCCATTCACCCTCAAAAATAGGACGTGAGGCAAATATATTCGATACCGAGCTTTCGTATAAGGGAATCATGGATGCGATTAAGACAAGAAAAGGATTCATTGGCACAATAGAATTTTTCCCTGAAGAAGGAAAATACCATTATGATGGACACAGGTTATGCGGTGTTAGCCTCTCACCTAAAGAGACAATCCACTATAATTACCTATGCCCTGTTTGTGGTAAAAAAGTTACCATTGGTGTAATGCATAGGGTTGAAAAGCTTGCTGACAGGGAGGATGGCTTCAAACCACAGAATGCTCCTGATTATTTCTCTATCATACCCTTAGCGGAGATTATTGCAGAAGCACTTAAAACAGGTATAAATAGTAAGGCAGTGGACGATTTATACAGATTAATGCTTTATAAGTTTGGGAATGAATTCAATATCCTTATGGATATGCCACTTGAGGATTTAGAAGAAACAGACTTTCCTTTGATTAAAGAAGCCATTGGCCGTATGCGTAAAGGAAATGTTCAAATTATACCAGGTTTTGATGGAGAATACGGTAAGATAAAAATCTTTGAGTCAATCGAAAGGAAAGAGATTAAGGGACAGACGATGCTTTTTTAACCTTCTCTCTTATTATTACTGAAGGGTATACCTTGGCCCACCACCACCCTCTGGAAGATTCCAGAGTATATTTTCAAAAGGACATTTCAGATCGCAGGTCTTGCAGTGCAAACAATTGCTGAAGTTCACTTTTATTTTATTTTCTTCCAATTCATATACAGCAGCAGGGCAGAATACCGTGCATGGAGCATTATAAATAGAAATACATTTTCTGCATTTTTCTTCAGCTATAAAGCGAATGTGGCTTTTCTGTTTTTCGTCGTGGGAAGTGCCAGAGAAATATACATCCGTTAATTTGCTAACAATAATTCTTTCATCTGCTTTTGGCAAAGGGTCAGAAGCTTTATTGCCATAAAAGGTCTTCATATCCTTTGTTGTTGAGTAATCGGGTTTTATCTTAAGGTCTCCAATGGGGGTAGAACCTCCAGTAAGAAACTGATAAGCAAGAAGAGGACCGCCAGGGAAAGGTACTCCCATCGCAACTGCTGGAGTGAAATTTCGACTTTGCCTGAGATCAGTATATATCCAGCTGCTCTTTAATTTCTCTTCATAATTTTCAAGCTGGCTTGCCGAGAAATCATTATTCTTTAATGCTTCAAAGAGAACTTCAGCAGCAAGCATTCCTGATTTTATTGCTGTATGTAATCCTTTAAGTTTCCGAGAATCGACAAGGTTTGCTGAATCTCCAATTATCATAACACCATCAGAGGTAAGTTTTGGGATAGAGAAATATCCACCGCATGGAAGTGTTCTTGCTCCGTAATGTGTGGGTTTCCCATCTTTTATGATATTGTTAATAAATGGATGCAGTTTATATTTTTGAAGTTCTTTGTGCGGGTCTAACTGTGGGTCTTCTGAACAGAGATGAGCGATAAGCCCGATGACAACCTGTTTTTCTGAGATACAATAGATGAAGCCGCCACCAGAAAGTCCTTTCTGAAATGGATAGCCAAATGTATGGATACACTCCCCTTTCTGGAGGGGGTTGCTTTTAAGTTCGTATATCTCTTTTACTCCCAGTTCATATATAGAAGGAGCACGGTCTTTATCAAGATGCAGTTTATTAACGAGGTCTTTTCGTAAAGTACCGTTGCTACCTTCCCCCAGCACAACGACCTTTGATTTCAGGATATATCCAGGGGTTTCATATTCGCCATTATCCTGAAGACGTTTATCATCTGTGCGGACTCCGCTAACTCTGTTGCTTTCATAAAGAATTTCGACTGCAGCTGTTCCTTCAAGAAGCATTACCTTATTCTGCTCAGCAATCTTGGAAAGCCAGCTAACAAACCTGGATAGTGAAAGAATATAATTTCCATGATTATTTAAAAAAGATGGGATAAAAGGAATTTTGAAATTTCCTTTAGTGGTCAAAAAATAAATGGACTCCTTGTTCACCTCTGCATCAACAGGACACCCAATCTGCTTGTGGTCAGGCAGAAGTTCTGTAAGCACATCAGGGATGAGTAATGCTCCTGAAATGTTATGTGCACCAAAATATGCACCCTTTTCGAGAACAGCAATTTTGTCTTCAATATCAATCTTTTCACCCTTTTTTAAACCTTTCTCAATTTCATCATTATATTTACGAATGAGATTCGTAAGATGTATAGCACTGCTTAAATTGGCTGGTCCTCCACCAACAAAAATAATATCGAATTCTATAGTTTCGCGTTCCATATTTATTTTTAAAAAATTTGGTTCGTCCCCAATTTAGTTGCTAAAATGGGTTCAAGGATTCCGGATTTCAAGTTATTAATTTTTTCTCTCGAATCCTCGAATCCTTGACTCCTTGAATACTCATAATCTTACCAACTTTTTGAAGATGATCCAAAAATTTTAGTTAGAAAGATATCATAAGTATAGCATATGTTTTTAAATTCATTTAATAAGAATATTCAATACAATTTTTGAATTCAAAGGTAATTGCCGTTTAAAATCGAATTTAATAGAAAAGTTTATAATATAGCAAAAATTCTTAATTTCTTATGCAAGACATCCTTTATGGTTTAAATGAAGCACAAAAAAGAGTTGTGACAACTACTGAAGGCCCTGTTATGGTTATTGCTGGTCCTGGAACAGGAAAGACTTTAACCATTATTCGAAGGATTGCATATCTCATCAAAAAAGGCGTAAGACCAGAGAGTATTCTTGCTGTAACATTCACTAACAGGGCTGCGAGGGAGATGCGGGAACGGACAGAAGAGTTATTAAATAAAAATGCTGATAAGGTATTTATCGGGACATTCCATCTCCTTGGACTAAGAATTCTTCAGGATTTCTACCCCGGCACTTTTAAAATTATCAATAGATATGAGCAGGAAAATATTTTAAAGGATTTGTTAAAGAAAACAGGCTTGAAGTTACAATCAGTGGCTGAAAAGATTTTCAGGATAAAGAATTTTATTGAAAATGCTGACGATTATACGATAAAAGAAATTTTTGAAAAATATCAGGCAACCTTAAGAGAAAAAAACGCCTTTGATTTTGATGACTTGATATGTAAGTCAATAGATATCCTCGGCAATAAAGAAAATCACAGAAAATATAAAAAAGCCTTTGAATACATAATGGTGGATGAGTATCAGGATATTAACCCTTCACAATACAGATTGCTTAAATTTCTTACTCCTGAGATTCGTAATATTTGTGTTATAGGGGATTCTGACCAGGCAATTTATGCCTTCAGAGGTGCTGATGTCACTAACTTTATGAGCTTTGATAAGGATTATGAAGATGTAAAGAGAATTACCCTTACTCATAATTATCGTTCAACAGGAATGATTATAAATTCATCGAACGAACTTATAAAGAAGAATCTTAGAAGGATAGAAAAAGATATCAAAGCCTTTAAGGGGACAGGAGTACCTATCAGAATTATCTCAGTACCAGATGAAAGAGCAGAAGGCGAGTACATCATAAACGAGATAGAGAAAAGGATTGGAGGTACGAGTCATTATCATATGATTCAAGGAAGAACGGGCAGAGAATTTTCAGAGCAAAGTTTTAAATTCTCAGATTTTGCAGTACTTTTCAGAACAAATGTTCAGGCACAGGCATTGGAAGAAACTTTTAGTATGTCAGGAATTCCATATCAGGTAATAGGAAGGTCAAATCTGATTAATAATCATGAAACTCTAAATCTTTTAGAGAAAATATTTGATGAATCAAATAAAAAATTATCTCCTGTTGAATTTTACAGTAAAGTTATAGAGGATATATCTCTTAAAACATATTTAGGGGGCTCTGTTTATAAAGCTCTTCGAAATATAGCACTCCAGTATCACAATTTGGAACTATCAGAGAGGTTCTTCAGACTAATTAACGAACTCAACCTGATGACCCCTGCTGATACCTTTGATTCAAAAGCAGAAGCTGTAACTTTGATGACACTTCATATGGCTAAAGGGCTTGAATTCAAGGTGGTTTTTATAGCAGGTGTTGAGGATGGTTTGATACCATACACTTTGAAAAATTACGAAGCTGATATAGAGGAAGAGAGAAGACTTTTCTATGTTGGTATGACGCGCGCAAAGGACGAGCTATTCCTTATAAACACAAGGAACAGGTTCATATATGGGATAAAGCACATCCAGACCCCTTCACCATTCCTAAGAGAGATTTCTGAAAAATTTGTCACAAATGCCTACATACCTGATAGAATGAGTAAGATCAAAAAAGACAGACAGATAGATCTTTTTTAAATATTTAAAAGCCTTGATAAATCTATTTTTACTTGACATACTGTGATATAGCTAATTATTATTGACCACTATGGTAGTTAATAATATTGACCCTACCATATCGTATTTAAGACATCTTGGCCTCTCAGAATATGAGGCAAAAGTTTATCTTGCATTGTTAGGAGATAACCCTGCTACTGCCTATGAAGTGGGGAGATCTTCAGGTGTACCTACATCGAAGATTTACAATGTATTAGAAAGGCTTGCTGAAAAAGGTATTATCTCAATTATTGATGAGAGAAAGACTGCACAATATATCCCACTCCCACCCCAGGAATTACTTGAAAGATATAAGAATATGACAGAAAAAATTCTGACCTCGCTAAGGATAAAATTTTCGGATTTCACAGGTAAACAGGCATTGTCTTATATATGGAATATTATGGATTATGATTACCTTATACACAAGACTTTGCAGTCGATTAGGAATGCTTCACAAACAATCCTTCTCTCTATATGGAAGGAGGAGCTTAAACAAATTGAGAAAGAGCTTTTTGATGCTCACAAAAAAGATATCAAAATTGTGATGGTTCATTTTGGTCAACCTATGATTAAGATTGGACAGATGTATATACACCCGATTGAGGATACAATTTATAAGGAAAAAGGCAGGAGGGGATTAATTACCATTGTCGATTCAAGAGAGGTTTTAATGGCAACGATATTCAGTCTTAACAGAGTTGAAGGGGCATGGAGTTCGAACAGTGGATTTGTTACTATCATTGAGGATTATATAAAGCATGATATTTATATCATGAAGATTGTGAGACGTTTTGATAGGCTACTTAAAGAACGCTTTGGAGAGAGCTACTCAACTTTGCGGGATATTTTCAATGACAGGGAGGTGACATAGAGATTAAACTATGCTATGAGAGAGCTCTGGAGCATAAGAATGAGGGCATCCAAAGAAGTAAAAATTAAAAATTCGAAATTCAAAACTCAAAAGCGGAAGCTGAAAGAGATTCATATATCTGGTGCAGAAGGGATTTACACTAAAAAAGAGATTAACAGTACTGTGAGGAGTTATATTCAAAGGGCACTAAGCCATTCGAAAGGCATTGCTGATAAAATTGTAGTAACAATCGAAAGATTAAAACAGGTGCCTCTTTCAATTAAGTCGTTACCTGTTTACACGCTATGCAGTAGCACACCCGCTGAAGGAGAAAGGATTGTCAAAGAGATTGCTCAATCATTAGTCATATCTAAGAAGTCTGCTGAGGTTGCTTTAAAAGTAATAAAAGAGGGCAATATGAGAGGTGCAGCAATCATTTCAGCCAGAAAAGCAGAACGTCTTGAGCCTGACTGTGAACGTGGGGTAAGGGTATCACTACTTGGAATAAGCAAATCTGCTTTGAAAAGACTTTCATCAGAACTTTCAAAACACAGGATTAATACCGATACTGTAAAAGAGGCTATTATCCTTGCATCAAAAGTTGCTTCATGTAATGGAATACTTGCTGAACTTTGCGTTTCAGATGATCCAGATTATACAACTGGATATATGGCATCTCGAAAATATGGCTATATAAGAATACCAAATATAAAAAAAGAGGGAAGTAAAATAGGGGGAAGGGCGTTTTTTATTGAAGAAAGGCTTGATGTAAAAGAAGCCATTCATTATCTTGAAGAAATACCTGTAATAATTACGAGGGTTTCCCCAAACAAAGGTATAGTAACTTTAAATGAACTCCTCAATTATACTCATATCTAATCCTGCTGCAAAAGGTGCTTCTGAAAAAAAGGTTCAAAAAGCATATCGTTTGCTGAAATCAAAAAGATATGATGTTGAAATCTTATCAACAAAGTACAGGGGTGATGCGGAGAGTCTTGCAAAAGAAGCAGTAAGTAAGAAGCCTCATCTAATTATTGCAGCAGGAGGTGATGGGACATTCAATGAAGTTGTGAATGGTATGGTGAATTCAAATATACCATTAGCAATTCTTCCTATGGGTACGACAAATGTACTTGCGAAAGAACTTTCTATACCAGAGAATATTGAAGGAGCATTAGATATTGCTCTGAAAGGAACTCCGCATCTTGTTTCTCTTGGAAAAATAACAATAGATTATTCATCTTACTGTATATGTCGGTATTTTGTCCTAATGGCAGGTATCGGATATGATGGGGAATCGGTTTACAGAATAAATGAAAATATCAAGAGAATTTCAGGGAAAGGTGCATATATTTTGAGTGGAATAAAAACATTACTCAGATTTAAACCCGAACCATTAACATGTCATATCAACGATAAAACATATACAGCATACTCTTTGATTATTGGGAAAGCTGCAAAATATGGGGGAAATTTGAAAATTACACCGGATGCAAAACTCATAGACCCAATTCTTGATGTATGTCTTTTTAAAGGAAAAAGTCGTTTGGATATTCTTAGATATGTATTCGGTATAGTACGACAAAGACATACAATGTTCGAAGATGTAGAATACCAAAAAGCGGAAAACATACTAATAGAAGGAAAAGCACATATTCAGGTTGATGGAGATTATCTCGGAATGACCCCTGCTTCAATTGAAGTAGAGCCCAGATCCTTAAGGCTCATTTATTGAGGAGAAATAGCGAGCTTTATTTTATTAATATTTTTCTCTATCGCCTCGATATAATAGTTTCGGGAATCTTTGAAATGGTATGTGAGATATTTGTACATTTCTCCCAGTGTTTTTAAACGCTCTGCAATAATGACTTCATAAAAATGAGGAGTTTGCCTGATCAAATCTTCTACACTATCGAATATCACGGTGCCTTGTTCGTGAAGTTTTTCACGCCCTTCATAATTATAAGCCTCTTCAAATTCACTATATAGTGCAGGAAGCTTTTCAGGATAATCATTTGCAGACATTTGACCAATGATATCTGATGTCCCAAGTGCGTATCCTGCGACACGTTCCTCTTCTGAATTAAAATGGATTTTTGTGATATCCATTTTTACACCTGTACACATTATCATATTCTGAACAGAAGTAATATCATTTTTTGTGAAATCATATTGGGAAAGAAGATATTCAACAAAATTATTGCTTCTTGATATATGAACAAAGGTATATTTTGCTCCTGTGCCTTCAACATCATCACTGGATTTTATATAACCTGCATCGTGTAATAAAACTCCGATAATACCTAAATCAAAGATCTGTTTCGAAATCTTTGGTTTATTACCGCTTTTATTCCATCCATCTATGATACCTATAAAGGGGGGGATAACACCCAGAACATGAGGAAAATCATGATAATTTGTATCACACTTAAGAAATCCCTGTTTCTTACCATCATATAGATCATTCACATCCGTAAATATTTTTTCAATAATTTCTACAGAATTGTCCTGGTAATTTTCTTTATAGATTGTTCTAATTTTTTTAAAGAGGTTCTGTTGGTTCAATTCTTTATTTTTAAGCATATATTTTATAACCTGTTTTATAGATAATTCATAGCTATTCAGAATAATCAATTATATAGGCTGAAGAAATACAATTTCGACAACTTGTAAAATTAATCCATTCAATGTTTTCTTTAAATGTAAATATAAGCATTATCAAATTAAATATCCTGCTGATTTATTGTGTTTCTGTGGCATAAAGCTATAACACTAATCTAATTTTGAATAGCAATGATATAATTATAAATTATTTGCGAATATGATACCACCTCCTATAACAATTTCTCCATTATAAAATACAGCAGACTGCCCAGGAGCAGGTGCCCATTGAGGTTCATCAAATATAACATGTACTGCTTTTGACCGACCTCTATTTTTCAAGATTTCTATAGTTGCGGGTTGCTCTTTCATTGCAGATCGCACCTTTACCAATGCCCTGAAAGATGCTCCTTCCTCAGCATTTTTTCTTGTAATGTGTCGAGGGGAACTAATCCAGTTCACATTGCCCACAAAAATCTCTTTCATTTTTGGAGAGTCAAAATTTCCAACATATATTCTGTTTTTAGCTGCGTCAATCTTCACAACATAAAGTGGTTTATGTGAAGAAATGCCTAACCCTTTTCTCTGCCCAATTGTAAAATTATGAATTCCTTTATGGGTACCGATAACGTTTCCATCTAAATCAACAATAGCTCCTGGTTTTGATTTAAAAGAGGAGAATTTCTCAATGAATTGGAAATATTTCTTTTCTTTAATGAAACAGATTTCCTGACTTTCAGGCTTTTGTATTGCTGAGATATCGAGATCTTGAGCAATTTTCTGTACCTCTTTCTTTTTATAATATCCAAGGGGTAGGATGAGCCTTTTCAGTTCTTTCTTTCGCAAAATATATAAAAAATACGACTGATCTTTTTTCGGGTCAATCCCTTTTTTAAGAAAAAAATAGGAATTAATATGTTCTACCTTTGCATAATGACCTGTTGCAATATATTGAGCTTCTCTTTTATCAGCTTCTTTCATGAGAAAAGGAAATTTAATATATTTATTGCATAAAATACATGGATTTGGAGTAGTGCCTTCATAATAAGCATTCACAAAGGGTTTAACAACTTTGCTGATGAAAGCCTTACGGGCATCAATGATGCTATAATTGATTCCCAGAATTTTTGCTATCTTTTCTGCTGGTGTAATTGATTGTAAAGTACAGCATTGTTTGCTCGAATTGATAACCTGTATATCGCATAAGATAAAACTTATCCCTTCAACATCGTATCCCTCTTTTTTAAGAATATATGCTGTAACAGAAGAGTCAACACCGCCGCTCATACCAACTATAACTTTTTGCATATTAAAAATATAACAGATTGACCTTCAATCCTGTAACTACTACAATATTTCTAACCATGGAACTATCATATTTTATAAACGGCCATTCCAATACCCTGTTTCAGGGAAGATGAACTTAAGGGATTCTGAGATGGATAATATAGTCCTTACAGGTTTTATGGGTACTGGTAAAACAGTGGTTGGAAAAGAACTTTCTCGCCTTCTACATAAGAAGTTAATAGATATAGATACAGAAATAGAAAAATCTCAAAAGATGACTATTAACGAAATATTCAGCAGGTTTGGGGAAACAAGATTCAGAGAGATCGAGACAGAGATGATAAAGAAACTTTCAAAGAAAAAAAATGTTATTATTTCGACAGGAGGCGGTGCAGTATTAAAACAAGAGAACATGGATGCCTTGCGAAAGACAGGTATAATCATATGTCTTATGGCAACACCTGAGACGATAATGCAAAGGACAGCTAACAATAATCAGAGGCCTTTGCTCCAGGTAGAGAATCCTTTTGAAAAGATAAAAGAACTTTTAATGTCCCGCATGCCATATTATAAAAAAGCAGATATCATTATAGACACGGCAGAAAAGACCCCTCTTCAGATTGCAGAGGAGATTATAGAGAAAATTAAAGATATTAGAATTAAATGGAAAAGTTAAGAGTTAATCTCGGAGAAAGAAGCTATGATATAACAATAGGAAGTACAATACTAAATGGTATTGGAGAACAACTGAAGTCCTTCGATTTCAGCCCGAAAATCGCCATTGTTACCAATCCAACAGTTTTTTCTTTATATGGGGAACTGGTAATAGACTCTATCAGAAAAGAAGGCTTCGAACCAATTATTGTAACTATACCTGATGGTGAAGAGCATAAAAATCTTTCTACACTCCAGCAGATATATAATGAATTACTAAGATATAAGCTTGACAGAAAATCTGCCCTTATTGCACTTGGTGGTGGAGTTGTGGGAGACATTACAGGCTTTGCTGCGTCCACTTACATGAGGGGAATTGCATATATCCAGATGCCCACGACCCTACTTGCACAGGTTGATAGTTCTGTTGGAGGGAAGACAGGGGTCGATCATGAACTCGGCAAGAATATGATCGGTACCTTCTGGCAGCCAAGGCTTGTCTGGATTGATGTGGATAGTTTAAATACTCTGCCAAAAAGAGAATTTATAGCTGGAATAGCTGAAGTAATCAAATACGGTGTGATCTATGACAGAGAATTATTTGATTTTCTCGAAGTGAACAGAGAAAAAGTTTTGAATCTCGACAGAGATGCCCTAATCTATATAATTAAACGCTCCTGTGAAATAAAGGCAGAGGTTGTATCTAAGGATGAAAGAGAGTCAGGTCTTAGATCCATATTGAATTTTGGACATACTATTGGGCATGCAATAGAAACCGTTACCGGATATAAAAGATTTCTGCATGGTGAAGCTATAGCAATAGGTATGGCACTTGAGATACGCCTATCTCAGATGCTTGGACTGATTGACGAAATACAGGTAACGAAATTGAAATCTTTGATTGAATCTTATGGCCTTCCTTCAGAGAAGCCTTCAGATATAAAAATGCATAGTATATTTTTATCAATGCAGCTTGATAAGAAAGCTGTTGCAGGGGAGCTGAAGTTTATACTTCCTGAGAAGATTGGTGCTGTGAGAATAGAAAAGGTTATAAATGAGAAGGTCTTAAGAGAATTATTACAATAAAGGAATCTGGTTTTAATGGTTTTAATGAAAATTGAATTAGTTCTATCCTGATAAAAAATGATGCTGAAACTATAACAAAATTTTTAAAATGCTATGCGTTATCCAGGCAACTATTGTGCATGCAGGGAGTGTGAGTATCCAGGCATTTACAATTTTTTTACCTATACCCCATCTAACAGCAGTTAACCTTTTGGTAGCTCCAACACCCATTATAGCGGATGCTATTACATGAGTTGTACTCACTGGAAGTCCCAGATGACTCGCGCTGAGAATGATGGCTGTAGCAGAGGTTTCAGCAGCAAAGCCATGCACAGGTTCAAGTTTTAATATTTTCACCCCCATAGTTTTAATTACCCTCCATCCACCGAGAGCAGTTCCGAGTCCCATAGCGAGTGCGCAGATAAGAATTACCCAGTAAGGCACTTCGAGACTGTGGAGAAAGCCGCTGCTTACCAATGAAAGAGTAATGATTCCCATAACTTTTTGTGCGTCATTAGACCCGTGGCTGAATGCCATAAAACTCGCTGAAAGAATTTGTAATTTTCCAAAATATTTATTTATTGTATGAACAGATAACGTCCCACAGAGTTTCAAAATTATACTCATGAAGAGGAAGCCGGAGATTAGTCCACATAAAGGAGATATAATCAAAGATGAAAATATTGTATAGAGGCCTGAAATATTTAGAATACTGAAACCACCGAATGATATTGAAGCACCGACAAGCCCTCCTATAAGGGCGTGAGAGGCGCTTACAGGTAGTCCTAATATTGTCATGAGCGTATTCCAGAGAAATCCGGCAAAAAGGGCTGAGAGAACCACTAATTCACTGATAGCCTTTGGGTCTACGATTCCCTTCCCAATTGTTTTAGCTACGGCTGTTGTTAAGAAAGCACCGAGCACATTCATGAAAACTGCTAAAAGAACAGCTTGAGAAGGTTTAAGTACTCTCGTTGATACAACAGTTGCAATCGCATTTGCAGCATCATTATAGCCATTGCTGATATCAAAAAGAACAGCCAGTATAATAATGGCAATGACGATTTCAGACATGCTTGAGGACTATAGCTTCCAGAATATTGGCAACATCCTCGCACCTGTCAGAAGCATCTTCAAGATGTTCGTATATTTCTTTCCATTTAATAATAAGAATGGGGTCTTTTATTTCATCGAACAAATGCCCGAGTGCATCCCTGAATCCCCTATCCATTTTGTTTTCGAGTTTATTAATCTCGATACAGTATTCCTGGATATGGGCATAATTCTTGTCTTTCAATTTTTTTATAGCTTTTTCGACTAATTCGACAGTAGCGAGTAAATCTTTTGCCATGATGATTCCCCATTTGGTGGACTCTTGAAGTTTGAATACAGTTAGCCTATCGGCAGCATTCCAAAGTAGATCGAGTATGTCATCCAGTCTTGATGCAAGGGCATGAATATCTTCGCGATCAATAGGAGTGACAAATGATTTATTTAGCATTCTAATTATATCGTGTGTATAAACATCCCCTTCCTGTTCGAGTTCATGCACTTCTTTTGCCCACGCTTCAAGGTTTGAAAAATACTCCATTATGCCAACAAAAAGAGTAGCTGCATGGGTAACGTTGCTGGCAGCTTTCTCAAAAATTGAAAAAAAATCTACTTCTTTTGGAAAGAGTTTTAACATAATTTATTTAACTCCTCGAAGAGTTAGAATAAAGAAAAAGACATTTAAAGTCAATAATAGATTATTATCAGAAACAATGTTGCATAAGCCGATAAAATAATGCTATAAGTATAATGTGAGCACGCAAAAATATATACTCGTTGTTGATGATGAGGCCGATATCGTTGAGCTTGTTTCATATAATCTTAAGAAAGAAGGCTTTTTAGTTGATTCTTCTTCTGACGGCGAGGGTGCTCTAAAAAAGATAAAGAAAGGCAAATACGATCTAATTATACTTGACCTCATGCTTCCAGGCATTCAAGGGATTGAACTCTGCCGAATTTTAAGAAATGATCCAAAGACAGCAAATCTTCCCATAATAATGCTTACTGCAAAAGGAGAGGAAATCGACAGGGTGATAGGACTTGAGATGGGAGCAGATGACTACATAGCAAAACCATTCAGTCCGAGGGAACTTATAGCCAGAGTGAAAGCTGTCCTAAGAAGATTTTTAGAAAAACCAGCAATTCCAAAAATTTTGAAAGTAGATGATCTCGAAATAGACACAGAGAGATATATTGTTTCAATAAAAGGGAAGCCTATAAAACTCAGTGCTACTGAGTTTAAGTTACTCTCTTTTCTTGCTGAGAGAAAAGGCAAGGTGTTCAACAGGGATCAGCTCCTCGATGCGGTCTGGCGTGATGAGGCTTTTGTTGAACCCAGAACAGTAGATGTACATATAAGAAGATTGAGGGCTAATATTGAGGAAGATCCAGCAAATCCTAAATATATCAAGACAATGCGTGGGATAGGATATTTCTTTGATGGGAAGTAATGAAAAGGATTTTATTCAAAAGAATTTTGCTTTTATATGTTATATTTATTCCTGTTCTCATCCTGCCACTACAATTTTATTTATCAAGTGTTATAAAAGATAGCTATCTACTTAATCTCAGAGAAAGCCTTATTATCCAGGCACACTTGATTTCAGAGAAGATTCCTCCCATTTCTGCTGAAGCAAATCTTGATAATTTCTGCAGGATGTATAAAGAAAAAACTGGCTCAAGAATTACTGTTATTGACTATTCAGGGCGTGTATTAGGAGATTCTGATGAATCCTCACGCATAATGGAAAACCATCTTGATAGGCCCGAGATTAAAGATGCAATGGTTAGCGACATAGGGAGTTCAACACGATTTAGCAAGACAATTTCAAGAAACTTTTACTATCTCGCAATCTCTTTAAATCAGGAACCTAACAGATTTTTTCTGAGACTATCAGTGCCTCTCGAGAATATTGAAAAAGCAATAAATAATATAAGAATAAAGATTATTGCCGGAGCACTGGTAGTTTTATTTATCATTATTATAATCGGGCTTATACAGACGGATAGGATTACAAAATCCATCGAGGAGATAACTTCATTTTCAAAAGATGTTTCATCTGGAAATTTCAAAAAAAGATTATTTATAAAAGAGAAAGGCGAATTGGGTGAGTTAGGTAAAAATATTAATGAAATGGCTGAAGAACTTAGTTTCAGACTTCAGCAGAGTGAAGATGAAAAAAATAAGGTAGAGGCTATCCTGAGAAATATGTCCGACGGACTAATTTTGACTGATCTGAAAGGAAGAATCATTCTCAGCAATGATGCTGTTATGAATCTTTTTGGTATAACAACGAATATTGAAGGCAAAACACTGTTAGAGACGTTTAGAAAAACTGAATTAGCAGAGATGACAGAAAAGGTTATCGAAACCGGAGCAAGGATATCCCGTGAGATAGAGATCAACCATCCACGACAGCTTCATCTTACAGCAATGGCCGCACCCTTCAGTATCAAGAGTGAAATATCAGGAGTAGTTATAACATTCCATGATATTTCAAGGCTTAAAAAACTTGAAAACATTAGAAAAGATTTTGTAGCCAATGTATCACACGAGATGAAGACCCCTGTTACAGCAATAAAGGGATTTGCTGAAACACTTCTTGATGGTGCTATAGATGACAAAGAGAATGCAAAGAAATTTCTCGAAACAATAAAAAACCATAGTGAACGACTAAATTCCCTTGTGAGCGACCTTTTGACTTTATCGAGGATAGAACTTGGTGATATAAAGATTGAAAAGACCTTGGTTAACCTTAATGAAGTTGTAGATACTGTGTTTAATACTCTCAAAGAGAAGGCTATGAAGAAGGGACTTCGTCTTGAAAAACAGATCCCAGCAGAGCTACAGGAAATAAAGGCTGACAGGAACCGTTTTATTCAGATACTCCTGAATCTCGTTGACAATGGGATTAAATTTACAGAGAAAGGTGGAGTAAGAGTTAAAGTTCAAAGTGCAACTTCCTCTTTGTCATTGCGAGGCAAAGCCGAAGCAATCTTAAAAGATGAAATGCCTCTCGCGAAGCAACTTCAGGATCAAAATGACAATTTGAAAAATTTTATCGAAATCTCCGTTGAAGATACTGGAATAGGCATTCCTGAAAAACATATCCCACGCTTGGGTGAACGTTTTTACAGAGTGGATACCGCACGTTCTCGTGAATTAGGTGGGACAGGTCTTGGGCTTGCTATTGTAAAACATCTTGTGAGGGCACATGGATGGGAGATGATGATCGAGAGCACTGAGGGTATCGGTACAACTATAAAAATTATCTGTTCTAAAACTTAAATTCAAGATAAACCAAAATTTAATTTTTTTTTAATATTCCTGTAACATTCCGGCATTAAACTAATCACAATTTCTGACTAAGAGATTTAGCCCATATTATTTATGAAAAATTTGGCAGATGCAGTATTTGAGCGGTTTTAAATTCTTTCGAAGAAAGAATTTTCCTCGGAGGCTCGATGGATATCGAGCCGAGAATGTAAGTTTATGAATAAAGTGGGTTAGGAATCTTAAGTTAGGATTTTATCTATGCTACAAAAAAAAATTAGAAGGAGGACTTTTTATGAAGAAAAGGTTGGTTACTCTTGTTGTAAGCCTTTGTTGCCTTATGTTCATATCAGGAACATCAATGGCAGCAGAAGAAGAAGTGTCTCAAAAAGATGTAGAAAAAGTTGTAAAGGCACTTAAGGATATCAAATTTGGACTCTTATGGTATCTATCCTATATGGATGGACAGGGTGCTGATGTAGGTGGCGATGAAGGTGACGGAATTGAGAGGAATAAATTTGCTATTAAAAGAGGATATTTCAGATTTACTAAGACTCTTATGCCGTGGTTCGATGCCCATATGACTTTTGATGTAACCCAGGTAAAAGATGATGGTAGTCTTGACGGTTCTGTTGCAGTAAGGATTAAGTATGCATATGCAAAATTCAAACTTCCTGACTTTGCATTTCTTACAAAACCTTTTATAGAAGCAGGTATTGTTCATATGCCATGGCTTGATTATGAGGAGCATGTGAACTTCTATCGCTGTCAGGATACGATGTTTATTGAGCGGAACAAGACTTTCAATTCAGCAGACTTTGGTTTAACATTTGTAACGCTTTTGGGCGGTGAGATGGATAAGGAGTATCAGGAAAAGGTTAATAAATACTATCCTGGCCGTTATGGTAGTATAGCATTTGGTGTTTATAATGGTGGCGGTTATCATGCATCAGAAAAGAACGAAAATAAGGTTTTTGAGGGGAGGCTTACTGTCAGGCCTTTACCTGATATCATCCCAGGACTTCAATTATCATACTTTGGCATAACAGGTAAAGGCAATAAAGAAGAAGAACCGGATTATACAGTCAATCTCGGTTTCATAAGTTTCGAACACCAGTATGTAACCCTGACAGGGCAGTATTACTGGGGTACAGGTAATTATAAAGGTGATAATGAAAACGACAGGGACGGATATTCAATATTCGCAGAACTAAAGCCAATGAAACAATTCAGTGTCATCGGCCGTTATGACTCATTTGACCCGAATGATGATGTTGATGATGATGAAAAAACCAGATATATCTTTGGTGTTGCATATCATCTGGATAAGCCACACAAAAATATGATCGTGCTTGACTATGATACAGTTAAGTATGAAGATAATAGAAAAGAAGATGACAAGAGAGTCCAGCTGACCCTGCAAGTAGCTCTTTAAACGCCAAATAAAGAGCACTGCTAGCCCCCCTACCCTCCCCTTAAATGGGGAGGGTATTTTTTTATTTTCTCATGGGTGTTGCTACATCAGCCTTTCAGCTTGAGGCTTTAAATATATAAATTTTTGTTCTAAAATTTTAAAATGAATTTATATAAATAAAAACAGGTATATTTTCTATATGAACAGGCAAAATACATCTGCTCAAATACTATGTCCTGTCTAAATCTTAACCCAAATAATGCAGATATTGCTCAAAAATTTATTTAACTCGATGAATTTATTAAATTATTTTTATTTGTTATATTGATAAAAATATTCATAGAATCATTATTTATAAGGTACACTAAGGTATCGAAAAATAAATTTTTTCACAACATCTGCATCATGTTAAATGCATTTTGCGGGTTAAAAATTCATGAATAAAATTGGTTATGATAAACCATAGGACAAAAGGAACTATGAAATACCTTATCATCTTCTTTTTAATCATAATAATCGTCGGATTGCTTGCAAATCGTGAACTCTCACGTGACAGAAAGAGGATTAAACAGATGATGAGGGAATATTCATTCAAAACATACACCCCTCGGGATGAAGAGGAATGGAAATAAAATATATCCTATATTTTATAGCTGGTGGGACTATTGTTAGTCTCGTAACATATCTTGCAAGCCATGCGAAGGGTTTATTAGCTGCCTTTTTTGCTAATCTGCCAGCTATAACAATCATTACATTTCTGATGATCTATTTTGAATCAGGGCAAAAAGAAGTAATCTCCTATGCAAAGGGTTTGATTATCATGCTTTTCCCATGGTTGGTTTATATCTTCTCGGTTATTCTTTTTTCAAGCAAATTTGGTTTCATACAATCTCTTATTATCGGGCTTTCTTTATATTTATCAATCGCTCTTTTGATAATTGCCACAAAGAGATTCTAAAAGTTAAAAGTGTAAATAAAATTAATTAATCCAAATAATGCAGATATTGTTCAAAAATTTATTTAACTCGATGAATTTATTAAATTTTTTTTATTTGTTATATGCATAAAAATATTCAAATAACCATCAATTAAAGGTAAATTAAGGTATCGAAAAATAAATTTTTTCACAACATCTGCATCATATTAAATGCATTTTTCGGGTTAAGGAATCTCATACTAAAAATAATCATCCCAATGAAATATCAATGGCTCGGTATTTTCCTTCAGTAGTTTTGCTTCCGCTACCTCACCTATAAAAAGGCTATGATCCCCCGCGGTGAAAATATCCTTTACCTTGCATTCAAAGAAAGCAAGGGCTCCATCGAGTATTGGTGAGCCGTTGGGAGCATTGAAATAAGACACTCCCTGAAATTTGTCCACCTTCCTGCCACTTTTGAAACCAAATGCTTTGGCGAAGTTTTGCATATTCTTATCAAGCACATTGATCGCAAAGTAACCGCTTTCTTTTATGAGATTATGTGTATATCTTGCAGGTGCAATTGATACCATCAGCATAAGTGGTTGAAAAGAAACCTGTGAAACCCAGGCGGCTGTCATACCGTTTATTTTTTCTTTTGTCCTGACCGTAATTATATACACTCCATGAGAGATTCCTTTTGCTACTATATTCTGCATTTTTCCCTCCTTCACTTAATATACAATTCCCCCTCAAATCTTCTTTAAATAGAAAGACCAGGTAGGACAAAGCCTAAGTGTTTTGTTAAAAAGAGTATATAAAAAAAGTAATACATGGTCAATAACTGTTTAAACAATAAAAATGCTTTCTTCTTTTTATGGATTCATGTATAATAATTAAGTTAAGATAATGGAAATATTATTCATCCCGATAATTAATGTCAAAAATATATAGGAACTGCTGAGTGAAGGTACTTCTTGTTTATCCTTATTTTCCCGATAGCTTCTGGAGCTTCAGACATGCACTGAAATTTATCCTTAAAAAGGCAAGTAGCCCTCCATTAGGGCTTCTGACTGTCGCAGCAATGCTTCCGACAGAATTTGAGAAGCGATTGGTCGATATGAATGTCAGCAATCTGAATGATGAAGATCTAAAATGGGCAGATCTTGTTTTCATAAGCGCCATGGCTATTCAGAGAGAATCAGTGGAGAAAATCATTGCAAGATGTAAATCTGCTGGAGTTAAAATTGTAGCAGGAGGGCCACTTTTCACAACAGGATATGAAGAGTTTAAAGATGTTGATTATCTTGTCTTGGGTGAAGCAGAAATAACTTTACCCCAGTTCCTTGAAGATTTAAAGAATGGCTGTCCTAAACACATCTATATAGCTGATCAATGGGCAGATATAAGGAAAACACCTGTTCCCCTTTGGAGCCTCATCAATATCAATCGTTATGCAAGTATAAACATACAATATTCACGCGGGTGTCCTTTTAACTGTGAGTTCTGTGACATAACTTTGCTTTGCGGACACACCCCCCGCACAAAGGATAAAGAACAAATAATAAGAGAGCTTGAAAGTATTTATTCTTGTGGCTATAGAGGTGGGGTATTTTTTGTAGACGATAATTTTATCGGAAATAAAAGAAAGCTAAAGGATGAGATTTTACCTGCAATTGCTGAATGGATGAAAGTTAGAAAATATCCATTCTCATTTATAACTCAGGCGTCAATAGAGCTATCTGATAATGAAGAACTGATGGATTTGATGGTTGAAGCTGGTTTTGATACTGTTTTTGTCGGAATAGAGACCCCTAATGAACAAAGTCTGGCAGAATGTAATAAGTTTCAGAACAAGAACCGCGATCTTCTCGCGAGTGTTAAAAAAATTCATAAAGCAGGTCTTCAGGTTCAGGCAGGGTTTATTGTCGGATTTGACAACGACCCAATTACTATTTTTGATACACAAATAAAGTTTATTCAAAACAGTGGTATTGTTACTGCGATGGTTGGTTTGTTGAATGCACTACCAAGAACAAAGCTCTATCAGAGGCTCGAAAAAGAGAAAAGATTAATCAAAGATACAACAGGCAACAATACAGACTTTTCAATTAATTTTATCCCGAAGATGAACTACGATATTCTCATCAATGGATACAAGAAGATTCTCAAGACAGTTTATTCTCCAAGGCATTATTACAATAGGGTCAAGACTTTTTTGAGAGAATATATGCCTCCAAAGAAAAAGATGCTTAATTTGAAAATTAATTACTTCTATGCATTGCTCAAATCAATGCTTATGCTTGGTATCTTAGGCAAAGAGCGATTTCATTACTGGAGGCTTTTTTTCTGGACGATGTTCAAACGTCCCAGACTTTTTCCAATGGCAATAACTTTTTCGATTTACGGGTTCCATTTTAGAAAGGTCTTTGAGAAGTATTTTTAGTTTTGCTTGACTGCTCAGAAACTTCCCCGCGCAAGTCCTCTAATGATACGAATGGCTTCTTCAACCGTATTTGCTCCGTGGATTAGATCTAAATCTTCAACGCTGATTGTGCCTTCTGCCAGCATTGTGTCGTGCATGAATTTACGGAGATGACCCCAGAAGTCCTTTACCATTCCTACAACAGGAAAGCGTTCAAGTTTCCCGGTCTGTGCAAGAGTGATGACTTCAAATGCCTCATCGAGTGTACCGAAACCACCAGGCATTACAACAAAAGCCGAGGAGTATTTTACCAGCATTACCTTTCGAACAAAGAAGTGCTCAAATTCGATGTACTTATCAAGGTATGGATTCGGCTTCTGCTCAAACGGCAGTTTTATATTGCAACCAAGGCTTAACCCACCAGCTTCTTTAGCCCCCCTGTTTGCAGCCTCCATGATTCCAGGGCCTCCTCCTGTCATAACAGCATACCCAGCATGAGCGAGTGCTCGACCAAGTTCACGAGCAAGTTCGTAATAGCGGTGCCTTTCCTGAAAGCGTGCAGAACCAAAGACTGTAACACATGGGCTTTCAAAATCAAAACTTTCAAAACCGTGCAGGAACTCAAGGAAGAATCTTACAGCACTCTCAAGATCTTCACCACGTTTTCTGCGGCCTGAAAGGAAAAGTTTTTCCGCTCCTACAACCTGACTTAATAACGATGATGACTGTATTATCTCTGATAAATGTTTGGTATTCATAATTTTACTCCTTCAAAATCTATATTCAAAGGCTCAGCATGCCATATTTTTTCGTTGTACTCACGTATAGAACGGTCTGATGAGAAATTTCCTATCCTTGCAACTGTGAGAATAGATTTTTTTGCCCAGTTATCCTGATATTTAAATAACGTGCTTACCTGAGCCTGCCTTTCAACATATGACTGATAATCAGCGAAAACCATGTATTCATCTCGACAAAGAAGCGAGTCAACTAATGGCTTAAAGAGATTTGAATCCTTTTTAAAAAAGAATCCTGAATTGATTAAGTCTATTGCCTCTTTTAGTTCTGGATTGGCATTGTAATAATTTAATGGATTATATCCCTCAGATTTTATCGCTGAAACTTCTTCAGGGGAGAGCCCGAAAAGGAAAAAATTATCTTCTCCTACTTCTTTAAGGATTTCTATATTTGAACCATTTAATGTTCCTATTGTAAGCGCACCGTTCATAGAAAATTTCATGCAGCCTGTCCCAGCAGATTCCCTTCCAGCTAAAGAAATCTGTTCTGAGAGATCAGCAGCCGGATAAATATTCTGACCAGTTTTTACATTGAAGTTGGGGAAGAAAACAACTTTAATGCGTCCTGCCACAACAGGGTCAGCATTTATTATGTCAGCAACAGAATTGATCAATTTTATAATAAGATTAGCGATGAAATAACCCGGAGAAGCTTTTCCACCGAAAATAAATGTACGTGGTGTAATATCTATATGGGGGTTTTTCTTAATTTTATTATAGAGAGATATTATATGAAGCACATTAAGGTGCTGGCGTTTGAGTTCATGAAAACGAGTTAAATGGATATCAAATAGAGATTCTGGGTTAATATCAATACCAGTGCGCTCTTTTATGATCTTTGCAAGCTGATGTTTGTTTTCTTTCTTTACCCTTATCCATTTCTTCAGGAAATCATTATCATCAATGAATTGTTCAAGTTGCTTGAGTTCTCCAAGTTGTTTGATCCAGTGATTTCCTATGGTCTTTGTTATCAGTTTTGAGAGACCTGGATTTGAGATAACAATCCATCTTCTTGGTGTTACTCCACTATTTAGATTGAGAAACCTCTCAGGGTAGATCTCATAAAGATCAGGAAATAGCTTTTTTTTAATAATTTCTGAGTGGGCTTCAGAAACACTGTTTATAGCATGGCTTCCGAGAGTTGCAAGATGTGCCATCCTGACATATTTCTGATCAGTTTCATCAATTAGGGAAAGACGGCTGATTTTATCATTGTTTTCAGGGTACTTGAGCCATATCTCATCAAGAAAGCGCCTGTTTATCTCATAAATGATCTCAAGATGTCTCGGTAGGATATCCGCAAACAAAGGCAAAGCCCACTTTTCAAGTGCTTCAGGCAACATTGTGTGGTTTGTATATGAAAAGGTATTCTGGGTTATGTACCATGCTTTTTCCCAACTTACAAGATGTTCATCAACCAGAAGCCTCATCAGCTCTGGTACAGCTATTGCAGAATTGGTATCATTCAATTGAACAGTAAAAGAATTTGAGAACGTATGAATATTTTTCCAGCGAAGCAGATGAATTCGGATCATATCCTGAAGAGCACATGATATAAAAAAATACTGCTGCGCGAGGCGTAAGTGTTTTCCGACATATGGTTCATCATCAGGGTAAAGTATTTTTCCTATCGATTCTGAAGCGATCTTTTCGTTGACCGCATTGAAGTAATTACCTGTATTAAAGACTTCATAATCAAAGGATTCAACAGAATCAGATTTCCAGAGACGTAGTAAGTTTACGGTGGAAGCCCTGTACCCAGAAACAGGGGTATCGTATGCTATGCCTTTAATAGAAAACTTTGGAATCCAGCGAACACGATAACAGTCCTGTTCATCATAATAAGACTCAGTATGTCCACCGATCTTAACTGTATAATTTATCTCGGGGCGCGGGATCTCCCATGGGTTGCCTGCAATAAGCCACTTATCAGTCAATTCTGTTTGCCAGCCGTCAGAGATTTCCTGATTAAAAGCACCAAATTCATAACGAATTCCATATCCTATTGCAGGAATTTGAAGTGTTGTGAGTGAATCCATAAAACATGCTGCAAGCCTCCCGATGCTTCCATTTCCAAGACCTGGTTCTACTTCTTGTTCAACAAGTTCATTTAAATGCATTCCTAAATCTTTTACTGCATGAAAAACTTCATTGTAGATGTCAAGATTTATGAGATTATTTACGAGTTGTGGCCCGATGAGAAACTCAGAAGAAAGATATGCAACAACAGTAAGATCTTCTGTATAGTTCTGCAATGTTTTAATCCATCTCTTTATTAACCTATCACGGACTGTGTATGCCAGCGCCATGTACCAGTCCTTCCGTGTTGCGGTCTGGGGAGTCTTTGCAAGTCGAAAAAATAGATTATCAAGTATGGATTGCTTGATCGCTTTAGCGCTCAAACCGGTGCGGTTATCCTCAGGCTGTTTTCGTAACGACCCCTCTTTTGTACCACTATTTTCATGCATAACATGTCTCCCATTAAATTATTAACATTAACATTATACCTTTTTCTTATCATTTCTTCGTCAGCCAACGTAACGAAAACTTAATCTTACCTTAACTCAAATAATGCAGATATTGCTCAAAAGAAATTCGTGCAACGTGTCCGTTTTCCATGACCGTTTTTTTACGGATTACGGACAATGGATAACGAATATCGGTATCGATCACGATTTTCATCGCGATTCGCAACATCTGCATTATTAAATTGCATTATCTCGGCAAATAAAAATTTCAACTTATTGTAATATGCCTGTAACATACTTCTGGTAGGCTATTATTATGAAGAAAGATTTTGAAATAATTTTTAAAAAGCTTCGAAAGGTTGGTGATAATATGTGTCCTTATAGCAGTTTCAATATCTGTACAGCTTCTATTTCATTAATATTTATTGATAATCAGACAAAGACTGATTGTTGTAATACCGAAGATTATGATTCCTGTCCGCTATTCCTCTCAAAGGTTCTGAGGAAGAGTTGATAAACTTTTCTGGAATCAGTTCGGTAACGTTTTAAAGATTTAATTCCATATGAAATGCCCATATCTCATAAAGTGGCTCACATTTGCCTGCAAGGCACGGGAACAGATATATTTCCCAAGTACGTTCCAACTAAAGGAGTACTGCAAAAGAAAAGAACACAAAAAGTGCCCTTTTTATGAAAAAGATATAAAAGACGAAATAGATATACTGATTTCAGCTACCCGAACTTAATTTTAACATTGATTTCATATTCATGTAACAAAAACAGATTATTTTACAAGAGTGATTATTTTTTTCTTGATGTTAGTTGTTACGGTTGCTACAGTTTATTTTTTTTATAAAAGGAGACCGAGCCTTTTTATTTTTGAGCTATTAGATAATGTTTTTGGCGAAAATCAAGATGACAGGAGAGAATAAGGGAGGTGAGATATGTAACAGAATTATAATAGAAATGTAACACAATTGTAACAATTCAGATGTATTTTAAAATTAGTTGAAGGAGGATCTTATGAGACAGTTTTTAATTATTTTATTTTCAATTTTGGTTGTTTTTTCTGCATTTGGATATTCTTATGCAGATGACATAAGAGTGGATGGCTCAACAACGGTTCTACCAATAGCACAGAAGGCTGCTGAAGTCTATATGAAAAAGCACCCTGATGTAAAAATATATGTGTCAGGAAGTGGCTCAGGGACAGGCATAAAGGCACTTATTGATGGAACAACCCATATAGCAACGAGTTCAAGAGAAGCAAAGGATAAAGAGATTGCCTCTGGTAAGGAAAAAGGTATTCTTCTTACAGCCCACAAGATAGCACTTGATGGGATAGTCCCGATTATACATCCATCAATGAATATAAACGATATAACTATGGAGCAGCTTAGAGATATTTATAATGGCAAAATAAAAAGCTGGAAGGAACTTGGTGGACCGAACAGACCTATCTCTGTAGTTTCAAGAGATACAAGTTCAGGTACATATGAAGTCTGGGAAGAAAAGGTTCTCAAAGGCGATCAGGTAAGACCCGATGCCCTTTTAGTTGCTTCAAATGGTCAGGCAGTACAGACAGTTGCACAGAATAAATATGCAATTGGTTATATAGGAATTGGATACATTGACAAATCAGTAAAAGTACTTAAGGTAAATGGTATAGTTGCCTCAGCAAAAAGCGTTAGAGATGGATCATGGCCTATAGCAAGACCATTGTTTTTATACACCAATGGAGAACCTACAGGCAAGATAGGAAATTTTATAAAATTTGTTCTTTCCAAAGAAGGACAGAATATTGTTAATGAAGTAAAATACGTCAGTATTCAGTAAAGTATATTTGCTTATCGAAAGGAAGGAAGGGACTTTAAGGTTCCTTCTTTCCTTATAGGGGAGTTAATTTTTGGCTTTGAAATGGCAAAAAAAAGAAAAGGCTGTTGAATTTATAGTCAGCCTGGTGGGTCTCTTTTCAGTAATTGTTCTTCTGTTGATTGGTTTTTTTCTTTTTAAAGAGGCATTCCAGATTTTCTATCATGCAGGTGTTATGAAGGTTATTTTTGGTACAGCCTGGTATCCTACCTCTGAACCACCGAGTTTCGGGATGTTCCCTTTAATAATGGGTACTATTGCCGTAACAATACTCACTGCTTTAATGGCAATACCATTAGGCATTGCTACAGCTATTTATATAGCAGAGATTGCTCATCATAGGGTGAAGGAAATTTTAAAACCTATTATCGAGATGCTTGCGAGTTTCCCCTCAGTAGTGCTGGGATTTTTCGGGATGGTGGTAATTGCTCCCTTATTGTCAAATTGGCTTTCTCCTATATTATCCGAAAAACTTCCTGAATTATTAAGAAATATGAATATACCTTTCATCTCAACAACACTTGCAGACTTCTGTTACGATAGATTGTTTATTACTTCAGGTTTGAATATATCTACTGCTGCTTTGATGCTGACGGCAAGAGCAATTCCAGTTATTTCAAGTATTGCGGAGGATGCCCTTACAGCAGTGCCCCGTACTTATAGAGAAGCATCTTATTCATTGGGTGCAGGGAAATGGCATACAATAAGAAAGATTGTTATACCTGCTGCAGTTTCCGGTTTAAGCGTTGCTGTTATACTCGGCATAGGGACGATCATTGGTGAAACGATGATTGTATTGATGGTTGCAGGAGGTGCAGCCGTAGTTCCTCACTGGATTTTTGATCCAGCACGGCCTATGCCAGCAGCAATCGCTGCAGAGATGGCTGAAGCACCATATCAGAGTCTTCACTATCATGCACTTTTCGGCGTTGGAGCAATTCTTTTCCTCATCACATTTACATTAAGTCTCATTTCTGATCGAATTTCGAAAAAATATAGAGCTATAAGAATAGGTGAAAAAATATAAGGCAGAGCATGGATTCAAGTGAACTAATAAATAAAAAAAAGATAAACCTTAAAGAAGGTTTTGTTCTATCCCTTATTAGAATACTCGGGTTTACCGGTGCAGTAATTCTTATTATTGTCTTGATCTTTATAGCATATAATGGAATTAATGTTTTAAGCTGGGAGTTTATAACAGCATCACCATCTGACGCAATGACAAAAGGAGGGATTTTTCCTGTAATTGTCGGTACGATTCTTCTAACTACTATCTGTATGATAGTTGTTATCCCAATAGGAGTTACAACTGCAATTTTTCTCTCCGAATATTCTAAACCGGGATTTATTTTAAATATGATATTGATGTCTATATATACACTTGCTGGAGTCCCTTCAGTAGTTTTCGGCCTATTTGGGCTTGGGGTTTTTGTTGTTGCGTTTAAATTCGGTATGAGTCTTCTTGCCGGCTCATTCACACTGGCGATTATGGTATTGCCTTATATTATCTCAACATCTGAAGAAGCTATTAAAGCTGTTCCTTACAGTTTTAAAGAAGCATCTCTTGCATGTGGTGCAACAAAATGGCAGACAATAAGAAAAGTGGTGCTGCCGACTGCAATGCCCGGGATTCTAACAGGTGCGATACTGGGCACAGCAAAAGTGGCAGGTGAAACTGCACCGATTATGTTTACTGCTGCTGCCTTTTTTACACCGGGTATCCCAAGATCATTATTTGAGCCAGTAATGGCACTTCCATATCATATTTATGTTTTAGCAACAGCAGGTACTCACATAGAAGAAACAAGGCCTATCCAGTACGGGACAGCACTGACATTGATTGTTCTGGTTTTAGGAATGAATCTCATCGGGATTATACTCAGGTCAAGACAGAGAAAGAAAAAGGCGTGGTAGTAAATCAATATATATTTAAGATTATGGACTTCAGTATTTTTTATGGAGATTTCAAAGCTGTATCAAATGTCAATCTGAATATAGAAAAGAATAAAATTACAGCGATCATTGGTCCTTCAGGATGTGGTAAATCAACACTTTTACGATCTCTAAACAGGATGAATGATCTTATTATAACCTCAAGGGTTGAAGGTAAAGTCCTTTTTAAAGGAACTGATATTTATCACAAGGATACAGATGTAATAGAATTAAGAAAAAAGGTTGGGATGGTCTTTCAGAAACCAAATCCATTCCCAAGTTCAATCTATGAGAATGTTGCTTATGGACCTAAACTCAGGGGAATAAAAAAGAAGAGCCATCTTGATGAAATTGTGGAGAGCGCTCTGAGAAGGGCTGATCTGTGGAAAGAAGTTAAGGATAAGTTGAATGAATCAGGATTGAGTCTTTCAGGTGGTCAGATGCAGAGACTTTGTATTGCAAGGTCACTTGCACAAGAGCCCGAGGTAATGCTTTTTGATGAGCCCACATCTGCATTAGATCCTATATCCACTTCTAATATAGAAAATTTATTACAAGAGTTGCGAAAAACTATAACTATAATTATAGTAACCCATAATATGCAACAGGCTGCAAGGATATCAAATTACACTGCCTTTATGTATTTAGGTGAATTAATTGAGTTTGGAGACACAAATACAATATTTGTGAATCCAGCAAATAAACTTACAGAAGAATATATCACAGGAAGGTTTGGATAATGACCATATTTGATGATGAATTAAGTGCATTAAAAGAAAAAGTTTTAAAACTTGGTTCAATGGTTGAGACTGCGATAAGAGACTCTGTTAAGTCTCTTGTTGACAGGAATAGTAAGATTGCCCATGAGATAATAAAAAATGATCATTTGATCAATGCACTTGAGGTCGAGATAGACGAAGAATGCATTAGACTCATTGCTCTTAGGCAACCCCTGGCGAGAGACCTGAGATTCATAACCACTGCTATGAAAATAACGACCGACCTCGAAAGGATGGGGGACCTCGCAGTAAATATTGCTGAGAGAGCTATTGAATTAAATGAAGAGCCGCTATTGAAGCCTTTTGTGAATATTCCAAAAATAGCAGAGATCACTCAAGAGATGGTTAAAGATTCTCTGGATGCTTTTGTTACAGGTTGTTCAAGGCTACCATATGAAGTTATGAAAAAGGACGACGAAGTTGATGCTCTAACTGTAAAAAATTTTGAAGAACTACTGGCACTGATGATACGGGACCCAAAAATTATTCCTTTAGCTGTTAAGAGAACTTATGTTGCAAAATATCTTGAAAGGATAGCAGATCATGCAACAAATATTGCAGAAATGATTATATACATGTGCAAAGGGAAGATTATAAGGCATACATCAGTTACTGACGAATAAATATATTAATAGAATAAATGACTGTTATTGATGAAGAATTAAGGGAACTAAAACAGAAGGTGCTTAAACTTGGTTTGATGGTCGAAACGGCCATTAGTAATTCCATACGTGCTCTTGTTGAGAGAAATAGCGAGCTTGCTGAAGAGATAATCAAAAAAGATCATATTATTAATGCGATTGATGTTGAGATAGACGAAGAGTGTATAAGATTGATTGCATTAAGACAACCAAAGGCAAAAGACCTCAGGTTTATTATTACTGCTATGAAAATAACGACTGACCTCGAAAGGATGGGGGACCTCGCAGTAAGTATTGCCAGGAGGACAATCGAATTGAATAAAGAGCCACAATTAAAACCATATATTGATATACCTCGAATGGCAGAGATAGCGAAAAGTATGCTAAGAGATGCTCTCGATGCTTTTATTGCTGGACATATACGTTCTCAAGAGGAAATTATACAAAGAGAAAAAGAGATCAATAATTTAACAGTCCAGTTATTCAATGAACTTTTATTTTATATGATACAGGACCCAAGGACTGTATCGAGAGCAACAAGAATATCTTATATATCAAAATATCTTGAAAGGATCGCTGACCATGCTACTAATATTTTTGAGATGGTGTTTTATTTATGTAGCGGAAAGATGATCAGGCATATGATTTTACCGTCTAACGAAAAACTTTTTTCTTGACAAAATACCATGATTTAGGCTAAAAATTTAACTGTTATGATTTGCTTCAGGCAATTTATAGCAGTTTTTATTATTTTATTATTTGTTTCCCCAGTTTTTGCAACAGAGATAGACCAGACAGTATCAACGGAAGGGGCTTCATTGATTTCCCTCCCTCAAGAGACGGTCTATAATGGACCAACTATTATAGACGACTATAGTTATAATGAAACAGCAGTAAATGCAGTAAAGAATCATATCACGCTATTTACCGAAAAAATAAAGGAAAAGTTTTCTCTCTGGCTTTCAAGATCAGGGAAGTATATTGAATTAATGCGCAATATTTTGATTGAAAACAATGTGCCTGAAGAGATTGTGTTTATTCCTCTGATAGAAAGTGGTTTTAATGCCAATGCTTATTCTCCCGCAAAGGCAGTAGGATACTGGCAGTTTATTGCGTCAACTGCAAAAAGATACGGTCTTGAAATTAATTGGTGGAAGGACGAAAGAAAAGACCCTGTTAAATCAACAAAGGCTGCAGCAAATTATCTGAAAGATCTATATGATATGTTTGGCTCATGGAATCTTGCAATGGCTGCATATAATGCTGGAGAAGGTAAAATCCTCAAGGCATTGAACAGAACAAAAACTGAGGATTATTGGTCTTTACTCAATACGAATTACATCAGAAATGAGACAAAAAACTATGTACCTAAGTTTATTGCAGCGAGTATGATTGCTAACAGCCCTGAAGACTTTGGATTCGGAAACCTTGAGTACCATCCTCCAATTAATTATGACGAAGTATTGATTAATTCTCCTGTTGACCTTGATACTGCTGCTAAATGTGCAGGTGTTACTTTAAAAGAAATAAAAGAGTTAAATCCTGAATTGAGAAGATGGTGTACTCCGCCTGATGTCTCTGAATATATTTTAAGGATCCCGGCCGGCACGAAGGATTTATTTGTTGAGAATCTTGCTAATATTCCTGAAGAAAAACGATTTTCAATCGATAAATATATTGTTAAAAAAGGAGATACATTTAAGAAAATCTCAAAAAATACCGGCGTTCCTGTACAGGTAATTCTTGATCTAAACGATCTGGAAAAGATAATACCTCTAAAAGCAGGAATGAAGATATATCTCCCCCCGAAAGGGAAGTTTGAGCTCGACAGGGATGATAAAATAGTTAAAAAGAATAAATCGGTAAAAAAGGCTTCATATAAATATAAAAAGAAAAAGCATAAATCAAAGAAGAGAAGGATTTAACCTTCCTTTTTAGTTGACTTTTCAGGGATTTTTGATTTTGCCTCTTCAATAAATGGTGAATTGGGGTATTTTTTAACAAGTTCTTCATATTTTTTCTTAGCTTCATCATCTTTGCCAGATTTTTCGAGAAGTCTTCCATATTCTATAAGTGCAAGGTCTTTATATATATCAGATTTAAGATTTGACAGTGAGTCAAGCGCCTTAATTGCCTCGTTTACATCACCTTTTTTAAGATAGACCATTGCAATTTTATGGAATGCAAGGGGAATAAACTTATCTTCATCAGAATACTTCTTAATAAATTCATTAAGGGTATTTAAAGCTTCATCATATTTTTTAAGCTCAGAATAACATGCAGCTATGTAGAAAAGAGTTATAGGAGACTTTTTTGCTTCATATGCCTTTTTGAATGTTTCAAGGGCTTTTTTAAATTGCTCATCTTTGTTTGTGGTTTCAACTCTTTGAGCGCTATGGTAAATTTTATAAGCTTCATATTGTAATGAATCTGCTTTTTTTCCTGAAGTATATGAATAAATTAAATATATTACTGCAGCAACGAGTAAAACGAGAAAGATACTAATATATTTCAAGGCAGTATTCTGCCTTTTTTTTATCGTATTTTTAAAGCTTGAGAGTTTTTCTTTTACATCAGCCTCTGTGTCTAAAGACTTTTTTACTATTTTCTTTTTTATAGCCTTTGGCATTAATCCCTCCTGCGAACTTTTTCAACAAGTGTCTTTGAATTTTCGAATACCTGAGAAATACGATTTTCTTCTATCCCGGAAGCAAGGAGAATCTTCTTTGCAAATTCTTCTGTTATTAAGTCAGAGGGGCTGTGGGTATCTGTATTAATGCAAAGAGGTACACCGAATTTAATGGCTTCTTTTGCAACATAGCCGTTGGATAAAGAATGTCCTTTTCGGGAAGTAATTTCAAGAATAACATTCTTTTCCTTGGCAAAAAGTAGATCTTCTTCAGAGATAATACCAGGATGAGCAAGAATATCAGCATTTGACTCGATTGCTGCTCTGTTTGTGCCTGGATAAACCGGTTCAACTAATGTCTCACCATGCACAATAACTATTTTTGCGCCAAGATGTCTTGCTTCTTTTACAAGATCCGGGATTAAATGCGGTGGGACATGTGTGATTTCAGCACCTGGAATGACTTCTATCGAAACATAACCTCTCAATTTCTTCAGGGCAGTTACTATTCGTGGTATTACCATATCAATATTAGAGGCATCCACATGATCAGTAATAGCTATTGCCTTATATCCTATTGCTTCAGCCCTTCTGACCAACTCCGAAGGAATAAGCTCGCCATCACTGAAAAAACTATGTGTATGTAGATCAATCATCATTCTTAGATTTTTTATAAGATGTATAAATATTCTATCAAAATTATTTTTAATTCACCATCTTTTCTTTAATTATTTCAATTTATGCATCACATCATTCCTGCTCTTGCAACCGTAAGTACGATTACTTCTTCTGCACCAGCTTTCAGAAGTTCCCTTGAACATTCTGTTACTGTTGCCCCTGTTGTCATCACATCATCTATTAATATTAACCGCATTCCACTTATATTCCCTTTAACCTCGAAAGCGTCTTTCACATTGATTAATCTCTCATGAGCAGATAAACCAACCTGCGGAAGGGTTTCTCTTTTTTTTATAAGCGTATCCATAAAGATAGGAATCCTCGTTTTTTTTGCAATAACCCTTGAAATGAGGAGGGACTGGTTGAATCCTCTCTTGAGTAAACTTTTTCTACTTAGTGGAACCGGGATGATTCCATTCATATACGGGATTTCGAGATCAAGCAGAATTTCTCCCAATGGTTTGGAAAGTCTTTTAATGCCTTTAAATTTTAATTGATTGATCGCTTCCGCAAGCACTCCTTCATATAATCCGTAACTGATAACCTTGCTGAATGGAGGTGTCTGTTTCAGACATTGCCCACATATATCTGAGTATTTTGAGGAAAAGGGGAGAGCACATATTCTACAGGACGGACCAGTATATCTTTTAATCTGAAACCAACAGGACGAACATATCGGGGCATAAGGTATTGAATCAGTAGATTTACTGCAAAGCGGACATATAGAAGGATAAAGGATATTAGCGAGTTTAGATATTAGGGCGTGGGTATTTTTAAAGATATTCCGCATTTACCACATTTCGGTCCATGAGAAAGTTTACTTATTAAAACTTTATTCTTAACTCCACAGTTAGAACATGTGATTATCTTATATTCAGCTTCAGTGATTTTTTCCTGTATATTTTGAATGTTTTCAGATGGTTTATCATCTTCAGAAAAATTTTGAAGAAACTGGATATAAGCCTGGTCTTTTTCTAAAAGTTCTATCCCCATGCCGTTTTTTTGCGCTAACATTGGGGTCTTTATTGTTCTCCGGACTATTCCTTTGAGATTACATGTTTTACCATCAGGGAGTAACATTTCTATTGTCAGGATTGTATTCGGAGCAAAGCCACGATTCGTTCTGATAAATAATCCATTAAGAGATAAATTACTTAAAATTCCTCTGTAGCTTAAACCTCCAGAACTAAAAGTGACCTCAAGCCTTTTTATATATCTTTTATACCTGTAATATCCTCTATCCCGATCCATCAAAATTGCTCTTTGATCAGAATAACTTCTTCTCTTCTCTGACCTGTTGATATTAGATCTACTTTCACTCCTAACATGCGCTCAATTTTTTTTATATATTTTTTCGCTGCTTCTGGAAGCTTATTGAAATCCCGAATTCCGAGTGTACTTGTCTTCCATCCCTTAACCTCTTCATATTCAGGCAAGCACTCTTCAAAGATGTTCATCTCTTTTGGAAATTCATCATATATCTTGTTTTTATATTTATAAGATGTACAAATTTTTATTTTATCTAAACCATCCAGTATATCAAGTTTTGTGATAGCTATTCCTGTAACACCATTAATCCTTACTGAATGTCTGAGGGTCACAATATCAAGCCATCCGCATCTACGAGGTCTGCCTGTCGTTGCTCCATATTCACCACCTTTTTCCCTGATTTTTTCTCCGAGCTCACCTTTGATTTCTGTTGGGAAAGGGCCACTCCCAACTCGTGTTGTGTAAGCTTTAACAACTCCGAGCACTTTTTTAATGTGTGTAGGACCGATACCAAGCCCAGTGCATGCTCCTCCTGCAATAGAGTTTGATGCTGTTACATATGGATATGTCCCATGGTCAATGTCAAGGAGTGTTCCTTGTGCTCCTTCTAACAAGATGTTTTTCTTTTTTGATATCATATCATTAGCAATTATATCAGTGTCAGCTATGTAGGGAGCTAAACTCTCTGCATATACCATATATTCAGTATATATATTTTCGAGATTTAACGGACTAATCTTATAAAGATTTTCGAAAAGAAAATTAACGTGAAAGAGGTGAAGCTTTAACTTTTCTCTGAATACCTCTGGCTGAAGAAGATCAGCTACCCTTATGCCAGATCTCCCAATTTTATCACAATAAGCTGGCCCGATCCCCCTTCCTGTTGTGCCTATACTCTTAGCACCTCTCAATCGCTCGTTTTCTCTATCAATTATCAAATGGTAAGGCATGATGAGATGAGCATTTTTGCTAAGGTATAGGTTTTTACCAACCTCGATACCCCTTTGCTTAAGACCATTAATTTCCTCTATCAGTGCGGCAGGATCGACAACAACGCCATTCCCGATAAGACATAACTTATCCTTATATAGAATCCCTGATGGGATTAAATGAAGAATAAATTTTTCATTATTGATCACAACAGTATGCCCTGCATTATGGCCACCTTGATATCTTGCTACTACATCTGCTTTGCTTGAAAGATAATCAACAATCTTGCCTTTTCCTTCATCTCCCCATTGTAATCCAACAACTATAACATTAGGCATTTTAGAACCTCACTTAGAGACTTATCTGTTTGATTGATAGGATATTTGGTAGTCTCTTTATCTTATCTATTATTTCTGGTGAAGCTGGCGTATCAATTGTAACAACAGAAATAGCAATTCCACCTGGAGTCTCTCTACCGAAATGCATTCTTGCTATGTTTATATTGTTATCTCCGAGAACTTTACCGATATTACCGATAACACCTGGTTTATCATTATTGAACATAAACAAAAGTTCCCCGTCTGGAATTATCTCTACTTTGAAATTATCAATCATAATGATGCGAGGATCCTTTTTACTGAAAAGAGTGCCTGCAACATAACAATCCTTATCTTTTGCTTTCAGCCTCATTGCAATCATGCTCTGGTAATCACCTTCTTCTGTGGATTTAGTCTCCCTCACATCTATACCACGTTCTTTTGCAATGACAAGAGCATTAACGAAATTGACTGTCTCTTCGAGAATCGGAGCGAGGAATCCCTTCACTGCTGCTATTGTAACTGGTGCCGTGTTTATATCAGATGCATCCCCATGGTATTCAATAGTTATCTCGTTAACACCACCCTCGAATATTTGTGAAGAAAAACCTCCGATCTTCTCGGCAAGATTAATATAAGGCTGTAACCTTGCTATCTGGTCTGACGGGATGGAAGGGAAGTTTACAGCGTTTCTTATGGTATTAAAAACGAGATAGTCAACTATTTGTTCAGCAATAGCAATTGCAACATTTTCCTGGGCCTCTTTTGTTGATGCACCAAGATGGGGAGTAGTTATCACATTATCAAGAGAAAGAAGAGGATTGTTTTCAGGAGGTTCTTTCTCAAAAACGTCAAGAGCTGCGCCTGCAACTTTTCCTTCCAGAAGTGCATTATACAGGTCTTTTTCATTAATAATACCGCCTCTTGCACAATTGATTATACGAACACCTGTTTTCATCATTTTTATCGTATCTTTATTAATCATATATTTTGTTTCCGGCGTAAGAGGGGTATGGATGGTTATGAAATCGGAACGTTTGAGTAATTCTTCAAGACTGACCTTTTCCACACCCATAGTTACTGCCTTTTCTCCACTCAGGAATGGATCATATGCAATTACATTCATGGAGAAAGACTGCATTCTCTTTGCCACCTGACTACCTATATTCCCTATTCCGATAATTCCCAGTGTCTTGTTATATAATTCGACACCCATAAACTTCTTTTTCTCCCATTTACCAGATTTCATAGATATTGTTGCCTGAGGTATCATTCTCGCAAGAGCTACCATGAGCGCTATCGTATGTTCCGCTGTTGTTATAGTATTACCACCTGGTGTATTCATTACAACTATGCCTTTTTTTGTGGCTGCAATACGATCTACATTATCCAAACCCGAACCAGCCCGTCCGATTACTTTTAAATTCTTTGCTTTGTCAATAACATCAGATGTTACCTTAGTTGCTGATCTTATGATTAGTCCTTGATATTCACCAATGCAGTCTTTAAGTTCATCTTGAGTCAAGCCTGTTTTAACTGAAACCTCAATCCCAGCTTTTTCGAGTATTTCAATACACTTTGAAGAGATATTATCACTAATGAGTACCTTCATTAATCCTCCTTAACCATAAGAAGTTCCTGTGCAACAGCCACTCCAGTGCCAAGTTTAACAGGGTATCCCATGCCTTTTAATACCATTTCGATTCCTGCAATGGCGGTTATGATATCAAAGATGTCTGCATATCCTAAATGGGCAATTCTAAAAATTTTACCTTTCGCTTTGTCCTGTCCTCCTGCTGCGGTGATACCATATTTTAACCTTAGATTTTTATAAACAGCCTGTCCATCTATCCCGGAAGGCGCTTCGATAGCAGTAACAGCATTCGAAGGTGATTCTTTCGAATATAGTTCCAACCCGATTGCAAGGATTGCCTTTCTCATTGCATCAGCAAGTTTTGAATGTCTGTTAAAGACATTCTGTAATCCTTCAGCCTGTAATATTTTTAAGCTTTCATTGAGTCCAATGATTAACGTAACAGGAGATGTGAAGTTTGTCTGGTTTTTTGAAAGATTTTCCCTCTCTTTCTTGAAATTAAAATAGAATCTTGGCATCTTTGAACTCTCTGCTTTGGCCCATGCCTTTTCACTTATACTGACGAATGCGATGCCTGGAGGAAGCATAACACCCTTTTGTGAGCCACCTACCATAATATCTATTCCCCACTCATCTGTTCTCAGGTCATGAGCGACAAGAGCGCTGATAGCATCTACGATAAATAAAGTATCCTCATATTTTTTAACTATTTGTGCAAGTGCCTGTATATCATGATATACTCCTGTTGATGTCTCAGAAGCCTGAACAAATACTCCTTTTATCTTTCTGTTTTTTTTGATCCGCTTCTCTACCTCTTCAGGCCTTACTGCATATCCCCACTCGACTATTAATTCATCGACAGTCAGTCCATAAGCCTGGCATATTTTAGTCCATCTTTCACCGAATTTCCCGCCGTTTATTACAAGAACTGACTCTCCTTTATTGAAAAAATTATTCACCGCTCCAACCATTCCTCCTGTGCCTGTTGAGCATAAGATGAGAACATCATTTTTTGTCTGGTATAACCACTGTAATCCTTTCTTGGCTGCATCAAGTATAGGTAAAAAATCAGGTGAGCGATGGTGAATTATAGGAGCTGCCATTGAAAGAAGAACCTCTGATGGTACAGGTGTCGGTCCTGGTGCTAAAAGATAACGTTTAAGCATTAAATCCCTCCCGAAAATCTGGTTGCATTATTTTGAAAATATTAGAACTTAAAAATGAAAATTAGCACAATAAGGGTTATTTGGTCAAGGTATTATACTTTACAATGTGCTGATTTGATGATTATAATGAAATTTATGAGGAAAAAAATTATTGTAATAGTAGCTTTTCTTCTTGTCGGTTTTCTGTTAGGGAGTGTTTCTTTTTATTATCTTGGAAAGTTTACAGGCAAACAAGTAAATGTGCCCTACACATTTACACCTAATGTTCCACGCCAGATTCTGGAAACAGGCAGGGCATTTTCAGATATTGTTAATTCGGTTTCGCCAGCTGTTGTCAATATATCAACTACAAAAACAATTAAACGGGACATGGGCCAATTTTTTGATGACCCATTTTTTGATTTTTTCGATCCATTTCGTGAATTTTCAGTGCCAAAAAAATGGAAAGAAAGGAGTCTTGGTTCAGGGGTCTTGGTTTCTTCTGATGGATATATAATCACCAATAATCATGTTGTTGAAAAAGCAGATGAAATACGGGTGACATTACTGGACAAAAGGACATTTAAGGGCATTATTATTGGTGCAGATCCGAAAACAGATATAGCTATTGTGAAGATTGATGCAAATAATCTTCCAACTTTATCTTTGGGAGATTCTGATAGACTTCAGGTTGGTGAGTTTGTTCTTGCTATAGGTAATCCTTATGGACTTAGTCATACAGTTACTATGGGTATAATTAGTGCAGTTGGAAGAGCAAATGTTGGGATTGCTGATTATGAAGACTTTATCCAGACTGATGCAGCCATAAATCCTGGAAATTCAGGCGGACCACTTGTGAATATCAGAGGTGAAATGATCGGGATAAATACCGCTATATTCTCCCGAACAGGCGGTTATCAAGGGATTGGATTTGCCGTACCGAGCAATATGGTAAAGCTTGTTATGGAACAGTTGATACAGAAAGGGAAGGTAGTCAGGGGATGGATAGGGGTTACCATTCAAGAACTAACACCTGAACTATCGCAGAAATTCGGAGTGAAAAACACAAAGGGAGCACTCGTTAGCGATGTGATGAAAGGAAGTCCTGCTGCTAAATCCGGAATCATGCGTGGGGATATTATCATTGAATTTAATGGGAAGGAAGTAAAGGATGTAAATACTCTGAGGAATATGGTTGCCCAGAGTAAAACAGGCAATGAGATAACATTGAAGGTGATCAGGTCAGGCAGGGAATTGACACTCAAAGTATTAATAATGGAGTTGCCGAGGGAAGTGGCTGATATTAATGAAGAGAGGCCTTCAGATACTTCAGATACGGAAGTGTTATCAGGTATTACTGTTATGGATCTAAATAAGGAAATACTCAGGCAACTCGGTTTTAGCAAAGATGAGAAAGGAGTGGTGGTAGTTAAAGTAGAACGAGGAAGTCCGGCTGATGAGGCTGAGATCAAAAAGGGAGATATCATTAAAGAGATTAATAAGAAAGAGATAAATAATCTTGAAGATTTCAATAGAGTTGCTGGAACTGTCAAGGATAGTGATTCAGTGCTTCTTTTTATCAACAGGGGTGGTAACAAATTTTATGTTATTCTCAGAGCTTCATAACAAAATTATACTAATATAATTAGTATCCCTTCGCTTCTTTAGTCAGGATTTCTACATTTTTATAATCAAATAAATATAACACTGGGAGTGAAAGGAGGTGATTGCTGATGTTTATTATTAAGTTGATTGTTTTGCTGCTATTTTCAATTACAGGATATATCATTGGCCTTAAATATAATTATGGGAATTATGGTATTCTGATTGGCGCGTTTTTAGGTCTATTTGCATTATCTACGGAGATAGTATTTAGAAAAATTGAATTAGGGGTGTTGATAGGTGGATTAATTGGTATCTCTTTCGGCCTTTTATTTGCTTATCTTCTTACACTTCCTCTGAAGCTTATTTTGAGAGAGGATGCAGGAATGTTATCCTTTGGATTGATGGCTGTGTTCGGATATGGTGGTTTTTTACTCGGCTTGAGTAGAGGAAAAACACTTTCAATGTCACAGATTTTACGAATCTTTAAAGAAAAAAGCATCATGCATGAAAATCTTAAAGTTCTCGATACGAGTGTTATTATAGATGGAAGGATTTCAGATGTATGTGAAGCCGGTTTCTTAGAAGGGGGATTCATTATCCCCCAATTTATTCTTCAGGAATTGCAGCATATTGCAGATTCTACGGAACCCATAAAACGGGCTAGAGGAAGACGGGGACTTGATATCCTTCATAAAATGCAGAAGATGTCACATATAACTGTAAAAATAGTTGATGAAGATTTTCCAAATATTAAAGAAGTTGATGCAAAGCTTGTTGCCTTGGCAAAGATGTTAAATGCAAAAGTAGTCACTAATGATTTTAATCTTAATAAAGTTGCCGAACTTCAAGGAGTTTCTGTTCTTAATATAAATGAACTGGCTAACTCATTAAAACCAGTTGTTCTTCCTGGAGAAACAATGAGGATTTTTGTTTTGAAAGAGGGTAAAGAGTATAATCAAGGTGTTGCATATCTTGATGATGGTACAATGGTTGTTATTGAAAACGGTAGAAGATTAATAGGAAAAAATGCGGATGTAACTGTCACAAGCGTACTTCAAACAACAGCAGGAAGGATGATATTCTCAAAACTCAAGGATGATTATGAGAGAGAGGATTTGAGGGTAGCTAAGTAAGACGTGGAGAGAAATGTACAACATGTAATTGCAGTTATACCGGCTGCGGGTTTAAGTAAGAGATTTGGCGAGGGGATTAATAAACCCTTTCTCAAACTTGGAGGCAAACCTCTTATTATATGGCCGCTTCATATTCTTGATTCGATTCCTGCTATAAAAGAGATAATACCTGTGCTTAAAAATGAAGATATGGAGTATGGAAGAGAAATATTCAAAAGATACAGGATTAAGAAAATAAAAAAAATAGCCGTAGGTGGTAAGGAGAGGCAGGATTCTGTTTATAATGGCCTTAAATTAATAGAAGAGAAAAATAGTATCGTTGTAATACATGATGGTGCCAGACCTCTTATAGAAAAGGATTTGATAGAAAGTGCGATAGAGGAATTCTTCAGTCAGGATAAAGGAGCAGATCTTTTTATTGATGGCATTATTTTTGCAGTACCACCAAAGGATACTATTAAAGAGGCAAAAAATGGAATTGTCAAAAAAACATTGAAGAGAGATAACTTATGGTCTGTTCAAACGCCTCAAATATTCCATTACAAAACTATTTTTTCAGTATATACTAAAGCTATAAAAGAACGATTTTACTCAACAGACGATGCGGCTCTTGTTGAAAGATACGGAGGGAATGTAAAGGTCTTAATGGGTTCGTATAGAAACATAAAGATTACTACTCCAGAAGATCTATATTTTGCAGAATTTCTGATAGCGAGTAAATCTTAATGAAAATGCGCATAGGCATTGGCTATGATTCTCACAGGCTTGTTAAAGGCAGGAAGCTAACAATAGGGGGGGTGCAAATCCCCTATGAAAAAGGTCTCCTTGGGCATTCAGATGCAGATGTCCTGGGACATGCTATCATAGATGCGATCCTCGGAGCTCTTGGACTTGGGGATATCGGAAAACATTTTCCTGATACTGACCCACAATGGAAGGATGCTTCAACAATGGAATTTTTATCATACATTGTTGAACTTGTCCGCATGAATGGATATGAAATCTCCTGGATAGATTCAATTATCATAGCTGAAAACCCCAAATTTTCATCTTATATTGAATCAATGAAAGAATCTCTTTCAAAAGCGGGTATACCTTCAGGTGCGATCAATATAAAGGCAAAGACAAATGAAGGCATGGGATTTATAGGCCATGGCGAGGGTATTGCTGCCTATGCAGTCTGTTTACTTAAGCGTATTGGGTGAGAAAAAGAAGATGAGTTAGAAATAATATTTGTGTGATGAAATTTTTATTAACGCTAGAGTTTTAGATGTGATTAACTAAAGCTAAAAGAGTTAAATGAAAGAAGCCTTTATGGGAAAAATTGATGAGAGAATTTAAAAATCTTTACGATGCCCTGCACATAGCAGGGTATTCCCGAAGTCTTATTTACGATACTTGTGCAGTTAAAGATTATTTAAAGGTTGCAACGGATTACGGACAACGGATAACGAATATCGGTCACAATTTCCATCGGGATATCAGAACTGTATTTTTTTAAAGATATATATGCATGCATAAGAAGTAAAGGTACTGGAGAAATAAATCCGATATATGATAGAAGCTACAAGCAATTCTGAACAGGTAGTTTAAAAGCTTATCGGTAAATATCCAGGTTTTTAGCGAATAATATTGCGTAAGACCATTGGTAAATTTATAAGCGGGTTGTTTATTGGCCTCGGCTATTTCTGGGCTATTTGGGATTTGGGATAAGGATATTATTCCAAAATCCAGCGATAAAGAGGTGCCATTCCGATTTTGCTACCGAAAGCTTTCGGGGCGTAGCGACGTGGCAATCTCGCCTTTTCCCCTTAAAAAAACCAACAAAGAGATCGCCACGCTCCGCTCGCGATGACAAAGAATAAGGTTGTCATCTCTGAAAGCGCGAATTTTTGTCAAGAAAATTAAATAAGTGAAGTGCAACTACTCGTCTGCACTTCATCTCCTTTAAGTTTTCC
>FWPV01000667.1_pt1 | contig 63635 bp, 56 predicted proteins | sample 2228371 | NCBI WGS metagenome assembly FWPV01 (sample SAMEA103939776, study PRJEB20133) | metagenome
TTGAGGGATCAAAAGCAATAAATACAAAATTGTCTTTCGTAATTAAATAGTTCAAACCGACCGGAACACGCATATAATCTGGCTTGACCTGATTCAAATCATAATCCGCAAAAGGTGAAGCAAAAAAAACACCATCTGCTTCTTTTATTTCAACAAATTTTTCAATCATCTTTATGTATTTATCCTGAATTGTATAAGCGTCGTAAGGCTTTCCATATTCAAATTTGTGTAATTCAATTAAATAGTCGCTAATCTGTTTTTCTGCCTTCTTACAGAAATCAGGAAATTCGTTTTTTAGATACTGTATGTACCAGGTGCGCCTGAGAAGTTCTTTATCAATGATTGTTAAATCACCACGCATATTCTTCACTTCCCTGAAATAGATTGTTGGAGAATAGATATCCCAGTATGAACATATAAGAAGGCTATTTTCAGGAAGATGCGCAATATGCTCATAACCATAATCAAAACCAAAGGTATTGTTTCTCAATGTACACGTCTGATAATTAGAAATTGGTATGACAATACTTATAGGTACTATGATATACCAGGCAATTTCTTTTTTTATTAATTTCAACCCATACGCACTGACAATCAACAATACAATGAAACCCGGAATATAGTATGATTCAATATCAGGTATTGCGTAGTTGATTGCATACAGGAAATTGACAACGAAAATAATCAAGAGTAACCAGAATTTCTTTATGTCATTTTTGAATAACCAATAATAACCTGCAGGAATAAGAACAACAAATGCATACATATAATTCTGCATGATCAGCTTTAGACCTCTCAGGGCGTTGTTCAAAATTTCATGTAGAGAAAGTGAAAACATCCAGACCTGATATTGTTTGCCAGTCAGATGCCAGAAAAAACGCTGAAGATCACGGGTATTACCCCAGGCAAATTCTGCGCCCCCAAGAGTTCTGGCAATAAGATAGAAATAAAGAGATAAACCGATAATGAAAAAGCAAAAACATATAACAATCCTTCTTATCCCGGGCTTCGAAATCAGAAGCACATATATGCACAGCGGTATGGCTAATGAAAAAATAATGATATGATTTGTAAATGAAAGTCCTGCGGTATATGCGAGCAGATAGAGTATACGGGAGTTTTTGAGTTTGAATGACAAAAAAAATAATAAAACGCAGAACAGTGCGGTTAAAGAATAGACCTCATTTGTAATTGAAATCCTCCAGATTATTGGTGAGAAGGCATACAGCGAAGCAAAAAAGAGTGGCGAATATTTATCAATGAATAATTCACTCACAATCCAATAGACGAATAAAACTGCTATCACCGAGAAAATAGCAGAAAGAAAATTCAGGTTTTTTATTGGTTCACCAGGGAAGTGTGCAAAAAAATATGAGATAAGCGTATATAATGGGTATCCTGTTGGATGGGCGATACCAAGTGTGTAACTCACTGCAGCAAGTTCACCCGAATCAATTAGATAGAGTGTCGGGCATAACGAGTAACCATATATGACCAGCGTAGCAATGCAAGTAACGAATGCAATTAATGACCTGGATACTACGGGAACCCTTAATCTCACTTCCGAACAAAATTCAGTCGCAGATTTGTTAAACGGGTCTGGATATCCTTCCTTTCATCATTGCTTAGCAACGGTTCAATAATTTTGAAAATAGCGTCAATAGAATCAATAGCAATTTTTGCCTCATTCATATCTTCTTTTGGTTTCTGTGTCTCAGGATGGGCGATCAATCCAAGATATGCCCATGCTTTACCTTCAAGGGATAGAATTGTCATTAAAAGAATATCCTTCACCAGCACTGGTTCCTCAAGGAGTTGCTTTTCTCTTTCTTGATTCTCGTCTGCCATAATTATATTATACAAAAGACATTTCTTAAGTCAATAGTTCATTTAACTGCAATGGTATTGTTTTTTCGAATAAACATTTAATTGCATAAATTATCTCAAGATATCATCCACAGGCATCATTGGCAGTACCTTACCATTGTTTTCTGCACAGAAGTCCAAATACCTCATAAATTCACGATGTTCCCTGTTAACCTGGATGAGTTTTGGCTGAAACAGTTCTGGTGACAGCATTTGCGGTTTTGGTAGTTCTATAATTGTCACCTCTGCGTCTCGGGGAATACCAGCCCTTTCTTTAGCAATCATTATTGCAGTTTCAAGGCCACCCAGTGTATCAACCAGTCCAATGTCTTTACCACGTATGCCGGACCAAACCCTTCCCTGAGCAATATCCTCAACTTGTTCAGTTTTCATATTCCTGCCTGCAGCAACTTTGGATACAAACTCTTTATACAATGTTTTGATTAATACCTCCATTTTCTGTTTTTCCACATCATTGAGATTGCGATCAGGCAGTTGACCAAGAATCGGAAACATAGCCCCAAAACCAAGATCAGCATGTTCGCCTCTTTTAACAAGGTCAGTAGAAAAACCCAGCTTTTCTTTCAATTCTTTGTTATAAAGCCAGACACCAATTACGCCAATAGAACCAGTAATGGTAAATGGTGAGGCAACTATTGTGTCTCCGTACATTGACAGCCAATAACCACCGGACCCAGCCACCATACCCTGAGTGACGATCACGGGCTTTTTCCTCTGACATTTCTTTATTGCCTCGGCAATGATGTCTGAAGCAAGGGCGCTACCACCTGGTGAATCAACCCGGAACACTACTGCCCTGATATCTTTTCTGTTTGTTACCCATTCAAAATCTTTGACCAAACTCCTTGCTTTTATGCCTGTGTCCATAGCACATTCACCAATGCCGTAGATAATTGCAATTTTGGGTTTTTCGCCCCAGTGATTATCTTTTGGCAATTGGTAAAATTCAATATGCTTTGCTGAAACAAAGGATTGTTTTTTACCTTCCAGGGATTTTGCAAGTTCTTTTACCTCTTCCCATCTACCGATTTTATCAACCAGTTTTTTTTCTAATGCCTGCTGGGGTAAGAACATAGTTTCTTGATTTACCAGTTCATCAAAATATTCAGGGGCAATTTTTCTTGAAATGCAGACATCGTTCCTGATTGTATCATAGAAATCGTCAATAATCATCTGGCGCTGTTCGCGATCTGCATCCGACATTCTATCCCGGGATAATACTTCGGCAGCAGATTTATATTTGAAGAAACGCCATTCATCAACACCAATACCAAGTTTATCAAGGGCGTTCTTAAAATACATTCTTCCCATAAGCAAGCCAGGCAGAGTAATCATTCCTTCAGGATCAATCACAATGTGGTCGGCGATTGATGCCAGGTAATAAGTAAAGATTTCTGCTTCGTCAATATATACTACAATGTGCTTTTCAGCAGATTTAAATTCCTTCAGTTTTTCCCGAAGTTCCCACAGTAATTCAACATTGGTTTCTATGCCCGATGTATTGATGGCAATGCCCTTAATGGACGGATCAATTTTGGCGTGGTCAATCACATTGAGTAAAGATAACAAAGTGTTGCTTTTATCAAACAATAAGTAACGCTGATAATGTAAAGACCCATTCAAATTGAGTTCCAGGTAGTTATTTTCTAAAGGTCTGAAGATATTCCGGTCATATGCACCTAATCTGAAACCATAACTATTATGAGAATATTGTTGTTCAGAATCAAAGTGCAACTGGTTGATCACACCGATTCTTCCAAAACTAAAACTAAAGCCTGTTGTAAATGAATGATCGTGGAAATATCGGGCAGTAAACCTTATGCCCGGAAAAGGTTCAATAGCAATACCCATACTCCAAGGATTATCCTTTAATTCAATTCCTCGCTGTATTTCATAATCAGCAAATATTGTAAGTTTTTCATTACCAAAAGGTCTAATACCCGCATCAACATACCCTTTGCGGTCGCCACCGGAACTGGCAAATGAACCGAGAATACCAAGAGAAAAGAATTTTGCTGGGCGGGATAACCAGCCAATTTTCCAGATAGCAGGTTGCGCAAGAAGATTAGTATCATTCTTGGACCATTCATAGCCAATGCCAAAACTCTGCCTTTTGTTTCCCATTGCCGTAGAGATATTATAATTTGTTATTGCGCGACCCGTTATATTATTATGATTGATTGAAAATCCAAGATATGGTAATGCGGAAAACAAAGCCCAGTTATTGAAGTCATTCCATTCTCCCAGTTCATTTGACCACATGAATGCGAGGTCAAACTGGTGCATATATGACAGTAGCGCCGGGTTGTCATAACCATAAAGCCCTGTTCCCATTGCACCAGGTGCAGACAGAAGAAATCTGTTATGGTCATAAAAGGATGGAATTTTGCCATAACAGACTGATACACCAAACAGGACAAAAACGTCAATAATTTTTTTGCAAAAACTCATTATACCCCCTTTAATATTCAATACGCACAATTCACAAAAAAGTTTCAACTTTTCTTCAGAATGATAATTGACTCATTATATCACAAATCATAACTATTTTCAATATGAATGTAAGGAGAACATTGGTATTCGGTCTAATAATAGCCTTGACTGAAGTAAAATTTTGATTATAATGATATATTATGAAAAAAATCTTGCTATTTGTTCTAATCATTAGTGGTCCGGTCTTGGCCAATTGGACGAGGATGAATACTTTAATGGTGTACGATTACATTGACGACCCTACGAATATAGCAATTTATCCCCATCATATAAACATTTTTCCCAATACTTTCTATGGTGACATACTTTCATCAACAGCCGATTTTGGAATGGTTCTGGTGCCTGTAGAAAAATACGGCGGAATTGCAGTCTGGCAACATAGAAACTTCAATGTTGGTTATGGAATTACACTGAAAAAATTTGAACTCGGTATCACGGGTTGTCCGATCAAAGACCATTATCGTTTTGGCATGGGTATCGGCTACACGACAATCAATACCAGATTAGATTTCTCCGGCTTTATCATTGACGAAAAGAACATCAACGAAGGATACAACATAAATCTGAGACTTTTGATGAGGAAGAGTGAATTTATCTTAATCCCACGAATTTCATTGAATATCCTTTCTGCGCCTTATGAATATCAAAGCCACAATTTTGGTATCACACTCCAGCGTTATGTACTGAATGATGGTTTTGTCTTCCTCGGTGCTGAGTATTTATTCCGCGATGGAGCCATCACTGCTGATTTTTCATATTGTTTTGCAGGTTTTGAACTTCCCCTCAATAAGACATTCTATCTGAGAATCGGCACTCGCGAGGAATTTAATGAAGATTTTATTCCAACTGGCTGGCAGGTTGAACCAGGTATTGGATTGCGTATCAGGGAATTCAATCTTGACTTCCACCTCAACCAAGCACGTCTTTTTGACAAAGAAAAAACATTCTTTAAATCATTTGGTTTAGACCTGGATTTCGGAAGATTTTAGTAAGTAATAAACAGGTTAAGTTCTGGTATCAGGTTAAAAAGGTTTTACCAGACTCCTGACGCACCATTTGTAGATAATTGTAAGGGGGTGTAGCTCAGCTGGGAGAGCAATGCGTTTGCAACGCATAGGTCGGCGGTTCGACTCCGCTCACCTCCATAAATGATTAAGTATTCGGGCAATATAATCAATAAAACAAATAACTATTAGTTAAGTAAGGAGAATTTCAATAAAATGAATTTTTTTGGTTTTCAAGAGGATAGAGGTTTGATCATCAACATTTTTATTACAGGCAAATGCAATGCCCGCTGTCGGGAATGTATTAATCAGATTATCACGAATAATTCTAAATTTAATCCTGAAGAGTTAGAAGTTAATATTGAACGCGATGTCAAGATAATAAAAGCAATTCTTGAAAAACATTCAGACTTATGTGCAACAATTTGTTTCTATGGCGGAGAACCTCTCTTAGAATCCCATAAATTCATTCCTGTTATTGATGGTTTAAAAGAGGCTGGTTACGACTCCCGTACGCGCTATATGATCTATACCAATGGAGAATTACTTGCTCAATTCTTTGAAGAATATTCCGAAATTGCGAATAGTATCTGGCTATATGCAGTTTCCATTGACGGTGATGAAGCTCAACATAATCGATTCAGAGTCGGCACTGACCTCAAAAGAATCAGAAATAATCTTGAATTTGTTGTAAGAAAATACCGCGGAAATATACTGATGTGGTCAACGCTTCGTGAAGAGCAGTCGTTACTGAACTGTTTTGAAGAATTTATTGAACTGTACAACAGCGGACTTGTCAATCACTTTTTCTGGCACTGGCTTGAGACTCAGGAAGAATTTAAGAATTTTTCGGATTATCATGAAAGGTACATTGCAGATTTGACAAAAATCGTTGATTACTATATTGGCAGACTAAAACAAGGAGAACTGTTACCAATCGCTCACTTAAATGAATTGATTCTGTATCTGATTACTAAAAAACAAAGAAACCATACAGCCTGTGGCGCTGAACTACCGACAAATTACGATCTGGTAAGTGGAGAAGTTCTTGCTTGCATTGATCTTCCTTTTGAGCAGGGCAGAGATCTTAAAAAAAATCCAGGGTTAATTTCAATTTTGAAATCAAATCTTGGCTGTACAGCATGTAAAATACATTATTATTGCGGTGGCCGCTGTCCAGTACAGATTCTATGTGGTACAAATGTCAGAACAAAACGGTACTGCGAACTTTTGCGCTCACATGTCCGCACAATTGAACAGCGGTTGCCAGAAATCAGAAATATGTTTGAGAAAAACAATTTTTCACTGCAGTATGTATATGATCGTTCTGCTTTTATTGTCCGTTATACCGATGTAACCCCTTAATTACCAAATTCTTGCAGAATTCTAAGGAAATTTTTGTAATAGATCTTTGTGATCTGACTATTTGAATAGTTTCGTTTTGACAGTTCCTCTGACAATATTGTATATCCCCCAGGACATTCATACACAGAGTCGTTTATGCCGTCAAAATCACTACCGACAGCACAGACATCTATACCAAAATTCTCGCAGATGAAATCCATATGATCAACAACCCTGTGGTCGCCAAGATGCCGCCTGGAAAAATTCACACCAATCACACCGCCTTTCTTTGCAATTGCCTTTGCTGCTTCAATATCAATGTTGCGAACAAATGGATTCAAAGCCCTAACACATGAATGAGATGCAATGACTGGATTATCAGTTATTTCACATACCTCAAGAACAGTACGGGTTGAGGCGTGGGAAAGATCAATGATAACATCGTATGAGTCAAGCATTCTTAAAAAACTCTTGCCTTTTCTTGTTAATCCTTTTTTGTCATCATCAAAGGCTGAATGTGCAAGTTGGTTTGAATTGTTCCAGGTAAGGGTAAAAACTCTTACTCCAAGTTCATAAAGTAACTCAAACTCAGTAGTTATTCCATCAAAAGTATGCCCCCCTTCTACACCTAGGATGATATTGGTTTTTCTCTTGTTCAACCGGCTAAAATTCGTAACTATTTCAACTGTATTGTTTTGCTGAAAATAGTTAATTGTAGATAACACAATTTTGACAGCACTCTGAAAAGGGTCTTTTGCTTCAGGTGAAACGAAATGGGCAAAAATTGAACCAATAATAATGGATGGTTTAAGATCCACAGGATGCAGGTGATTGACTTTTCCTTTCATTAGAAACAGAGGTGTATCACAATGCAGGTCAAATACTGGATACATAATTATTTTCTTATAACCAGGGAATCAAATACTATCCCATCCGGTTTAATTGCCCGCAATTTCATCTGTTTTTTAGCAACACTGATCAGACAAAAATGATAGGTTTTCTCTGAATATGCAGTCCATTCCGTCGCACCAACATCATAGAGCGGAGCACCACCACCAGCACAGACAATATAGACGACGCCATTAATTTCTTTTGTCCTTTCATAGGCATGATCATGTCCGCAGAACACAATATCCACCCCATATCTCTCAAAAATTGGGCACCACTGCTGCCGGACATCTATTGCACTTCCATGGCTACCCGAAGAATACGGTGGTTTGTGAAGACTAACAAATATCCAGTCAATGGTGCTATCTGTGGAAAAATAGTTAAGTTCATTAGCAAGCCATTTCTTCTGGATACCATCCAATTCCATTTCTGTGTTCAGACAAATAAAACATATGTTTGCATAACGGATTGAATAGAAATATTCAATTCCCGGAAGGGAAAACAATGTATCATACTGCCAGAAAGGCTTCTCGTGGTTTCCGATTGTTGGAACAAAAATCTTGCTGGCAAGCACATTGGCTTCTATGGCGAAAAATCTTCTCCAGTCATCCGTATCATACCCTTTGTTCACCAGATCTCCGGTATGAACAAGAAAATCGAAAGAATAATTTGACATCCGATCAATCACAGCCTGGTGCATTGCTGAATCACTGCGGGTATCACCGAAAACCACAAAACATAAAGAATCTGCTTGCTGCGGAAAAGTCTTAAACCTGTTTATCTTGCCATCAGGTAAGACTCTATAATAGTACTCAGTCCCCGGCAGGAGATTATTCAGTATTACATGGTGGTGATTTACCGCCCGGTTGTAAACAATAGTATCTGTAAGTAACAGAGATGTTCCGTAGGCAATGGCACTCGTTTTCGCATCAGAGGTATTCCAGTTAATTATAATTGCGTTAGACGGCGAGTTTGTCGGTGTCATGTATGGTGCTGTATCAAAGCTTCTGAAACTCTGCGTATCAAGAGAAGGAACCTGAGCTAACAGGGGAATAAAAATGACCAATGCAACGAGGTTTTTCATTTACTCAGAGTATAATTAAATAAAACATGTTGTCAATGTATGGCATTATATTCCTGTTTCCGAAAATACTGGATTCGACTCAATAACCAAACATAATGAAATCGTTGAATGCCTGTTGACATAACATAAATTCTGTGTAAAATCATAAGATGGCCAGAAAGGTAGATTTTCTGGTAGTGGGTTCCGGTGTTGCCGGGCTAACCTTTGCGACCAAAAGTGCAAAATTTGGTAGCACCCTCATACTTACAAAAAAACACAGAGCAGAGTCCAATACTAACTATGCTCAGGGTGGCATAGCAGGAGTATTTGCAAGAGATGACACCCTGATGAGCCATATTGAAGATACCCTTAAGGTTGGTGACGGACTATGTCATAGAGATGCAGTTGAAATAATGGTTAAAGAAGGACCGGAACTCATAAGAGAACTATATCAAATGGGCTGCAGGTTTTCGGTTGACCAGGAAGGCAAATTTGAACTCGGCAAAGAAGGTGGCCATTCTCATCGTAGAATTGTGCATGCGCGTGACTACACTGGACAGGAGATTGAAAGGGTATTACTGGAAGAAACAAAAAAGTATGATGTGATGATCAGTGAAAATGAAGTAGTGCTGGATTTAATAGTCAGCGATGGCGAATGCCTTGGAATTTATTATTTTGATGTTGATACTCAACGCATTGAAACACTATTTGCTAATGCCACAATACTGGCAACCGGCGGTGCAGGACAGGTGTATGAACACACAACAAATCCACCAATTGCAACTGGCGATGGTATTGCAATGGCTTTTCGAGCAGGTGCTGAGATTGCCAACATGGAGTTTGTTCAATTCCATCCAACTGCGGTATACAATATAAAGATTGATGGCCGTTCCTTTTTGATATCTGAAGCAGTAAGAGGCGAGGGTGGCATTTTGAAAACAAAATCAGGAAAACCTTTTATGAAAAAATATCATCCCCTTGAAAATCTGGCTCCGCGTGACATTGTGGCTCGAGCCTGCGTTAATGAAATGCTTGAAAATAATGATCCCTATGTGCTTCTTGATGTAACACATCTAAAATCTGATTACATAAGGAATCGATTTCCAACAATCTACGAAACCTGCCTGCGCTGGGGTATAGATATTACAAGGGAAGCCATCCCCGTCGTTCCTGCGGCACATTATCTCTGCGGTGGTATCAGGGTGAACACCTGGGGCGAAACATCAATAAAACGGCTCTTTGCCCTTGGCGAATGTGCCTGTACAGGTGTTCATGGAGCAAATCGTCTCGCATCAAACTCCCTGCTTGAGGCATTGGTTTTTGCAACAAGAGCAGCAAAAAGAGTTGCCCACATCAAGAATCTGAATCTAAAAAAACAGCCAAAATTGAAACCAGTAGCAAAGACCGGACCTGATTTTAAGATTCAGGTGAAACAGATCATGTCCAAATATGTCAATGTCATAAGAACTGAAGATGGATTGAGCACGGCAAGCGAATTGATTAACAATTGCAGCAGACAATTTGAAGGAGGTATCCACCTGATCAATGCAGAATCAAGAAACATGGTTGATGTCGCATGGTTGATTATTGAATCCTGCTTGATAAGAAAGGAATCAAGAGGGCTTCACTTCATAGTGGATTATCCAGAAAAGGATGATGATTTTCTGCATGACACAGTCATTCAGATACAGCAATATGACAAGAAATTTGGGAAAAAATAAAAAATTATTGTAAAAAGAAGGAAAGGAGTATGCAATCAGGAGAAATTGAAGTATTATTAGAGATTGGCCAATCATATTTGCTTAATAAGGAATATGAAAAGGCAATCGTGAAATTCACTGCAGCATTAAAGATAAATCCCCATGACCCTGAATTGTATTATTATTTGGGAATGGCTTACGAAGGGGATAAGAAATATGAAGAGGCGCAGAGAATGTATGAAAAAGCGATTGAGCTCGACAGCAGTTTTAGTAATGCTGAAATAAGATTGGCAGAACTAAAAAATAAGATACCCAGGGAGAGAGAAGAAAAAGATTAACAAAGGTTTTTGGTCTAAGAAATTTTTTCGGGAGATTTCTCAAAAAGGAACAAAAAAACGGCAGCAGCTAAAGATAGCGAAGCGCCTACCAAAAGGGCAGCAGCAAAATTGATTTTCTGCCAGATGAATCCCATCAGCAGATTTGCTGGCAGCAAGGTTAATCCCACAATCGTGTGGTAAATTCCAAATATAGTTCCCCGATGTTCTAAAACAGTGAGATCCGCAACATATGCCCGCAAATTACCTTCAGTAAAACCATAGTATAGACCATATAATATAAATATTGGCCATAGAAAATAAACACACTTATTTAGCGCAAGTGCAAAGTAGGTGAAGCTGTAAATCAGAAATCCGGCAACAATCGTCTTCTTTCGACCAATGCGGTCTGAAAGCACACCTGCTGGATACGACCACAGAAAATAAGATATGTTGAAAACAAGCCAGAGAACTGGTACCAATGATACATTAAGCCCGGTATCCCTTGCCCTGAGAATTAAGAATGCATCGGATGAGTTGCCCAGCGTAAAAATGATGATTGCTATGAACAATATTCTGAGGCGCGGATTGACTTCCTTTAGCGAAAAACTAAAGGTTTTTTTTCGGTCAGGTGGTATATCCCTGATACCAAAGATAATGAAAATAACAGCAATTAAGCCTGGAACAAAAGCAATTGCAAAGAGGAATCGGTAGTTATTTTGAGAGAGAGATAGAATAACAAAAGCAAGAAGCGGACCCAAGATTGCACCCAGAGTATCCATTGCACGGTGAAAACCATAGACCCTTCCATAAGATAGTCCAACTGTAGATTCTGCAATCAATGCATCTCTTGGTGCTGTTCTTAGCCCCTTTCCGAATCGGTCTCCAAACCGGACAATCAATACCTGCCATGACTGGGTTGCAAGGGCAAGTAAGGGTTTAACAGCTGCCGAAAGTGAATAACCAATAAAAATAAACAATTTTCTCTTTCTTATTCTATCTGAGACATAGCCCGAAAATGTTTTTAAAATACTGGCAGTAGATTCAGCAATTGCTTCAATTAGTCCAATAAACAAAGGTTGTGCCTTTAGCACTTCTTGCAAAAAAATCGGAATGATTGCATACGACATCTCTGTTGAAAGGTCAGTGAATAAACTGACTATACCCAGAAAAAATACATTTCTTGTAATGAACGATACGAATTTCTTGTTATTTGATTCTTGCAGCACTCTGCTATGGTTCACGATATCAACAAAAAGAATTCAGTTCTGGAATACATTAACATTAGCCACAAATCAAATTACTTCTTAAGATTCAATTCCACGGTATCAATTCCACCATGCAGGCTTAGATACCAATATTGCCTTGGCCAACCTGGATTATCAGTACTATCAACCAGTACCGCAACAATGTCTCCACCCTGATAGTTTGATGTCCCATAACAGACACTGTCCATTTCAAAAAAACCCGGCAGCGAATCACTGGAATATCCAGTCGTATCGGTTCGAAATCTGTAATAAGCAGTATTTTCAGGGTTTATATCTCTGACAATCAGGATAATGCCATTAATGTAGGTGGTATCGTGTTTTACCCTGCCATAGAGATGAGTAAAATATAGTTCTTCTTTTCTGCTGCAATATAGAAGCAACAGCACTGCTATGATTAATATAAGGATTTTTCTCAAGCTACCCCCTGTGTCCTGATTTCGGAATTATATCAAAAAGTCTTGAAATGTCAAGCAGAATGGTTATAATAAGATGTGAGAATTCTTTTGCTCGCCGTGCCCATTGGTGCAGGGCATATCAAAGCAGCAACTGCCATAAAAGAAGCAATAGAAAAACTATCTCCAGAATCCACAGTAAAATTTGAAAATTGTTTTGAATGGGTATTGCCTCTTTATGGTTTTGCTTACAGACATATCTATGAGTACGCGCAGAAAAATACCCTCTGGCTTCTAAAACTATTTTATCAGGGTGCTGGAGTTAAAAGCGGAAGTAATAAATTCCTCTACCTCTTTCACAAAATGACTTCTTTTCATTTCACAAGGTTGCTTCAGGAATACAAACCCGATTATGTCCTCTGTGCCCATTTTTCACCGGCGTATTACGCCGCATTACACAAAAATACTTTTGGCTACAACGTCGGTGTGGTTGTTACTGATTACTATATCCATCCACACTGGGTGAATAAAGAAATTGATGACTATTTTATCCCTAATGAAGATCTGACTGAACAAATATTGAACTATGGTGCTCATGAATCTCAGGTTTATCCATTTGGCATTCCGGTAAATCTCGCACTTGAAGGTAAGCTCGATAAGAACGCTGCACGTAAAAGATTTGGCATTACCCCTGATAGAATTTCTACTGTAGTTATGGGTAGCAAGGTTTTTGGTGGTGAATGGTTTGAGATTGTCCGCGAGATTGTGGATTTTGACTATGATCTAATGGTACTGTGTGGTGAAAACAAAGAAGCAATGCAACAGATCAGCAATCTGAAAGGTAAGGCAAATCTGCGGGTATTTGGGATGGTTGATAAAATTCAGGAATTAATTGCCGTTTGCGATATATTGATAACAAAAGCGGGTGGCATCACCACCACTGAAGCAACCAAAGCCGGGCCATGTTTATTATTTGCAAACTCCATACCAGGCTTGGAAGATAAAAATGAGGCGTTCTTCATTCAACATGGTGCAGGGCTAAGAATAACTAAGGAAAATGCCAGAGAGATAATGTCTGATTTACTTCAAAATCCCAAAAAAATTGCTGCTATGAGGAATAATTTGTTGAAACTCGGCAAACACAATTCAGCAATAAATATTGCACGGGTAATACTGAAAAAAGACCATGGCATTTTGTAATTGCACAAAGATATTGAGCTTTCAGGCGAATAATCTGCGTTATGGTGCCTGCTGTGCTGTAAGATATGAATCATAAAAGGTAAATCATGACAAACCAAGAATTTGAAAAAATTGTTAAAAAAACACTCAGAAAATTACCGAAAATTCTCCGAAACCGATTGGAAAATGTGGAAATTGTTATTGAAGATGCTCCCATTCAGCAGAAATCATTATTGGGTTTGTATCAGGGTGTACCCTTAAAGAAAAGAGGGTTCTGGTATGGTAATGTTCTGCCCGATAAAATTACTTTGTTTAAAGAAAATATTGAAGGGTATGGCAGAAATGATGAAGATATCAAGATGATTATTTATGATGTGCTACTTCATGAAATTGGACACTATTTGGGATTTGACGAAGATGATCTAAAAAGAATCTGAATGAAAATAGTGTTCATATCCAAACTATAGTTCCTTTTTTGCAGACTTTTCAAGAATATCTGAAATGACTGGATTTTTGAGCAATGTTATTACCATCTCACCAACCTGAAAATTGTGTTGCCTGATTTTATCAAGAAAGAGTTTTACCCGCGCATAACTTGGCTCAACCTTCTTCAATTCTTTTTGTATTTCTCGTATCTCTTCAATCAGAAGTTCTTTTAAATCCACACCAATCCTGTCATCATCTTTAATCTTATCAATCAACAGATTCAGCTCCTTAAAAATATTTATTTGTGCTGCAGAAGTATCCTTGGCTACCGGAAAGGTAATATCAAATTGATATGCATCTTCAACCAAATCCACACCTTTTGAGGTTATTCGCGCACCAACAAAAAGACTGCCTTCTAATGGTTTTTGAAGTTCAATATATCCTTTTTCTTCAAGATAGACAATATTAAAGTTAAGTGTCCTGAGATCAATATTCAACATTTCTCTGAATTCTTTTGGCGTTATACGATAATAAGGATGATCTTTAAACCTTTCGTATGCCATTTCCAGAATTTTGCGCCTTATTTCAATATTAGTCATGTTGTTATAATATTTGTTTTATCGTTCAACCCTGGAACCATATTTGAAATATCAACCCACCTCGATCAATAATAAAGTAATCATTCTTAAAATTGCTCATTGCCTTCTTGAAAATTTCTTTGTTGGTTATTCTCGTCTCTCCCACTCTTAGAATCACATCGCCTGGGGCAAAACCAAGTTTTTCGCCAATACTTCCCCTTTCAACTTTTGTAACAATGACACCTTGCTTATAGCCAAGGCCGTATTTCTTAGCCAGGAAGAGGTTTATGTCTTCAACATAAATTCCGAGTTTTGATCCGAAAGCCTCTGATTCCTTATATTCTCTTACTACCACTTTCAGCGACAAAGAATCATTATTTCGATATAAGTTAATATGTAGTGTATCGCCAACAAAAGCATCAGCAACTATACGGTCCCAGGCAGAAACAGTATTAATCTGCTCGGAATTTACCATAACAATTCTATCACCCTCTTTGATACCGGCTTCAAAAGCCGGGCTATGAATATCAACATTACCTACCAGAACCCCTCTTTTTTCAATTGCCATTGCCTCAGCAATCTCAGCAGTGATCTCCTGGACCCAAATACCAATCCAAGGTGTCCTTATCTTGCCGAACTTTCTTGTTTCGTCAATAAATTTCTTTACAATATTTATTGGTCGCGCAAAACCAATCCCCTCTGAACCACCGCTTGAGGTAAAAATGAAGGTGTTTATACCAATTACCTGTCCCAGAATATTCACAAGTGGCCCGCCAGAATTGCCGGGATTGATTGCCGCATCAGTCTGAATCATATCTTTATATGTTCTTTCTTCATAACTTGACTTGATTGCCCGTTTCAATGCTGATATTACTCCCACTGTTACAGTTGGCCTTGTATCTTCAAGCAAGAAACCAAACGGATTGCCCAGCGCAATCACCCATTCACCAATCATCAAATCATCAGAATTACCCAGTTCAGCATAGGGAAGATCTCTGCCATCTATTTTCAACAATGCCAAGTCAAGTGCCTTTTCCAATGCCACGATATGTGCTTTAAACTGACGGGCATCAGGAAGAGTTACATTTATCTCTGTAGCATTAGAAACAACATGTTCATTTGTCAGGATATAACCATCGGGAGAAATGATTGTCCCTGAACCAAGACTTTTTATTTTTTGTTGATACCTCTGTTCTGGAAAGAAATCACCAAAAAACCGCCGAAAGAATTCATCATTGAAAGGTGATACTGAAACAATTCTTGTCTGTATTACTGTAATCGAAACAACCGCCGGTCCAACCTTGTTTGAAGCAAGGACAATAGCATTAACTCGTTGTTTTGAAATTTCATCATTCAAGTTCACCAGGCGCAAATAGTCCGAATAATCATCTCGCGGTTTTGGCCTGAGTTGATTGAACAAAAATAGTACAACAAAACAGGTAACAAAGCCAATCAATCCCGCAATCAATTCCTTCTTTATCATAGTCCTGAGTTTCAACCGTAAACTACAGCAAAAGCCATTATGTCTTCCTCTTTTGCCAATCTTCAAGAAATTTTGCTATGCCAGAATCAGTAAGCGAGTGTTTGATCAGCTGGGTAAAGACCTTATAAGGTATTGTTGCAATATCTACACCAATCAGGGCGGCCTGGCGTACATGTTCAGGGTGTCTTACTGACGCAAATATTATCTGAGTCCTAAAACTGTAATTTCGATAAATGTTGAGAATATCTTTGACTACCTCAATCCCGGGATTACCAATATCATCAAGCCTGCCAACAAATGGACTTACATAAGCAGCACCTGATTTTGCCGCAAGAATTGCCTGATTCGGAGAGAAAACCAGGGTCATATTTACATTGATCCCTTCCTTTGACAGAATCCTTGTTGCCTTCAAACCCTCCACAGTACACGGAATCTTAATAACAACATGTTCACTTATCCTGGTTAGTTCCCTTGCTTCTCTTACCATTTCATTTGCTACCAGACCGAGTACTTCACCACTCACCGGACCTTTGACAATATTACAAATCTCTTCGAGTATTCTTCTATAATCGCCCTTTTCTCTCGCCATAAGCGAAGGGTTGGTCGTAACACCATCAAGAACTCCCCACTGAGCAATTTCCTTTATTTCTTCAATATTTGCGGTATCAAGATATAATTTCATATACCCCCTTATTGTTAAGAAAATTCAGTATTTTACTTCCACAAGACAAAGACCATGCGCCGGAGCAAAATATAATCCTTTAAGCCCCTTATCAAACAATAATTCCACATCTGAAACTCCGAAGCGCCCCCGGCCAACATCAATAATAAACCCAACAATACCGCGAACCATTTTTCGCAAAAATCTATTTGCTTCAATTGTGAGTATAATGTCAAAATTATTGCTTGTCAAGGTTAGATCATAAATAACACATTTTGTATTCACGGAATCCTTTTGACCGACAGAATTATCTATCTCCTGATATCGTTGTCCATCTGAAACCGAGAGGTTTTGAAAATCATGTTCACCAAGAAAATGTGGTAATACTGCCTTAATTCTTTCAATATCAATCGCATACGCAACATACCAGTAATATCGTCTGTTGAGCGGCGATGGTATTGTCATTATTTGGTATCTATAAACCTTACTTCTTGCCGAGAATCGAGCATGAAAATCAGGCGGAACTTCGGTGACCTGTTTTATATAGATATCATCCGCGGTGAGCGCATTTATCCCAGCCATTATCTTATCTAAAGACAGGGTTGAATGTGTTTTAAAATTCGCAATCTGACCAAGCGCATGGACTCCATGATCGGTTCTGCCAGCGCCAATAAGTCTTATATCCTCCTGAGTCACCTGTCTAATTGCCTTTTCAATTTCTCCCTGCACTGTCCGATTGTTCGGTTGGTATTGCCAGCCAAAGAAATCGGTACCGTCATATTCAATTACAAGTTTTATGTTTCTCATATTGATCTGATAACACTAAGCAAGAGGTAAAATAACTCTAAAAGTTGTCCCTGCACCAACCTTGCTTGATACCTCAATCCTTCCATTGTGGGCTTCAATAATCTTCTGTGCTATTGAAAGCCCAAGTCCGGTACCGCCTTTCTTTGTTGTGTAGAAAGGTACAAATATTTTCTTGAGATCTTTCTTGGAAATACCGGGCCCATGATCAATAATATCAATCCAGCCATGTGTTTTGTTACTCTCTGTCCTGATGTGAATGGAGTTGCCGGGATAACTGACCTCACAGGCATTACTGATAATATTTGCAATGCCTGATTTCAACCTGTTCATATCTACCATACAGGCAAAATCCTGCCCTTCTCTAATAATCTGAAGATTTTTTTCTTCAAAGTGCGGCATGATTTCAAGAAGGGCTTCGTTGATGATTTCACTTATTTTCGTACGATATGTCCGTTTGGGCACAAACTGAGCAAAGTTCAAAAAATCTGTGACTATTTCGTTCAATCTTGTTGATTCTTTCAATGCCATCTGCACAAACGATTTCGTGCCTGCAGGAAGGCGCACTTTGGATATGACTTCCAGTGCGCCACGAATTGAAGCGAGTGGATTGCGAATTTCATGTGCCAGCGAACCACCAAGTTCAGCCAGCATTTTTGTCTGTTTTGAGATTCGTGAGGTCTCCTCCAATTTTTTTATTTCCGTAAGGTCCTGGAGAATAGCCAGCGCACCCTGATTGATACCAATAGTTGAACAGGAAAGAAGGTAGATATTCTTTTTAATCTTTAATTCTCTTGTCCGCGGAAATTTTTCCGGGTTTTTCAAATATCTTGCAAGATGTAGATGCACAAGTGTGCGCAAATCTTCCTGTGTGATATTGGTATAAATAATTGAACCTGAATCGTTGATAGTAAGTATGCCTGACGGTAGATTTTTTATGATTTCTTCTGTTGTGAGGGTCAATCTATCAAGCTGATCCGTCTTTACCCTGTAACGATCAGCAAGATTTCCACTCAGAATTGCAGTGAATAAAAATAGAAGGGAGAAAAGATAATACTCCTGTATCACATATTTGAGTTCAAAATCCTCATGTATTGACTCAAAAACAATCAAGATAAATAGAGCAATCACCGAAATCAGGCCAATGATGTAAGCCCCCTTCCTCAGCAAATAGATTGCAGCAGTAATAATCAGCAGGACATAAAGTAGTGGAAACATGCTCAAAATCCCACCAGAAAAATGAATGATTACAGCAATCAGCGGTATATCCGTACACAATATAACATAGGTAAGGGTGTACGCTGAAATCCATTTCTGCAATAGAAAACATATTATTGATAACACAAATGAAATAAGAATAATTATCCAGTATGATACCGGAATGCTGTAAGTAACCGGGTAAGATACACTCAAGAGAATGAAGGTAATGATCAACGGCTGAAGAAAAATTAACCCTCTTAAAGGGCTAATTCTTTTCTCGCTAAACATCGTTCTATATTTACATACACACAGAAGGTTCTGACAACCTTAAATGCTGTTGCTCTAAGTCTTTAACTCCAAAGCTTCATTCTGAGATTGTAGATGCTAACTGGAATATTGGTAGATACATTGATATCACCAAAAAGCCAACAACACCACCCAGCACAACCATGATTATTGGTTCAAGTGCATTTGTAAGATTTTCTACAGCCTGATCAACTTCAGCATCGTAAAAATCAGCCACCTTGGAAAGCATTTCATCAAGACCACCCGATGCCTCACCAATTGCTATCATCTGCGTCACCATGGGTGGGAATACCGCGGTCTTTGACAGCGGATCAGCAATGTTTTCTCCTCCCTTAATGGAAACCCGCGCCTTTAGAATTGCATCTTCAATCACCCAGTTGCCAGCACTCTTGGCAGTAATTTCAAGAGCATCAATAATTGGTACACCGCTTGACAGGAGTGTGGAAAGGGTTCTCGAAAACCTTGCGATTGATTGCTTCTTTATAAGATCACCAAATACGGGTAATCTCAGGAATAGTGGATCCATTGCCTTTGCACCTGATTCTGTTTTGTGCCATCTGCGGATTATCGTAAACAACAGAATTATTCCAATGAGCAACGGTAATGCGGCAACCTTCATAAAGTCGGATATTTTCATAACAAGCTGGGTCATTGCTGGTAACTCACGACCAACCCCCTGATACATTTTGGCGAAGATCGGAATTACAAAAATCAATAGTACCGCAATTGCAAGCACTGCCACAACACTAATAATCACAGGGTATACCATTGCTCCCTTAATTTTGCGTTGCAAAGCAACACTCTTTTCAAGATAAGTTGCCAGACGCTGGAGAATCGTATCCAGTGCGCCACCAGTTTCACCTGATTCAACCATGTTCACGAATAGGTTATCAAATACCTTTGGTTGTCTTCTCAAGGCATCTGCAAGCGATAACCCACCTTCAACATCAGAACGAACCTCACCAAGTACGGTTTTCAATCCCGCACTTTCTGTCTGTTTTGATAGAATTTCAAGACAGGTTAATAATGGCAAACCAGCTCCCAGCATTGTTGAGAATTGCCGTGTGAAAACAGCCAGTGCTCTTTTTGAAACTCTACTGCCAAAAAGGGCAAATCCTTTTTTCTCTTCTTTTATCTTAATTGATGTGGGAATTATCTTCTTCTGTCTTAGCGCTGCGACAACATCAGCTTGTGATTGAGCGCTTAGCTCACCACTCGCTGAGGCGCCTGTTGCTGTTCTTCCTTTCCAGACAAAAGTTGGCATATTACCTCCCTTTTATGATACCTGGTTAAACAGTGCTTGAGAGATGATTAAATATTTAACCATTTAACCTTCTCCCCTATTAGCCATCATAACCTTATCCCAAGGTCGGCGATTTCTGTTCAACCATATGCTCAAACTCTTCAATATTTGGTGAATAGTCAAAAGCCGTCTCCAGAGTGATCAATCTCTTCACATACAAATTATAAAGTGCCTGATTCATTGTCTGCATTCCATATTTCTGTCCTGACTGAATCATTGAATAAATTTGATGTTCTTTTTCATCGCGAATCAATGCGCGAATGGCCGGTGTTGCCACCATTACTTCAGCTGCAAGAACACGCCCGCCACCAATTTTGGGTAGCAACTGTTGGGTTATAACGCCCTCAATAACAAAAGCAAGTTGAGACCGAACCTGGCCCTGTTGATGAGAAGGAAAAATGTCAATAATACGATGAATTGATTCTGCTGCAGAATTTGTATGGAGGGTTGCAAGCGTCAAATGCCCTGTCTCGGCAATCGTGAGGGTAGTGCCGACAGTCTCTAAATCACGCATCTCACCAACCATTACCACATCAGGGTCTTCCCTGAGAACATACTTCAGCGCGTTCGCAAAAGATTTTGTGTCACTGCCAACCTGTCTCTGGTTGACTATTGCTTTTTTATGTCGGAACAGGTACTCAATTGGGTCTTCAACAGTGATGATATGACACCGACGATCACTGTTTACCTTGTCAATAATCGCAGCAAGCGTTGTTGATTTTCCACAACCAGTGGGACCGGTTAATAGAATCAAACCCTTTGGTCTTCCTGCTAATTCCTGAACAACTGGCGGGATCCCGAGTTCTTTGAATCCTCTAATTTCAAAAGGTATTGTCCTTATTGCTGCAGCAATACTGCCTCGCTGCTGAAAGCAATTTCCTCTAAATCTTGATAACCCCGCAATACCAAAAGAAAAATCTAACTCCCACTCCATTTCAAATTTTTTCTTCTGCTGATCATTCAAGACACTGTAAACTAATTGTTGTATAAGCTCTGGGGTCATTACTTCGTAGTTCGTCGGCACCAATTCACCATCAATGCGGAGCATTGGTGGTGCACCTGTGGTTAAATGCAAATCTGTTGAATTTCTCTGTACCATTTCTTCTAATAGTTGTTTCATTGTTACAGGCATTTTACCTCCTTACAAATATGCAATAAACTCTGCATAAACCAATGATTACCAGAACAAATCATAATGATGCGGTCTCCCGCATAAGTTCTTCAATTGTTGTGATACCCTTTTTTATCTTTTCAATTCCATCGTCCCTGAGTGTTTTCATTCCTTCTTCCTTTGCCTGTCGGGCAACTTCATCAGAAGATGCACCTTTAAGAATCAAGGATCTCAGTGTTGGGGAAATTGGCATTACTTCATAGAGACCAATTCTGCCCTTATAGCCAGTTTGATTGCAGTTTGAGCATCCTTTGCCCTTATACACAATGCCATCGGGAAATGTTTCCGGCGGAATATTGGCATCCTCAAGCAATTTTGGGTCAACCTTAAACTGCTCTTTACAATTTGGACATATTCTTCTAACAAGTCGCTGCGCCTGAATTAATATCAAAGCACTGGCTACCAGATAGGGCGGGATACCCATATCAATGAGACGATTGATTGTTGTTGGTGCATCGTTCGTGTGAATTGTTGAGAAAACAAGATGGCCTGTTAGCGCTGCTCTGATACCGATTTCAGCTGTTTCAGTATCACGCATCTCGCCAACAAGAATGATATTAGGTGCCTGACGCAGAAATGCCCTCAGTGCAGCAGCAAAGGTCAGTCCAATTTCTTCGTGAACCTGAATTTGATTGATACCGTGAATATTGTATTCAATAGGATCCTCAATGGTCATAATCTGTCGGTCCGGTTTGTTCAACCGTGAAAGTGTGGAATAGAGTGTTGTGGTTTTACCACTACCGGTTGGTCCGGTAACAAGAATAATACCAAAGGGGCTTTCTATCGCCTTTAAGAATTTCTTGAGTGCTTCATCTCCAAAGCCTAACTTTGTTAAGTCAAGCATCAATGCGCTTCGGTCCAATATTCTCATGACTACTTTTTCTCCATAGAGTGTCGGGATTACTGATACGCGTAGGTCAATCATTTTATTGCCCACAAGAATATTGATTCTACCATCCTGACACAATCTATGTTCTGCAATGTTCATCTTTGACATCAATTTTATACGAGTAATGATACCTGCCTTGAGATTATAAGGTGGTGACTGCTGTTCTCTCAGAACACCATCAATTCTGAACCTGATACGAACCTGTTTTTCAAATGGTTCAATGTGAATATCTGAGGCTCCTTTATTAACTGCGTCAGCAATGTAAAAATTCACAAGTCTGACAACCGGCCCGCCTTCAGCATCAGCACGTAATTTTGCTTCCTCAACTTCTTCCTCAATTCCGGTTTCAAGAAGTTCAAGATCCTCAACACCTAATTCTTTTGGACCCGCTTCTGCTTTAACTTCAGCAAGACTTGTATCCATTTTGTAATATCGACTTAATGCCTCTCTAATACTCGACTCAGAAGCCAAAACTGGATTTATTTCCATTGCTGTGATAAATCTTAAATCTTCAATAGCACTTATATCTGTTGGATCGACCATGGCAACAGTCAAGGTTCTACCTTTTCGGTCAATCGGTATAACCTCGTAATGGTACGCTTTTTCAGCAGGTATAAGATTCAATACTGATTCGGGAGGGATTATGTAATCAAGATCAGTTACTTCCATATGATAAAGATTACTCAATTGTGCGAGGAGTTTATTTTCAGGAATCATTCCAAGTCTGACAAGAACACTAACCAATCTCTGGCCGGTTTCTTTTTTCTCCTGAATTGCCAGTCTCAGTTGCTCTTCAGTCAGAAGGTTGTTTTTAACAAGATAGGCTCCCAGTCTTTCTTCCATTATTCCACCTTTGTTTCACGTATGACTTCTTCAACACTTGTCAACCCCTGCCGTAATTTTTCCAGAGCTGATTCACGTAATGTCAACATACCTTCCTCAACCGCAACTTTTTCTATTTCTTCTGCGGGTGCCTTCTTTAGAATCAATTCTCTGATCCTCGCTGTAACGAGCATGTTTTCAAAAACACCAATCCTTCCTTTATAACCTGTACCACGACACTCTTTGCAGCCTTCTCCCCGGTATAGAGGAAAGTCAATCTTCTTGGGGTCAATGCTTGCATCCAGAAGGATTTCAGGCGGATATTTAACTTCAACCCTGCACTTCATACAGATCTTTCTCAATAGACGCTGAGACAACACTGATAGCAATGTGGAGGCAATCAAAAACGGCTCAATATCCATGTTAACAAGCCTTGTAATTGTAGCAGCCGCTGAATTTGTGTGAACAGTTGACAGCACAAGGTGACCTGTCAAAGAAGCACGAATTGCAATTTCAGCGGTTTCCAGATCACGAATTTCACCCACCATTATGATATTTGGATCCTGTCTTAAATATGCGCGTAATGCAGAGGCGAAAGTAAGTCCTATTTTTTCATTGACCTGTAACTGATTTATTCCCATTAGAGAATATTCAATTGGATCTTCTGCAGTTGTGATGTTCAAACCTGGATCATTTAATTCAGTCAAAGCCGAATACAGGGTAGTTGTCTTTCCAGAACCTGTTGGTCCGCTTACCAGGACAATACCATAAGGTGTCTTGATTGCTCGACGAAATGTTTTCAGCGTGCTTTGTTCAAAACCTAAAAGATCAAGATTCAACTGAATTGCTGAGCGATCAAGAAGTCTTAAGGCAATTTTCTCGCCAAAGAGCGTGGGAACTGTGGAAACACGGATATCAATAATTTTATTATGAACACGCGCCTTTATTCTGCCATCCTGAGGTAAACGTTTTTCTTCAACTTTTAACTTTGCCATAACTTTGATAACTGTTGCGAGTGCCCGGGTTAGTTTCTTGGGTGGCTTCAAAACTTCGTGCAAGATACCATCAATACGATATCTTATTCTCAAATCGTTTTCATAAGGCTCAATGTGGATATCGGATACATTCATTTCAACAGCATCCGAAATAATTTTGCTCACCAGTTTTAATGCTGGCCCACTATCAGAATCATCCGCGACATTTGAAAGGTCTTCCTCATCTTTTTGTTGAACGACTTCGTCCATAACCTTAACCGAGGTTTCACCAGCTTCAGCAGTTTCAATTTCGTACATTACATCAGCAAGTAATTTTTCAACATGATAGCGTTCGTTAATTACTTTTAAAACAGATTCTTCATCCGCAACAAGTGGCTCAATATCAAAACCTGTTGCAAATTTTATGTCCTCAATAGCATTCATATCACCGGGATTGACCATGGCAAGGCTGAGTGTTCTACCCAGCCTCTTTACTGGCACAACCAGATATTTTCCAGCAAGATCACTGGGAATCAATTTTAGAATATTGGCGTCAAGCTCTGTTTTCTTCAGGTCAATTGACTTGACACCAAAATGGACAGATAATGCTTTCAAAAGGTCTTCTTCTTTTACAAAACCTAATTTTATAAGAGTTGTACCTAATCTCGCACCATCTTTTTTCTGCTCGTCAAGTGCGCGAGCAAGCATATCCTCTGAAATTATTCCTTGTTTGACAAGTACTTCCCCTAATCTCATGATATTATATAATATAAATATTTATGAATTTGTCAATAGGGGAATTTTGCATTTATCTATTTATTGACTTTTTGATATTCAGATATATATTTAGAAATGCAATTGGGAGTAGATAGACTTGTTAAAGAAAACTTTGCCTTAATAAAAAAGAAAAAAGTTGCATTGTTGACACATATTGGTGCAACCGACAAATATCTTGAACCAACAATCAATCATTTTGTGAAATCAAAAACCATGGATCTCAAAATCATATTTGCTCCTGAACACGGTCTTTATGGCGCGGTCCAGGATCAAATCTGCATTGAAAATGCAAGATATAACCGATTGCCGATAATCAGTATGTACAGGAAAAATATGAAATTGACCCTTGGTCTGTTACGAGAGATTGATGTAGCAGTGATTGACCTGGTGGATATTGGAACACGCTATTACACATTTGTCTGGACTGCCATTCTTTTGATAAGGGAGGTGGCAAAACTCAATAAAAGGGCGATTGTCCTTGATCGACCCAATCCGTTAAATGGCATTACTGTTCAGGGACCTGTCTTAGAAACTGAATATACATCCTTCGTTGGGCTGTATCCATTGCCTGTAAGGCACGGAATGACGATTGGAGAAATATGTAATTTTATAAATGTTGAATATGGCATCAATGCTGATATTGAGGTCATAAAAATGCAGGGCTGGAAAAGAAAATATTATTTCCCCGAGTGTAATCTCTTCTGGACTATTCCTTCCCCCAATATGCCACTGTTTGAAACCGCACTGGTATACCCGGGAATGTGCCTTCTTGAAGGAACAAATGTTTCAGAAGGTAGGGGGACGACCCGACCATTTGAGATATTTGGAGCACCCTATATTAACGAAGAAATACTTGTCAGGGAATTGCATAATAGAAAAATACCAGGTGTAATCTTTCGCCCCCTGAAATTCATTCCCACATTCAATAAATATCAGGATCAGGTCTGTGGCGGTGCACAAGTCTATGTAGTGGATTTAAAAAAATTTGACCCGGTATGCCTGGGTCTTGAGATTATCAGCGTAATACATAAACTATTTCCAAAAGAATTTGCCTGGCGAAAACCTCCTTATGAATTTGAGAAGAAAAAAATGCCTTTTGATATCTTGATTGGCAATTCCTGGATAAGAAAGGCGATAGAACAGGGCGAATCGGTCTGCCCTATGAAAATGAGATGGAAGAAAGATTTACAGGACTTCTTGAAAAAAAGAGAAAAATATCTTCTTTACTAATAGAAAAATGAAGGGAATCATTCTGGCTGCGGGCCTGGGCAGAAGATTGGGAAGATTAACAAGAGAAATCCCAAAGCCATTATTACCGGTTGGTGGAATTCCGATAATTCAGATCAACATTGAAAAATTAAAAAGGGCAGGAATTAAAAATATTGGTGTTAATGTCTTTTATAAAGCAAACTTGATTAAAAGATTTTTGAAAAATTTTACAGGATTGAAGGTAGTTACTGAAAAATTCCTTTCAGGAACAGGCGGAGCATTACTAAATTTTAAAGAACTTGTCACCCATGACTTTTTAATTCACAATTGTGATGTTCTCTCAAATATTGATTTGAAAAAAATTATGCGAGTCCACAAAGAATTGAAACCACTGGCAACAGTTGTATTAGTAAAAAATTATAGAACAAACAGGGTGCGAGTTGATAATAAAAAAAGAATTATGAGATTTTATAAAAAACGGATGGAAGGCTGTTATACCTATACTGGAATTGCAGTGGTTTCAAAAAAAATCTTCAAATATGTTCCACCCGATAAAAAAGTTTTTAGCCTCACTGAAGTTTTTAACAGGGCAATAAAAAGTGGTGAATTTATATATGGATTGGTTGTTAATAACACCTGGTATGATATTGGAACCCCTGAGGTCTATTATCACTTGTTTGACACTTTGACAATTGTCAAATTATGAGCCACGACAATAGCACACCTTTTTTGAAATGCCTGTTTGGTCGACAAAAAGGTTCAAATATGCTGTCAGGGTATAAGATTGTTGAGGAAATCACAACGGGAGGCTCGGACCGAAGGTTTTATCGCGTGAAAAAAAACAGCATTTCATACATTCTTATTGTTGATGAAAAAGTTGACCATTATGTCAGACTTTTGAAACATCTGTATAAAATTGGCATAGCAGTACCAGAACTAATTTGTATTAAGGACAAATTGGTGATTGTTGAAGACTTGGGGAAAAACTCACTTTACGCATTGGTAAAAAAGGGATGCAGAAATTTGTTGAATTTCTATAAAATGGCGATTGAAGAGCTTGTGAAGCTGCAGATCTATGGCTATCCAGATGCACCTGTAAGTGATTTTTACGATTACGAACACATAAAATGGGAACAGGATTATTTTAAGACATATTTTTTGGATCAGTTCTGCAATATCTCCAGGGTAAAAATAGCAATAATTGAAGATGAACTGAAGATTCTGCGGAATTTAGTTTATAATACGACCAGACCAATCAGCAACTTTCTTATGCATCGCGATTATCAATCACAAAATATTCTTATAAAGGATGGAAGAATTAGAATCATAGATTTTCAATCTGCCCGAATCGGTCCTTTAACCTATGACCTCGCCTCACTCCTGAGGGATGCCTGTGTGAAAATAAGCAAAAATAGAGAACACCAATTGATTGAATATTATTTGAAATGCCTCAAAAAACAAGGGATTGAGATTAACAGAAGATTTTTTTTGAAAGTCTATCAACTGACAGCAATACAGCGAAATATGCAGGCACTGGGTGCTTTTGCAAATCTGTCGTTAAATAAAGGAAAGGCTCATTTCAAGGAGTATATCCAAAATGGTGTATGTCTTTTGAAAAGGGGATTAAAAGAAGGAAATTTTGTGCAGTGTCTAAAATTACTTAATAGTATTGAGTTCAGGAAACTAAAAAATAGATCAGGTGCTTTATGAATGATAATTTTCACCTGTTAAGGGAGTATCTGCAGAAGAGTGTAAAGAACAAGATCCCAGGCTGTGTGTGCTGGCTTGGAAATAAGAACGAAACATTTTTCTATGAATCATTCGGTTATGCGCAGATAGTTCCTAAAAAGATTAAAATGAACAAAAATACAATATTTGACCTTGCCTCAATCACAAAACCAATTTGCACAGCAATGTCCATAATGTTTTTATTTGAAGAAAAAGAAGTCAAATTAGAAGACCAGGTAAAAAAATACCTCCCGGAGTTTAAAAAGGACATGAATGGTGAGAAAACAATAAAACAACTATTAACCCATACTTCAGGCATACCTGCCTGGTTTCCGATATATATACTTCCCGAAGAAAAGCGAGTAGAATATTTAAAAAATGCAAATACAGGCAGAAGCGATGTTATATACTCCTGCCTTGGTTATCTCGTACTAAAAATGATTATTGAAAGGATTGCACATAAAGGTTTTGATATCTTTTGCAAAGACAAAATCTTCAAAAGACTAAGATTAAAAAATACATTTTTCAATCCTGATAAATCAATCGCCAATGTTGCCGCAACTGAACTGGGCAACAAGCACGAAAAAAATAAAGCCTCAGTGTATGGTGATATACGAAATGTAAGATGGCGTGAAGATCTAATTAAAGGAGAGGCGCACGATGGAAATTGCTACTATGCATATAATGGTGTTTCCGGGAATGCGGGCTTATTTTCCAGTGCTGATGAACTGGCAAAGATTATGCGGGCTTATCTCAATGGTGAGATTGTAAAACCAGATACGGTAGAAATAATGACAAGGGATTACACTGGCGGTATTGAAAAAAGGGGGTTAGGCTGGTGGATTAATCCGTATCCCGGGTTATTATCTGAATCTGCCTTTGGTCACACTGGATTTACTGGAACAATGGTAGTGGCTGACCCCCAAAAGGACTTAATCATTATCCTGCTGGCAAATAGTGTTCATCCAAAAGTAAGATTGGGAATAATGCCGAAGATAAGAAAGAAGGTCGTTGCTCTGAGCGTCGGAGTTTAATCTGTTATTGACAGCTTTGTATCTAATACTTATGCACAAACGCAAAATAACCCACCATTAACCCTGCACCATCCCAGCAAATGTCTTTCCAGGAAAAGTGTTTCTTTTTTTTCTTATCATAAACCTCTTTTCCGATCCCAATAATCGCAGTCAATGAGATGGAGTAAATTTTCCCTTGATTTTCATCCCTGTTAAGTCTGCAAACTAATGTGTGATAACTTAATCCCACAATTGAAGCACAGGCTGAAAAGTGTAAGAATTTATCCTGTGAAAGCCACGAATCATGCAAAAATCTATTGGGTTCTTCTATTCTATATTTCAAGGTGTCGGAAAGCGTATCATTGTATTGTGCCACAGCGGAAGAGATAAATAGTATTGTAATAAGCAGTCCTCTCAACATAATCAGATTATAACAGAGTAATGGTCAATGTCAATAATAAAGAAGGTATTCATTTCTTATAACGGCAAAATCACAGGTCTTGTTAATGAGATATTCTCAGTCTTACAAGTTTGGGTAAATAATACCAAACTTTTTTTTGTAGTATATTCTCAGGAAAACAAATATCAACAAAGTCAGCAGGAGAAAATAGGGAAAGATAAGACCGACAATAATAATTAACAGAGGACCTCCTATACGGATTGATAATTTTATGTACTGTTCGCTGCCTCTTAAACCGGCGAGAAAAAATAATGGTAAAGAGATCAAGGCTGGAACAAGACACACATAGTCAAAATTAATTACTGCCAGAACAATGCAAACAACAATTAACAATAGGGCAAGTCGAGCCGAATTCACCCTACCCAGCAGAACTCCGGTTGTTTTATATCCACATTTCTTATCACCTTCTATATCAAGAATTGTCGTATTAACAAATATCGCACTGACCGCGAAAATATATGGTAGAGATGTAGTTATCATCAATTCTGAAATTTTGTTTACCGTGAGCCAACCCAACGAAAAGTTCACAAATCCATAACCAATACCATTTATCAAGAAATCTGCGAAACCAACCCCTTTCAGTTTGAATGGTGCAAATGAGTAAATAATACCGAGGATTAGAGAAATTATCATGAAGAGGACCATAATTATCGGTAAGTTAGTACATAGTAATACAAAAATAATTGTAAGAACAGAAATTTCAATGAGGGCGCTTTTTGTTGATATGATTCCTTCGGCAATGAGCAAGTGCTTCTGGTTTATGGTGTCAGACTTGCTGTCTGCGATTTGATTAAGAATGTACAGAATTGCCATCAGTGCAGTATAAGCAATTATGGTCATTAGAAATGTACTGTTAAAATTGAATCGATTACCACCGGCTTTAAAATACCCTATCAAAAAAAATGCCCAGACCGGAACGAGCAGAATGGGTCGGGCAAGAAAGATATAATCCCAGAGCGTAATTCTATGGGACATCTACAGTTTCAATAAATTCGCATTTAGTTTAAAGCATATTGTTTTCTTTTCAGCACCAGCAGCGTGACGATGATTTTTGATATATAAATAGCCTGCCGAAACATCATATACCAACCTGTTTTGAAGATTGAATCGTATCCCAAAATCAATGCTGAAGGTTTTTTCAACAACCCCCGAGAGGAAGTTGTTCTCCGGGAAAAACGTACCGGGAATCCTTGGCTCTTCCGGAATGGGCCATGCCGTGTTAACATTGGTTTCGCCTTTTCTCAAATAAGAGCCACCCAAATAAAAATCAAAACAATTACTCAGGTGTTTCAACCATTTTGCGTAAATTTCATCACAGTCTGGACCATAAGGAAATCCAATGGGGTGGCCTGCGTATTCATAGCGCTGATAAGGGGCAAAAATTGCATATATCCAGCGAGACAGAAAAGAATATTCAATTACCACGAAACTCTTTTTTGTCATGACATCAGCAAGTTCAATACCGACTTTTACGCCATAGTGATTGGGTTCGCCATTGGGGTCGGGTTCAAGTTGATAGTCATCAATCAGCAGCGCTCCGTAAAATGCCTTACCCGGCAAAAAAACTTTTGCATCAAGATGAAAAAACAGATTTGCTGCTTTGTCCCAGTTATGCTGAAAAGTATGAAGAAAAACAAGAGGATTAAACTGATAAGGATACAGTGTATAATTCTCACCGCCAAAAGTTGCTGCTTCAGAGAAACTGCAGTTAAACCAATTATAAGGTGAAAAATCAAGTCTCTTTATGATCAGATACCGTTGCGCATTGATAATCGTGGTAATCGTATCATTCTGGTATTCCAACGGCTTACATTTCATATCATCAAGGCGACTAAGGAAAAACGAAAGACAAATGATCTTTGCTTTTATTGCATAATGGAGCCAATCCATTGGTACATTATGTCCTGAAAGTAATAAATTGTATCTTGGCGAAGGTCCGATTGAAAATCTTTCTCTGCCAATAAATGCATGAAAATAATGGTTTTGATAAAGGGCAAACACCCTTTCATAGTCTGCTGAAAAAAGGTTTTTGAAAACACGGTTGGGCGGTAGGCTATCAGTTCCGAATTTTACTTCAGGCTGGAGATGCAAGTTAAATCCAGAGTAATCATAGTGCACCATTGGTTTAAGGCGCGTAACTCTTACTGTATCAAACTTTGTAGTTAGTGAAATATTGGATAACCAGAGGTGATTGCTCAATTGCACAAGTAACGAGTCTTCAAGTTCGTTAATTTTTTCAGATATGGCTTCATCTTCAAAAAAAGGCCTGATACCAGGTGTATTCACGAAATACCCGCGCCGTACCAGAATTTCTTCAAGAACTTCACTCTGCCATGAATCAATTGAGTAGCAAAATGTTAGAATAAATAATGCAAGCATGATCTTACTTGAAATCAGGGGAATAATCTAATATTCAAATATTCAGGTATTAACACGGATAGTAAAGAATCTAAGAAGTTATGTCTGACAGTTCTCCGAAATTTAGTAGCCCACAATTGAAATTTGTAATCAGTAAGCACCCTTTCCCAGAATCACTGCAGGGATTGTCTGAAACATTAACTTTAAGTCAAGACTAAGTGAGCGGTTAAGTGTATATAAAAGGTCAAGAAAGATGGAAGAATCACAGGGCATACTTCCCCGTCCATAAACCTGCCACAATCCACTTATACCAGGTTTCACCTTTAATCTGTCTTTATGCCAATCTTTGTAATATTTCACTTCATAGGGTATAGGCGGCCTTGGCCCAATCAAAGTCATGTCGCCTTTAAGTACATTAACAAACTGCGGAAACTCATCAATTGAAGCCCTTCTAATGATCTTGCCAACCGCAGTTATTTCTGCCATGTTAATAACCTTACCCTTCGCAACTTTTTTCTCAATATAATCCTTAAACTCCCGCTCTCTTTCTTTTGGCGTATTATTATTATAATACATTGAACGGAATTTGTAAAGTGTGAATTCATTTCCATTCTGACCACAGCGCTTCTGCTTATAGATAATCGGCCCCTTTGAATCCAATTTGATAGCAATAGCCACAATTAGGAGTAATGGAGACACAACAATAAGAAACAAGATGGAAAGAACAATATCAACGATACGCCGTACCACACTCTGCCATTTCTTGTCACCGTTCTGCCTGAATGAAATTATTGGAATATTACCGAGTTTCAACCATTCCCAGTTCAGTGGAAGATCATTGAGAAGTTTAGAAGCAACATGGATACGTTTCCCCTGAAACGCCGATTTCTGTATCTCCTGGTATAAATCTCCAAAATCCTCCCTTTCACTATACAGGAAAACCTCATCATAGTTTTTGATATCACAGTTATTATCACTGGCAACGAGTTTAATACCGATAATTGTATTGTTTTCAAAAAATTCATTTAGCGGTAAAAATTTCTCAATAGGGCCAATATAATTACAGGTGATTCTTCTATCCTTGTGTGAAAAATAGCCATGCAGTAGCAATGGTACTATGACAACACGCAGAAAAGCCAGGACTAAAGGAAAGACGATAAAGAAAAGGAATATAAAGCCGCGACTATTTATCAGGAAGAAAAATTTTGTCAAAAATCCAACAACCACATAGACAACAAAAGAGATGACCCAGACATTAACTATCTTGAAAAAAATCCTGCCAATCTGGGCATAGTAGTAATGGTTAAACAAGTCATAAAAATACTCCACGATCAGGAGTAACAGCACTAAGAACGCTAGTGTTGTCCACTGGTTGAGAATCACAATATCACCGTGAAAACGCAAATATCGGGCAACAATAAATGATACAACTACCGCAATAATGTCTGTTATTAATAGAATTATCTTGGGTACCAACAGTTTCCGCTGAGTCATAAATCTACCACCAGCAGAAAATTCTCAGTTCCGACCTACCCATTCTCTAATTACCGTACAAGTGTATTCAATCTCCTGCCGCGTCAATTCAGGGAACATTGGCAGCGAAACAATTTCATTTGCACATTTTTCAGAAACTGGAAAATCACCTTCTTTATGACCAAGATATTTGTATGCCTTTTGCAAATGCAGCGGTATTGGGTAGTGGATTGATGTGCCAACTCCTTTCTCTTTTAGAAAAGCCTGGAAATCATTACGGTTCGGCACGCGTATTACATACAGGTGATAAATATGCCGGGCATAAGGCATTTCTCTGGGGGTGACTATCTTCTCCAGACCATTCAAAAGCTCGTTGTAGTATTGAGCATTTTGCCTACGGTCTTCATTCCAATCATCAAGATAATTCAATTTTACATTCAAAATCGCCGCCTGGAACCCATCCATTTTAAAGTTCCAGCCCTCAAATTCATGATAATAACGCTCTTTCTGACCATGGTCAATGATCATGCGGACTTTGTCTGCAAGGTCCCCGCTATTGGTCAACACCATACCACCCTGACCATATGCTCCCAGATTCTTACTGGGATAAAAACTGAAAGCACTCAGGTCTCCAATTGAGCCTACCTTTTTTTCTTTGTATAGTGCACCATGTGCCTGCGCAGCATCTTCAATCACCGCGAGATTGTATTTTTTTGCAATCGCAATAACTGAATCCATATCTGCAGGTTGCCCGTAGAGATGCACCGGGATAATTGCCCTGACATTGAGTTTTCGCTCCTGGTCTCTCAGAATACCTTTTTTCTCAACCCATTCACATTTTTTTTCAATATACTCCTTAATCTTATCCGGATCTAAGGTATAGGAATCTTCTTTTATATCAACAAAGATCGGCGTTGCGCCAGCAAAGCTTATTGCCTCAGCAGTGGCAATGAATGTAAAAGGTGTTGTAATCACTGCGTCATGCTTGCCAATATCAAGTGCTTTTAACGCAGCATAGATTGCGCTTGTGCCGCTGGATATGCCAATAGCATATTTTGCAGTGCAATAGCTGGCAAAATTGTTTTCAAATTCTTTCACCTTTTCACCGGCAACAAAAGCGCAGGAATCTATTGTTCTTCGAATTGCCTCATCAATCTCGTCTCTGATCATTTCATACTGTCGTTTCAAATCCATGAAGGGAATCTGCATCTAACCTCCTAACATCAAATTTTTCTGATTATTTTCGCTGGAACTCCAGCCACAACCGTATTGTCTGGCACATCCCTGGTAACAACGCTACCTGCTCCCACAATCGCATTTTCACCAATCGTAACTCCACAAAGAATTGTTGCGCTGGAGCCGATAGAGGCACCTTTTTTGACAAGCGTAGGCACAACCTTCCAATCTGCCTCGGTCTGCATGGTGCCATCAGGATTTGTCGCACGAGGATATTTATCATTTATAAAAGTTACATTATGACCAATAAAAACATTATCTTCAATTGTAACTCCTTCACAAATAAAGGTATGCGTGGATATCTTGCAATTTTTGCCAATCTTAGCATTCTTTTGAATTTCTACAAAGGTTCCAATCTTCGTGCCGTCACCGATTTCACAGCCATATAAATTAACAAATCCAAAAATCTTCACATCCTTACCAAGTTTGACATTCTTGATTATTTGCTGACTAGTTTTTCTCATCTATGTTGACAATACATCCATTGTTTTTTAACGATTTCTGTGCAGCAGTAAGAATCCTGACAACTTCCAGGCCAATTTCGGCATTAGACAATGGTTCGGTTCCGTTCTTAATCACATTTATGAATTCGTTTACAATTAAGGAAAGCGGCTCACTTGTATCAAACTTTGGTGCATACATATCCCCGGTGCGATATTGTATCAATGTTTTATAGATACCTTCTTTACCTCTGATTTCAACACCTTTGTCATAAACCTTTATCTTCTCCACGGTTTCCATATCATCATAGACAATCATTTTCTTAGAACCACCAATAAGAATACGCCGAACCTTGACAGGTGCTAACCAGTTGACATGGAAATGGGCGATACAATTATCTTCAAAAAAGACTGTTAAATAGGCAATATCTTCAGTTGTGTTAAAATGAGCAACACCAATTGCAGAAACTGCTTTAGGTTTTTTGTTGATCAAATACAGCATTATTGAAATATCATGGGTTGCCAGATCCCACAATACATTAACATCATGCTGGAAAAGCCCGAGGTTCACGCGCACTGCGTCAAAATACAGCACTTTGCCAATTTCTTCTGAGTCAATGATTTCTTTTATTTTTCTTACTGCGCCATTGTACATAAAAATGTGATCAACAATGAGCTTTAACTCCTTTTTCTGAGACAGATCAAGCAGAATCTCAGCTTCACGGACCGTGACAGTAAAGGGTTTTTCCACAAGGAGATGCTTGTTATGTTCAATTGCCATCTTTGCAAGTGGAAAGTGAGTACTTGCCGGTGTTGCAATGCAGACACCATTAATCTTAGGATTTTCAAGAATTTCTTCGTAGCTGTCAACAAGTTTAACAGCAGGAAACATTTGGGAGACATTGTGCAATCTTTTTGCATCAAGATCAAAACAATAAACCTCACTGACTGCTCTGTTATTAAGCAAATTACGCACCAGATTTGGACCCCAATAACCAACGCCGATCACCGCAATCTTCATTTTTCCCCTTTGTGATTAGTCTATTATATGTAAATATGCCAATAAGTCAAGAAAAAAATCGAGAAAAATTATCTACTTAAAAATAGAATATTCATAACAACAGAGGGTTTATTATCTTTTTTAATGACCGCAAATTCATAGTTCAAAGTGCAGATTTATACACCCTTTCGATTTGTATTACAATATCTTCCCAGTTGTATTCTCTCTTGATTCGCTCCTTGGCTTGTTCTCCCAATTCTTGAAGCAAATTTTGATTTTCTAATGCAATCTGAAATTTTTTTGCCAAATCGTTCACATTTTTATTTTGAAAGGATAGCCCAACACCTTGTGCAGCCTCTGCATTTTCGGGAATATCAGAATAAATTACGCATTTTCCATAACTCATTGCTTCAAGAAGTGTTAATGCCAACCCTTCTATTTCGGATGGCACCACAACACAATAAGCATTCGCATAGAGCCAATTAAGGTCATCTCCGTATCTGTAGTCAAGCCAGATAACTGAACTTTTAGATATATTCTTTAACTTGTTTACATATTTGTCAGTGTAAGAAGTTCCTCCGACAATGACTAAGTTCTTATTCAAATTGTATTTTTGTTCGGTTAAGTCATTCCATGCCTCAATTAAAATATCCACTCCCTTTGTTGGCAGAATCCTGCCTACATATAATAAATATGAATTTTTGTTCAACTTCACCTCTTTGTCATTGATTAGAAATGTGCGGGAATCAGAAAGGCCATTTAGTACAGGCAGGTTTACTCCATTAGGAATATAGTGAACATAACAATGATATTTTGTTTCGTAATATTGTTTCAATGTCTTTGAAACAGCAATTCGTGCATCAGAAAATATACAATAAAATCTTTCGGCAAATTTTGAGAACGATTTTGCAATCCTGCCCCATTTTTCTCTACGGTAAGCCTGCCCATGGGAAGTTGCAACTACTTTTGCTTTAATTTTGGGTAAAAAGGAAATAATTGCTGGGTCAACGCTATGAATATGAACAATATCAATATCTCTATCCAGTAATTCAAGGCAGGATAAAAAGGTATGTGAAATCATCTCAGTGTGCTTCTCGGGTATGGCAGGTAGGTTGATGATTTTAACACCGTTATAATAACCATTAAAATTATTATAATTTTTCCGCGAATAAACCACAACCTCGTGCCCGCGCCTTACAAGGCGCTTGGTTAATTCTTCAACATGCCGCTCAACCCCACCATAAGTTGCTGGTATACCTTTCTGTCCAACAAATGCGATTTTATATTTCTGCATTAATCCCCTTCCCCATTAACAAGTTCATTTTTTGAGATACAACCCATAGAAATGGCTTCCAGATATTCCTTCGCATTGCAGGAACTGATGAACCGGTCATCCAGCAATTTCGCTTACAATTCTTTACCAACTCTCTTATTGACTCTGCCTGCTTACTATTCCAGATTTCTGGAAATTTCTGAACATTTAAATCGCCCATAATCCATGGTTCAGCAGAACCATTGCAAGCAAGCACTCTGCCCCAGGGATCAACAAAAAACGATTCAATGCCGGCGTAACACGGTATTGCCCTTTCCTGGCCCCGCATATATCTTAATAAGCCAGCATTGATGTACGCGCGGAACCAGTCTTTTATTTTCAATTTTAAATTCTTTCGTTTTGAAGTTAATAAGTCTTTAATGAAGATTTGCATTTTTTCTTCAATAATATTTAAGTTTTCAATTTTGTTATCGTGCTTGAAAAAATAAAAAGAATTATGCATTGTTGATTGAGAAAATTCCAGATCAAGTGAACAACATAGGTGATAAAGATAGCTCAGGTCATAAATATTTCTGTCAGATATGACAATTGCAAAACCAATATCCTTTAAGCCGAGCGATTTCAGTTCCAGAATACTCCTCAGTGCATGGTCAAATCCATTTTTTATTCCCCGCAGTTCATCATTCAGTCGTGGCAAACCTTCAACACTTATTCTGATCCTGATATTCGGAAATCTTTTACCAATTTCAATAAGTTTATCAGTATAATACCCATTTGTGCTCAACTCCAGTTTCTCAGCCTTTGTGTTGAGTATTTCAAGAATTTTGATTATGTCCTTTCTTATTGTCGGCTCGCCGCCAGTAACATTCAGTCTCTTCATACCTCTGGGGATTTTGTTCAAAATCTCAGGACTGAATTCCTCTTCAGATTTTGTAGGATTTGCCCAACTATTACACATCTGACACTGGGCATTACAACGGTAAGTTGTTATTACCGCACATTCCATATTTAATTCAATACCTTCCTATAAATTGTCATTAACTTCTGATAATGGATGTCAGCCCTATGTTCTTTTTCTGCATATTCATACGCATTTTTTCCCATTTGTTTTGCTTTTTCAGGATGATTGAACATCCAGCTCATTGCCTCTGCAAGTGCTTTCGCATCTCCAGCTGGTATCAACAATCCCCTTTCTTTATCTTTGACCAACTCCGCCGTTCCACCAAGATTTGACGCAATTACTGGCTTACCGCAGGCAAATGCCTCAAGAATGCAAAACGGTTGATTTTCATACCATAAAGAAGGTAAAACAACTGCATAAGCATTTTTTAATAATTCTCTCAATTCATTCCCTTGTTTTAGCCCGACATATTTAGCATTCTGCGGCAAAATCTTGTCTAACTTATTCCTGATTGATTCCTCGGTCCGTCCAGCGAGGACCAATCTAATCTCTGGTATTTTTTTACAAGCATCCAAAAGTTGATATACTCCTTTTATTGGCTCCAATTTACCAAGAAAAAGAAAGTAATCTTCAGAATTATCTGCATAATCAAATAGATTGTCAGGCAGAAATAGTGGCACATGCACAACTTTTTCAGGATTAAAATTTCTTTCTAATAATCTATTTCGTAGAAACTGACTTGGCGTTAAAAAAAAATCTACTTGATTTCTTACACCAATTAAACGATGAGCATACGCTTCAATGCCTGCCATTAGACTTGCCAGTATTGAATCTTTTTTGCATTTATTAAATATTGTTCTATAATACAAATTATTACCACAGTCTTCACAGATTTTACCTGTGGCATCAATTAAAAAATGTGAATTGGGACATATTAATTTATAATCATGGAGGGTCCAGACAACAGGAATCCCATATTTCTTCGCTTCAAAAATGACAGACGGAGTGATATGATGGTGTATATTTTGTAGGTGGATAATATCTGGTTTGAATCGCTCCAATAGTTTCTTGAATTTCTTCTTTGCCTCTAAAGAATATATTGACCTCTTCAGTACCTTTATTGCCGTTAATGGATTCTTTTTTCGATTTAGCTCTCTAAAATCAATATGACTTACGAATAATTCATCATTTGGGTCTGGCAGATTACGACTATCCTGCATAGCAAAAAAGGCAACTTCAATCCCTTTGCTCCGCAATAGTTCAGCAAGATTAAATGTATACGTACTGTCTCCACCACCTGCAAAATGATTAGTATTCACCAATATCACTTTCATTGACTTTGGTGTCCATATTTGTATTTTGATAAATCACTGCCGCCAAAAACCAAAAAATAAGATTTGGAGAATCGTGGCGCCAGACGAGGTCGTAAAATGGTCCTAACAAAGCATAAAAGAACCACATTCCAGTTAGGGAGAGAGCAACTACTTTCAGGAAGGAATCATTAACTGAAAGGTATGCTTTTCTAATTATGTTCAGGATATTGTAAAGCAACCAGTAAAAGGCGATTAAACCAATTATACCAACTTCTCCTAAAATGACAGCGATTTGATTCAAATACATAGCTATGTTATATATTTTTCCAGCACTACCTGTAAAACTACCTGCAAGCAGACTTCCCGGCCCAACACCCAGAATAATATTTTGCCAGTTGTTCCTCAGGTAGTCAAAAACATAAGCACTACCCAAAAAACGTGAAGCAGTCTGTTCTAAACCCTGTGGTTTTATCATTAAGGAAGGATTTACCAATACATTAGTAATCATCTGGAAATAATAAAGTAGCATATTTCCGCTGGATGTATGCACTTTGCCCCATATTTGAAATATGTAGTATACAATGAACAAAAAAATAAGGGGCACGCTCAAAGCCAAAACATTTCTAAATCCTCTTGATTTGCCGATGTAATATATGATAATTGCAATAGTCGTTAGTGGAATGGTAAAAATAAGCCCCTTTATCTCACCCATCAATGCTATAGATAACAGTATTGTGCAATATAATAGGTGCGTAAGGCGGAACCCTTTTATACAATTGTAGGCAACAATAAAGCAGATAGCATAAATTGCATAAACACCAAGGTCAAAATGCCCCCATGGACCAAGGGTCCATGATATGAAATCCCCCGAGATTCCCAAAACAAAAAATCTATAAAAACATTCTGGAATTTGAAGTGTAATTAAAATGAAAAATACATATAAAAATTTCTTTATGTTTTGCGCGTTTAGATCCATATTTATGAATGCCGAGAAAAGCAATGGGTATCTAAGGTATAAGATTAAGCCACCTAATAATTCCAAAACCTTGACATTATTAACTATTCCTGATAAAAGATAAATAAGTGAAATCATGGTTGTCGGTGCTACAATTACCAGAGGAATCACGAACTTTTTGCCCATAGAATATGTTTTAAACAATTGAATTACAAAGATTAGCGGAATAAGAACCAAGGTAAGCCAGCGTAGAAAAATAAACTTCTCCAAAACACCATTTGGCACAGCTTGGCGTGGCACAAACCACACAACAACCAATAAAACAATAGGCAGCCAATTCCAGTGTATCACTAACCAAGTTAAGAACAAGATTAAAATCAAGACTAATAGCAGTATAACCAGGAGATTATCAAATGACATCTTTAAAGTAATTGTTTCACAAATTGAAATATATCTTGTGCCATGGCTATTTCGCTAAAATGCCTAACAACTTTTTCTCGTGCATTTCGCTCTATTTGTGTAACCAATTCAGGATTTTTAATACACATATTGATTTTATCTTTCATATCATGAAGATCATATGGTTTTACAAATATCGCATCGTTGCCATCACACACATAATCAATTGTGCCTGGTGTTTTAGTCGTAATAACAAGTTTGCCCATGCTCATTGACTGTAACACCGACATTTGTCCGTAAGAATAATTATAGTAAGGTAGCGGAATAATAATAAACATTGCTTTTGCAATCATTGTTTTTAACACATCTATTGGAACCTTTCCATAGAGTTTCACATTGTTTGGCAGAGAATGCATTCCTAACGCCTTTGTACTTTGAACCCCCACAATATCTAATCTAATTTTTTTCATATTCAGCTGCGACCATGCCAATAACAAAGTTTTGTAATCTCGTTTGCGTTCACCAAATGACAATATTATAGGTTCTACAGACAGATTCATTGGTGTAAAAAAATCTATGTCTACCCCAAATGGAATAAATTTGGTCTTTTCTACTAAAAAAGGCAAGTGCTTTTTGTAGTATTCAAATTGAATTGTGGAGTGATAAATAATGCCACTAATTGAACGAGCGCAAAATTTTATTGGCAAAATTTCAATTAGATTGTCTCTCCCACCATTGAAACTTGCAGGATCTATAACAATATGAGGAGGATACCTGATGCCTGCCGAACTTCTTAGAAAAGCAAAAAAAACTGCACTCTGGGCACCATGCGAAATAATCAGGTCAAAACCACTTGTACCACTTAACAAAGCGCGCATTGATTGGTAAACATAAAACTTAAGAATATTTTTTTCAATAGTATGCAAAAACCTCAGTCGTGAATAGTCAATTACATGAATATCAACATTATTCTCCTGCCAATGTTTAAAAAACCAATATTTGCCCCCTTCTACAACCTTATCAGGTGGTTGAATGGAACTATCATCTTTTTCAAGATAATGTACTTTCCAATTTACCAACATGAGAATCTTCATATTCTCAACCAAACAGGTTCACCTGTCTCCTTCTCAAATGATTATAGGTTGCGGCAGCTATGAATATTTCAGTAAACAGAACTGCGAAAGCAACACCAATATGTTGGTATAATTTTACCAAGATTATAGAAAGCACAATATTTATTATTGTTGCACTGACCAAAATGTAAGAATATTTCTTAATCATCCCCAGAGATATCATGGTTTGAATACCAAAGATATTGCTGAATGAAATGACAAAAGGCAGGAAGGAAAGAATCATAAGCACATAATATGCCTCCTTGAAATGCGGTCCAAAGACTATTCTTGTGACAACATTGGAAAAAATGAAAATCAATAGTGATACAACAAAAAATCCGCCATTAAAAACCAGCATTATTTTTCTTATAAATCTTAACCCCAACTCCTTAGATTGAGAAACAAGACGATTAATATAGGGGTAAATACTTTGTGATGCAGCCCATAGTATTCTTTGTACTGCTCTTATAAGCCTTTCGGCTGCACTGTAATAACCAACAAATACATCACCTGCGAGCAAACCCAATATAAATGTCCCTGAATTCGTATATGCATTTATCGAAACAGTAGCAATAAAATACGCAAATTCTTCTTTAATTTCATTTTTTATTTCCAGTAGAGTGGGTAAAATAATCTTTATTTTGAATGTTCTATGGACGAAATACAGACTTATTAATCCTGCAATCACTATTCCCAGGTTACTGAACAACGGAACCAAAAAGTATCCATCAGGTGTCTTTACAAACAGAAATAATAGTAGCAAAAAAAATCCCTTTGCGATAAAATAAAAAATGGTAATCAATTTCATCCGTTCCATACCCTGAAAAAACCAGGTTGGGAATAGAAAATCCCCTAATACATTTCCGAAAGAAAAAAGAAAAACCAATCTTTCATTAGCGAACCTATCGATGCTGGAAATCAATAATAAGAACATAACAACGGAGATTAATATTAAAATAAATTTTATAATCATTATTTTACTATATATTTTTGATATCATATAAATGTTATCACGATAGATTGATATTTTCCTCGGCGCAGACAAATAATAGCCATAATCAACTGCAATAACAAAATAAGATGAAAATACCTGTGCAAAGGCAACAATGCCGTATTTGGCTGGTCCCAAGATTCTAACAAGATAGGGAAGCGTTATCAATGGAATGATATAATTAACAACCTCTAAAGTTGAGAGACTAAAAAAATTTGCAACTACTCGTTTTTTATCACCTGTATTGTTTTTGTATCTCAAAATGAACGATTTTAGCAAAAAGCCTTCTTTCAAATGCACGAAATCATGTTACTTGGAAATCCTATTACTCCTATTAGTGCCTTCTTCACGCCGTCTCCCGCAAAATCTGCATTGTTTCAATTCTTTCAAGAGGAGTCATTTGCCGATAATATGCCATATCAAATTCCTCTGCAGATTCAAAATTTTTAGCTTTATTCATCCAGATTTTCCTCAGCCTCATTAATAGTGGTTAGATTTTTATAAAATTTATATCTCGCAAGAAAGTATAATTTGTTAATCAACTAACCGGAATTGGATAGACCGGCATTTTGCAAAGAAGCCACTCAAGAGGAATATTAGAGGTTTCTGAAACCCTATCCAAAACCTCAACGGGCACAGGATTGCCAATTCTCTCAAATTGGTGATAATGATTATAATCAATGCCCAATCTTTCAGCAAAGGTTCGCTCGTCAATCTTCAAAAATTCCCGTAATATCCAGAGCCTTTTATTGGGTGTATCAGTACCATCAATAATGAGATTTTTCAGATAAGTGTCTGGCGGTACAACCTTTTTGACAAATTCCCGCAGAATTTCCAGGGACATTAAGTATTGTTTTGCTGTATTTTTCATGAATTTCTTAATTCCTCTAATTTCTCAATATCAACCAGATCTAATGCTCTACCTGTTTCTTTTTTTGTTTCAAAGCGTAATAAACTCTTTCTTCTTCAAGTGATCTGAGAACATCCTCAATCTTCATTTTTAAATTTTCGTCTCCTGGTCAGACAGTTGAACAGTCAACGATGCCTGAATTATTGAATCAAGAACAATTCCATAAGACTTGTTGTTCCGAGTTCAACGAGATTTGCGATGACTTCAACCTCGGTTTCCTTAAAATTCTTATCAAGAATTCTTGATTTTACTCGTACCCTTCTGTTTGATATGTTCTGCAGAATTTCTTTGATTGTTGTTTCACGAATGTCGCGTGCAAAAATGTTTTCCCAGTCCATGTCAATGAGTTTCTCAGGATCATAGGCAAGCAACTCCAGTGCTGATTGATTGGCATCCGTGATCTTGTAATCCTCATTGTTTACTATGATTATTGGTATTGCTGCATCTTCAAACAACCTTTCGTATTTTGCCATTGTCTGTGCCTGTTGTTCTGAAGTTGCCGTTGACTCATGCAGATAGTGCACAAGTCCGCCGCCATTAGCGAACACCTGAGGATAAACACTACAGGTCATTCTCTTTCTTATACCTTTGAAGGATAATGTATCAGTTACTGGTTCACCACTATCTCTTGACTTTTTACCTGGGCAATCAGCCACAGGCTCATTTGAACAGTGCAGGATTTCATAACATTTCTTTCCGATGACTTCGTTCACACCCTTTCCCAGCATTTGAAAGGTAGCAAGATTTGCCCGAAGAATTTTATAATCAAAGTCAGTAACAAATATCGGATCCTCAATGGCATCAACAGTTGCTTCCCACTCTTTTTTTGCAGCAGTTACATTGAGCAACAACCGACGATTTTCTTTCAATAGTTCTGCCTGACGCAGGGCGCGATTCAATGTCAATTTGATTTTTTCGGCAGTCAGGGGCAGGATAATAAAATTATTAAGCTGGTAGGTTTCCAATTTTGCTAATGCCTCAGGTACTGTGTGCCCCGTGATGAGAACAATTTCGGTTTCAGGGCATGTTTTCTTCAAATCAGGAATTAACAAGTTGTATGGTAAAGTTGGAATATGAACATCAAGAAATATAACATCAAATTTCTCAGACCGGCATAAAGAAAGACAGCTATCAGCAGTATTCGTTGATTTTATGCTATGCCCCGTTCCCTCAAGTGTGCTGTTAATTATTTTTATTATTTCCTGATCCTGACTTACAAGAAGTATTTTTGCTTTCATAAAACACCGCCTTTTTGGTTAATTATTTCTATCTATGGCGGATTACCTTTTCCGGAGAGTAAAAAATTCCCTCACTCTGTTTGGGACGCTCAATTTTGCGAAGACATCCATTTTCGCTTTGCTCACTGTCTGTCAGCAAAATTGGCGCAGGCTACCGCCCTTGTCAGTTACATTTTCTGACCTTCTAACCAAAGCATAGAATATTTACATATCTATTTTATATAATTTGCCATAGTTGTCAATGCTTAGGGATATATAATATTCGGCAGGCAAAAAAACGGTTTATTGACATTACTATCATTTTTATTATAATAGAATGTGTCTGCGAATTTAGTTTCTATTATCATCGGCTTCACATTTACAAATCTTGGTATTCTTGAAACATTGCAGCCAGAATTGTCATGGCTTTTATCAAAGAGTTCATTAATAAGATACAATAACTTTAAAATGAATTGTCTAAAATCAAAGAGGAGGTTTGGTGATAAAGGCAAGAGAGCTTGTTGAGAAAATCAAACCATATAAACCAGGCAAACCCATTGAAGAGGTCATTAGGGAATTAAACCTTAAGGGTGATGTAATCAAACTTGCTTCAAACGAAAATCCACTTGGTACTTCACCGCTGGCAGTAAAGGCAATGCGCCGGGCATTGAAAGAGTCCTGGTTATATCCTGATGATAATTGTTTCTATTTAAAGAATTTGCTTGCCAGGAAATTTGGTGTTAGCAGCGATGAGATTATTGTTGGAAACGGTTCCGTAGAAATTCTACCACTCGTTGCACTCGCTTACCTTAATCCGCAGGACAGCGCAGTTATAAGTCAGGGTTCTTTTATCTGGTATAAAATTGCAGTGACTATTGCAGGGGCGCAGCTCATTGAAGTGCCGTTGAGAAATTACACCATTGACCTCAAAGCAATGATGAATGCTATCCAGAAAAACACAAAACTGATTTTCATTGCCAACCCCAATAACCCTACAGGTACGATTGTAAAAAAGGCTGAAGTTGAAGAATTGTTCAACAAAATTCCTGAGGACATTCTTGTTGTAATGGATGAGGCATACCGAGAGTATATTAAGGATCCTGAATTCCCTGATTCATTCAAGATCTTTCGCGAGAAGAAAAATATTCTCATACTTCATACATTTTCCAAAATATATGGTTTAGCAGGTGCAAGACTTGGCTATGGTATAGCCCATAAAGAAATCATAACAAATCTGATGAAATTACGCATTTCCTTCAATGTCAACAGGATTTCTCAAGTCGCAGGTATTGCAGCGATCAACGATGATGAATTCGTGCAGAAAAGTGTTAAGCTAAATGATGCAGGAAGAGAATATCTTTACGAAGCATATGATAAACTCGGACTTTTCTACATTCCGACCCATGGTAATTTTATTTTTGTTGATTTTGGCAAAGACAGCCAGATCATATTTGAAGAACTACAAAGACATGGTATTATAACCAGAACTATTAAAGAATATGGTTTTCCCAATGCCCTGCGTATTACAATCGGCACTGAAAAACAAAATCGCAAGTTAATAAGGACGTTGAAGAAAATACTTTGATCCAGTATTGGTATGGATAATTGAACAAAAAGATTCTGTAAGATTTGTGACCAACAATATTGCATTTTTTTTAGTGATAGTCATACAGGAGGTTGGTATGAAAGATTTCAATGAATTACTCAATCTTGCAAAAAAGAAAGGCAAGAAAAACTGTGTTGTTGTAAAAGCTGAAGACCAACCAGTGCTTGAAGGTGTTTGCCTTGCCATGAATCAAGGATTGATTTCTGCGTATCTCGTTGGTGAAAAAAAGGCAATTGAAGAATGTAGTAAAAAAGTAAAGCTCAGTTTAAATGGTATTGAGATAATTGATATCAAAGACGAGCAGGCTGCACTGAAAGAAGCAATTTCCATTGTTAAAGAAAAGGGCAATTTTTTGATGAAAGGGCTGATTTCTACCTCAGCTTTTCTTAAGGGTGTTCTGGACAGAGAATATGGATTGCGAACTGGCAAGATACTGAGTCATATCGCAGTCATTCATATTCCTGGTTACCACAAACTTGTGTTTATGTCTGATGGTGGGATGAACCCCAAACTGGACCTAAAGACCCGCATTGATATAATCAATAATGGAATCTGGTTAATGAATAATCTCGGGATCAGCAATCCGAAGATTGCACTTGTTGCAGCAAGCGAAACAGTCCATCCTGATATGCCCGAGACAGTGGATGCACAAAAGATTGTGGAAATGAATAAGAGCGGAGAAATAAAAAATGCAATTATCGAAGGTCCTTTTGGCTTTGATGTGGCAGTATCAAAAGAAGCAGCAGAGCATAAGAAGATAAGAAGTGATATTGCCGGTGATGTTGATTTCATATTGATGCCCAATATCTCTGCAGGCAATATCTGGGCAAAAGGTCTAATCTACTTTGCGGGTGCAAAAGCAGCGGGTATTGTTGCAGGTGCCCAAAAACCTGTGGTAATGCTTTCAAGAGCTGATGATGCGGAAACCAAACTCAATTCTATTGTTCTTGGAGTTGCAGTCTCGTAGATAACGGCACAAATTTCGCAATCACCGAAGCCGGCAATTAAACCGGGATGTTAAAAGGTCTTTATCCGGTCAGATTTTATAAATAGCAGACAGATCGTGAGATAAATTCTTGAAGTACGAAGATTTGACCCGAATACTATTTCCCGATGTAAATGAAATCCTGAGCAAAATAAACATTCATAGAATTGCTACCATCTCAGGATTACAGAATTCAACTCTATCGCTCTTTGTCGCTGAAATTTCAAGAACAATTTCACCAGCAGTTCTGGTTGTCACACCGGATAATGTTGAAAGGTTCTACTCAGAAATTATTAGATTGATACCTGAAACAATATATCTTAGTGACAGACATCCATTTTTCTGTGAATCAAAGATCATTGTAGCAACAGAGGAGTATCTTAATAAACCGATAGAAAAGGAAGACCTCTTTGTTGTCAAAAAGAATGAATCAATCCAACTAGACGAATTTCTACAAAGATTGGCGGCATCAGGATATACAAAGGAAGACATCGTTGAAGAGGAGTGCGAATACGCTATCAGGGGTGGAATTGTTGATGTTTATGAACCAGATCAGGGACCGTTCAGAATCGAATTTGACGGCGACCTCGTTAGTTCAATTCGGAAATTCAATCCACAGACCCAGCGTTCCATTCATACTTGTGAAAAGGTCGTGCTGAAACTGGCAAAACCAGGTTGCTTTGTTACCCTGAAAGAGATCATAGAATCTAATGGTGTTCTCATAACAGGGCAGAATTTTGAAGTTTCTGTAGCAAAAATACTTCTCCAGGATAAAGGTGATTTCAATTATCGTTTCAGCCCGGCACGCAAATATTTTGGTAACCTGCGGATGCTAAAAGAGGATATACATAATCAGTACTACAAATATGTTTTTCTGGTTCCACCTACTGTTGTTGCGAAATTATTTGAAACAATTGGTCCGGTTGAAACAATCCCTGTGCCCATAAATGAAGGTTTTGTGAATGAAGATAAAAGAATAGTTTTTCTCACAGAAGCAGATATCTTCGGAGTTCTGTCCAAAAGGAAACAAAAATTTAAGGGATTATTTGTTGACGATCTGAAGGGGTTAAGAATTGGAGATTATGTAGTACATAATGACTATGGCATCGGTCAATTTAGAGGTCTGGCAGAGATAGATTATGAGGGAAAAAGAGTCGAATGCCTTTACTTAGGTTACGCAGATTCAGCAAAAGTGTACCTGCCTGTAGAAAAACTAAATTTGGTGGAACGATATATTGGCAGTGAGGGTAGACCACCAAAACTCTCAAAAATTGGCAGTGATCTATGGCTGAAGACCAAGCAGAAGGTACGCAAGGCAACAGAATTTCTTGCTCAGGAATTATTGAATGTATATGCCAGAAGGCAACTGAGTAAAGGATTCGCTTTCTCAAAGGATGGATTTGAAATCAGGAAGCTGGAATCAGGTTTTGGCTATGAAGAAACACCAGACCAGGCAAAGGCAATTGCTGATGTAAAAAGAGATATGGAATCTACCAGACCACAGGAAAGACTTATTTGCGGCGATGTTGGATTCGGGAAAACAGAGATAGCGTTACGCGCTGCCTTCAAGGCGGCACTTGATGGTAAACAGACAATGTTTCTATGCCCAACAACTTTGCTTGCATTTCAACATTACAACACCTTTTCTGCAAGATTAAAAAATTTTCCGATAACGGTTGATATGGTATCAAGGTTTAAAAAACCAGCAGAGTTGAAAAGAATATTAAAAAGGATTCAGGAGGGTAGTATTGATATCGTTATCGGAACACACCGATTACTACAATCAGATGTAATATTCAAGGACCTCGGACTTCTGATTATCGATGAAGAACAACGTTTTGGGGTCATGCAGAAAGACAGAATAAAAAGACTCAAGCCCGGGATTGATGTTATCTACCTTTCAGCCACCCCCATTCCACGAACACTCTACATGGGACTTTCTGGACTGAAGGATATTTCCGTAATTCATACACCGCCGCCTGGCAGAAAGGATATTTTCACGCAGGTGATCCATTTTGATGATGAAACTATCAGGAATGCAATTCAGTTTGAACTAAATCGGCAAGGCCAAATATTTTTTGTTCACAATCGCATCCAGACAATTGAGACAATCAGGCATCGTCTGCAAAACTTATTTCCTGAACTGCGGATTTGTTTGCTTCACGGAAAAGTCAATTCAGCAATGAGCGAGAAAAAAATGCTTGAGTTCCTTGATGGCAAATATGATTTATTACTTTCAACCGCAATCATAGAATCAGGCCTTGATATGCCACGGGTGAATACGATTTTTGTGAATGAAGCCCACACATTTGGTCTGGCTGACTTGCATCAACTCAGAGGCAGGGTTGGTCGCGGCAATATTCAGGGATATGCCTACTTTATCGTTCCTGTCAGGAAATTGACCGATGATGCAAGAAAAAGGCTGAGCGCCCTTGTCTCTTATGCAACACTCGGCTCAGGATTCAGATTGGCGATTCGGGATATGGAAATCCGTGGGGTCGGCAATATTCTTGGAAAAGAACAGTCAGGCTTTGTAAGTTCAGTAGGTTACCATCATTACATAAAAATACTACAGAATGTGGTCAGCGAGATTCAGGGAAAAGATATCACTACTGAACCAATACTCAATTTGAAAATTCCTGGTTTCATACCAGGTGAATATATTCCGAGCGCGTATGAACGAACCGCCATTTATAAACGACTCATGGATGTTCAATCAGAACATGAGTTAAAATCCTTAATAGAAGAGATTGTTGACCGCTTTGGCAGGTATCCTGACCCGGTCAAGAATTTGTTTATTATCGCCAAGATTAAACTTCACGCACTAAATATCAAGGCAAATGAAGTAGTGCAATCAAAAGACATCATACAATTTTTTCAAAATGGCAGATTGATCAAAGAAAATTCCTTAAATGAGTTAACTTGACTTGCCAACTGGCATAAATATAATTATTTGTGCAACCTGTTCTTCCGGATAAACCAATACTGAAATGTTGTTGCATTTTTGTAGTTCTCTTAATCACACTCACCACTTTTTATCCAGTTATTGACAATGGTTTTACAAACTGGGACGACGATGTCTATGTTGTAAATAACATAAATATCCGCACATTTTCCTCAAATAATATTTTTAGAATTTTCGGAAATTTTCATTATGGTAGTTACATACCGCTTACAATAATTTCTTTTGCACTGAATTATTCCTTAACAGGTGCATCTCCGCTTGCATTTCATATCACCAATTTGATTCTTCATACAATCAACATCATCCTTGTTTTCTGGTTTATTTACTTGATATCAAATAACCTGTTCGTCTCACTGATTACTGCAACACTCTTTGCAATTCATCCGCTAAATGTGGAACCAGTAGCCTGGATTACCGGCCGTAAGGATTTATTGTATGGCTTATTCTTTATGATTGCACTTATCTTTTATTGCTACTACCTGAAGAAGAAAGATAGTAGAATTTATTATCTCGTGTTTCTATCTTATATATTTGCGTTACTTTCCAAGCCGTCGGCTATCTCATTACCCCTTGTCCTTGTTGTCATAGATTATTTACATAACGGAAAGTTCAAAAAGGGCACACTTATTAATAAGATTCCGTTCATTATACTGGCGATTATTTTCTCATTTGTTGCCTTCTATGGGCAAAGTTCAGTTAAAGCAATACATACTAATTCACTAACAGCAGTTCCTTACAACATAATGGTTGCCGCAAATATCATTCTATTTTATTTATACAAAACATTTATCCCCATCAATCTCTCCTGTTATTATCCTGGACCCGAAAGGGCGACAATGTGGCATCCAATTTTTTTTATGATCGCCCCAATAATGGTCACCGCGTGGTTCTTATTGGCAATCTACCTTAGAAAATATAATCATAAGATTCTGGGAGGAAGTCTTTTTTTTCTCTGTGCTATTTTGCCGGTTATACAGATCGTTTCTTTTGGCCAGGCAGTTGCTGACCGTTATACATATATCCCGCTTATTGGCATATTCTATCTATTAAGTGACGGCATTCTCTTCCTTTATACCCGAACTAAAAGACTAACAAAAATCTTACTCTCTGCAGCTCTAATATTTTTCCTGGGGTTTTTATCATATCATTCACACCAGCGCTGTAAGGTGTGGAAAAACAGTCTGACACTCTGGAGTGATGTGATTAACAAATTTCCATTTTTATCAAAGCCTTACAATAATCGTGGGATAATATGCTCGGAAATGAAAATGTTTAGAGAAGCACTCAATGATTTTAATCAGGCAATTTTAAGAGACCCAAATCTATTAGAACCATATAACAATCGTGGTATCACCTATTATCTTTTGAAAGAATATGAACTCGCAATAGAGGACTTCAACCGAGCATTGGATATGGATAAGAATAATTTTGAGATATATAATAATCGCGGAAAAACTTATTATGCACAGGGGAACTATGATAAGGCAATGGCAGACTTTAATCACTCTCTAAAAATAAACCCAGGATTTGCTTCGGGTTATCTGAATCGAGGATTACTATATCTTACCCTGGGCAAATTTGAAAATGCTATCAGTGATTTTTCAGAAGCAATAGCACTGAACCCATTTTTGTTTGAACCATACAATTTTCGTGGCAGTGCCTATGCCAATCTTAAGAAATATAAAGAGGCAATCAATGATTTTACAGAAGCGCTTGCGATTAACCCTAATTTTCATGAGGCATATAACAATCGCGGAATCATCTATTCTTACATCGGTAAATTTGATTCTGCGATAGTTGACTTTTCTAATGCCATTACCCTGAACCCGCAGTTTTTATCTGCCTATAATAACCGCGGTAATGCCTATGCATCAACAGGTAAACTGGACAGCGCGATTGCCGATTTCACTAAAGTTCTTACCCTTGATTCAATGTATCTTGATACCTATTACAACCGGGCGCTTGTCTATTATATGCGAAAAGATTATGAAAAGGCTTTTGCCGATCTAAAAAAATTAAGCAACAGCGGATACGAAATTCCCCTCCAATTATGGAATGAAGTTAGAGATAAACTGAATGAACAGTTAAACAAATAGCAGCTATTATTATATCTTGACTTTTGCATCTATTCAATTATAATAACCCATTATTAAACAAGGAGCATTAAATTATGAAAAAAATAGGAGTATTTATATGTCATTGTGGTATTAATATTGCCAAAACTGTGGATGTTGAGGCATTAACCGAAGAAATGAAAAAATATCCTGGTGTAGAACATGCGGAAAATTACAAATACATGTGCTCAGACCCCGGTCAAAATCTGATCATTAATGCCATAAAAGAGAAGAAACTTGATGCAATAGTTGTGGCTGCCTGTTCTCCGACATTACATGAGAATACTTTCAGGAACACAACGGAGCGCGGCGGTCTAAACCGTTATGTCTGTGAGATGGCGAATATCCGCGAGCACTGTTCCTGGGTACATGAAGAAAAAGAAGTGGCAACAAAGAAAGCAGGTGAGATTATTAAGACGATGATTGAGAAGGTGCGCTTTGATGAATCACTTGAACCAATCTTTGTGGATGTTATAAAAAAGGCATTGGTCATCGGAGGTGGTATTGCTGGAGTCCAGGCAGCACTCGATATTGCCAACGCAGGGATTGAAACAATCCTTGTGGAGAAATCGCCTTCTATTGGTGGAAGAATGGCACAGCTTTCAGAGACATTTCCCACGCTTGATTGTTCACAGTGTATTTTAACACCCAAAATGGTTGAAGCTGCGCAACATCCTAAGATAAAACTGATGACCTATTCAGAAGTAGAAGAACTTTCAGGAACAGTCGGTAATTTCAAGGTAAAGATCAGGAAAAAAGCATCCTATGTTGACAATAGCAAATGCACTGGTTGTGGTGTCTGTTATGAAAAATGTCCAATAAAAGTCCCATCAGAATTCAATGAGCACCTGACAACACGTAAGGCAATTTATACACCATTTCCTCAGGCAATTCCGAACAAACCTGTGATTGATGCGAAAAACTGCACTTATTTTTTGAAAGGTGGAAAATGCCGTGTATGCCAGATTGTCTGCCCACCACAGGCAGTGGATTTTAATCAGAAAGATGAAATAATAGAAGAAAAAGTTGGCGCTATTGTTGTAGCCACAGGTTATGACATCTATGAACCTGAGAAATTGAAAGAGTATGGTTATGGAACAAGTCCTGATATTGTTACTTCTTTACAATTTGAGAGATTACTATCTGCCTCAGGACCAACCGGTGGAGAAGTGAAACGTCCTTCTGATGGCAAAGTGCCAAAGCGTGTTGTATTTATTCAATGTGCTGGCTCCAGGGATAAAGAGAATCACCTTGAGTATTGCTCAAAGATTTGCTGTATGTATACCGCAAAGCATGCGATATTATACAAACACCGCGTGCATGATGGTGAGCCGATTATTTTCTATATTGATGTCCGCACGCCAGGCAAAGGTTTTGAAGAATTTTATAACCGCGCTACAGATGAAGGAGCACTTTATATCAGAGGCAAGGTATCAAAGGTCTATCCAGAAAATGGAAAACTGATTGTGCTTGGTGCTGATACCCTTGTTGGCAAAAAGATTGAGGTTGAAGCAGATATGGTGGTGCTGGCAATGGGTATGGTGCCAACCCGCGGCAATGAGGAATTTGTCCGTAAGTTAAAGATTCAGTGTGATGCAAATGCTTTCTTGACTGAAGCGCATCCAAAGTTGCGTCCAGTGGAGACAAATACCTTAGGTATTTATATTGCTGGTGCGGCACACGGACCAAAAGATATTCCTGAAACTGTTGCTCAAGCATCAGGTGCAGCAAGTAAAGCGATCGGCATTCTCTCGCAACCAAAGATTACATTTGAACCATTGATTGCCATGGTTGATGAAAATCTCTGCTCCGGTTGTGGTGTATGCATTGGTGTGTGCCCATTTGGCGCGCGCGAAAAAGATAAAGAAAAGAATATCGCAAAAGTTATTGAGGCATTGTGCCAGGGTTGCGGTGCCTGTACTGTTGCCTGTCCGAGTGGTGCCTCGCAGTTAAAAAATCTTAAAGATAAAGCAGTTTTAGAAATGGTCAGTGTTGCAATAAAGGAGTAAGGTATGAAGTTCTGGCGCAGACCCCTTGATGCAGATAAAATTAAGGTCCCTCAGGGTGAGATTCACATAATCAAAGACCGGTGCAAAGGATGTGGATTCTGTGTGGAATTCTGTCCCAAGAAGGTGCTTGAGTTATCAAGCGAATTCAATATAAAGGGCTATCATCCACCCTATGTAAAGAACCCAGATGAGTGCCGTGAATGTCATCTCTGTGAGATTATCTGTCCTGAATTTGCAATCTATGTGACAATTGGAAAAGAAAGGACTATTGCTGAATTGCTTGCTAAGAAAGATATGTAAGGAGTAACTATTTGATCTTGTTTGTTAGATAAACAATTGCTTTTAGATATATGAGGAGGTCTATGAAGGCAGATCCAAAAGGTGTATTAACCGGCGCCCATTATCTTGATGGGGACTATGCTTGTGCTGAGGGTGCACTAGCTGCTGGTTGCAGATTTTTCGCAGGGTATCCAATTACTCCTTCAACTGAAGTTGCCGAGAGAATAGCACAGAGATTTCCTGAGGTCGGTGGTGTATTCATTCAGATGGAAGATGAAATTGCCTCTTCAATCGCCATTATTGGAGGTTCCTGGGCGGGTAAGAAATCAATGACTGTGACGAGTGGCCCGGGATTTTCCTTAATGCAAGAACATTTTGGACTCGGTGTAATGCTGGAGGCGCCATTAGTCGTTGTTGATGTGCAGCGCGGTGGACCATCAACCGGGTTACCAACCCTAACTGGTCAGGGTGATATGATGCAGGTCAGATGGGGTTCTCACGGTGATTACGAAATAATTGCGCTATCTCCAAATTCTCCACAGGAGTGTTTTGATTTTACTATTGATTGTTTTAATCTCTCTGAGCAATATCGGGTGCCGGTTTTTTTAATGATGGATGAGTGTGTCGGGCATATGACTGAGAAAGTTGTGATTCCCAAACCCGAGGATATTGAACTTGTTGAAAGGAAATGGTATACAGGACCAAAGGATGCTTATCTACCATTTAAACCAGACCCTGATTTAGTTCCACCAATGGTGAAGGCAGGGGATGGATACAGATTCCATGTTACCGGGCTTACCCATGATGAAAGGGGTTATCCAGTGATGAACTGGCAGGCACAGGAAAAATTGGTGCGTCGGCTTGTGGACAAGATCCGTAAAAATGCGGATAAGATAATCCGTTTTGAGGAAGAAGAAACAGATAATGCAGATGTTGTAATAGTATCCTATGGCATTTCAAGCCGGGTTGCATATAAGGCAATTGCAGATGCCCGCAAACAGGGTATAAAAGTTGGATTCCTGAGATTGATTGTAGTCTGGCCATTTCCAGAAAAGAGAATTTTTGAACTGGCAAATAAGGTAAAGGCATTGATTACTGTTGAAATCAATTATGGACAGATTGCACTTGAGGTGGAGAGATGTGCACAAGGGAGATGTAAAACACTGCTCGTTCCCCATGGTGGCGGTTGGGTTCATAATCCAGATGATATTTTAAATGCAATACAGGAGGCACTGAAATGAGCGAGAAGGATACAAATATCCAAACATCAACAGAAAAGGTGGCCGAGGCACACCCAAAAGAAGGTTTACTGAGAATGGACCGAATGCCTCATATCTGGTGTCCGAGTTGTGGGATAGGGCCTGCGCTGAGCGCTTTTCTTATTGCTCTGGAAAAATCAAATCTTGACCTTAATAAAGTGGCGATTGTCTCAGGAATTGGCTGCACGGGCCGGGTTGCTGGTTATGTAAAACTTGATTCTTTTCATACAACGCACGGGCGTCCTATCCCTTTTGCAACCGGATTGAAACTTGCCAATCCTGAATTAAAAGTTGTGGTATTTTCTGGTGATGGAGACCTCGTCGCAATTGGGGGCAATCACTTGATTCATGCAGCGAGAAAGAATATGGACATAATTGTGATCTGCGTAAACAATTTTATCTATGGTATGACCGGAGGCCAGGTTGCGGCAACAACACCTGAGACTGCTGTTTGTTCTACTACACCATATGGTAGTTTTGAAACACCATTCAATCTTCCTTTATTGATGTATGCTTGTGGTGCATCCTATATTGCTCGTTGGACAGCACTTGATGTTAGACGTCTGAGTAATTCAATCGTTGAAGCTTTCAATAGGAAGGGATTTTCTTTTATTGAAGTAATTGCGCCTTGTGCTACACTATATGCCCGTTTGAATCGTCTCGGCACTGGCCTTGATATTTTAAAATATTATCATGACAACAGCGTCATAAAGCATGATGCAAAATTGGAAGAGCTCGACATAAAATTTCAGGGGCCGATTATTGTCGGTAAATTCGTTGACCGTGAGAGACCAACATTCATTGATGCTATGAACCAACGATTTAAAACAGTATTGGGAGATAAATACCAACTTTACGGGATGATAGACGAATGCAAGCCTGAAGCGATTTCAGAGGGAGGATAATCATGGTGGAAATTCGTTTTTCAGGTTATGGGGGGCAGGGTGTAATAAAAAGTGGGTATATAGTGGGAAAGGCTGCCTCAATATTTGACAATAAACATGCAACAATGACCCAGAGTTTTGGTCCTGAGGCGAGAGGTAGTGCATGTAGTGCCCAGCTTTTGGTCAGTGAAGAGAAAATACTTTATCCTTATTTAACAAAACCACAAATTCTTGTTTCAATGTCCCGCGAGGCATACGAAAAGTTTGAACCTGAACTTGATGAGAATGGAATCTTAATCATTGATGAAGATCTGGTCAAGCCAAAACCACCAAGGGGTAATATTAAACTTTTTTCAATACCCGCAACCAGGATTGCAGAACAACTGGGTAACAGGATTGTTGCGAATATTGTAATGCTGGGATTCTTTACTGCGGTGACCAATGTTGTCAGTTATCAGGCAATGAAGGATGCCCTTCCTGGTTCAGTTCCGGATAAGGCATTGCCCTTAAACCTGAAGGCATTTGAAGAAGGGTATAAGTACGGAAAAGAATACCTGAATAAAATTAAGTAGTAAGGAAGGTTTATGAAAAAAGGTGTGCTGGTAATTGGGGGTGGGATTGCTGGTATTCAGGCAGCGCTTGACCTGGCAAATGCCCGGTTCAAGGTGTATCTTGTGGAGAAAGGACCAAACATTGGTGGCAGGATGGCACAGATCCACAAGATATTCACCTCAATGGACTGCACTGCTTGAATACTCGGTCCCAAGATGATGGATGTCGGTCGACATCCAAACATCACCCTGTTTACTATGTCTGAGGTTAAAGAAGTAAAAGGAGAAATTGGCAATTTTTCGGTAAAGATTGTCAAACACCCAAGGTATGTTGATATCACAAAGTGCACTGCCTGCGGTGATTGTGCCAAGGTCTGTCCGATAGTTGTTCCCAATGAATTTGACTTAGGATTAAAATCAAGAAAAGCAATTTATACTCCATACAGTCAGGCAGTTCCCTCAGCGTATGTTAGGGTAAGAGATGAGTGCCTTGATAATGTTCCTGAGCGGGCACGGAAGATAATGCAAAGAATGAGAGAGAAAAGAGAAGGCAAAATCACACCCTGGGAATTGATTGTTTGCGGAAAGTGTATCCAGACTTGCAAGGCAGGGGCAATCAATTTTGATGAACCTGAAGAAGAGATTGATTTAGAGGTTGGCGCAATTGTTGTGGCAACGGGTGTTGATTATTATGACCCAAGGGAGGCGAGCGAATATGGTTATACCAGGTTTGAAAATGTTGTAACGAGCTTTGAACTGGAAAGACTTCTTGATACAGCAAGTCCCACACGGGGTGAACTCCTTACCTTTACCAATGTCCGGCAACCAAAAAGGATTGCCTTTATCCAGTGTGTTGGTTCGCGCAATATGAAGGCAGATATTGACTATTGCTCAAGAATATGTTGTATGAATACAATCAAAGATACCCTTGTTATTCGTGAGCACTATCCAGATGCAGAGATAATGGTTTTTTATATTGATATTCGAGCATTTGGAAAGGGATTTGAAGAGTTTTATAGAAGAAGCCTGGATGCCGGCGTCAAGTATATAAAAGGCAAACCATCCAAGATTACTGAAGATAAAAAGACCGGCGAGATTATTCTTTCTTATGAGGACCAGTTAAGTGGTGAGATAAAACACATGGTAGTAGACCTTGCTGTTCTTTCTTCAGCGATGGTTCCCAGTGAGCATACACGCCAGCTTGCCCGCATTCTTGGTATTGAACTCGCCCGGGATGGATTTTTCAAAGAGATTGACCCCTGTAGTAATCCGCTTGAATCAACAAAGCCTGGCATATTTGTATGTGGTTGTGCCACAGGGCCAAAAGATATTACCGATGCCATTGCCGAGGCAAGTGGTGCAGGGGCAAAGGTTGGTGTGATTGTGAAAGAAGAGGTCGTGGAGGATAGAAAAGAAGAGATTATGCCGCTCGATTTGAGTGGACCACCACGTGTCGGTGTCTTTATCTGCCATTGTGGCACGAATATCAGTGCCATCCTTGATATTGAACAATTGTGTGAATATTCTAAGACCTTGCCCGATGTTATTTATGTTGAGGACTTCCTCTTTGCCTGTGCGGAAAGTGTGCAGAAGAAAATTCAAGATGCAATACTACAAAACAAATTGAATCGCATTGTTGTGGCTGCGTGCACACCAAAGACCCACGAGGGTATCTTTCAGGAAACCCTCTTAAAGATTGGATTTAATCCATATCTATTTGATATGGCAAATATCAGAAACCAGTGTTCGTGGGTTCATCAACAGGTTCCGGAAATGGCAACACAAAAGGCAAAAGAGATAATCAAGATGTATGTGGAAAGGGTTAAAAGGCTTGAGCCTCTTTATCCAAAGACACTCAATGTAGGAAGGGATATTATGATTATCGGCGGCGGAATCTCTGGTATCCAGTGTGCAGTTGACCTTGCCAATCGGGGGTTCAAGGTCTATCTTATTGAGAAAGGAAACGAACTTGGAGGCAGAGTTCGTAAACTATCAAGTGTGTATTCATCAGGAAGACCAGGATATGAAATAATTGAGCAGAAGATTAAAGAATTGCAGAATAAAGATATAACAATTCTCACAAATGCTGATATTAAGGAGATAAAAGGATTTGTGGGAAATTTTGAAGTGAATATTTTACATAATAACAAGGAGTTGAATTTTAATGTGGGTGCCATAGTTCTGGCAATCGGCGCTGACTTGTACAAACCTCTTGATAAATTTGGGTATGGTCAGTATCCCAATGTCTATACGAGTATGGACCTTGAAGAGATGTTGTTAAATAACGCCGAAAGATTTCAGGAATTGAAGAGTGTAGCATTTATTCAGTGCGTTGGTTCAAGGGCTGAGGTTGGCAATACCTGGTGCTCAAGATATTGCTGTCAGTCTGCAATCAAGCAGGCAATCATTCTGCGCAAAATGGGACTTGATGTCACAATCTTTCATCGCGGAATCAGGGTTTACACAAAGGGAGCAGAATTGATGTATCGCCAGGCACGAGAGTTTGGAGTATTGTTTATCCCCTATTCAGAACTTGCAAAAGGAGAAATACCTGAGATAATTGGCAATAATAAGGCAGAGTTTGTTGAAATGGATTATGATGTGATAGATAAGAGAGTGGTGGTGCCTGTGGATGCAGTATTTTTATCCGTGGGAATGATTCCAAATGGAAATGAGACGATGAAACTTTCAGAATTACTAAAGGTTCCACGGGGAACCGACCTTTTCTTTCTTGAGCGACATTCAAAATTTGGTCCTGTTGAAACAACTGTTGAAGGTGTATATCTTGCTGGCTGCTGTATGTTCCCTCAGGATATTGGAGATTCAATTGCCCAGTCTTCAGCAGTGGCAGCAAAGGTTGCGGCGTTATTAAGCAGGAATGTGATTGTGCTTCCACCAATTACATCAACTGTCAATGAGATTTATTGTCGTGGTTGTGGTCACTGTGCTGAAGTCTGTGAATTTCACGCCATAACAATTGTTGAAAAAGAACCAGGGATTTTTATTGCGCAGGTAAATGAGGCGATGTGTAAGGGTTGCGGAACCTGTGTTCCTGCCTGTCCGACTGGTGCAATTGACCTTAAGTATTTCAAGTCCGAGCAGATTAAGGCACAGCTGGAGGCATTGTTTAAATGAGTTTTGAACCGAAGATTGTTGCATATTGCTGCAACTGGTGCTCATACCCGGCAGCCGATGGTGCTGGTGTAGCAAGACTTCAATATCCACCCAATATCAGAATTGTTCGGGTGATGTGTGGTGGCAGGGTCACGCCCGGAATGGTTTTGAAGGCATTTGAACTTGGAGCAGATGGTGTGCTTGTTGCCACCTGCCATTTTGAGGACTGTCATTATATGTTTGGCGCGCGCAAAGCAGCAGAGGTGCATAAGACGACTGAAAAATTGGTAGAAATGCTTGGTATTGAGCCAGCTCGACTCAGACTTGACTGGATTTCTTCAGCAGAAGCTACGAAATTCGCTCATGTTGCTACAGAGTTTACAGAGACCATAAGAAAATTAGGACCAAATAGAATAAAAGAGGGTATCAGAGGATCAGAAGATCAGAATATCAGGGAATGAAGAAAAAGATAAATCGGGATAAAGCTGACTTTGTCTGTCGGTTAGAAGAACTGAAGGACTTTCTCGTGATGGAGGGAAATGCGGATTTTAATCGCGATAAGTGTTTACCTGGTTTTGAAAGGCTGTGGATATGGCAGAAGGCATTTAAGTTAATGCAATTAATACACAAATTCTGCAAGACTTTGCCAAATGAGAAAAAATACAAACTTAAGGGCCAGGTTGAACGGTCTTCTTCGTCAGTTTGTGATAACATTGCCGAAGGATATTCCTCATATTATTATGATGATAAAATTAAAGGATTGAACACCGCAAGGAAAGAAGCCGGCGAGACTCAAAATCACATTAGAAAACTCATGGGAAAAGGTTACTTAAATTGTGAAAATGGATTGAAATGGATTAGGGAATATGAAGAGATAGTGAGGGGAATAAATGGCTTCAATAGATACATCCGAAATAAGAAAAGGAGCATTTGATGTATCTCTCCCCTGATACCCTGATATTCTGGTTTTCTGATATTCTTGAATTAAGGTTTTCTTATGCAATTAATTGAGGCAATAAAACAGTCCCGTGCCCTTCTCTGCCTTGAGTGTGGTAAATGCACAGGAGTATGCCCGGTCTCAAGGTTCAATCATGGCTATTCACCAAGGGTTTTACTCAATAGTGCACTCAGGGGCGTAAATAGCGAACTGTTAAAGGAAAAAAATATCTGGGCATGCCTTAGCTGCCGGCTCTGTGATGAGACCTGTCCCGCAGGGATAAACTACATAGAACTTACCCAGGCAATCAGGTTTGAGGCACAAAAACTTGGTGAAGAGGCATTGTGTTCCCATGGCGGTGCTGCCCAGTCCCTGATGCGGATTATGTCCTCTCCTGGGCTATTACCAAAGCGAATGGATTGGCTGAACAGGGAGTTAAAGGTTGGTGAAAGTGGCGATACAATCTATTTTGTTGGCTGTGCACCTTTCTTTGATGTTCTATTCAGTGATATCGGTGTTATGCCAACTATGACTGCGAATGCTACAATAAAGATTCTAAACACTTTGGGAATAGAACCTGTTGTGCTAAAAGAAGAGCGATGCTGTGGACATGATTTGCTGTGGCAAGGTGATTTTGAAAATTTCAAAAAACTTGCCCAGATTAATATCAATCTTATTAAGAACTCGGGTGCAAAAAGGATTATCTTTTCCTGTCCTGAATGTTATAGGACATTCAAGATTGATTATCCAAAATATTTTGAATTTAATTTAGAAATCCACCATATCTCTGAATTAATTGCCCAGGCAATTGAAGAAAAGAAAATTAAATTTAAAGAAGTAGAAAGAACTGTGACATTTCAGGACCCCTGCAGACTCGGCAGGCACCTGGGAATATATGAAGAACCAAGGAAGTTATTTAAGGCAATTCCAAAGATGATATTTAAAGAAATGCGCCATAACAAGAATCGTGCACTCTGTTGTGGTGTGAGTGCCTGGATGAATTGCTCTAACTATTCCAAAAGAATCCAGATTACAAGATTGAAAGAGGCAAAAGAGACCGGTGCTGATTTATTAATTACAGCCTGTGCCAAATGTGAAATTCATTTCAATTGTGCAATGAAAGAAGCACCCGGTGTTCAAAAATCCGAAGATTTGAAGATTGAGACAAAGAATTTTGTGAATTTGATTGTGGATGCGATTGCGGAGTAACCCATGTTATTAAATTTGAAATACGAAATTCGAAGCACGAACCAAATTTCAAATGTAGCGTCCGTCCATAAAAAATCCTTTCCCGTAGCGCCCGGCAGTAAAAAATCCTTTCCTGTAGCGTCCGGCAGTAAAAAATCCTTTCCTGTAGCGTCCGGCTTTAGCCGGACGAAAAGTCTCCCCGCCGTAGCGTCAGACTTCAGTCGGACGAATCATAATTACCTCGTCCATCTAAAGATGGACGCTACAAAAAACAATAAATTCCCTGTAGCGTCCGACCATGAGAAATCCTTTTTTGTAGCGTCCGACTTCAGTCGGACGAAGTATAAAACTTACGGTAAAAGCCGTTCACCACGACTTTGCGAATTTAATTACACTCGTATTTTGTATCCAGTACATATCATAATTGGAACATATAAGAAAAAACCTATATTTTTAAGGAATAAATATGCGGAGATCCTCATTGAAGAAATAAAAAAATTTGAAGACCCGATTGTTGCCTGGTGTTTGATGCCTGACCATCTGCATCTTTTGTTTAATCCTGATGGAAGAGAAACAAATCTGTTAGAAATTATAAAATCAATCAAAGGGAAGTCATCCAGAAAAGTTAATCAAACTTTTGGTGTGCAGAAGCTTTGGCAAAAAAGTTTTTATGACCACATTCTTAGAAAAGAAGAAAGTATTGAACAGGTTGCGTTATATATTTTAAACAATCCGGTAAGGAAAGGAATTGCAAATGAATGGTATGAATACAAATATTCTTGGTCTAAATATTATGGGAAATAATTTATGCGTCCATCTAAAGATGGACG
>FWPV01001520.1_pt1 | contig 63628 bp, 53 predicted proteins | sample 2228371 | NCBI WGS metagenome assembly FWPV01 (sample SAMEA103939776, study PRJEB20133) | metagenome
ATCAACTGAAAATGGAATAAAAAATGTTCAGGTCAATTGAGAAATAGCATACTCAGCACCGGCTAATTAATATTATGAACAATTTTTTTTTGCTCGTTAAAGAATCGCTCAGTTTAGGTTTTAATAAATTTTGGATCATATAGCCTCATTCCAAGGCGTAATTCCCTGACAGAATATTTACTATGAGATCCATTAGAAGCGATTTCGCAAAAGCCAGAGCAGGAGTAGGAATAGAATCAAACCGGAAAATATGGCTGAACCCCATGAGAATGGCTGGCAGAAAAATCATTGTAATGATTGGTATCGTTTTCAGTAGCTTAGCTATGGCCCAGGTTGGCGTGCAGGGGGGTAAGGGACAGTTGCGTGTGTGGGATGCAGAACCGGTGCCGACGGGCCAATTCTACCTCTCACTCTTTTACAGCTACTATGCCGAAAAAGCCACCGTTCAGGTGGTGGGCGATAAAACGAACATCCTGCGGGAAAGCCGCCATCTTTTGGAAGATCACACATTGAATTTGAATTTCACCCTGGGCTTGTCGCGGACATTCGAGGTAATGCTCCATCTTGTCCCTTATCAGGATAATCAGATCGATCTCTGGGGGCCGATCGGGGATACGCAAATTGGCGTCAAGGCTAACCTTCCGAAAAAGATCGGCCTGACGCAATTCGGACTTTTGGGTATGATCTCCCTACCAACCGCACCGCGCCATAATATCCCCTACGAATCGTTCAGCATGGATGCTTACGGATGGGGGCTATGGGGGCTAGTCAATTTTGATTTAAAGAACACCCATTGGCAGGTACCGGTGAAATTTTGTCTCAATCTCGGCTATCGCGATCATAACTGGCACGATCGATTCTTTGCTTCGCGTTATGATCAGCTCATATGCGGGGTCGGGATAAAATTTCCCATTCGTACATTTGTGTGTTATAGCGAATGGACCAGTGAGTTATTCATCCATAACACGAAATATATTTCCTTTTCGCAAAACCATCATCGATTTTCGCAGGGGTTTCGTTTTGTCGGTTTCAACAATTTTATATTCGACTTGGCATGTGATATCCGATTCGGCGCCCCAGCTCCAACCGCAGAAGAACTAGCCCAAAATCCCTATTTAAAAACTTATGCAGACTGGAAAATTCTGGCGGGAGCTGCTTATCGTATTCCCCTTTTCACCAGACGCAGCGAAGAAGAAAAGGCCAAACTGCGACGGGAAAAGGAAGAAAAACAAAAAATGGACGAAATCCGTCAACAAAGAGAAAAAGTGTTTAAAGAACTGGAAGAGCTGCGCAAAAAGGTAGAGAAAGAAAAGCAAGAAACACCTCTATTATAAACCTGTCCGGATGATCTTATTCTACTAAAGCTGCCTCGAAACAAGGCAATGACAAGTATGGCAATTAGGCATGCATAAAGGTGATAAAAACATATTCCAATTAATTTCTCGCGGTACACTCGTCGTTGTGATCATCTTGATGATTTTTGTTTTGGAGACGATTCTTGCGGCTCAGGACAATCAGCCAGGCATCGAGAAAACATCGGAAAAGCTGTTTTTACAGGCTAAAAATAATTTCGACAAAGGAAATTACTGGGAAGCTTCTCGCGATTTGATCATATTACTGGATTTTCATTCCGGTTATTCCCGAATTGATGAAGTCATTTTTTTGTTGGCAGAATGCCTATATGAAATTGGGCTGCAGAATAGTGCAGCCAAACTATATCGGCATTTACTCCTTAAATATGTCCGTAGTCCGCTGTTGCCCCAAGCTCTATTAGGCTTACAGCGAATCGAATACGACCGTAAGGACTATACACGATGTATCGAATATTATCATGTGATGTCACGTTCCCATGCTCCCCAACCGGTTATGGATGCGTCCCTGTATTATGCCGGCCTATCGTATTACACCCTCCGCGACTTTCCCAAAAGTAGCGAACTGTTTAAAATGATTACGATCAAGAGTCCCTATTATGAATATGGACAATATCTACTTGCTCTTTCGCAATTGCGCATGAAAAATGTTCGCAAAGCGGTCGATATTTTAAATAATATATGCAAACTCTCCATCGAGAGTGATGAGCGGCGTGATATTATTGATTCCACCCATCTAACCCTGGGTTATATTTATTATGAGCTCGGTTTTTACACTCAAGCTTATCAGCATTTCATGGCCGTATCTACTTATCATTCGGATCATGATGATGCCTTGTTGGCCGCTGGTTGGTCCGCTGTGCGCAACAACGATCATCTGCAGGCCATCACTCCGCTGACGCAAATGGTCACACTTTATCCGGACAAGGAAAATACCGAAGAAGCGCTATTTCTTTTAGGGCATTGCTATGTGCAGCTGAAAATGTATGATGCAGCCATCAAAATCTACGACCAATTGATCACGATGTTTCCCGATCGTGATATCATACCTGATATTCTGGAAGAAGTCCAAAATAACCTTTTGGATGAGAGCATCTCTATTGAAAAAATAAAGACGGAACTGCTGGTACTCGAGAGTAATTTTCTCGATGCTCTGCCGCTCAATCCTGCGGATGATGCGCTTCCGGAGCATATCAAACAAGAACGACAGGCATTGATCGAGACAAGACAAAATTTGCTGAGGCGCATTCAAGAAGAAAGGAACCTATTTGACGATTTGGCATATAAAATGCAGCAATTGCAACAATTAATTAAAAGACGACAAAGCAGAAGGGATTGGCGGGCCTTTGCCGAATATGGTAAAGCACGGGTTCTATTTTTACAAAGCCTTGAATAAGTGTTCGAATATGATCAAATCACTCTTTAAATATTGCTTGGTTATTGTTTGCCTTACGGGCATCCAGAGCAATCTTCAGCTTTTTGCAGCAGCGCAGCAAGAGCCCAACCTCTCTTCTATTCTACCAACCAACAGCGAAGGGCTGGAAAAACTCAACCAACTCATCGCCGAGCACGAAAGATTATTGCAAAAGTACCCCGACGGCGAGTTTGTTCCAACCGTTTTATTGCAATTGGCGCAGCTTTACCAACGTCAGGCCACGATCCTCTTTCAACAGCAAATGGAGATCTATGAAAAACAACTTCAAGCGTTCGATAGAGGCGAACTAACGCAAGAACCCGTTATGCCGCGGATGAGTCTGCAAAAGACGATCGATTATCTTTATCGTTTGGTGACTTGTTATCCCAATACGCCTTCTATAGATAAAGCGCTTTATATGCTGGCCATGTCGCACCTGCAAGAGGGTAATGTAAACCGGGCTCAATACTATTTCGAAAAAATCATCAATGAATTTCCCCATTCATCCATTAATCTCGAGTCACATTTTCGGATTGGGGAGTTCTATTTCGATAAAAGAGACTATCGCAAAGCCATCACCCATTATCGATTCCTTTTGAATCATTGGGATAATCCATATTTCGATATGGCATTGTACAAGTTGGGGTGGTCCTATTACAATCTCAGTGAATATGCCGATGCCATCACTGCTTTTATTTACTTATTAGAGGACATCAACCTCATCGAACGTACCGAAACACAAATTTTGAGTAAATCAAAGGCTGATCTGACACAAGAGGCCATTCAATATATCGCCAGTTGTTATACTGAATATGGCGGAGCCACAGCGGCCAAAAATTTCCTTGCCGAGCGTACCAATAAGCCTTATACTCTACCGATCTTTCTCGCCATGGGCGAAATCTATCAAAGGCGTAATTATTATCCCGAAGCCATCGAGGCCTATGAGGCTTTGCTTTCTCTTTTTCCCTATTATGAAAAAGCTCCTGATATTTATGCTCGCATGGTTGAAATGTATGAAAAAGACGGTCGCATAGAAGACGCGAACAAGACCCGTGAGCGCATCGTAGAACAATTTGGCCCTGGCGGACCCTGGGTAAGCAAATATCCCCATGGCGAAACCTATCAGACCGCTTTACAGATGGCACGCGAGTGTTTGCGTTATTTAGGTATTTTTTATCAGGCAGAGGCGCAGAAAACGAATCGCGTTCGCGACTATCAATTGGCGGCGATGAAATATAAGGAATATCTCAATAAATTCCCCTTTGCTGCCGATACCCCGGAGATTCATTATTACCTTGCAGAATGCTATTATGCGCAAGGCGCTTTGGCCGATGCCGCCAAGGCCTATTATGATATTTTCGTCAAATATGATACCACCCGTTATCACCACGACGCCGCCTACAATCGTGTGCTCTGTTACCATCAACTACTCGGCACCGATGAGCCAATGGATACGGTTCGCATTTACATCGAAGGATTCCTCGGCACGGGCGAGGCCTTGCGAGTGCGGGTGACCCACGAGTCGGAGATCGACCTGCTACGCGCCTGCAACGATTTTGTCGTCGCTTTCCCCACCAGTCCTTGGTATGCACAAATCATGATGAAATATGCAGAAGTCTTACACGATCTGACCCAGTATGATGCGGCCATTCGCGTCTATAAAAAAATTGTGGATTTGGGTTCCAACAATCCTTATTATCTTGCCGCTGCCATGAGCATCGGCCAATGCTATTTCAGCGCCGGCTACTTTGTGCAAGCAGATTCTTGGTTTGCGACATTGGCAAAAAATTTCCCCGACTCATTGCGACACTACAACAAGGCTGTAAAGATGTCGGCACTGGCAAAATTCAAGATCGCTGAAGATCTTACCAGCAAAGGCAAGAATGAAGAAGCCGCCACCACTTTGTATCAGATTGCTAAAGAGACCGTGGACCCGCAATTGCGTGATCGTGCCCTCTTTGAAGCGGCTATACAGTATCAGAAGTTAAACAAAAATGCCGAAGCAGCGTTGGCTCTGGAAGAACTGGCGCGAATCAGTCCGCCTTCTGAGCTTGCCGATGAGGCGCTCTACAAAGCCGCGGCTCTGCGTGAAAATAATGAAGAATGGTCATTGGCTGCTGCAAATTATCTACGGTTGTTTGAACAGTTCCCGTCATCGCCCTATGCCCTACGGGCGCTGAAAAATGCCGCTCTATGCTACGAAAACCTCAACGATTGGTATGCAGCGCAAAACATCTATATCCGTTTTATTCACCAATACCCGGATTCCCTCAATGAGGTGCTCGAATGTCTCTGCAAAAGTGGTGAAATGGCTTATAAAACCAACCGCCTCGAAGAGGCTCTGAGCTTTTACCAGCGAACGGTGGATACTTTTAAAGAGCATGCGGCTACTGCACCTTTGCTGGACAGTTACTACGCCGCCCAGGCGCAATTCATGATCGGTGAGATCCGTTTTGCTGATTACTTGAAGATAAATCTCAATCCGCCTTTCGATGTCCATTTGCGGCGCAAGGTGGCTAAATTCAACGAGGTCTTTCAGACTTACAAGGAGACGCTGGAATATCAAATTGCCGATTGGTCTACGGCAGCTTCTTGTCGCATTGGCATGTGCTTCGAGGAATTTGTGCGCGCTTTTCTCGAATCGCCGCTGCCGGCGGGTTTGGCGGCCGAAGATGTGCCCATCTATCGTGCCAAATTAGCAGAAGCTGCCAAGCCTTATAAAGAACGCGCCATGGAAACTTATAAAAAAACCATCGACCAGGCGGAAGCGAACAAAATTGAAAACAACTGGATTGCCGAAAGTCGGAAGAGATTACGTGCTTTGATGTTGGATGCCGAGCAACCAACAAACTCTCCGACCTCCCCACGCACTGAAGACGAGCAAGCGAAAGGAAGTACAAAATCATGATGAAAAAACGCTATGGTTATTATGTGCTGACGCTGTTTTTTCTTTCGATTCTTTCTACGCCGGTCGTCGTCCACGGGCAGCAAGAACAAACACCTTCGCAGTCCCAGAAAACCCCACCGGCAAAGCAGATTGAAACACCGCAAATGGACGATCAGTCCATGAAGCTCTTCTTGGACAAGATCGAAGTAGAGGGCAAATTGGAAAAACCGCAGGCGGTTTTCATCATTCCTGGCACCAATCCCATGATCGATGATTTTCAAATCGAACGCTCGTTTTTTGATGAAATTTTTCGCCCCGTGGAGAGAAAGGGACATACGATCATACGCCCGGCAGCAAAGCCAAAGACCGATCGCAAGGACGTGATACCGTGGTAAGGCTCGATCATCAAAAATTTTCGCCTCGTTCGTTCACCATACCTAACCAAACATGAACGAAAAACCACCAAGCCTATGAGGCTCATGGGGGTTAAGGAGAGCATAAAATGTCACGAATATGTTAAATCCAGCAAATTTTATTAAACTGACAACACCAGAATAAATTCGCTAAACCTGGAATAATTGTTGCAATTGACCCATTTATGAATGATCTTGAAGAAAAATAAGTATTACGATCATGTATCATCATTTAAAAGGAGGCATTGGATAAGGTATGATTCGTTTCTTCGTCGAAGGTGGTTCTGTTATGTATGTCATCCTCTTCTGTTTGTTGGTTGGATTGGCGATCATGATAGAACGAATCATCTACATCCGTTTTAAAAATCGCATCGATACCGAAACGTTTGTGAATCGCTTAGCGGAACTCATTAAAAGCAAAAATATCGCTCGCGCGGTAGAATACTGCAGTCAATCGGACGCTGCTCTACCGCGAATTGTCAAGGCCGGTATCCTCGAATATGGTAAATCAGCGGCCGACATCCAGCATGCTATGGAGTTGGCAGCGCTCACGGAAATTCCAAAATTGGAAAAACGCACCCAATATCTGTCGATGGTGGCAAACGTGGCCACCTTATTAGGATTGTTAGGAACGATTTTTGGTCTCATTGCCTCGTTCCATGCTGTGATGGGTGCCGACGCAGCTGACAAAGCCACTTTACTTTCTGCCGGTATAGCCGTGGCAATGAATACCACCGCCTTTGGCCTCATCGTGGCGATCCCATGCCTGGTGGCTTATAGCTATCTGGTGGAAAAAACCAATGAACTGGTCGACGAGATCAATGAGACCGTGGCGAGGGTCTATCGTTATATTGTGACTTCGAGGTGAGCGATGAACCTGCGCAACACCCTTGGGCGGACCATGCGCCGGCGGTCTAGCGACGCAGAATTGACCATCACCCCCATCATGAACTGTTTTTTGATCATGGTGCCATTTCTGTTACTGACGGCATCGTTCGTGCGCCTGGCCATGCACGATCTTTCATTACCATCGTTAGAGCGCAAATCGGCTACGGCACAGGTACAACAACCGACGCCAGTCATACTAAATTTTCTCTATATACACGAAACAGGATTCGAGCTGCGCAGCCCAGAACTCACTTTACCGCTACTGCCCAAGCAAAAGGATGGCTTTGATTGGCAGGGCCTGAGCACACAATTGCGCACCATCCGGGCACGCTATCCACAGTCGGACGAAATCATCATCGCCCCGGCCAATACCATCAATTATCAAACCATCATCACAGTGATGGATTATTGTCGTGAAAATGGCTTTAACAATATCTCCATTTCAGGATGATAAAGGAGTTCAATGACCCATCAACCGATTGCAAAACTGAACGTCATCAAGCGCCCGCGGCGTTCAGCCAATGTCACCCTTAAACTGACATCGATGCTGGACATGTTCACCATCATGCTGGTTTTTCTGTTGGTGAATTACGACGCCGAGGGCAACATCATCAGTGTCTCGAAGGACCTGACATTGCCAGAATCCTCGGCGAAACTGCGGCCCCGAGTTGCTTCGGTCATCGGCATTACCAAAGATTGGATTCTGGTCGATGGCCGGCCTATCAAGCGCACGCAAAGTGTCATCGGCGACAGACAAATGCTCATCAAGGAGTTGTATGATGAATTAGTTCGCCTGCGTCAGGTTACCGAAACCATCGGTGGCATGGCCTCCGGCGCCCATGGTTTTCGTGGCAACATCTCGATTCAAGGCGATCGCGACATCGAATTCGACTTGCTGAAAAGAATCATGCTCACCTGCGGTCAGGCCGGTTATAATAACATGAACCTCACCGTCAGGCAAAAATGAAAATTCAATGCCAATGACGCAAACGGAGAAAAAAATAGCTTTGACCGTTCGCATCAAGCAGAACGGTGCCACCGTTGAACGGATACTTCATTCTAAGGAAAAGTTCTACATCGGCCACCACAGCGACAATGATTGGGTAGTGCAGAACGAACACTTTAGTAACCGTCAGCTTCTATTTCACTGCGATGGTCAAAAATGTCTTCTCTATCTGACCCCGCATATGAAGGGGGAGATATGTCGTGGCCCATCCAGGTTAGGGCTCTATGATTTATGCGCCCAGGAAATTTTACCTAGGCGCGGCCAGTTTTACTCGCTCACCATTCTACCGGGATCACATGGCTTCGTAGATGTTGGCGATACCACTATCGACTTTGCATTCGGTGAGATCAGCTCTACGCCGCCCATACAAGTCGACTATCGCTGGTGGGATGACGTAAAAAACAGCCTCTCGCGGGATTTATTCTTCAAAGTGGTTTTGGTGTTGTTACTGGCTTTCGAGATCATTTTTTCGATCCGAGTTCACGATATGAAATTTCCACCGCGGCAACCCATGAAAGTCGATAAAATTCCTCAGCGTGTCGCGCGCTTTGTCAGCCGTCCCACACCACCACCGACAGCTGTTACTTCTGCCGAAGGGGAGGGGGCAAACAGCAAATCATCCGAGAGTTCCGCGAAAGCGTCCCGAAATGAGGGCGAACGTAGTGGAGAACCCCTCAGGCGTTCGACGCCTTCGGTCGGTGGCATGGGATTGTTGGGGATTTTGGGTGGCTCGGGAGAAGCAGAAAAATCGGGTGCCGCTGTGGATTTTCTCATCGATCGTGGTCTGGTGCAGGAGATGGATGAATTATTAGGACGAAAAAATCTCATCAAAGGACCAGGATTAGGTCGCGGCAGCGGCAGTGGCGTGGGTCATGGAAGTGGCAGCGGTAGCGGCGATGTGATCGGCGATTTACAAGCTCTTGGACTCTCCGGCAAAGTGGATGACCTCCTCTCCGGCGTGAAGGGGGTCGAATCGGTGAGCATGCAAAAACAGGGGCAGGTTAATATTCAAGTGGCAGGGCAAATTCGGGGGTCCGAAGCTGCCCGCATCAAGCGTTCGGCGGAATCCGTCATGGGCGTCATCCAGGCGCAACAGGCGCGCATGATGTACGTCTATAACAAATATCTTCGCACCGACATCGAGCTGCGCGGCAAAATCAGCCTCGATATTACTATCGAAGCCGATGGCTCTGTTTCCAAAGTGGTTGTGGTAGAAACCACCATCAACAATCAAGATTTCATCCGTGAACTGCTTAGTATCTTCCGCCGCCTTCGCTTCGATCCTATCCAAGAAGGCTCGGTCACGGTTAATTTGCCATTGGTCTTTAATCGACCAGAAGGATGATAACCCCGCGATGACAACCGATGAAACAAAGAAATTTTTCGAGGCTCTTTCATTCTACGATTCAGTCTTGCTAAGGATCTTTAAAAGGTACGAGTATATAGCCTAATAATTTGAAATATAATAATTTAGATATCATATAACAAAACCATCGTGCTTTTGCCGACGGATAAAAAGCATCAAAAAACCAGATATTTCGCCCGGTTGGTTTTTCTGTTTGCTCTCACATGGGCAGTACAATTGCTCGGCCTCCCACAGTTTTTTACCGGCCCATTTATTAATTTCATGCTCATCCTGAGCAGTCTATTGCTTAATACTCTTGGCGGCATCCTTTTGGGTTGCTTTACTCCCATCATGGCGATGTTACGAGGACAATTGCCGGCTTTTCTCTGGCCAGCGATTCCATTCATCATGGTCGGAAACACCTTGTTCGTATCCATTTTTAAAATCGGAACCCATTCTTCACGTGATGACCAGCTCTCAAGGCATTGGCCATCTTGGTTGGGACTGACCCTTGCTGCTGGCGTCAAGTTCATCTGGCTCTATATTTCAGCGGCGAAAATCCTGCCGATCTTGCTGGCAAAACCTCTCCCCTCTGCCTTTGTGGCCATGATGGCCATCCCACAGTTTATTACGGCTATAGTGGGGGGATCATCTGCTTTACTTTTTGTCAGTCTTTTACGCCATAGAAAAATCATTTAATCATTCAAACACTGCCCCCCCATTTCCGAGTACCCATAGAATCTTTTTTAAAATAGCCGAGGAAGATCATAAATCGCCCATCAACAGAGTGGTGCAGAAAATGGCCTTTATCCTCATACAAAATGATTGAGTTTAACAATTTTTTTTATTATAATAACAGTCTGATAATTTTCGCTTTTATACCATCAGTGGCTTTTGCTAAATAAAAGTCAAAAGAAGTTAAGGATCTGATTCCATGCTAAAAGCCCAATAGCCTTTGGTCGTCGAACAGCCAGATGGAAGATCGGTTGAATTTTTAGCCATCAACATAGCTATTTATCAATAACGGAGTATTGAGTTTTCACCATGACCGATGCAATTGAGATCATCGGTGCGCGCACCCATAATCTTAAAAACATCTCTTTACGAATACCTCGAAACAAATTGGTGGTGGTCACCGGCGTATCAGGGTCGGGAAAATCGAGTCTGGTCTTCGATACGCTTTACGCTGAAGGGCAGCGTCGGTATGTAGAATCGCTCTCCGTTTACGCTCGCCAGTTCATGGAACAGATGCATCGTCCTGACGTTGATAAAATTCATGGTATCTCGCCCGCGGTAGCCATCGAGCAGAAGAATCCAGCCAAAAGTTCACGATCAACGGTGGGCACTGCGACCGAAGTGCACGATTATTTACGGCTGCTTTTCGCGCGCATCGGTCGCACTTATTGTCCTTCTTGTGGTAAACAAGTACGCAAAGATCAAGTACAAGACATCGTTTCCCAGCTGATGCAACTGTCTGGCGGTACGAAGGTTCTGCTCTCGTTTCCTTTTCAAATTCAAGATGAGGCATCTATTGCACTCTTGAAAAAAGATGGGTTTCATCGGATGGTCATCGAAAAGTCCATCCGCGCTATAGGTGAGGTTGACCATCTCCCGCAGAAAGTGGCTGTTTTGGTCGATCGCCTCCAGATTGATGCTGGTGTGGCTTCGCGATTGGCTGATTCATTGCAATTATGTTTTGACCGAGGTCGTGGCCATGCCATCGTGCATCTGATAGATGGGAGGACGTTAAAATTTTCGCAGGGGTTCGAGTGTGCCGACTGCGGCATCACCTTCCAAGAGCCGCAGCCCGGACTTTTTTCTTTCAACCATCCTACTGGTGCCTGTCCCGTATGTAAGGGGTTTGGGGATATCATTACCATCGATGAAGATTTGGTGATACCCGATAAAAAACGCAGCATCGTCGAAAATTGCATTGCACCGTGGAATACGCCCACCCATCGTGAATTAACGGAAATGTTGATGTCCATCGGCCCAAAGCATGGCATCGATATTTATGCTCCCTATGAAAAATTGAGTGCCGAGGCTAAATACCTTATCTGGCACGGCGTCGATCAATATCCTGGTATCCACACCTTTTTCGAATTCTTGGAAAGTAAAAAATATAAAATCGGCATTCGCGTTTTTCTAAGCCGTTATCGCGGATATATCAGCTGCACCGCTTGTCAAGGCAGCCGTTTGCGACCTGAGGCCTTGAACGTGCGCATTGGCGATAAAAACATCGCCGAGATCAATCGTCTGACCATTGCCGAAGCCGTAAATTTTTTCGATGCATTAACCTTGAGCGAGTATGAGAGCCAAGTGGCTGGTCAGATTTTATCCGAACTACGGCGACGGTTGGATTATTTGATGTCCATCGGATTGGGTTACCTGACTTTGGATAGACGCAGCAATACCCTTTCGGGAGGAGAATATCAACGCATCAATCTGGCCACAGCGCTGGGTGCACAATTGGTGGGGTCGCTTTATATTCTTGACGAACCAACCATTGGCTTGCACCCGCACGACAATCAAAAACTCATCCAGACGCTCAAGGCCTTGCGCAACCTCGGCAATACCGTTTTGGTGGTGGAACACGACCGCGATATGATGCGGCAAGCGGATCATATCATCGACCTTGGTCCCCGCGCCGGCGAAGAAGGCGGTGAGGTAATTTTCGAGGGGGATTTTGATCGCATCCGTAGTCACGGCCGTTCCCTCACCGGCGCCTATCTCCGTGGCAATAAGATGATCCCTTTACCCGATAAACGTCGCCATCCCGACGGACGTTATCTGCAGATTATCAATGCCGCTGAACATAACCTTAAAAACATCACTGTAAACATTCCTTTGGGGATGTTTGTCGTCGTCACCGGTGTGTCCGGTTCCGGAAAAAGCACCTTAGTACATGATGTGCTATATGCAGGGCTGATGAAGAAACGTGGGATGTGGAAAAAACGTGTGGGCCGGTTCGCAGAGATCCGTGGGGATGAGAATATCGAGGATATTGTACTCGTCGATCAAACCCCCATCGGCCGAACGCCCAGATCCAATCCCGCTACTTATGTGAAAGCGTTTGACCCCATTCGCCAGGTTTTCAGTCAAACTCAGCGGGCGCGGTTACGTGGTCTGAAAGCTGGTGCCTTTTCGTTCAATGTGCCTGGCGGCCGGTGTGAGACCTGCCAAGGGGCGGGCGTGGTAAAAGTAGAAATGCAGTTCCTTGCCGATCTCTTGCTAGAGTGCGAAACGTGCGGCGGCAAACGCTACCGCCGCGATATCCTCGATATCCGTTATCGGGGTAAAAACATTGCCGAAGTGCTGGATATGACCGTCCAAGAAGCCCTGGAATTCTTCCAATCTGAAAAGGCGGTAACCAAAAGGCTATCTTTATTGAAAGAAGTTGGTCTGGGTTATTTGAAATTAGGCCAGCCGGCCACTACCCTCTCTGGTGGAGAAGCCCAACGCGTCAAATTGGCAGCGCATCTCGGTGAAAGCGAGCGTAAGGGAATCTTGTTTATTTTTGACGAACCCACCACCGGTCTGCATTTCGATGATGTCGCCACGTTGTTGTATTGCTTCAATTGTCTCATTCAGGCAGGACATTCTCTTTTAGTGATTGAGCATAACATCGATGTCATCAAGTGTGCCGATTACATTATCGATCTCGGGCCTGGTGGAGGCGATGCGGGCGGCTATATCGTCGCCGAAGGCACACCGGAAAAGATAGCTCAAGAAAAAAAATCCATCACCGGCAAGTATTTATTGCCTTATCTATCGTAATCTCTAAATAAATTTAATTGCGATATATGATTTTTTTCTGTAATTTAAATAACGTGTAAAAAAATCGCAGATTCTGGATTAACTGCTTCTTTGACCGACTCTTCGAACGACGACTGATTTGAGGAAAATTCAGGCGTATGGCCGACCCAGAATCTGATAAAATTCTACAATCCTAAATACATTTATTTAACAGTGGCGGTTGCTGCCAGCAATTGTTAATAAGGAGGTAACATAAATTGCCAAACAATCCGATCTTGATTCCCAAACGCATGTTTTTCACAAACGGCATGGGAGTTCATAAGAACAAATTGCAGAGTTTTGAGTTGGCATTACGCGATGCCGACATTGAGATTTGCAATTTGGTGACTGTATCGAGTATCTTTCCACCGGATTGTAAAATTATCTCGCGAAAAGAGGGCGTCAAGTATTTACGTCCCGGGCAAATCACTTTTGTGGTCTTGGCGCGGGAGAGCACCTGCGAGCCTAATCGTTTGGTTTCCGCTGCCATCGGGTTGGCGCGTCCGCGAGATAAAAAACAGTACGGCTATATCAGTGAGCACCACGCCTTCGGCCAAACAATGAAAAAGACGGCAGACTTTGCCGAAGACCTCGCAGCCACGATGTTGGCGTCCACGCTGGGCATCGAATTGGATCCAGAAGTAGCCTGGGATGAGAGAAAAAAAGAATATAAAGTTGATAAAAAGTATCAATTTGTCAGTCGGAGTATTGCCCAATCGGCGCGCGGCCATAAAGACGGGCTTTGGACTACGGTCGTTGCTGCGGCGGTATTGCTAATGGAATAATGAAGACTGTTATCCCTGCCAAGTAGTTCAAAATGTGCTTTTTCAGGATCGGCCAAAATTTTTCCATTTGTAACGACCGTTGGAGATGACAATTAAAAAAAGGTTTCTATGGATTTAAAACATTCATATTTCAAAGATGCACCAGATATTATTCCTCACCCTTTCAAAAAAGGGATGTCCATTACCGAGTTAGTAGATGCTTTGGGGCAGATTTCATTTGAAGCCCGGCATGTCCATCGCGGGGCACTCCTTTTTAAACGCATGATCGACGATGGCGATACCATTTGGCTCGGCATTGCGGGCGCGGGTATTGCGGGTGGCATGGGTGGCATGGTCATTTCTCTGATTCAAGCCGGATTTATCGATGTCATCTGCTCCACAGGCGCACAGGTTTATCATGATTTGCACTTCGCCTTCGGCCTACCCGTTAAAGCCATTTCCCCTCATATGGACGATGACGCCCTGCGCCGCCGAGGCGACACCCGCATCTATGACATCGGCATTCGCGAACGGGAGACGCTGGAAGAACAGGACAAAATCATCCGCCAATTCGTCAAGGAATGCTACGCCGAGCTCTCGAAAGAGACGCTTGCCAGCTGGCAATTCAATTATTTGCTCGGTCAATGGACGCTGCAACAGGCTCCTCATCCGGAGCGAAGCTTTGTGGTAGCAGCAGCGCAAGCAGGCGTGCCCATTTTCTGGGATTCGCTCAGCAACCACTCCATCGTCATGAACCTGACGCGCACCGATCGTGAAGGACTGCCGCTGCAGCTATCGGGGCAAAAGGACATCTTTGATTCTGCAGCCATCAACTATGGCGCCAAGGCCACCGGTTTTGTGGAATGGGGTGGGGGCGGACCCAAAAATTTCATTCAACAAACCGGGCCTACCATCAGCCAGATTCTCGGCATCAACTATGAAGGTGCCGACCGCGGTTTGCAAATCACCACTGCCGTAGAACGTGAAGGCAGCTTATCCAGTTGCACCTTCGGCGAAGCGGTCACCTGGGGGAAATATCGTGCCACCAGCGAAGATAAACTAGTGCAAATTTGGGGCGAGTATAGTATCATCTTTCCGATCCTCACCGCCTTTGTGCTCGATCAATGCAAAAAGCGGCCGAGTAAAAACATCATTGCCCAGATGCCCACCCTGATCGAAGCTCTGGAAAAAGCACGATGAAGCTCTATTCAAAACAATTTTTATCCCCCGAAGAGCCCTATAGCCGTTTCGAGACAGCCGCGGTAGCGATCCTGCCCTTCCCCTATGAGGGCGGCGTCTCCTACGGCAAAGGCAGCGGTCGCGCACCCGACGCCATCCTCGATGCCTCCGCTTATGTGGAGTTTTACGATGAAGTTCTGAAAATAGAACCTTTTCGGATGGGCATCACCACGCTGGCACCTCCCAAAATGCCTCGGCAGCCCCAAGCGGTCCTATCTCTGCTATACCGAGAAACAAAATGGCTCTTAGAACAGGAAAAATTTGTCGTCATCCTCGGTGGTGATCATTCCATCACCAGCGGGGCCTTTAGAGCCTATAAAGAAGCATATCCGAATTTAGGGTGCATTCAACTGGATGCCCATGCCGATCTTCGAGATGAATACGAAGGCAGCCCGTTCAGCCATGCCAGCGTAATGGCGCGTATTCGTGAGATGACGCCCCATACTTTGCAACTGGGAATCCGCGCCCTGAGCTTAGAAGAAGCCCAACGAATAGAAAAAGAGCAGATGCTCTTTTGCACTATGCACCAATTACGCTCTCAGGCGTTTTCCATAGACCAAGCCTTGCAGCAATTGCCTGAGTCCGTATTCGTCACCGTCGATGTGGATGCCTTTGATCTTAGTGTGATCCCCTCTACTGGCACGCCGGAGCCAGGCGGATTTCTCTGGGATGAAGGGTTGCAAATTCTACATAAAATATTCATGAGTAAAAATGTCGTCGGCTTTGATGTGGTGGAACTCGCCTATTCGCCCCATGAGCGTGCTTCCGCTTTTTCAGCGGCCCGATTGGTCTATAAGATGATCGGCTTTAAATTAGCAGCGGAGATGGCACGCGGCCACTGCCGTCCCCCAGAGAAACCCAATGGCCGCATCTGGCCGTAAAGATCAACAGCGAACAACATAATACCGCCCGCAATAAAGGAAGACGAGCGTGTTCGGAAATAAAAAGCTTTGCCAAAATCAAGACGTCATCTCGATATTTTCGCATCAAAAAAATGCGATATCATCTACTAACCGATAATGTTTGCATGCACAGAATATTTTGTTTATAGGAATTCTCACAAACCCTCAAAATGGGATGCGAACTTTTCACGGATTAACTCGGCGGCGAATTTGAACGATCTATAAAAAATTAACACCAACGGAATCACATGAAACAGATCAAAGAGATACCCATCGCTTTCCAAAGCGAGGGCAACCAGCTCATCGGGATGTTGCATGATGCTGGTAGCAAAAAATTGGTCATTCTTTGTCATGGTTTTACCGGCAACAAAGTAGAGGCAAAACGTATTTTCGTGGAGGCGGCGCGTGCTTTTGCCGCAGAGGGCATGAGTGCGTTCCGTTTCGATTTTTATGGCTCTGGCGATAGCGCCGGCGATTTTTCAGACACCCTCTTATCGCACAACATTGCCAACCTGAGAGACGCCATCCAATGGGGAAAAAACAATGGCTACGAGCAGTTTGCTGTCCTAGGTCTCTCCATGGGCGGTGCCACCGCCATTCTCACCCTGGCCGACACGCCAGCGCAAGCTCTGATCACCTGGTCGGCGGTGCCAGATTTGCCACAGCTTTTTGCCAGTTATGTTGACGATGTTCATCAATTGGCAGCCCAGGTGGATGAGCATGAGCATAATGGTTGGATCATCAAAAAGGAATTCTGGCAGGATGCCATCCAATATGATATCAAGAAAGCCTTGGCGAAAATCACCATTCCCAAATTCATTGTCCAAGGCACCGCCGATGCTCCAGTGTTCCTGCAAGGATTCAAGGACTTTCAGAGCATCGCCTTGCCACCGGCTGATTTCATGGAGATGCCAGGTGCCGGCCATACTTTTCAAACTCCCGCTCATCGTCGCCAGGTCATTCGCCAGACGCTCATCTGGCTAAAACGTCACTTTTAATGATAAAAGAGCACAATATCTCAAGTAGCCGCCGCTTCCGATTAAAATATTAAAGCTGCAACATCGTTATCATTAAATAAAAGGTTAAAACAGTCAAATGAATGATCAGAAGAAAAATATCCAGCAAAATCATAAAAATAATAACCTCCGTCATCGCGAAGTGTTCAAGGCTTATAATAATCCCCTTTTCATAAATAGTGCGGACGCGCGTACCATTCGTATTTTAGCCGAGTATCTGGAACCGTTGCATCGTTTGCGACGCTATAGCATCAAGGATACCGTCGTGTTTTTCGGGTCGGCGCGCATACTACCTCGTGAGAAAGCGGAAAAACTTTTGGCAGAGGTGCGCGCCGAAGCCAACGAACACGCCAATAAACACCGCCATTGGCGGGAAAAAATAGCCGAAGCCGAACACCTATTGGAAATGTCGAAATATTATGAGGAGGCAAGGCAATTAGCCTATCGCCTGACGCGCTGGTCGAAAGGCCTAAAGGAGGACAATCGTTTCATCGTCTGTTCGGGCGGTGGTCCAGGGATCATGGAAGCAGCCAACCGCGGCGCTTCCGACGCCGGCGGACCAACCATCGGTTTCAATATCAGTTTGCCGTATGAACAAGATGCCAACCCGTACATCTCCCACAAACTACTCTTCGAGTTTCATTACTTTTTTATGCGCAAATTGTGGTTCGTCTACCTGGCGAAGGCCATTGTCGTCTTTCCCGGTGGATACGGCACAATGGACGAATTGTTCGAACTTTTGACCTTGATGCAAACAAAGAAAATTCGCAAACCCATCTGCATTATCGTCTATGGAAAAAAATACTGGAACAGTATCATCAACTTTGAAAAAATGATTGAATATGGTGTCATCGATCAACATGATCTAAAATTGTTCCATCTGGTTGACAGCGTCGACGAAGCCTACACCATTATGACCCAGCATCTGGAGCAAAAATTCGTCGGCAACAAAAAATACCGCTCGCTTTGATCGGTAATAATCGGATCAAGGATTTTAAATCTTTTCATGTGTTACCATCATTCCAATTCATCGTCCTTTATGAAACACAATACGTTTGCTGCAAGAATCTGGTTTGCGATCACTTTGATGGGAGTCCTCGCTTGTTCCAGCCCTCCTCATAGGTTTCAATATGATCACGGCGGCATCATTCGTGGTGATATCCATAAAAAAACATTGGCTCTGGTGTTCACCGGCGGCGATTTTGCCGATGGCGGCACCCACATCTCTGAGGTGCTGAAACAAAAGCGAATCAAAGCGGGATTTTTCTTCACTGGCGATTTCTACCGCAACCCTGCTAACCAGCCTTTGATACGCTCATTGATCAAAGACGGACATTACTTAGGCCCACACTCCGATAAGCATCTGCTATACGCCCCTTGGCACAATCGCGATTCCTCGCTGGTCACGCGAGAACAATTCATTAGCGATCTTGAAGAAAACTATCGTGCCATGCAAATCTTCCATTTAAAACGAAAACCACCTCTGCTATTCATTCCTCCTTATGAATGGTACAATCTCCAACACAGCCAATGGGCGCAGCAGATGGGTGTAACCCTGTTCAACTTTACACCCGGAACCTCCTCCCATGCCGATTATACTACCCCTGACATGGAAAATTATCGTTCATCAGAGGCCATCTATAACAAGATTCTTGAATACGAAGAAAAAGACCCTCATGGCCTGAATGGTTTTATCCTCTTGCTGCACCTGGGCACCGATCCCCAGCGTACCGACAAGTTCTATTGGAGATTGGGAGATCTCATTGATGCCCTGCGGCACCGCGGATATCGTTTTGTGCGCATCGATGGGTTGTTGCGATCATAAAAATTATGGAGGATGCCATCTAACATGTCGCTGGTTCTGACCCATTGCCGCCTGCCCGATAAAGAGGGCAGATATCAGCTATGGCTCCGTGATGGACTCATTGAAAAAATCACCAAAAACGCAAAAATCGATGGGGGATATCAGATAGTCGATATTGGTGACAGACTCTTATCACCTGGCTTTATTGATGTTCACATCCAGGGGGCGGGGGGAGCCGATATCTTGGACGGCACACAGGATGCGTTGCAGACCATCAGTCGCACCCTAGCCAGAGTCGGAACGACCAGCTTTTTAGCGACTACCGTAGTTCATGGTAACAGCAGCAACGAACATTTAATACGCGCCGCCCATGCCGTGACAGAGGATTTAGGCGGAGCGACGTTACTTGGCCTTCATATCGAAGGGCCTTTCATCAACCCAAAACGGCGGGGAGGCATTGCCGAATCGTGCATCTATCCGCCATCGCCGCAAGCGCTATCGCAAATTTTTTCTTGGGTGGGTACCTCCCTGCGCATGATGACCATCGCTCCTGAATTGCCGGGCAACCTCGAGATCATTGCGGCGTTGCGGAAAAAAAATATCATCGTTTCGTTTGGCCACAGCGATGCGACTTATGAACAGACGAAGACGGGCATCGCCGCAGGTATCAACCATGTAACGCATCTTTTCAACGCCATGCCACCCCTGAACCATCGTCAGCCCGGCCCGCTGTTAGCCATATTTGAAGATAAAAGCATCAGTGCACAAATTATCAGCGATGGTGTGCATCTGCATCCGCAGATCGTACGTTTTGCCTATCGACTGCTCGGTTTGCAGCGATGTGTTTGTATCACCGACGGCGTCCAAGCCATGGGGTTACCAGAGGGGCGATATCGCTACAACGGCCGGGAATACGAAAGCAAGGATGGCACGGCCCGCTATCTGGATGGTACTCTTATTGGCTCAGCTTTACCTCTGGCACAAATGGTGAAGAGATTTCAGCATTTCACGGGTTGTTCGTTGGCTGAAGCGATTGATACGGGCACACGACATCCGGCGCACCTGCTCGGACTCGACCATCAAAAAGGCAGCCTCACAGAAGGCAAAGACGCCGACCTGGTGGTTTTGGAGGAAGATTTCTCTGCCTGGATGACGATGGTTAAAGGAAAAATCGTCTGGGCTAAAGAATCCATACCCTCATAAAAAACCTCTCCGTATTTTTTAAAAAGATAGCTGCGCTTGTTCCTTCGCCTCATCGTTTTGCTCTTATAAAAAAGCCCCTGTCCGCGTTGTTCGACAGGGGCTTTGCTTTGGTTCATCTTCTTTGGTTAGGCTCCTTTAACCTCCACCATCTTAATTTAGGTTTTTACCTTTCATTTAGATAGAGTCTCTTTCTTAAAACCCTCGTCTTTCATTCCAGAGGTTGTTACCCACTCCAAGACAAAATACTCGGAGCCTTTCCTCTCACTTGACGAATTCCATTTTTTTGGATTCTTCATATCCATTAATTTTCAATTTGTAGATGTAGGTTCCGGTGGGCATGATCTGCCCGGCATCATTTTTGCCATCCCAAACGGCCTGATGCTCGCCAGCAGGCATCTGCTGCGAGATCAACCGGCGCACCAGTTGCCCCCGCAAGTTGTAGATGGCTAGATCCACCTCACCCGCTTCCTTTTGCTTGAATGTAATCACCGTCTTTGGATTGAAAGGATTGGGATAATTCTGTTCCAATCCATAGCTGGACGGCGCCGATTGCACTTTGATAGGCCCGTTCATATTCATGTGTCCATTGTAATTGACGTCCGCCAATTTGTAATAATACGTCTTGCCGACCTGTGCTGTTTGGTCAATATATTGATAACTATGAGCCGTTTGTGATGTACCAGCACCTGGTATAAGGTCGGAGTTGATGCGAGTATACTGGCCGTTTTCCGTTTCCGAGCGGTAAATATGGAAACCCAGGTTTTCGGTTTCGGATTGGGTGGTCCATTCCAATTTAACGGCATTGTCAACAAAGGCACCCGAAAACGCCGACAATTCCACAGGAACCAAAATATCCACGATATAATCTTCCACTTCGCCATCGTCTGCCAGCCCTGTTGGTATCGAAGCAGCTGCACGATTGGTACTCAACCTGAAGCGGGCGTAGGTATGGCCATTGGTTAACAGATAGGAATTGGGCGGCACCACCGGCATAGTCAACGGCAGCAGATGGGAGCCACTGCCCGTCCACGTGGCATACGCTCTTTCGCTATTATCCCACACACGGTCGGCGTTGTAATCGATCCAACCATAAAGATGAACGGTCATCAACGAAGGTGTATGAACCAAGACCTGGAGGGTGCGCGACTGATTCTGGGTGAAGAACAGCGTCGCAGGATCGATGCCGTCTTCGTCGTCGTTGCCGTCGTCCCGATCATCGCCGGCTGCGTTGAGGGCGATCAAATGTGCATCTGATTCCGGATCGACGCCATAACCCATATACAACCCGGGCACGATGATGTGCCGGGCACCGTCGCGGCTTAACGGTGTCGGATAATTCAAACTATTGGGTGCATCACCAAAATCTAATTCGGGCTCCTGAATCAAGACCGGATGATCTTCCACTTCACCATCTGGCGCAGCACCAGTTGGCAAGGCAATATAATTGGGGCTGCTGGCCAGACGGAACCGCGCAAACGTCTGCGTCACCACCGTGGTGGGAGCATTAAAGTTGAGCACCACATTCTGGGAGACGCCTGTACCCGTGCCTGAAGCTGAGGCGAATTCACCTGCATCCAGCCAAGAACCATTATTATTGAAATCGATCCAGCCGTTCAAGGTAAATGGTTGTCCCCCTGGAGCGGTCACCGGTATGGTTAGCGTCACCGGCACGCCAACAGTTAGCATGATAGGCATGTTAAAGGCATCTTCATCGTCGCCATTAAGATCATCACCGCTGGCATTCATATTGGGTTGCCCATCGGCTTCGGCGTCGACGGTAGAACCCATATAGAAATTGGGTACAATGGTATGGCGGGCACCATTGTTAGCCAACAAGGTCGGATAGGGTCCATCAGGAGCATCCCCGAAATCGATATCCTGGCCTTCAACGATCACAGGATAATCCTCTACTTCACCGATCGTAATATGATCATTGGGTCCAAAAGTGGGCGTCATCACTGCCGAGCGTTCCACACTCAATCGGAATCGTGCAAATGTATTGCGGGCATCGGTCATTGTGGGCGCTCGGAAGGTCAAAGTGATCGGACCACTGCTACTTCTGGTTTGGATGCCATTGGTGGCTGCTTCGCTGGCTTCCCATTGACCGTTGCCATTGAAATCGATCCAACCATTGACAAAAACGGGGACATCATTCGGTGTGGATACATTCATGGTAAAACTGGGGATTACACCCACGTTCAAGACAATTCTACCACTGGGATCGAGATTGGTGATGGCATCTTCGTCATCCGTGCCGCCACCCGGATTGAGGTCATCGCCATCGGCCTGGGCGCTTTGATGGGCTTCGGCTTCACCATCCACCGACTGTCCCATATAGATGCGCGACATGACCTCATGACGTGCCCCCATGTTGGTGCTGAGCACATTGTAGATCGGATCAGGGGCATCGCCGTAATCCAGCATGGTCAAATTACGGCAAACGGTTTGCACTTCAATGTGGTATTCCAGCCGACAATCAGCACCCACAAAAAATTGAATATCGATGCGCTCACATGCCGGTTGTGGCTGAATGCCCTCGGTGGAAAGCTCATAGCCAAACGTATATGGCGCATCCGGTGCAAAAGTGCCGCGGTTGATCAGAAATCGCTGCCCATCTGGTGTCGGATAGGGCTCTAAAGGACTGGCCGGACAGGGGCGCTGGGGGTCCTGTCCATCCAACCATCTGATTACGTGCGCATTAGGATCACTCACCAATCCTCCTTCGGTGCCCCTGGCCATGCGCCACTGCACCCGAATCCATACATCTTTGGAAAGGGATTGATTGTACTGATTCGGAACATCAATGATGGCGCGCAAAAATTGGGCTTGATGACCATTATTTTCGAAAACCCCTTGGGTTTCCGCCTGACGCCAAAGCGTATAACCGAATGGATTATTCCACCAAGCCGGTGTGCCAGCCGCATAAAGCTGCATGGGGACACCAAAAAGTGTCAATACTCCTAATATAAAGAACCATTTTCTTTTTGTTTGCATGTTGCACCTCTCTTAAAATAGTTGCCTTTTTTCCTATGATTTTGCTCCATTTGTTAATAGATTTTATTCGTCCTTTTCAGAAGGTGTGGCATATTCATCCTCAATGAGATGAGCACTGAGGCTTGTATGCCATGATGGCACCTTGCTCCGATGATGATCAGATGCTTTAAGTACAATATAATCAATGAGCATATTGGGACGCATGCTATCAATCACCTTTTTGTAAACAATGTTTTTCAAAAAATATACCAAAAAGGGAAAATATCGCCTTTTTAACATTGAGAAATTTGCCTGGGAAGTCTGAAAATGGAAAGGAGGGAATTATTTTAATTGTTTTGTTGCCATAACGAAACGAGGATTCTGTGTTAGCTCGCCAGTCAAGTTCAGAAATCCCAGCTTATAGGTGAGTGATGCTGAGCTCAATGAGTTGCTTAAAACAGAATCTGGAAGAAAGAATCGTAACAGTGGGAATCATGATAGAACTTAACACCTATGCTCCACAGGAGATGGTCAGATTTCTAAGTGAAAAATGGTGGTGGCATGGAGATACCCTCGCTGCGTGCACGCTACGCAGAGGTTGTCGAAAGAAGAATACCCCTGGCAAAGTACATTGTCCGCCTTTAGCCATTGTGCAATAACATCGCCATATTTAAATTGGAATTTACTTGAGTGTAATGACAATATCGGCGTGATTGATTATTTTAATTACTGACACCTGCTGCTCAGTGGAATGAAATCACCTACGTTTTCCGCCTGATAAGGTATTGATGATGGCCACGAATAGCGCTGCGCCCACAATGGACCAAATGATGGGAATAGAACGGAAATAAAAAACATCACTTATGCCCAATTGGCGGCTAAGATACCCCCCAATTAAGGCACCGATAAAGCCAAGAACGATGCTGGTGATACAACCACGGGAGCTGTGTCCGGCTAAAGCAGCCCCAATGGAGCCACATACTGCGGCAAATAAAAGCAATAGCAAAAATTCTACAATCGTCATCTCTCCTCCACTGATTACCTACTTTATTAGTGTTTTCAGATAACCATTCCCATTCTTTTTTTGAACGTATAGTGATTAGAAAGAATGGGTTATTTATCTCCCTCTAAAGACCTATTGGGCAAAGAGAAATGGCCACCGATGCTATAACAAAAATTATTCCGATCCAACCACGCCATCATCGCTGAGAGACGCCAGATGTTGATCCGCATACCCCAGTTAACGTATTGGGTATCGTATTCAATAAAAAGGGAAGAAAAGCGATTTGGTTGCACTTCCAACCCTGCAAAGGGAGTCGGCCAATCATCTATTTTGGAAGTGTGGGGGTATGGATTCTTTTTGTTTGCGCCGGTGAGATAATGCTGGCCAGCCTTGATCAAGCCAGATCCCTGTCCAAAATGGACCATGAACCGTTCAACTAGCGGCAAGCTAAATGACTTTGAGGCCACCAGATATAAGGTACAATACCGCTGCGCCCAATCCTGCGCTATGACGCCAAAGGGATCTTGCATCCCCAAAGTCAATGCTGGTCGATATTTCCTCTCACTCATGAGATGAAAACGGAATACCGTGGTGCGATCGCCGACGCCATACACTTCTTTCAATGGTTGCACAAGCCCAAAACTCATTTCGAAAAAAGGCAAAAATACCAAGGAGATAAAATACGTCCTATTATCATATTGTTTACTATCAACCGGATAATAAGGGTGGGGGATGAAACCGGAGCTGATACGAACCTGTGCCTCTTTATCCCCATAGGCAGTGGGAATGATAATCAAACCCGAATTCCCCAATAGATTGTGCTGACCCAGAGTACTCTTGGGGATGAGGAAACAAAGACAGGATAATAGAAACAAAACGTTCAGTCGAAAACTCATACTCTGCATCTGAATTGCAACCCAAAGATAAAAAGTTGCCACGCATCTTTTGTAGATTAGCATGCGTGGCAACTCGATTCATACGAGGGAGATGGTCTTATCAGCCTCCCACGACAATTCCCTGATTATGGGTATAACACAGTTCACCCCAGAGATACATTTTGGCACCACCCGCACCAGGGATTCCCACGGGATAGGCAGCCACTTGGCTCCAATCGCCCATAGGCCCACCTGAGAAGATCGTATGGGCGATGCCAAAGCGATCGGTACTGGTATGGGTATTGGAGAGTTGGCCGATTCCCTTATCCAATTTAAAGACTACGCCAATGCCTTGGAGTGGGTTATCATTCTCATCGACGATCAAAACCATCAGGTGGCGAACATCATCATTGCAGTTACAGGTAAACGGCTGCCAAGAAAATACCCAGCGTATGGCGGAAGTGCCCGGAATGATAAAGCCGGCTTCGGGGCCCCCATCCAACACATCGATGCCAGGATCATAGACGCCGTTGGTATTCACGTCCATGACCACATCATATTTACCTGGCCATAACTTGACCGGCGGGGGAGTTGAAGCAGAAGTGCTGCCGCGGAGGGCAACCAGTTGCAGCGCACCTGTCACCGGATTGCGTAGACATTGAATAGGCCCGTTCAGATTGCCCACCGTTGGTATGGCCACCAATGGTTCACCTGCGTTCCACTGGCTTTTATGAAAAGTGACATACAGATGAGCATGATCTCGAGGGATGTTGACCTGTTGCATCGGCATTACTTGAGCGTAAATGGCGTCGGTCGCATTGAATTGATTCATATACTGGCCATTTGCATCGCAGGCAATATCCTGAATTAAATCAGCAGCACCGGCAGGATTTTGCACCACGAAACCGGCGGTTAAAAGATTATTGACCGCATCACCATTATTATACTGCCCGAAAGGCTCACCATCGGCAATAAGATCATAGGCGCCAGCAGGTGAGGCGGAATTCCAAACCAGCGTGTTTGGCAGCAATCCAGCATCGGTAGTTGTGACGGTTTCAAAACCACCACTTTCATCACTAAAGGGATCCCCCACATTATATACCAGTGCATTTTTAACGACGTATAAACGAACTTCGGTGTTGGCGGGAAATCCTGCGCCCGATGCATAAACGGCTCCACCCAGGAGGACAGAGCCCCCGACAAAAGCACCCGCTTCATTCGTCGGCCAAACTGTGGCCGTCGGTGGATTGGAATTGACGATCTTGAACGGGATTTTGAAATTATTTTTTATGCCGCGAGTATGAATCTGCAGCACATGGAGATAGTAATCGCCGGCGTCATTTACCGGTTGACCGGTTTCACTCAAGCCAACATTGTACCACACTGGTAAATTTTGAATTTGGCCATTGCCATCGGAAAAGACAAGCAAGCATTTTACGATTTGATCGGTTGCCCTGTTGATGACACAAATCCGCGTCTGAGTGTGCGGCCATAACTGGTCAAGAGAAACCAGGATCGTCTCGTAATTATAGAAAATGTTTGTTTGCCCCCTAACCGGAGTTGAGAGGGAACTCATCTCTGAAATTTTAAAGTTTACAGCAGATAGAGGGTCTTCCATTTCCTGGAAATTACACCGCCAGACCATCATAGACAACAGGCCGAGGCATAGTGCAGCGCCGAGGATGATTTTCTTTTTCATACTATTTCTCCTTATTTATTTAAACCCCTTTTAAGGTTACAAAATGAAAGGCAGTTTTTATCAAAACTTATTCTTTTCCGATAAATCTGCAAACGCCTTACGCCATAATACGAGATCGTTTTTGAGAAAGTCCTCCAACACATCACAGATATCGAATCGCGTTTGCACCCTTCTACCCGTCTGCAGGGGTTCACCTTGTGTTTGGGTTTGTGAAGTACCTTGAAAAACAAATGGATAGTAAAACGGCCAATTAATTCTTAAAGTTCTTGGTCGAAACCGTTTGCTAGGAGGGATGGGCATATTCAACAGAATCCGAGCGAATTGATCCACATTGGTTGAAGCTACTAAAAATCCAATATCCATGTCACCGAATTTTCGACTGACCTCGAAAAATGGCCCATAATCTCCATCTAAATATTTGGCATAACCGCCACCCAGTTTAAGATTACAAAAAGGAGTGTAGTAATTACAAAATAGTTTCCCTGTCGTGACGTTTAATTTTGAATAATGAATAATGTGATTTTGGTGTAAACAGAATCCCGTATATTCTATTTGCGTGCCCCAAAAAAGTCTTCTATGGTTCCAAAAGCCTCCGATTTGCACGGCAAGCCCCCAACGATCGGGGTAAAAAATTCCCGCAGAAAAAGCGCCCCATGTGGTTTGATAGAGACGAAAGAACTGATTCAAAGAAAAACGCGAAAGCCGCGGTTCCATGGTATAAGTGGAAATCTCATCAAAAACAGGGATAGTCACGTTAGAGAAAAACTGGGCGCCACGCCAAAGTCTGATATCCGTCGCTGATTCGATATTCCAGGTGAATTTATAAGGATCATCATAATTCCCCAATTGAATAACCACCGATGGGGAGAAGCTGATATCGATTTGAGGTACCTTTGGCGACCGTTTGTATGAGCGAATCGCTCCCTCTCGTTTTTGGCCTGCATCCTCCCAAATAATCGTCGCAGCCAATTCTCGTGCCGATAATTCCCTATTGATAAAATCCTGAAATTTAGCGGATTCGACCTTCAGAAAACCAATTTTTACCCCATGAATACGCGGAACTAACACGAGAGTAGTAGGCGCTTCGATCTCTTTGATCGCAACACTCAGCACAACGCCTGCGGCGTAGACATGATTGAGGAAAACCCGGTTTTCGTACTCGATGTAGAGCACTCGCTCTGCCGTTTCTATGGTCACTCCTTCGAATCCCATTTCAACCAATCGGTTGCCAATTGTGCTTAGATGCTCAGAATTGGCATGCACATAAAAATGACAAAGAACAAAAAGCATGAACCCTTGTATGGCGCTTCGAAGTACCATTCCACAGCAGAATAATGATTGAAATTAGGCTGGCTGACAGAAGTTGCTTTGCAAGTTGTTAATTACCCAAAATTAATATAAACATTCATGTGTTCAATAGCAAGTTTTTTTTTATTTTTTTATCCAACCATTTCAAGAAATCTTTATTATTTTTCATTTTTTTTCATTATTTTTTACAATGATTCGTACTACTCTTAAGGAGATAGCCATGAAAGAAAAACAGACTATAAAAAAAATTGCAATTTTTATGCCATTATTTATGGTCTTATGTACAAATGCATGGGCGACCCCCAAAAAACTCACCTATGCACAGGCTTTCGAACGTGCCCAGCCGCATCTAACCAAAGAACTACCGGAAATCACCTCGTGGGTAGATGATGAGCACTATATCGAGATAAGAGTAATAGAGGGCAGGAGGAAATGGCTCAAGATCAATGCCAGAACTGCAAGCGAATCCATTTGGCTAGACGCCAGCACCCTAAAAGATCAATTACCTAAAGGGTTCGATCTAAACCGCAGCGAAGACCGCACCTTGGATGGGCAACATTTTCTCTTCAATCACCAAAATGACCTCTACTACTTTGCAACATCTACCCAGACCTTTAAAAAGCTGTCCGATGATTCTTTGGAAGAAAAAAACCCCAAGTTTTCCCCCAATGGTCGATGGATCGCTTTTACCCGCGACAACGATCTCTTTGCCTTGGATATCAACAACGGCTCCGAGCTCCGACTCACGCATGATGGATCGGAAACGATTCTGAATGGTTATCATTCCTGGGTCTATTATGAAGAAATCTTCAATCGGCAATATCGGGCCTTTTGGTGGTCACCCAACAGCGTAATGATCGCTTTTTTCCGTTATGATGACAGCGGGGTACCCCTATTTCCCCTCTTTAAGGCGGATGGTGTTCATGGGGAATTGGAATGGCAACGCTATCCAAAGGCAGGCGATCCCAATCCGAAAGTGCGTTTGGGCATCGCTTTCCTTCCCAGCGGCAAAGTAATCTGGGTAGATACCGATGAATGGATAGACGATTACATCGCCTGGCCTAAATGGACGCCGGACAGCAAACAGATTTTACTACAATGGATGAATCGCAACCAGGATCAGTTCCGGATATATCGAATCGATCCCTTGACAGGTAAAAAGACAGCGATCTACCAGGAAACCAATCAGGCGTGGGTGGATTTCTATGATGATCTCTATGTCTTGGAAAACAACCGCGGTTTTCTCCTGCGCAGCAGCATCGACGGCCAGGCGAGGCTATATCTTTATGATCTCGTCGGAAAATTGAAAAAACAACTCACCAGAGGCGATTGGCAGGTAAAGGACATCGCCCGAGTGGATGAAAAAAATCAAAGAATATTCTTCCACGCTTCCCTAATGGCATCTCCCGACCAGCACCTATGTTGCGTGGATTTTAACGGCAAACACTTTAGACAACTGACTCAAAAAGCCGGCTTTCATATGGCCAACATCTCTCCGGCCGGCGGATTTTTTATCGATTCATATAGTAATATCCATGAACCGAGAAAGATGGAATTATTCTCCGGCGAGGGCCAATTCATCCGCCTCCTCGGAGATTCAAAAACGCCGCTGTTGGATGAATATCAATTAGGCAAGGTGGAATTGTTCACCATCCCCTCCACCGATGGTTATCACCTCCCAGCAATTTGGATTTTGCCCCCGGATTTTGATGGCTCGAAAAAATATCCTGTGATCCTGTCCATTTACGGCGGGCCTAATAGCGCCACAGTTCGAAACACTTTTCGTCGTTGGGGGGATTACTATCTGGCGCAACAGGGTATCATTCTGATTTCGGTGGATCACCGCGGCTCCGGCCATTTCGGCAAACGCGGGGTCACCCTCATGCACCGTAATTTAGGCAAATGGGAAATGCACGATTACATCCAAGCCGTCAAATGGCTGCGACAGCAACCCTTTGTGGATTCCACTCGCATCGGCATCACCGGCGGCAGCTACGGCGGCTTTGTGACCTGTATGGCATTAACCTATGGCAGCGATTACTTTACCCATGGCATTGCCGAATATTCGGTCACCGATTATCATCTATACGACAGCATCTACACCGAACGCTATATGGATACCCCTGCGGAAAATCCACAAGGTTATGCTTTTACTGTCGTAGCCAGCCATGCCCCAAAATATAAAGGGAAATTATTGATCACCCATGGTAATATGGACGATAACGTCCATATGCAAAACACCCTGCAATTGATCGATACTTTACAGAACCTGAACAAGGACTTTGAACTGATGATTTACAATAATGAACGCCATGGCGTGCGTCTGCCGAAGGCGCAACATGCTGCGCGGACCAGAGTGCTTTTTTGGTTACGGCATTTCTTCGGCCGGGAGACCTTAGAATGATCACCTAATATCCCAGGGAAAAATATGAAATAGCCGCCGAAGGCTTGGAATCATTTGATGCAGAAAAAAATAGCCATAACTTTTGCGCGTGAGCTCGGCTCATTGGAGGCCATTTTCACTTTTTTAGAGAAGATCGGCCGATCGTATCACCTTGCGGATGAATTTGTTTATTCCATCAAATTGTGTATCGAAGAATTATTTGTAAATATGATTCGCTACCAACCGCATAGCAAACAACCGGTCACTCTGGAAATGGAATTGAAAAAGGATAAAACCATCCTTCGCTTGATCGATCGGGACGTAGATCCATTCGATGTGAGCCAGCCTCGTCCAGTGGATACCACCGTTTCCCTAAAAAAACGAAAACCTGGCGGCCTGGGTATTTTTTTCGTCCACCAACTTATGGATCAGGTTATATACGACTATCAGCATCGCACCAGCACCATCACTTTGATCAAAAACTTGTGAGGAAACATGTTAACCATCGAATTTATCGATGCAGGAATTATCACCCTTACCGGCCGCTTCGATGCGGCACAAGAACAAAAAGCCTTGGAGGCTTTCGCTCGTATTCAAAGCAACACCATTGTGGATTGTAAAGGATTGGAATACATCTCCAGCGTCGGCATCGGCGTCCTACTGCTCACCCAAAAGCGTCTGAATGAGATGGGTTGCCATTTGAAACTCAAAAATCTCAATCCCCACATTCGGGAAATATTTCGTTTGGCAGGGTTTGATGCCATTTTTGAAATCGAATAAAAAATTGCCAATATCGCCAACTTTTTTCTTTCAGGATTGTATGTATGAATGAAAGCCATGATGAAGAACTCGTCCGCTCATGTTTGCTGGGCAACAAGCATTCATTTGCGATGCTGGTGGAAAAATATCAGAAGCCGATTTTCAACTTGGCCTTACGTATGAGTGGCCGGCGAATAGATGCCGAAGACATTACGCAGACCTGTTTTATAAAAGCTTTCGAAAAATTACATTCCTATAAACCCAACTATCATTTTTTTAGTTGGCTCTATCGGATCGCTATCAATGAATCCATCAATTGGCTGCGAGCGCATAAACGTTTCACCCAGTTGGAAGATGGGATGTTGCCGCTCGATTCTGATGCTGATCGCCACACTCGACAAACAGAATTGGCCGATACCATTCAGATGGCTTTGATGCAAATAAAGATGGAATACCGCACCGTAATCATCCTGCGTCATTTTCAGGAGCTTAGCTACGAGGAGATCGCGGCAATTTTAAATATATCAGTGGAGCGAGTCAAGTCCAGGCTATTCACAGCTCGTAATATGCTCAGGCATGTGCTATTAAAAGTGGGCGTCAAATATGAAAAGTAAAAAATGGCAAAGTTTACTATGCAAAATGATCGATCAGACGGCTTCGGCAGATGAGATCAAAGCCTTTAACGAATATCTTGCTCGCCATCCGGAAGCGGTCGAAATCTATGCTGCTCAGCAAAAAATCAGCGACATGCTGGCGGCGATCCCACAGTTTGATCCCCCACCATATTTACAGGGGAAGATTATGGCGGCGCTTCCCCCTTCGTCACGCCCAGGGAGGGTTTCATGGCTGCAGGCCATTAGCAGTTGGTTAGCACCACCTCAATGGCGATTCGCCTTCAGCCTGGTAGCCGGAATCATCGTCGGCATCTGCGCTTTCATCCTTTTTTTCTCCATAAAGAATCTGGATAATCTGTCAGAAGATTCACTCATAGGGACGGCACTCTTTTCAACCCCCATGCAGACACAAAGGATCGAACACACACCGATCAAGGCAGATATAGCGTGGCACAGCGAACCGCAACGACTTGTCGTAAAGCTGGCATTAGAGGCGGCGGAGCCAGTCACTGTAGAGTTTACTTTTAATGCAAACGATCTTTATCTCAACCAATTCTACCAATCAGCAGGTCATCTTGCCCACCCTGTAACATTTGAACCAGGATCGATAAAAATCGATACAGTGGAGGAAAATCGTTATTTCCTGGTGTTTTCAAGCAGAGGAAGTGTTGGAGCAACGGTGCAGATGAGCATTTATTACAAAGGGGAATTGATGTTCACACGTCCATTTTATTCGCTACCTCCGGATTGATTTCAGATGAAAAAAATATAGGGATGTAAGAAAGTTGTCCCAGCTTGAGTGATTCTGTAAAAACCGCGAAAAACGTGTCATGTCGAGAAGCGCCAGCGACAAGACCTCTTAAATTGGCATCTTCGTAGTTAATTGATAATATTGAACATCAAATTGTAAAAATAACAGCGTTTATTTCTTATTCTTTAGGAAAATATTTTGTTTTTACACCGCCTCTTTAGTGTGGCTGATTCTGATTCGAGTCTTAGTTGATAATATCGGCAATTGCTAATGAAAATCTGATTTTTTTGGTTGATCAACCTTTTAAACACCTTTTTAGGGGAATGATGGAAAAAAATCAATTTATGATGTCGTTGAAACTGCAATGATGGAATTTTTAAGATATGCCATCGGGTTGGCGCCGGTGTTCTTATTTCTGACGACGCTGCTGTTTCTGGACAGCTATAAATTGTTGCGTGTACGCTCTGTATTGTTATATATTACCATCGGCTCGTTGATCGCTGGGGTTTGTTTTTTGTTTAATACGACTTTGTTTGGTATCTTGCGTCGAGATCTTAGTTTTTATTCCCGCGCCATCGCGCCAGCGATCGAGGAAGGGTTTAAAGCGCTTGCCATTGTTTATTTCATCCGTAGCAACCGTATTGGTTTTGTCATCGACGCAGCCATTGCTGGTTTTGCCGTAGGCGCGGGGTTTGCCTTTGTAGAAAATATCTATTACCTTTCATTACTGCCGAACCCCCATCTATTATTATGGCTGATTCGCGGATTCGGCACGGCCATGATGCACGGCGGCGCCACCGCTATTTTTGCGATGATCTCCAAAAATGTTTCCGATCTCCATCCTAAAAGTAAGATATGGGTATTTTTACCCGGCCTCATCGTCGCTTTTGCCATCCATGCGTTTTTCAATCAGTTTGTACTTTCCCCCTATGTAATGACTTTGTTACAATTGGTGAGCTTGCCATTACTGATGATGATCATTTTTTCCCGCAGCGAAAAGATGATTCAACAATGGCTGGAACTGGGGCTGGATACCGACGTGACTTTGATGGAATATATCAATAGCGGTCAGATCACCGAGACGAAAATCGGACAATACCTTCGCTCCTTGAAAGATAAATTCCCCCCACCGGTCGTAACCGATATGTTATGCCTCCTGAGATTACAATTAGAGTTAGCCATCCGCGCCAAGGGTATATTGATGATGCGCAACGCCGGTTTTGATGCCGAGCCGGACATCGAGGTGAAGGAAAAATTCGCCGAGCTGAAATTTTTGGAAAAGAGTATCGGCAAGACCGGCAAGCTCGCCCTCACTCCCATCCTGCGAACCAGCACCAGAGATTTGTGGCAGTTTTATTTCTTAAAGTGATCCGTGGGTCCGGTTTTTCTGGGTTGGTTTGAATAAACATGGATGGATGGGATCGGCAGGATAAAAACCCTGTCAGGGTTTGCGTGCAGAGAGTTAGAATCGTTGCACGATACCCCTGACAGGGTTAAGAATCAAAATCCTGTCATGCCGATGATCGAAAGCGACGAGATATCTCTGTGTCCTCTGTGCTCTCTGTGGTTTTCGTTTTAACCGCCAAGAGCGCAAAGCAGTCACACAAAGCACACAGAGGGAGAACTCATATCGCCAGTGAGTGATTGTCCGTTTTACTTGCACCTAAATTAAGCGATTGTTGTTCAAGAGGTTACTTTGCAAAAGTCGAGAACCCTCGCAAAATTATGGTAATCGCTCAGTTTAGGTTGCATTGTTTTAATCTCATTCCACCGCTCCGGCGACGGATTGAGACACTTGACGCTCTGCGTCCTATCCTATGGATAAAAACCCTGTCAGAGTCTGCGTTCAGGAGATTAGAATCGTTGCACGATACACCTGACAGGGTTAAGAATCAAAAAGCATCTCATACCGAGGCTCGAAAGCCACGAGGCATCTTGATAAAATTTTGGAAATTAGCAAGAAGTCGTCCTTGACCACGTTTAGATGACGCCCTGACGTCATCCTGCCAAGGATCTTTGAGATACGTCGAAGCGATTTGCAGTTACTCAATGTATTCTGTGCGCGCCCAAAAAAAAGAGGATTCAACTAAAAGATGTTTACAACATGACACGTTTTTAGAGGTTTTCACACAATCACTAACGTGACTGTGTAAAAACGCTATTAAATCGCACACAAAGCCACAAAGGCCACAAAGAATTTACTTTGTGTGCCTTGGTGTCTTGGTGTTGATCATAAATGATATCAATCAACCTAAAGATTTCAAAACCTTCTTCCAAAAGCTATTTGTTATATGCATAAAATTGCCCAATTTCTCTGTACAAATTAGGATATTTTATGCGTTACATCGAGGGGCAAGATCGAGATCAAGCTACGATGTTTCCGGAGGTTTTGGATGATTACGTTGGCGAAAACAATGCGGTACGCTTCATAGATGCCTACGTGGACGGACTGGATTTGGCAGCGATGGGATTTACATACTCAGAGCCGAAAGAGACGGGTCGTAAGCCTCATAATCCTGGAGACAAAGCTATACATTTATGGATATTTGCACAGAATCAGATCGAGCCGTCAATTGGAGAAGGCCACACACGTGAACATCGAAATGATCTGGTTGATGCAGCGGTTGCGGCCAGATTTCAAGACCATAGCCGATTCTCGCAAGGATAACAGCAAAGCCATAAAGGCGGTATTTCGAGATTTTGCTATGCAAGAAGCTGGATGTATTTGGATGTGAGCGGATAGCCATCGATGGGGCAGCAAATTCAAGGCGTACAACAGCAATAGTCGAAATGTTAAAGTTGCTAAAACAGATAGAAGAGCCAATCGATAAATATCTTCGCGACTTGGATCATGGGGACAAATAGATCAGCGGGTGAGAGAAAATGCCGATATTCTCAAACGGTGTAAGGGGATGGTGGAGCATCCTTTTGCGACCCTAAAGAATTGGATGGGTCATCATCATTTTTTGACCAGAGGCAAAGAGAATGTCTCTACGGAGATTAATCTGTTTTTTTGGGCTTGTAACAGCAAACGAGTGTTCAAGAGTGTCGATTTTCAAAAACTTATGGCCTGTGTTTGAAAAATATAGGGAAACGTTTGCCTATTTGGTGAGATAATCTGAAAAAAAATCAAATCAAGTTTGTATTTTTTAAGTAATATTTTTTTGTTGCGATGTTATTTATGGCTCGTTTTCACACAGCCACTAACGCTTGAACAATGTACCTATGTCATTTTTTTCTTATTAGATAATATCCTCCTATGTAATGTCGTATTATTTTAGGTCGATTCAAACTCCTTGACATTAAAATTCAAAATTCGTATATTTTTATAGGTATAAAAACACGCCGAAGTGGTGAAACTGGCAGACGCGCACGGTTCAGGGCCGTGTGGGCATACGCCCGTGGGGGTTCGACTCCCCCCTTCGGCACGCTTACTTGCAGGTGTGAATCATTTCACACCTTTTTTTTGGTCATTTAACCAATTTTTTGCTGCTTTGGCCTCATATTTTGGTGAAATGACCAATTTTCTAACAGTACTTGGTCATTTCACCATATATAGGCAAAATTTTAGATGAATTTTATCTGTGTGGCATACTATCGATCTGTTTCTAATATATTGATATTATTTAATTTATAATTATTACGATTAATTATTAACACAGTGAATTTTTTGGCATCATATTTGTTATGTAATAAAGCAGAAAAGTTTACAAATCTATATGACGCAAACCTAACAATTCAGATAAACTCCCCCCCAAAGTCGGATTCATCATCACAATGAATCCCGACCGTCTCCTCACAGGGGAAGGCCCGGTTAATCCGGGCTTTCTCTTTTTATACCCTTCTGATCTGAATGAAAAAGTGAAAAACATCAGATCCAAGGCGTTAGATGAATGATATCACTTGACATCAATGTTAGCGCTGATTATATTTAACCTAATTGTTATCATTTTGGCAATAAAAGCAGGGAGTAATCATCAATTCCTAATGAACAAAAAGTCGGCTGCAGTTTTCATCATGAAACAAAAGGACTGGATATGACCATTGAAATTGTCGCGCAAAAGCCGATACACAGCACCAGCTTCCGCATTCGTCGTTTTTTCAACTGGTTTCCTTTAGGTTTGACCTATGCATTTTTGTATATGGCGCGTTATAATTTAACCGTATCCAAGAATGCGCTGGGGGAGTTGATGACCAAAGCCGATTTCGGCACCATCTTTGGAGCCGGGACGCTCACCTATGCATTCGCTTTTTTGATCAACGGTCCCCTCACAGACAAGATCGGCGGCAAACGCGCCATGCTCATCGGCACGGGCGGGGCAGCACTGATGAATATCTGTATGGGGGTGCTGACCTACCTGTTATTGACCACTTCGATCCACTTTGATCTCGTGCTCTGGTTCTCGTTGTTATATGCCTTGAACATGTATTTCCAGAGTTTCGGCGCTGTGGCCATCGTCAAGGTGAATTCCAATTGGTTTCACATTCGCGAACGGGGTGTCTTCGGTGGCATATTTGGCGTATTGATCGCTCTGGGACTATATTTCGCATTCGATTGGGGGCAGCTCATCGTTCAGGCGACGGCGGCCAATCCGGGAAAGCTGGGTGCAGTGCAAAAAGGATTACGCAGTCTGCTGGCTATCGACGGTAGTAGCGGCATCGATCAGACGTGGTGGGTCTTTTTTCTGCCTGCCATATTATTAGGCCTTTTTTTCCTCCTGGATGTCGTCATTTTGCGCGATAAACCCTCGGGTGCAGGGTTTGCTGATTTCAACACCGGCGACGCCACCAGCGGCGAAATGGACAAACCGTTCAAGGTTAAAGAAATCATCGTCAAAGTATTGACCAATAAAATCCTCCTCACCATCGCCTTTATCGAATTCTGCTCCGGCGTGATGCGCAATGGCATCATGCATTGGTATTTGATCTTCACCGCCGACATGGGCTATGCGCGCGATTTTTTCGTCACCGCCCATTGGGGCTTTTTGTTGATGCTGGCGGGTGTGTTCGGCGGCATGTTTGCCGGGTTTATCTCCGATAGAATCTTCGGCTCACGCCGCGGTCCGGTGGCGGCTCTTCTCTATGGTTTGATGCTCCTGAGTACGCTGGCCATGTGGCCATTTGTGCGCAGTACCAATCGCGAGGTGAGAGACCATCTACTCCTCACCATCCAGCCGGCGCAGGTGAGCAAATTCGCTGCCATTCATCCCATGGACATCAATTACATCCATCAGAAAGTGCAGCAAAAGTATCAAGTCAAACAGCAGGACAGCCTGGTTTGGAAGGTGTCGCATACAGAGGTGAAAGAGTTGACTGCCAGCAAAGTCAACGACATCGTCTTGGCGGAATATCAGCGCTTCAACAAATATAAAAACAAAAACGAACTGATGCGGATTCAGATCAAAGATGTCGCGGAGGTCCGCGGCGCATCAAGTCATTCGAGCACGGCCATCATCCTGGGGGCGATCGTGGTGTTTATGTCGTTGTGTGTAATTGGCGTGCATGGTATGCTTTCGGGCACCTCGACGATGGATTTCGGCGGACAGCGCGCCGCTGCCACTGCAGTGGGGCTGATCGACGGCTTTGTCTATCTCGGCACCGGTGTGCAATCCCTTTCGCTGGGATTCCTGACCAGTCAGAATTGGAATTTCTGGCCGCCATTCCTGGTGCCTTTTGCCTTGATCGGATTGATTTTGGCCATCCGCATCTGGCACGCGTTCCCCCATGCGAAAAGAAAGTAAGGCGATGGCTTTTATTCTACCTGTCTATCGAGGAGCGATAAACACGATTTTAAAATATCAATAAAAAAAAGAGAGGAATTATGGCAAAAAACCATTTTGACGTTTTGATTTTGTTGGGACGGCCCGCTTCGGGCAAATCGGAAATCATGGATTTTTTAGCCAAGACCGGTCCCATTGAACGCTGCGAGCGTTTCCACATCGGCCAGATCGACATGATCGATGACTTTCCCATGCTGTGGACGTGGTTCGAAGAAGATGCCATCTTGGAAAAAATTATGGGCAAACCACGTATTCATACCGATCAACACGGTTACTTCCTCTACCAGTATCAATGGGATCTGCTCATCGAGCGCATCGGTCTGGAATACAAAAAGCGAAAACGGGACTTTAATGATTATCACGCCGAATATACCACCCTGATAGAATTCTCCCGCGGCAGCGAACATGGTGGTTACCAGTCGGCTTTTGTCCATCTATCGGAAGATATTTTGCAGCGCGCGGCTATCCTCTATGTCGACGTCAGCTATGAAGAGTCGGTGCGGAAAAATCGCCGCCGCTTCAATCCCGAACGGCCCGATAGCATCTTGGAGCATGGTCTACCCGATGAAAAGATGGAGCGGTTGTATCATTATATTGATTGGGAAAAAATAAGCGGCAAACATCCCACCCATATCGACATCAAAGGCCACCAGGTCCCATATGTCGTTTTTAACAATAAGCCGGAAAAGACCGATGACTTTGTGAAATTAGCGCCAGCGCTGGAGGAGTCGCTGCAAAAACTCTGGAATTTGTACACTGCAAGAGGATGAGAGGATAGAAAAACTTGCCCACTCTTGGTTTAAAGTCGGCGCATGATCTGCCAAATTTGTCCGGATCATTCAAATAAATGGGTCGCTTAACCATCGAGAGTGGAACCCGCAACTTGGCGGTGCAGTATTTAACCAACACAACGAGAATCGTGACCCTTTCAGACTACATATCCGATATTGTGAATCATCACCGAGGGGGGCGAGGATATGTCGGATTCAACCACACCCCCAACGATGCCTTGGCGCTTGGTCGCGCCCTCGAAAAAAACCAAATCCCATATCATCTTTTCAGCTGCAAAAAACTGTTACAAGGCAATGTGAACAACCCAGCCGACATCGAGCATGGCATCATTGTGCAGGATCTACCGGTGTCGGCTTTGCGGCCGAAATTGGAGATGCTGTTGAATCAGGTGATGTTACCTCTTCAGTTGCGGTGCAAACCCATTTCCTTCTTCTCGGTGGTGGCGCGCAACGACTATGACCAACCGATCTCGAGCGAGGCGTTACACGATGAGTTTGACCGCATCTGGAATGGGTTGCTGTTGGAGCAATTATCGCTTTTGTTGGAATCTGGAAATGATCTATTGGGGAAGGTTGCTTTGGGCGAAAGAAAACCAACTCCTTTTGCCTTGGACGAAGATTTAGATGACAGCCAAAAAGCAGCCATTGCTCACAAGTTAGGGCCCATACGAGTGTTGGCGCCGGCTGGATCAGGCAAGACCAAAACCCTGACCAATCGCATCATCCATCTGATCAACGAAGGTGTCAAGCCGGAGACGATTTTGGCGCTGGCGTTCAACAAAAAAGCTGCGGACGAGATGATGCAGCGTTTGCAGGCTCGCGGCATAACCGTGGCTCGGCGCCTGCACCTGCCCGGCGTGGTGGTACGCACGTTTCATGGTTTGGGGTATGAATTGATCCGCCACGAGTTGGGTTGGCAGTTCGATGGCGAAACTGAGCAGGAACGTTTACGGGCGCTATTGCAGCAGGCGATGGCAAAGCATTATCGTCCACAACAGCGCCGCAATCAGGATCCGCTCGATCCCTTTTTAGTAGCCGTCAACATCTGCAAAATGGATCTGGCTCCCTTGGCGGATTTTGTCGTCGAAGCCGACGAGGACTCTGTGCCTTTTGCGCCGATCTTTCAGGATTTGCTGCAATTACAGTGGCGCAAAAAATTCTGCACCTTTGATGATATGATTTATCTCGCCGTTCGCCTGTTGTTGGATCGAGCGGCGTTGCGGCGGCGGATGCAATCGCGCTTCCATTTCTTGCTCATCGATGAATTTCAGGATCTCAACCGCGCGCAGATTCTGATGATGCAGATTTTATCCTTGCCCCAGAACAATCTCTTCGTCGTCGGAGACGATGATCAAATGATTTATGGTTGGCGCGGCGCCGATATCCGCCACATACTCGAATTCCCGGAGCGATACCGCGGCGCCGCCGATTGCACCCTATCCACCAATTACCGCTCCACCCAGGCGATCGTGCGCCATTCCCGTTGGCTCATCGAACACAATCAACGCCGGGTATTCAAGGACATCTCTCCTACCCCTTCGGCGCCGGCGGGTCAGGTAGAAATACGACTGGCTGATTCCCTCTGGCAGCAAGCAAAGTTGTTGGCCGATTGGATCGCTCAGGAACAACAAAAGCGCCAAGAGCCGTGGGAAGACTATGCCGTTTTGTTTCGCTATCACGCTTACAAATATGTGATTGCCATCCTGTTGGATGCCGCTGGCTTGCCGCACACCCCTGTGGATGGATACTCATTAGCGCAGACGGTTGTCGGTCGCGACGCCCTGGCTTATCTCACCGTCATCTTATGGCCGGAAAAAGCTACTCGGGAACATTTAGCACGCGTCCTCAAACGACCGAATAAATACTTTACCACTCACTTCATCCATTCCATCCAAACTTACCAGGATCTTGAAGAAGCGAGCCTCAGCTCTGATCTACCGGAATGGGCACAGACCAATCTGGAAGATTTCCTTAGCGATATTCACTTTATGCGGCAACACGCCAAGCGCAACCGTGCACCAGCCGCATTCCTGAATACCATGGCATCTGTCTTTAATCTGCGCCAGTTCTATAATACCCAGATTAAACGCTATGCGCCATTGGACGAGGCCGGTTTGGACGTATTACTCGATGTATTGATCGCTGTTGCCGAGGCATTCGCAACCATCGAGGATTTCTATCAATACCTCACAAAATCTTCCCAAACCACTGCTCAGGCAACTATGGTGCCACAACAGCAACAGGGCATCGTGTTGTCTACCATCCATGCTGCCAAAGGTAGAGAATTCCGGCATGTGGCATTATTCAACTTATCCGAAAATTATCGACAGGATGGATTGGACGATATCGAAGAAGAGCGCCGGGTGGCTTATGTCGGCCTGACGCGTGGCAGTCAACAGGTATTCATCACCGCACCGACAAAATCACCCAGTCCGTTTTTGTACGAACTAGCCCTAAATCCTCAATTTAAAAATATGGCTGACACACCCTTGCGTAAACAGATGGAGAAACTCGTTAGAGAAACCGAAAAATTACAGCACACATATGCCATTCTAACATCGAAACTAAAAGATTATTACGAACAACAAAAAAAGACACAGCAACCAGAGGTCACATCAAAACCTTTAACTCGGCTGCAGGCCAAAATCGAAAAAGAAAAGATAAAGTTGGCAAAAGTTCAAAATCAATTATCCTCAGAGCAAGCGGAATTGAAAGTTTTACAGCGAGAGCTGTTTTTTCGCCAGCTCCTCCTCCGGAAGGGGAATTGAAATGATTGGTCATTAACGATCCAGCAGCAATCATGCGGTATTGTTTTTGTGGAAGAGAAGAGTTGATGGCTTTTATTTCAGTAACACTTTTTTGCAGAGAGACACAGCGCATGGTTATCATCGAGGAAGCAGCGACCAGATTATTATACAGAATCTTTGCCGCCGAACGGAACCCAGGGACAGGCAAATCGAGCATCAAAAGAGGAGCTTCAAAATCTCCCAGACATAAAAGATATATCTACTAATGTAGATTCAGGTTATATCGAGCATCAAAGCAGAGCCTCAAAATCTCAGATATGGGAGATGTCTATTATCGATTTCGTCCTTTCATATTTATCTGATATTACACTTTCATTATCTCGCAGGAGCATTCATGGCGAACGAACAAGGTAAAGAACAAAAAGATAAAAGGAGCAATTCGCCATTTGCATCGTATAAAGTGGTCCATTCGAACCTAGCTCCTATCATCATGGAATATGCATCACCGATGCTGGCTCATTGTACGACATTTGAAGCGCGGTGCGAGGCTATTTCCTACGCCGTGCTGTGCTGGAATTTGGCTCTGGACGAGGAATCGGAGCGGCAGAGAATCGAGGAGCAAATTAAATATCAGTATCCGCCCGAGGAGTCGGATCAGATATTAAAGCTGATCGATTTCCTCATCCAACGCAAAAACAGGCTCTATCCCGACAACCGATTCTACATCATTGACTATGAAATCAATCAAAGAGATAAAAATATTGAATTAAGAGTGACTACCAAATATCTGCCGCGTAAGTGATCTTGACCTTTGTATAATAGTAAAGGTGTAAAATCCCCGTAAAAGATATTATGTAAACAAGAGGTGAAACGATCTATGAAATACCAAGCCGATGAAAAGCGATACCAACAGATGTCCTATCGTCGCTGCGGCCGCAGCGGCTTGCAGTTGCCGGCCATTTCGCTTGGTTTGTGGCATAACTTTGGAGGGGTGGATGATTTCCTGACCAGTCGCCAGATCTTGCGGCGTGCGTTCGATCTGGGCATCACCCATTTCGATCTGGCGAACAATTACGGGCCACCCCCTGGTTCGGCCGAGCAAACCTTCGGGAAGATTTTACGACTCGATTTCAAACCTTATCGCGACGAAATGATCATCTCCACCAAAGCCGGATATTACATGTGGCCCGGACCATACGGCGAATGGGGCTCGCGTAAATATTTATTGGCCAGTCTGGATCAAAGTCTTAGGCGCATGGGATTAGATTATGTGGATATTTTCTACTCCCACCGGCCCGATCCCAATACGCCACTGGAGGAAACCATGGGAGCGTTAGCCCATGCCGTGTATCAGGGTAAGGCGCTCTATGCGGGTATTTCCAACTATCCGGCGGAGATGACCAAACAAGCGGCTGTGCTGTTGCGAGAGTACGGTACCCCTTGCCTCATCCATCAACCATCGTATTCGATGTTTAACCGGTGGATCGAAGCAGACTTGGTGCAAACGCTGCAAGCCGAGGGCATCGGCTGTATCGTTTTTTCGCCGTTGGCGCAGGGCTTGTTGACGGATCGTTATCTTTCGGGCATCCCAAAAGACTCCCGCGCCGGCAAGCCGCATGGATTCCTGCGTCCCCAGCACATCACTGCTGAAAAAATGGCCCAAGTACGCGCCTTGCACGAACTAGCCCAACGCCGCGGCCAAACCTTATCCCAGATGGCCATCGCCTGGGTGCTGCGGCTGCCGCAAGTGACGTCGGCGCTGATCGGCGTGAGCAGTGTGAAACAATTGCAGGACAACGTCAAGGTGCTGGGAAAAATGGATTTTGCCCCAGAAGAACTTAAACAAATCGATGAAATTCTGCAGGGAAAATAACAAAAGGGTGTGCATACCTGCTCATGGTGAGGAGGGAAACGACGAGATATCTTAAACTGCTATCGTTACAATTATCAGTAAATGTTAATCATTCAAAGATATTTTTGGTCAGCGGTCAACGATGAAGGGATCGCGTGTTTTATTTTCTCAATATCAAAAGGGAGGTATATCATGAACCTAAGACGAATGGATTTGATCTTCCTGCTTCTATTAACGTTCCAGGCAGTTACTTTTGCACAACCGTGCGAACATTTTTACAATAAAAGTCTGCATTATACCAATCGAGGCATCTCTTTTATCTATTCTAAGGAGCATGGCGGTTTGGAGCGTTTGACCGGCCTCAGCGCCGAGGAGATGAACTGCACCCAGTCCCGGTGCCATGTGCGCAGTTGCGACGACTGCCATGCCAAACAGGTTGGTGAAAAATCCTTCTATTCCGTAGAGCAATCCCGCACCGAAGCAGCCTGTCAAAAATGCCATCCGGTGGCGAAAGACGATCCGGATGTGCATTACCGCCGCGGCATGAAATGCATGGACTGCCACACCAGCCGCGAAATCCACGGCGACGGCATCGAATATCTCACGTATATGCAACCCGGCTTTTTTGATGCAAAATGCGAAAATTGCCACACTTCCCTTTCGCCATCGCCGAGCCATACCGTGCATCAAGGTAAACTGGATTGTGTGCCCTGCCATGTGCGCGATGTACCGACCTGCATCAATTGCCACATCGACACCCGTCGCGCTGGGGGTAAAGAGACTTCTATTAGATTACAAAATATGTTATTTCTGGTCAATCACAATGGCAAAGTCAAATTAGCCAATTTTCTCAGCTATGTTTATGGAAACAAGACCATGATCACCTTGGCGCCGACCTTTCCGCATTCGCTGAAAAAAGAGGGCCGCCGCTGCAATGAATGTCATAATTCTCAGATCGTGAAAGATATTAAGAAAAATCGATTTGCCCCCATCCGCTGGCAAAATGGAGAGGTCAAAAATGTCGCTGGGGTGATCCCGGTGGTAGAAGGCATGAAATGGAACATCGTCTTTCTGACTAAAAAAGATGAAAAATGGACGCCGCTGCAAAAGCCGGAGGAGCCGCTGATCAATTTTTCCGGTTTCTGTACGCCGTTGAGTCAGGAGCAATTTATTCATTTACAGCAGCAACAGTGATGGTTCATGTTAGATAAGAAATAGCTGGAACCCTAATCAGCATACTTTTTCCAATTAGAATATTTCCCAAAACGAGCACAAAATAAGACTTGGCACCAGGAAATGAATGTGGTTTAGATTCATTATATTCTTGGATATTGAACAAGAGCATATAGCGAGATTTATAGGATGTCTCGTAAGCAGTGGCAGGGCAACATATGAAAAGGTCATCGCCCCTGCCTGTGAGCGATGACCTTTTGTATTAAAAAGTAGAGGATGACCATAGATCAAGTTGTTTCACATCAAAAAAGACTCTAAAATGTTTATCGTCCATACAAATATTTTGTTAACCCAAGCACTTTATCTATTGTAAATCAATTGCCGCAAATCAGCCACTTCTTGCTTCAAGTTTTTGATGACCTCTATAAGATAAACCGAAATCTTTTCGTAACTGATAGCGTCTGGTTCGCCCTTTTCATTATAAATGAGTAAATCCTTCAATCCTAATTCATCAAAATCTTCTGCCAAATATCCGATACTTTTGTCTCCACTATTTTGATAAGTAAAAGATATGGGTTTCACTTTCAGGATGCTATCAAAATCCCTTTGCAAAGGAAAAATATTTGTTTTATATCTCCGCGAGGAAGTCGATAAATGGAAATGACCACCTGGAGCAACGACGACCGCCGTACCCGTGCCGGGGGGTAAACCTTCGACGGAGAGCTTGCTCTGGGGATTAGTGGTACCGATGCCAACATTCCCCTCAAAATAGTTTTTGGCGCCTAACGCATAGATAGAAAAATCGGTCGCATTTTGATTGACATTTTGAAAAAAACCAGCGCTACGAATCACAGAAGAACCAGCCAAAAAAGAATCCCATTGACTCTTAATCTCATTACAATAGCCATAGACTCCTGCCAAGAAATGAACATGTGTCGTTGGATTTGTGTGATGAACTCCTAATGAGCCTTCGTTATATCCAATTCCGGAAACGAACAAAGCTCCAGATACACCTCGACGCACCGCGAAAGCGGTTGGTTCGGCTCCATTATTTCGCACTGGGGGCAACCCACCGCCTATGGAGGTGGCATGTTCATTATTCATGTAGTAATCGTTGGTGTTGGCTACCAATCCATGCCATACATAGATTGTACCTGGTCCCTCATCATCATCGTGGCGAATCCAAGGTTCTCCCACGGCAAAAGTAGCTAGCTCTGCAGTTGTATTGACATTGACATAGGCAGAACCGCCTGCTGTTTGCCCAAAAAATAGGCCTTTGCCAGGAGCTCCATTCTTGGAAATATAATTATTACCCATGATCAAATTGCTCGTGGCAGTATGATTGCCAAGATTATCCCCTGCGGCACTAATTGTAATTGTGTTTCCAGATTCGGAGAGCGTGATATTGCTTCCTGCTTGTAAAGTGACATAATTAGCACTATTGCTAATGTCGATGATAGAAGTTGTGGCCGTGCCAGCTTGAACGGTAAGCCCCTGAGAATCTGTACTTGTTGGGGGAACCGCCCACGTTCCGTCACCGCGAAGGAATTGGCTGGTTGTTCCCGAAGCCAAGGCCGATAGATCCCCCAACTGGTTGGTCATCACTACGCGGTTATTGGTGACGCCTGCCAATGTCTGCAGTCGAACAGAACCCGTACTATGTAATTGGGCTTGCGGATTGGTGGTACCAATCCCTAAGCGATTATTGTTGTTATCCCAAAATAGATTGGCGGTCGAAGTCAGCGTATTAGAGACAGAACCAGCTGCCCCATTCCAAAAGGCAATTTGCGTGGCCACACCTGATCCAGCCACCCCTCCAGGTAGGGAGCTAACTGCTCTTTTTTTTACCTCTCCATTTCCACTAATACATAAAAGGTCATTCACAGTATTATCTAGGTTAATATTATGAATTTTCAATGAAGGTACTGTCTGCAAAGTCCCTCCGCCTTCTTGTCCTTTTAAAGAGGGAGCACTGATCTCCAGCAAGGCAGTAGGGTTGGTGTTTCCAATGCCAACACCCGTCGCATTACACCGCATCGCCTCAACCCACTGAGCTGTTGGTATCGATTGAAAAGAATTGAAAGAAATGTAACCTTGCTGCCCGATTTGATTTCCCGTTTGAATTTCACTCTTGATAGAACCAGTTATAGTCTTGTTGAAAGAACGAAAAATGAGTTGACTATTTTCAAAATCATCATTCTGGATAACCAGCCCCACATCTATGCTACCAGCTGGAGCAGTCACCCCTATACCTAACCTGCCACTTTGCGTGATACGGACTAGCTCTAAATTACGATCATCTTTTACGATCATCTGTGAATAGGAAACCGTGCTGTAAAAAATGATCCATACGGTGGGAAATAGCAACTTTTTCATAAAACCTCCTATCCTCCCTTTAAGATAACAAATAAAAAGAAAACTATAATCATTACAAATAGAGAAATTTGCAAATTACATGCCATTTTTAATTGATTAATATATATAATTATTTTTATGAGACTTAATACAAATGATTAGATTCCCTCCCTTTTTGCTTTTCAGTCATTTCACCTAACTTCTGGTGAAATACCCATCTCCAATATCCTATCTCCCATTGAGAGAAGAAGCATTTTACCGTTCGCAATAAAGCAAAAGGAGGAAAAAAATGTGAAAGTCAATGCAAGTTCTGACTTTTTGTAGTAAAGGTAGGTCAGTTCAAAATTAACTGATCAAGCAAGAAATGATAAAAAAAACCTCTGCTTTTCCATAATCGATAATTCGATAGGTACCTGCAAAAATGATGATGCGTCAGATTTGAATATTTTTAATCCAACGGGGAATAAACTGGTGCAGCAAATAGATAATCGCCGCATCTAGCAGCAAAAAGAATCCTACCACGATGCTTGCTCGAGTCCAGCCGGTGGCCTTGAATTTGAACGCCAGGAAAGCGACCAGTGCGGCCAGGCCGAAGCCAAGGAAAACATTGACCATCACCCCGACATTTTGTTTCACGGCGCGATACTCATTATCCCAGGTCAATCGTGGAAAATGGATATCCAGCAACATGCCGCTGCCAGTGCCAAACAGCATGCCCACCAAACTGCCGAAGAAAGCAATCGCTACAATCATCGGCGGAATTTTGAACCACACCGACAACATCGCCAACAGGATCAATAGGCCGCAGGTACTGAGCAGAAAAGCCACCAACATCTTTGCAGCCAGTTGGAGGCGGTAATCGATGGGGATGCTTTTGGCGATGAAGAACTGTGCGCCATCGCGGGATATTCCCGAGGCACTAGTAGCGTTGGTGCCGGAGATAAAGAGACCAACAGCCAAGCCGATGAGCAGGACCAAGTCGGGTGGCAGTGATTGTTGTGCCAACCATTCGCGCATGGCCGAAAAACCTTTGCCCGTGGAGGTGACGCTCATAAAGATGAGCATGACGGGCCAGATAAAATTGATGATGACACAATTCATGAAATAGGCCGGGGTACGTACCAGCAACCGCCATTCCTTCAGCATCAACGACCAAAGAGGCGGCAAAGGTCGACTGCCACGGGCAATGACCTGGCTATCCAATTTTTGGCGTGCGGCATAGGTTCCGCTGCCTCTGAGCACGGTGCGAAAATACAAGCGTTCGGCAATGGCAAAAAATATCGTCAACAGCGAAAACGTGATAGTGATATAAAGCAACACCCAACCCCAACCCATGAGTGCACCCTGTTGTAAAAGCGCCGCCACCAACCATTTCAGTCCTGGAAAAATATGCCCCAAAAATTGCACCAGACTATTGCCGCCGCTTTGCAGGGCGACGAAAATTTGCCCTTTGTCTCCGATGCTGGCCAGTCGCTGATAAAAATAATTGAATCCCAGCGCCGCCACCAAGCCGATCAATCCGCCCCAAATACGCAAGATATCTTTGTACCTGCCGGCGGGGATGATCGACATCACCAGCAGGGAGATAGCCGAGGCCAATAACAGTGGGATAATTGGCAACAAAAGAAATATCATCAACGCGATGAGGTAATAGTTAACGCCGGCGCCGCTCTTGATACCGAAAGCGATCAGTACCGGCGCCAGGATGAAAAGTTGCGTCAAGTATTCAAAGATCAAAGTCACGGAAAATTTTCCGGCCAGGATTTGCCACGGCCGCAATGGTAAGGGTAGTAATGTCTCAACATCCTGCGAAAAGTAATAGACATTAATGACATAGAAAATGCCAAAAAATAAAATCAAAACGCTGGCGACGCCGCAGGCTAACGCCAATATCACTCCTTCCTGGCCGATGGCTGCCAATGGGACATAAATCTTCATTACTCCCATGGCCAGCGCCATCGACATCGGCGCAAATGAAAACAAGAGCAGCACTATCAGGGCAATGGATTTGATCTTTGCTCTTTTGCCGGTGGCAAGCGGTGCATAGCTGTTTTTCAGCAGGATTAGAACCAATCTCAAAAATTTACGCATTTTCGGTCATCTCCAGAAACATTTTTTCCAGCGAGACGTCGGCCTTGAACTGCTCGCGCATCTCGGCAATGGTGCCGTAAAACAACAATTTGCCTTTGTGAATGATGGCCACGCGATCGCAAAAGCGCTCGGCCACATCGAGCACGTGGGTGGAGAAAAACACCGTCTTGTTCTGCTCGGCCTTTTCGCGCAACAGGCTTTTCAGCAGAAAAGAAGATTTGGGGTCCAAACCTGTCAGCGGCTCATCCAAAATCCACACTTGAGGATCGTGCACCAACGCACCCATGAGGACGATCTTTTGCCGCATACCATGAGAATAGCTCATGATTTTGTCGCCCAGTACATCCTTTAATTCGAATTTTTCTGCATACTCTTCGATGCGCTGTTTGCGAACCGCTGGTGGCACCCCAAACATATCAGCCATGAAGCGCAAATACTCCAGTCCCTTGAGCCGAAGAAAGATATCCGGATTATCGGGCACGTAACCGATCATCTGTTTGACTTTGAGAGGCTCGCGCATCAGGCTGATGCCATTGACGCGAATCTCGCCCTCGTCGGCGTCGAGAATGCCCGAGATTATCTTCAGGGTGGTGGTTTTCCCTGCGCCATTGGGGCCGAGAAAGCCGACGATTTCCCCAGCCGGCACCGTCAGCGAAAGTCCATCCACCGCCCGGATGCGACCATTATACGTTTTGCTTACCCGCTCTAATTCGATCATCGGGAAATTCCTCCAAATCGGATGGATTGCAAACGATCATCAAATTTATTTTTTTGAAAAAATTACAAACATCGCACAATTTATGCAAGAGAAAATATCGCCACAGGCGAGTCCGTTCTTCAATTAAAGGATATCTTGAAAAGAGAATAATCTTTTGCAACCATGTGAAAGCTATAAACTAATGAGAGAAAATTAGTTTATTAAAGAGGCAGACTAAATCCCATGATCTCGATAAAAAATACGAGAATAGCCAAAAAAAATTTCTCTTCGTTTTACTCCACGAAATGACAACTGGTTAGCAATTCTTGCACGCCTGTTTCCAAATCCCTTTGTCTCATTTGGGCATTCATGGTTATAATTTGTTGCGGAAAAATTACATTTCATGGCTAATGATTAAATGAAATGGCTCTATGTGGTTATCAGCACGATTCGTCTTTCATAGTTCCTCAAAAAGTCTATCCGATTTTTATAGCAAATTCAGGAAAATATGCAATAAATCCAAGTCACTCATGCAAAGAGCGGATGATGGCCATCAAGACTGAGCGCGGCAACAAGCGGGTGCTGAAAACGCCCAGTTTGTTCATAAATCCCGGCACAATCATTCTTCTGCCTCGGCGTAAACCTTGATAGGCAATTTTTGCCACTTGAGCAGAAGTCATGAATGGCATGAGGTTAGATCGCGCCAGGCGGGTATTTTCGATACCCGCACGCTTTTGGAAGTCGGAGAGGGTCGGCCCTGGGCACAGGGTAGTTATGGTAATGCCTTTTTTGCGATATTCGGCCGCCAAGGCCAGTGAGAACGACAGCACAAAAGCCTTGGTGGCATAATACACCGCCATTAAGGGACCTGGCTGGAACGCCGCGGTGGAAGCCACGTTCATGATGCGCCCGCGGCCGCGCTGCAACATCCCAGGCAGAAACAATCGACACAAAGTCAGCAATGATTGGATATTGAGCTGTATCATGTCACTGGCGGTAGCGAGATCCATGCCATGGAAATATCCTTGCCATCCATAGCCGGCGTTGTTGATGAGGATATCGATCGTTCTTTCTTCTCTCGCTAATTTATTGAATAGCTGCTCAGCGGCGCCTGCAGTACCTAAATCCATCGGCATGACCATCACCGCCACTTGATAAGTATGATGTAATTCGTCGGCAACCTGCCGTAATTTTTTCTCACTGCGGGCAACTAATATCAGCTCATAGCCATCGGCTGCAAATAGTTTGGCCAGTTCATAGCCAATCCCGCTGGAGGCACCGGTGATGAGTGCGGTTTCTTTCAATTTTATTCTTCTCCGGATAATTTATTCTGCCTAACAACTCACGATATCCATCCAAACAAGTTGTGCAAGAATTGCGAATGAAGAATTGATCCTTTACTTTTTAGATAGAAAAATCTGCGAGGCATGGATTCCATATTAATTCGCCCCTCGCGCGCGACAATCCCCCAACATGTAAATTCGAACGATCTCACCTCAGAATCTACTGAACCACAGGATAGGGCATCATGCCCTTCTCATGGAACGCCAGGTGCGCACTGCCTCAAAAATCAACACACAGGCCAGCGCCAACAGTGTCATGGCAATGATGCCAATGGTCGAAAATCCATATTGACGGGTGAGCAAGGCCAAAGCCCAAATGGTCATCACATTCATGAACACCATCGGTAAGAGAATGAAAGTGATTTTCTTACCGGTCTTTTTCAGCCAAACGAGAATCACCAATAGCGTTAATCCCGCCAAGAGTTGATTAGTGGCGCCGAAGACCGGCCAGATGGCTTTCCAGGCCGGCATGGGGTTGCCCTGCGCGTCTTTCAAAGTAATCAAGACGAAAATGGCCGGCAATATTAAACTCACGAGAGTCGCAAAATAGCGTGACGCGGTTCCCTTGAGGCGAAAAAATTCTTCGAAAATATACCGCGCCAACCGCGTAGCCGTATCCAGCGTCGTGAGTATGAACGTCGATAACGCTAACAGTCCAAACGAAAAACCCAAATTTTCTGGGATGCCAAAAACGGAGAGGAATTTACCCATACCGGTGCCATAGATGACCAGCGGTACTTTGCCGGCTAAGGGATCGCCCATGGGCAGCATGGCCACAGTGGCGAGGGCAATCACTGCCACCACGCCCTCGATCAACATAGCCCCATAGCCGATGGGTTTGGCATCGGATTCTCTATCCAATTGTTTGGAGGAGGTGCCAGAGGCAACCACCGAATGGAAACCCGAACAGGCGCCACAGGCCACGGTGATGAATAAAATCGGAAAGAGCGTTCCGACACTAGGCGCATTCCAGACGGTGAAAGAAGAATAGCTCAGACTATATCCCCCTAAAAGAATGCCAATGAACCCACCCAACACCGAGCCATAGAGTAAAAACGAAGATAAATAATCTCGCGGCTGTAACAGAATCCACACCGGCGTAGTCGAGGCAATAAAACAATAGACAATGAGAAAGATGTTCCAGGTTTTGGCGGAATTGCCAGCGATCAAATCAGGGAGCACCTCCGGTTTAATGGGCAGAATTTGGCCCACATAGATAGCGATAAAAACCAGCGGCACGAAAACCAGCGAGGCCCAGAGAACCGGTACCTTGAGACGGTAAATAGTCATCCCGAACATTAAAGCCAATACAATAAACATCATCGCTGAACTGGCCACGCCACCATCTTGTACAAAAGTAGTGGAGGTTAGATCCATGAACACGGTGAGCACATAAATCAGCGTCAGCCAGATGAAAGCGAGCATGAGACGATAAGCCAGAGGGGACATATATTCCTTGGCGATCTGTGCGATGGAGCGCGCTTTATGGCGGATGGAGGCCATGAGCGCCGAAAAATCATGTACGCCACCGATGAACACCGCGCCGATGAGTATCCACAACAAAGTGGGCAGCCAGCCAAAAGCGACCGCGGCAATGATGGGGCCGACGATGGGCCCGGCTCCTGCGATGGAGGAAAAATGATGCCCCAAAAGCACCGTACGGTGCGCCGGCACCCGATCGACACCATCAAAATCGGTATGGCTGGGCGTGAGGTGACGATTGTCGACATCAAATCGCTTTTGCAGAAAACCACCATATAGGCGATAAGCGATCGAAAAGAGTAGAATGGCAATAACAAGCAAACTGAGTAACATCTTTGATCATCCTGGTATGGAAGTTAAAACCTGAGAAAGTTTCCTTTTCCCCATTGCTCGACCTCAGGCGTGGTATCGTATGGATTGCTTAAATCGATCCATGTGCAACAATGGCAGTTTAAAAGATCTCGTCGTTCGCTCTTCTACATGATACTTTTTCAGAGGTTATCATCCTCTCCTAAAATCCTGCTTCTTTTTTTCACTGTTCATTTAAAATATAACCATCCTTTTAGAAAAATTCAAACATAAATATGATTGGCCTATAACACGAAAACTCTCCTCCTATCAAGAACAAACCCCGAGCACAAGGTCGGGGTTATTCTGACTTTAGTCAACATCTCATTGCTACATGAGCGATGATGAAAAACAATGGGGATAGCTATCGCAAAATCTGGGCTTGAGGAATTATAAAGGTTTCATCCTTTCCACGATTTTGATATTCATCTTTTCCAGTTCCTTCAGCACCGGAACATAGATTTCCGGCATCACCGGAATCTGCACGCCGGTCATTTTGATCTGGCCATCGAGCATCATCTTTACCGCAATAGCAGCGGGCAAACTGACGGTGCGCGCCATGGAAGAATCGCCATGGGGAATGCCGTAATCCACCAGCAGCGCCACAATGGCCTCTCTTTTACCGTCAGGGTATTCGGCGATGAAATCGTGCTGTAGCACGATCATGTCGCGTTCGCCCTCTTTGTAGGCCATTTTTTCGGTCATCAGCGCTGTGAGGGCATCAAGAATAGAGGGAGGATCGGCTTTTAACAATCGGTCGCTAAAAAGTCCCAACCATTCCAAGCGCGAAAGGATGGCATGCGACTCGGGTATATTCAGAAATTTGGCCATATCTTTCTTGACGGTTTCGGCTTTGCCTTTGACCAAAGAGGCGCTCACTTGCGCCCAGGTCATTTTCAATAATTCGGGATTGACCGTCTCATCCAAATATCCTAAAAGGACGATTTTTTCCATGGTTTCACACCACCCTAAATTGCGAAACGTGCCGCGGAAGATGGTCTTGGCATCTTTCAATCCATAGAGACTTTGATACTGCAGCGAATCGCGATTGGGATAAACCTCCAATTCACCCAATCCTTCCACCCTTTTGCGCCACATGGTGCGGAACAAATCTTTATTCTCGATGACCATCTCCTTGCCGTCTTTGAGGAAATGGGCGTTATTCTTCCCTGCCAACAGCACGCCGCGCGGACTCCAAGAAAATTTGTAACCAAAAGGATTGTCGTTGGCCTCTGGCGCCGGTAGGCCACCGCAACAGGATTCGAAGGAAACGATTTTGCCGCCTTTTTCAGCCACTTCGTGGATGGTTTTCATCGCCGACATATGGTCGATGCCTGGATCCAGGCCGATTTCGTTGAGGAACAAAAGCCCTTTCTCGCGAACCTCTTGGTCCAATGCTCTCATGGCGGCGCTGACGTAAGAGGTGGTCACCAAATGGCATCCATGTTTCAGGCAGTAGCCTGCCACCTGCATGTGGTGAACCCAGGGCAAAAGGCTAATGGTAACATCAGCATCGGCTACCAATTCTTCCAATTTCTCTTCATCCTGCACCGTAACCGCCACGGCGCGGCCTCTGGGATGGCCTTCGATCAATGCCTCCGCTTTACTCACCGTCCGGCTGCCGATGATCAATTCGATCTCCGGTTGCTCTAAGAGATAACGTACCAATGGTCTAGAAACAAGACCGGCTCCGAGTAACAAAACTTTTTTCATACCTTGGCTCCTTGCTGATTGGGTAAATATTTATCTAAATAGGAAAAATTCGGGGTCAGGCGACCGTTATGGACAATGATGGCATTTTTTATCTCTGCAGGCAGGTCGATTTTATTGAATGGCTTACGCCAGTCGGCCGCGGCAATAACTGGTATAAAACGATATACCGATTCGCTGAAAAATTCCGACGCATCCCGTGGCAGCTCTGCCGGCAAATTATCGATGGCCATGATCCACAAGCCCTCATCGTCATAACCATCGATCACTTTGCCGGTGAGTGGATGATAAGAAAAAATGGGGTGATCGGGCGTTGTGACTTTTTCGGTGCATTCGATGGCGCCGTGAATGTCGCAACTGATATCTCCGACCACCAACAGCGATAACGGCGGCCCAAAACTGAAACGCTGATGCAAATACGCCTTGGTCAACAACCGCGGATAGCGCTCATCCCAATAGATGCCGTTAACCAACACATGCAGATAGGGCAAATATCTTTCGAAAATGCCGCGATATTTTTGTGGATGCTGAAAATAATCCCATTTATCAAAGGGTTGCGAAGGATCGATCGGCTCCACCATATGCTGCTCTGCGAATTGCACTTTAAATAACAGCGCATCGGATCGATTCGCTAAAGAAGGCAATTCCTGCGGATCCACCATTTTGTGCGGCAAGAGATCGAACATCTCCTGAGCGCCCTTGGAGACGTGGCCGTAACCACTAAATCCGAACACCAAAGGACGAATGGCCTCGGGCAGACCGCGTTGTTGCAATTCGGCGCCGATCTGGCGCAGATGGGCCTTAACTTCGGCGACATCATGATAGTGATGAGCTGGTTGAATGTGGCTGAATGGGGTCTGGTAACCCCGGAGTTGCAGACGTCGCCCCAGCGCATGGAGCGTTTCCACCATCCCAGCCATGCCGGCAAAACCGCCGAAAAACACCAACCGCCGTCCCTGGGCATCCTTGATGCATTCGTAATCGATCAATGTGCATCTATTATCGATTATTTTTTGCAGCATGGGCATGTTATACGCCTGCCCTTTTATGGTATGAGAAAAAAATATATATACTTTTTCGGGTAAAATCAATGGCGGAGGTATTTCTTTGATACCCATGATAATCTGACAGCAGGAGAGATCCTCGCAACTGTGAACCCCGGCCTGTTTATATTCCTCGTCACTAAACGCACGTCGTCGAAAGGGCTGAACACAAAATTGTAGTGGATATTGCTGTTGGAGGATTTGAGCATGTTTCGGGCTAATAGCAACCCGTCGTTCCCAAATATTCTTATCCTCTCTTCGTAATCCGATTATCGTTCTCATGCTCACTGAAAATCCATAATCTTAAATATTCAACTTTATTCTTTCGCAACGATGCTTCTAAACTCTTCTCCACCTCTCACTGGAAGAAAAGCAATAAAGGTCAGTCACAAAAATTTAAAATTTATGAAATCAGACCAGTATTTTAAGTCTTAAAAAGTAATAAAAATTAAACTGAAAAACAATTGAAATTTGTGCAGGTTCGAACTTGGGAGTGGGGAAAATGATAAAAGGTCTCAATTTTACACATGCCGCAGATTGCAATCCAGATGGGTTTGCATCCATTCCATGCATTCTTGAACCGAGGAAGCATAAAATAACTGTCCATTTGCCGAATAGACCTGAAAAATGTGGCCGACATCGAATTGCAACAAGCAAACTTTTTTGCCGCTCTTGAGGGCAAGGGCAATTTCCGAGAGTGTGCCGGCACCACCTGGTAAGGCGACCACCAAATCGGACGACAAAACATTGACCACATTGCGAGCGGCGCCTAAATTGGTAACGATGGGGATGTCGATGAAAGGGTTAGCCTGATCGCGGCTGCCACCAGGCAGAATGCCGATGGTGAGGCCATTGCGACTCTTGGCCCCTTCGGCTGAAGCTCGCATCACCCCCGCATCGCGGCCACCGTTGAGTAGCAACCAACCCTGCTCGGCAATCCGCGCGCCTAATTCGTACGCCAATTTATAGACCGATGGACTCACCTCTGAGCCGCCCATTACGCCGATGATAATATAGCGCTTTTTCTCCGTCATAACTCATTCTCGCTTTTTAATCTTCAACAGTCTCTGCAAATCCACTTTATCCTCTTCTCGGTCGGTAGAAGCTTTTGCTTTCAGCAAATCTTCATAACCGATTAAATGCATCGGCGTTTTGCCGTAATAAACGGTGATTCTGTTTTGCCAGGCTGATGAGAAAGACACGCCGGCAACATCCCTGAGGATATCTATGCGATTGGGCGCAACTCCTATTTGGTAGATCAATTCCTTATTGCAAAAATCATCCACCAATATACCCTCTAATGGTGCGCCAAAACGTTCGAGCGCGCGAAACACTTTTTCCGCATTTTCACGCACAGGATTGATCCAAATATCCAAACCCTTGGTGAAGCGCGGCTCGGTATAATACATCACCGCCTAGGCGCCGACGATGAGATATTCAACTCCCTCTTCGTTTAAGAGTCGCAATAGATCTTTAAAGTCTACATTGATTTTCATTCATGCCCCTGAAGAGAAAATAATCGTGTACCATCTGCCATGCGGCTGAAAAAATGCTCTCTGCTCCTTGGCTTTGCCAAAAGTCGATATCGAAGGAACGATCATCGGCATCACGCCGAATCAGTCGAGCGGTAATGTTGCGTCTCTTTTTCATTGGCAAGGCCTCATTTCACCAAATACTCCATAGGGATTGTTGACGTAAAAAATGATTCAAGCAAAATAATATAATCACTTGCGCCACCGCTACGGCTCATCATGCAGATTAGTAACGAATTGTGTTTCAAGGTTTCCGGTCGTTACAAGCATAGAGGTGACCCATGTTTAGTTGTTATCCACTGGCTCTACTTCCTGACTACACCAGTGAAGCACTATCCATTAAGTGCTGCGCGTGCCCGCCAACTGTCCGCAGGCTGCTTGAATATCCACGCCCTTGCTCCAGCGAACCGATACCGGCGCCCGCATAGGTGACAGCCATTCTGCGAAACGGGCGATGGCCTCATCGCTGGGCCGGTTAAATTCTGGCAACGCTGGATTATAGGGGATTAGATTCACCTTACAGGGCAGAACGGAGAGCAATTTACGCAAAGCTCGTGCATCATCTTCGCTGTCGTTAACCCCTGCTAACAAAACATATTCGAAGGTTGGCCGACGGCGCAGTTTCTTGGCATAGTAGCTGGCCGCTTTGATCAATTCCGCCAACCGATACTTTCGGCCGATGGGCACCAGGCGCTGGCGCTTTTCATCATCAGCCGCATGAAGAGAGATGGCCAACCGGAAGGGCTGCTCTTCATCGGTATAGCGGTAGATGGCTGGCACAATTCCCACCGTGGAGACAACGATGTGGCGGTGACCGATGGCAATGCCGCTGTCGTGATGGATCAATTCGCAAGCCTTCATGGCCGCCTCATAATTCATCATCGGTTCGCCCATACCCATCAACACGATATTGGTCATCTTTACATTTAAATCGCGCTCGATAAACAGCACCTGATCGACGATTTCCCCTGCCGTAAGATTTCGTTTAAAGCCCAATTGACCCGTAACACAAAAGGCGCATCCCAAGGCACAACCCACTTGTGTGGAAAGACATAAAGTATGACGGTTCGACTCGGCAATGTAAACCGACTCAATAAAAGCACCGTCATGGAGACGAAAGAGATATTTGACCGCATCAGAATGAGCCGAAGAGCGTTTTTCTGCCAATTGCAACCAACCCAACTGAGCGCAGGCGAGTAATTTCTCTCGCAAAGCCTTGCTCAATTCGCTCATCTGCGCGAAGGAGATTGCCCTCTTTTGATAAATCCAGCTGAATAGCTGCCGCCCACGAAAAGGCTTTTCTCCTATTCGCACGGCAAAAGCTTCTAACTCAGAAAGGCTATAACCTGTCAGATTTTCAGACATAAACAATCACGAAAAATAGGACATCCCTTCGGTGCCATTACATCTTTTAACGTGATTATATTTCAACTCATTCATAGGTTGGTAAAAGTTATCTTTATTCGTGAGCAAATAATATAAAAGCAATCCGACATCCGCGATAAATAAAAATAAACAATTTCTTCCATTCAGACAAATGAAATATTTACCAAGTTAGCCTTTCAAAATGAATGCCCATTCTGCCCCTGCAAAAGGAGGGTCACGGAAGGCAAACAAGAAGTCAAATCAGTAAAAGGCAATCGTTTGAGGGTCATAAGACCAGGCGCTTGCAGATAAAATAACAGGACAGCCATTTCCTAACGGTTATAAGCGTCAGTAATATGGCTAATCCGACCTCTTCTTTATGAGCAGACACCTATTCCACCAGTATTGAATTGACTTTTGCCTATTTTTTGATTAAGTTATTTGCCATGTGGGAACGATGCCGGATTTGAATCGTATAATAACCATTTGATCGTTCCGTTCTCTACCACTTTTGAAGCTGGAGGTTTCATGAATAAAGCAAGCAGGGGACAAGATGATATTGAGGCAGTTCGGCAATTAAAACAAGCCCATCAGGCTATTACCGAGGAGATCGGCAAAGTCATCATCGGACAACGTCAGATCATTGATGAACTGTTAATTTCGCTATTGGCGCGCGGCCATTGTTTGTTGATCGGTGTGCCGGGGTTAGCCAAGACGTTGCTGATCAGCACGCTGGCGCGGGTATTGGATCTGCAATTCAAACGCATTCAATTCACTCCCGATTTGATGCCATCGGACATCACCGGCACGGAAGTGATCGAAGAAGATCAAAGTACAGGCAAGAAAACCTTTAAATATGTGAAGGGGCCGATTTTCGCCAATATCGTTTTAGCAGACGAAATCAATCGTACACCACCCAAGACGCAGTCGGCACTGCTACAAGCCATGCAGGAGCACGAAGTGTCGGCCGCAGGGGTAACGTATAAATTAGACGAGCCATTTTTCGTCCTCGCCACCCAGAATCCCATCGAGCAAGAAGGCACCTATCCGCTGCCAGAGGCACAGTTGGATCGATTCATGTTCAATTTGTGGGTTGATTATCCGAGTGCCCAAGAAGAGGAACAGATAGTCGGCACCACCACCAGTGCGTACCAAGCCGATTTGAAGGTGATTCTCAAGGCGGCCGATATCATCGCCTTGCAGGATTTGGTACGGAGGGTGCCGGTAGCCGATAATGTGATATCCTATGCGGTGAAATTAGTCCGCCGTACCCGCCCGAATTATGAAGACGCTCCCAAATATATCAAAGATTGGATTACATGGGGAGCTGGGCCACGCGCCTCGCAATATCTCATCTTGGGCGCCAAGACGCGCGCCGTGCTGGATGGTCGGCCCACCCCCGACATCGCCGACGTCAAAGCAGTGGCCAAACCTGTCCTGCGCCACCGCCTGGTGACCAATTTCAACGCCGAAGCCGAAGGCATCACCACCACGCAAATCATCGAAAAACTCATCGCCGAGTCGGAGTGATCATCATGCCAAACCCGGCACAGGATTACCGGCAATTCTTAAAGCCGACCACGGTATCCAAACTGGCCAACCTCAATTTGGTAGCCCGGTTGGTTGTGGAGGGGTTTATCACCGGCCTGCATCGCAGCCCTTATCACGGCTTCAGCGTCGAGTTCGCCGAACACCGCCCTTATATGCCCGGCGACGACATCCGGCATATCGACTGGAAGGTTTACGGCAAAACCAATCGCTATTACTTGAAGGAATTCGAAGAAGAAACCAATCTTAAAGCCTATTTACTGCTCGACACTTCGGCTTCCATGAACTATACTTCGCACAGTATCACAAAAATCGAATACGCCAAGTACTTAGCGGCCGCACTGGCCTATTTGATGATCCATCAGCGCGACGCCGTCGGCTTGGTGACTTTTGATGAAAAAATTCGCAGATATCTGCCACCACGATCGGTCTTTAGCTATCTTTCGGTATTACTGCAGGAGTTACAAAAGACGAAAAGCCGATTTAAAACCGATATTGCTGAGACCTTACATCAGATGGCCGAGCGCATTCATCGCCGCGGCCTGGTAATACTCTTTTCCGATCTTTTCGATGACCCGCAACAAATCATCTCCGGCCTGAAGCATTTTCGTCACAAAAAACACGAGGTCATCGTTTTTCAAATCCTCGACCCTTATGAACGAACCTTCAATTTCAAACAGGATGCTGTGTTCCAAGACATGGAAAGCGGCGAAAAGCTCGCCACCCAGCCATGGCACATACGCGCCGAATACCGTCGTTTGATGCAGGAGTTCATCCACACCCTGAAAACCCATTGTCGGGAAAATCGCATCGATTACGTTCTGATGGACACGACACAAGATTTTGACCGCGCCTTGATGCAATATCTCATCAAGAGGAAAAAAATTGGCGGGTAAGAACCCAAGACAGTCCTAATTTAAAAGAAGAGCTAATGATAAAATACTACACCTTTTTCCCCCACCAAGTAAAAATCAGAGCCATTCCTTAATTTCAATAGAGAAAAAAGACAGAATCTTTCAAAATCTCCACCCCTTTTCAGTGGTTAGGGTTATCATAATCGTCCTACAGACTCTGAACCAGAGACATCTAACTAATTAGAATTGATCAAGCCCTGCTGTTGAGCGGAACCGATCTTCCGAGTTAATCGATTCAATCAACTTTTCGTGGCTGGAACATTTTTTATTTGCGTGTATGAAGCGTCATTCTGTTGGAAATCGGCGAAGGTTTGGGATGATGAGGATCATGGCGATCAGCCAGCCTGAAGATGTTTTACAGGCCTTTTTCCTACCTTCTCGTAGGAGGGGAAGAAATATCTTGCGATCAGCCAGCCTTTAGCCGCTGGACAATGAATGCTAAACAAGCGATGTATTTGGGGAAGGGATATCTTGCGATCAGCCAGCCTGCAGCCGTTTTGCAGGGGTTTCTCTTTGACTGACCAATCCAATGACTTTCATCCGGCAGGGATAGCCCCCCCGTTGCATGCTGCAGTGGCCCCAAAGATTGCAACGAACCGAACAGAAAAGCTCTTGAGTGGGCGAATTTTCCCGCAAGACCCCCTCTGCGGTGCCGTTGAAGCGAAAAGTGGGATGAACCAGCCTTTTATTAAAAAAGAGTTGTTGCACGATTTGCCGCACATCATGTGCTGCCCCTTGTATACGGCCCATCAGTACATCCGGGCGGCCAGCGACAATGGCTCTGCGCAAATAATCGTCATAATGGACATGGTAAAGGTGATGCACTTTTAAGCCGAGGATATCGTTGGCGGCAATGACCGCTGCCATGCCCTCCTCATAATCCTGGCGGGTTTCCAACATATTGAGCACAATATGCGGCTTGAAGCGTTCGATGGCAGTTTGCCACTGTTGGTAGTAATCTTGACCCAATTTTTTTACTTCCATCGTCAATTGTCGCAGAAGGATGGCGGTGGTACTTTCATCCTGGGCAATATATCTTTTTATGAGCTCGGATATTTCTTTTTGGCGGCGGAATTGACGCATGAGGTGGCGCAGCAGGCAGATCTTGATAAAGTTATAGCCATTTTGAATGGCCAAGGGTTCTGGGGTGATGACGACGATACCCATATCGGCCTGGATGAAAAAATCCAGTTCATTGAACGCCGTACCTGCACCGATATCCAAGAGTAAAAAATCAGCCCATAGCGTTCGCAACCGACTGATGAGTCGATACTTCAGAGAATATCTGATATTGGCCATGCCAAATGCATGCGGAGCTCCACATAGCAGGGAGAGGTTAGGGAAGCAAGTATCGAGCAACAATCGGTTGAGGTCGGAGCATTTATTGAGGAAAAAATCGCGGATGGTCACTGGTGGATTGACAATTCCGAAGGCTTGATGGAGATTGGCACCGCCGAAATCTGCATCAGCCACGATCGTACGTTGACCCGCTTCGGCCAACGCAATTCCCATTGCCGCAGTGAGAACCGTCTTTCCCACTCCCCCCTTTCCACCGGCAATGGCGATAATGCGAGGTGTATATGCTGCCGTTTCTATAGCTGTTCCTTCAATTTTTCGAGTTCGATTTTTCTACGAACACGTTAATTACGTAAAGGAAACAGATGGATGCCCAACTCAATATTGCCGAAAGTCTATGTAATATTTAAAAAATGCTCTCGAAACATCAACGAAACATCGCCTTGATACTTCCCCACGTGTGCCTTACAGATGAGACTTGTGGTTGGATGCAGAGAACTTTATCATATTCAGAGCTACTACCATCCACATGATTGAAACGTAATTTATAGTAAAAGCTTCGGTTGGTTTCCTTAAAGACGCTGGTATCGATATAGATATACGTTTTTTCACCGGATTCTTGTATTTTGGCGGGGACACGAGCGATGCTTTCAAATTTCATACCATCGAGGCTACGAAGCACTTCGTATTCTTTCAGGTTCACTTCCATAGTAACAATCCATTTTAATTCGACCCGATTCAGCCCGGCTTCACCCTGAAAGGAACTGATGATGACTCCCGCGAACAGCAATCCGTTGAGTGTGAAAAGTAGCATGCTGATCGCACAGATAGTTGCTTTATTCATTGAAAATGCCCCACTTACCCTGTCAATTAGTTATTTTCTTTTTCACGTTTCAATAAATAATATAGCAAGATATATGAAAAAGTCAACCTTTTTTTCAAAAAATCCGGAGCGCCGGTTATTCTTTTTACTATGATATTGACTTAATGGTAAGATTTTAATATATTCACATGTACAAAGCAATCAGAGGCTTAACCCTAAAGTTATTCTGTTTAAAGTCAAAAGTTTTTTTCAGAGGGCATTTGTGACGCCCTCTGAAAAAAGTTCTTTGAAATAACGATCAAATTTGCGAGATTTAATCACACGCCG
>FWPV01001521.1_pt1 | contig 63605 bp, 57 predicted proteins | sample 2228371 | NCBI WGS metagenome assembly FWPV01 (sample SAMEA103939776, study PRJEB20133) | metagenome
TCGTTATCAATGAACCGCTTTATAAGATTTGCGGAAACAGGCCTGCCCGATTGCCGGATTTTCCCCCGCTTCAGTGAGGCATTACATTTATCATTTTTTTCAATTCGAATAAATCGCCTCAATGTGTTAAGGTTATGTGATGCCAGCCCTTCCCAAAAAATCTGCCACCGTGATCCTCTTGCGGGATCGGAAGCCCGATGGTTTTGAAGTTTTTCTGCTCAAACGCCACGAGAAGAGCAGTTTCATGGGAGGAAACTATGTCTTCCCTGGAGGAAGAGTGGACCGAGAGGATGGTTCCCCCGAAGCATGTGCTCTGACAAAAGGAATCACCCCTGAAGAAGCCTGTCAGATGTTTGGCAGAATGCTCTCTCCGGAAGAGAGCTTGGCCCATTGGATTGCGGGAATTCGAGAGCTTTTTGAAGAGGCTGGAATTCTTTTGGCTTATACCAAAAACGACGACCTCTTTCATCTGACGACATCAGAGGACCGACGGAGACTTGAACATTATCAACATCTTCTCCAAAAAGGGGAACGAAGCCTCTGCAAGATTGCCAGTGAGATGGGAATTTTCTTTGCCCTGGATCAACTCCACTACTATGCCCACTGGATCACACCCGAGGCGAGAACCTTGAGATTCGACACAAGATTCTTCCTTGCCCGTTTTCCTGACAGACAGGAAGCCCGTTTTGACCAAAAGGAGACGATTGCAGAGATCTGGTTAACACCCGAAAAAGCACTCGAAGAAAACAACAGAGGGAAAATCGCTTTAAGCCCCCCTACCCTCCAAATTATAGAGGATCTCTCCCGTTATCAACGTCTCGAGGATATTTTCAATGCGCCTCAGACACAGGAGATCAAGCCCATCCTCCCTGTTTTGGTGAATATCGATGGAGAAGTTCTTCTCTTTCCCTGGGATCCGGAATATGAAGTTTTTAAGCGAGGAGAGAGGCCTTCATCGATCAATCATGGAAGACCTTCCCACCCCGGCGACCGCACAACCCGCCTCCTCCTGAGAGAGGGCATCTGGTATCCCTATTGCCGTGCCCAATAATCTCAACGCTCGCCCTTCTCTCTTTTTATCTCACTCACTTTTTTTCTCCGATCTTTCGACATCTCCCAAATGAGGCAATGAAACCTGAATTTACAGAATTCTCTGGGATCCATGCATTTACAGCAATGATCAATATTCAAACACTCGCAGCACGCTTCACAGAATCCAGTATCGAACTTCTGACAGGTTGCAATGGCCTCTCGGCCGGGATGATTCCGACATCGCTTCAATTCTTCTGCTCCAAAGGTTTTGTGGTGCTGATGGGACTTTTCTTCCTTCGTTTCGAAATGGGGCGAGATCTGAGCAGAACATAAGTCGCCCCTGCCCCTCCGTCACATCTCCTTGCACTTGAATAGGCAACCACCCATTTCCGCCACAGTCCCCGGGTCAGCCATTCCTCAACCTTCTTTTTTAATACCGGTTCCCCAGGAGAGGAAAGCCCCCTGCCGTGGGTCACCAACACCCCTGTTTTTCCGTAAGTGATTGCCCATTTCATAAACTGATCAAACACCTCTCTCGCTTCTTCTGCGGTCAGCCCATGAAGATCGAGATGGGCCTGGATGGAAAAATCTCCCCGATGAAGGCGCTTCGCAATTTCCGGATGAATGTGATATCCCGTGCCTTCGATATATTCCGGTGTGTCAGCGACGTTAAATCCAGCGCCGTAATGAATAAGATTTTCAAGGCTCTGGAGAACTTCTTCGTCGTCCTGTTTTCGGAAACCCTTTGGGATTTCAATTCTTGAAGCCTTCGCTACCCGTTGCTTGCCAGGGGTGGGCTTTACGCCACTCATGGCAATTTTAAAAAGCCGCTCCTCTGCTTCAGAATCCATCTCTTCTTCTCTGTTTTGGGGTGAACGAGGTTGATCCTTTGGGAGGGATTTGAGAGCGAGGAAAGCTTCCAATTCTTTAAAGGACTTTAAAATGAGGGAAGGCTTTCGAGGTTTCATGGAACCCCTTATGTCCCGAAGAAGTAAACTTCATTAAAAAAAATTATACGCAATCCTCCCCAAAATATCAAATCACCTCTTACGAGACCGACTTTTGTTTTGCCCACTCTTTCCATCCTGCATGTGTGCGGGACAGTTTGACTTCGATCCATTTTGGCAATAGAATGAAATGACTCTGTATGGAAAAGGAGAAAGTATGCATCCCATAAGAATCATGCCGTGCCTGGATATGAAAGAAGGTCGGGTAGTGAAAGGAATTCATTTTGTGGATCTGAAAGATGCGGGCGATCCCGTTGAGAATGCCATCTTTTATGAAACAGAAGGTGCCGATGAACTGGCCATGCTCGATATTGCAGCAACAGTGGAAAATCGAAAGACGCGACTCGAATGGGTGAAGAATGTCTCTTCTGTCATCAAAATCCCATTGACTGTGGGTGGAGGCATCTCCACTCTTGAAGACATGGAACTGGTCTTAAAGGCCGGTGCAAACAAAATTTCAATGAATAGCGCTGCGGTGAAAAACCCTGATCTGATCAAACAGGCATCCAAACAATTCGGGAAAGAGAGGATAACCATTGCCATTGATGCTAAAAGGAATAAATCCATGCCATCTGGCTTCGAGCTGGTGATATCGGGTGGCACCAAACCCATTGGAAAAGATGCTGTCGCCTGGGCAAAAGAATGCCAGGATTTAGGGGCAGGTATCCTTCTGCCCACCAGCATGGACGGTGATGGAACCCGGTCTGGTTATGATTTGGAATTTACGAAGGCGATATCAAATGCAGTGGATTTACCTGTGGTCGCTTCTGGAGGGGCAGGAAAACTTGAACATTTTTATGAGGCCGTCGTTCAAGGAGGAGCCCAGATCCTCCTCGCCGCCTCAGTCTTCCACTATAGGATTTTAAGAATCAAGGATGTTAAAGAATATCTCAGAAGAAAAGGATTACAGGTCCATCTTTAAATGGAGGGAGTGGTTTTCTTCCTGCTTTTCCTCTATCCGGGTGAGGAAGAGGGTTGACGTTCAAGTCTCTTCTGTGGTTGAGGCAGATCTAATTCGTCAGGCACAACGAAGATGGCTTGTTGATCTCTCACCAGATGCCCAAATTCTAATCTCGCCCATCGTGTCCCTGATTCTACCAGGTTTTTCCCCCTACAATTTCTTCTTCTCTCGGTCAACACCCCTAAGAACTCTCTCTTTTTGAGCTCATAATTTTTATAAAAAATTTTATAGAATTTAACCTTGTGACAGGGGTGTAGAACTCTCCCTGTTTGTCTATCGATATCGACCTGAATGAAGAAAATATCATCGGGGTTACATTTGATCCCGAAATGTTTTCTTCCCCAATTAAGAATCGAAGCCTGAGTGATTCTCTCGGGATCCTTTCTTCTTTCGGGTAAAATCCCACAGAGATGGTAATCCTTTTTCGAATCACACCGGTAAAATTGATAAGCCGCCATGCGTTGCGATTCCTTCAAGGTTCCAACCCCCAAACTCATCCCCCGAATTTGCTCTCATTAAACAAAGAAAGATAGTTTTTGTCAAGAAAATTTTTAGTCTTTTTAAATAGATAAGTCCCTGACAGAGGCTCATAGCGAAAGAGGTCTCAAAAAAGAATCGCTCCATTGAGGTCTTAATACCCTATGCTCAAGCCATCTTTGCGCCGGTCAGAGGCTCCAAGAAGAACTTGGTTCTGAGGGTCTAAATAGATCGCCTGGCCCCCTCCCACCTGGTTTATCGGGTTCGGCTGCCTGACGATCTGATGTCCCCTGGTGGCCAGGGCGGAGGCCGTTTTTTCCGGAATGCCGTCTTCAAGATAGACCTCCAGACCTTTCAGATGTCTCACTCTTGGGGTATCCATGGCTTCCTGCAGATTCATTCCAAAGTCAATCACATTTACAAGAAACTGGACATGGCCCTGGGGCTGCATATCTCCACCCATGACACCAAAGCTCATTAAAAACGCTCCATCCTTAAAAACCATTCCAGGAATGATCGTATGCATGGGTCGTTTGTGAGGTTCGATTCTATTTCGATGTTTTGGATCGAGAGAAAAAGACTTTCCCCGATTCTGTAGGGCGATTCCTGTGCCCTCCACAACCACACCCGATCCGAATGCCATAAAGAGGCTACTGATAAAAGAGACCGCATTTCTATCTCGATCCACAGCGGTTACATAGACCGTTTCAGAACTGTTGTTCTGGGAAACGAAAGAGGAAGGAGGCGCGGCCACTCCGAGATTGATCTGATCCCTGATCCTTTGGGCATAGTCCTTCGATAAGAGGTAATCAATCGGAATCTTTTCAAATTCAGGATCTGTTATGAATCGATCCCGGTCTTCGAAGGCAGCTTTTTTGGCTTCGATCAAAAGATGAAGATACTCTGGGCTGTTTGGCGAAAAGGATTTGAGGTCATATCCTTCGAGAATATTAAGCATTTGAAGGGCGGTCAGACCCTGGCCATTCGGGGGAAGTTCATAGATCGTATATCCCCGGTAGGTTGTGGAAATGGGCTCCACCCATGTCGTGAGATGATCCTGAAGATCCCGATGGGAAAGGAATCCTTGAAGTCGGTTAGAGGTCTCAATGATGGCTTCACAAATCTCCCCCTGGTAAAAAACACTTATGCCTTCCGTGGCAATCCTTCGATAGGTCCGTGCGAGATCCCGGTTCAAAAAAACTTGCCCCGGGGATGGGGCATATCCATGGATCAAATAAGCCCTTGAGGACTCGGGGGAGTTACATAGGATCTTTTCTGCCTCCCTCCACTCTCCGGCAATGACCTCGGTAACGGGAAACCCGTGCTCAGCATAGTGGATCGCATCTTCGAGAAGATCGGATAGTCTCAAGGTCCCATAGCGCTCCAGCACCTCATTCCAGGCATGGAGAGCTCCGGGAACGGTGACGGCAAAAATTCCTCGCTCCGGTATTTCTTTCATTCCTCTTTCCCTGTATTCCTGAATCGTTGCCCGATAGGGAGCCCGACCGCTTCCGTTCATCCCGATCAAACGTTTTTCTTTAGCCAGGTAGATCAGAGCAAAAGCATCCCCACCTATCCCCACATTATAGGGTTCCACAACACTTAAGGTGCTGACCATGGCAACAGCAGCATCGATCGCATTGCCCCCCCTGGCAAGAGTCTTGTATCCAGAAAGTGTGGCCAGAGGTTGGCTGGCTGAAACCATCCCCTGCTGTCCCATGACGACCGAGCGCTGAGCCGAACTTCCCCATTCTCTTTTCTGTGTGTAGTAGAAATGCATGGTGTCTTCTCCCTATGGTTTCAAAGAGACCTTCTGACCATCACTCATAAATATCCGAACCGATCTGAACCCGTGTGACATAGATCAATTCGCAAGACCCGTTTCCTGTATCTTTTCGTGTCGTGCTGGTATTCCAGAAAACCGTCCCTCCTCGATAAGTTCCCTGCACATTCACCAGAAATCCCTCCAGCAGAATTTTTTCCTTCTTCCCGATCGATCTGAGGGCTCGTGCGATATTTTCTGATGCGGGAATGATGTGGTTGTTTGCAGAGTGGGAGAGGATATAGTTGTGATCCAATGGACTATGGGGAGGATATTGATAAAAATACCAGCGGTTTCTTTGACGAAAAGAAACGAAGCCTTCAAATTCAGGGGGTGCCAGCTTTCCCCAGACGATCGCTAAGTCCAGAGGAGAAAGCTCTGCTTCCCAGCCATCCGTGTAGAACTCTTTGCTGACCACCTTTCCTGCCAGTTGATATTCTGCCACAGGAGTGAGCGTGAAACGCCCGCTCTTCGTCTCGATCAGGATGGGCTCATAGGAGGCTGTCAAACGCTGGACGGGATCTCCAGAGGTATCAATATCGGTAAGATCAAAACCTGATGTTTGGGGACGATTACAGGACGATATCAAGCCAAAGAAGATGAACCAGAGCAAGATGATTCTTATTTCCACCCTCTTTTTCATCAGGCCAATCATAATCCAAAATTCCTGATGGGTCAAAAAGGGTCCCATCAAAAAATAGGTTTCTGACCAGCCCAATCCCTCTCGCTATTGACACCCAGCCTCGCATCTTATAATAATAAACTATTTCATCAGAGAGGAGGCTGGGTATGAAGAAAATCTTTTTGTTCCTATTTGTCCTCATCGGAGTTTCCATCATCTTTGCACCTGTATCCAAAGCGGAGGAGACTTACAGAGTCGGGGCGGCCATCGCCCTTTCTGGAAGCATTGCTGTCTATGGAGAAGGATTTAAGAAGGCGATCGATCTGGCAACAGATGAGATCAATGCCAAGGGGGGAATAAAAGGGAAAAAGCTTGAGATCATCTATGAAGATAACAAAAGCACTCCAAAGGATTGTGTGAGTGCTGTCCGAAAATTAATCACTGTCGATAAAGTGCCTGTCATCATTGGTCCTGCTGCAAGTTCCAACTTTATGGCTGCTGCACCTGTTGCTCAGGAAAGTAAAGTGGTGATGATTTCGGCTCAAGGAGCCGCCCCTGCTCTGACCAAAGCAGGGGAATATATCTTCAGGGTGTTTCCCTCCGATGTATTACAAGGAAAAGGGATCTCAGACCTCTGCCTTAAACTGGGTTATAGGGAAGTCCCCATCATGTATGTCAATAATGATTGGGGATTGGGTCTAAAAAATGTTTTCGTCGAAAATTTCAAAAAGGCAGGAGGAAAGGTCCTGGATGAAATTCCATATGAAGAGAAGAAGACCGATTACCGAACCGAGCTCATCCGAGCGACCAAAGGAAATCCAAAGGCTGTTGTGAACCTGACCTATATTGTCGAAGGATCGGTTATGTTCAAACAGGCTTATGAGATGGGGATTCAGACCCAATGGATCTGTGGCTCTGCTGCCAAGGCGCCTAAATTGGTCGAACTGGCAGGAAAAGCAGTCGAAGGGATCATTGGTACTTACCCTGTCTTTTCTCAAGAAACTAAGGAATATCAAGCCTTTAGAGCCTTATGGGCAAGAAAGTATGGAGACGCCAAGATTCCTATTTTTGGAGAATACAATTATGATATGGTTCACCTCATTGCAAAGGCAATTGACCATGGTGGATATACTTCGGATGGAATTCGAAAAGCCCTCTTCGAAGTCGCCCGTGGATATCGGGGCGTCACGGGAGATAAGACCTTTGATCAAGACCGAGGTGTAGGAAGCGAATATGGTGTCTGGACGATTAAGGACGGACAGATTATCGACTATAAAAAATAGATTGATCGCTCGACTTATCGAGCGGAGTTAGGTTCTGAAGAGATCGCTTCTTCAGAACCTAATTTTTTACCATGTCTTACATCCTCCAATCCATCTTTAATGGTCTCCTGGCGGGCTGTATCTATGCCCTGTTCGCTATGGGACTGACCATGGTTTACAGGGTTTTGAATTTCGTCAATTTTGCCCATGGAGAATTGATCATGTGGGGAGCCTACTTCCAATACCTGTTCATGGGCTGGCCTTTTCATCTCCCCCTTTTCGTTGCTCTCATTCCGACGCTTGGATGCACGATGCTCCTGAGTTTGGGGATGGATCGGGTCGTGTTTAAACCCCTCCGCCAGGCCAATCGCCTCACCCTCCTGATTGCCGCCTTAGGCATCTCCTTCTTCCTCAGGAATGGAGCACAGTTTTTCTGGGGAGCAGAGCTCCGGACTTATGGTTTCGAAATCAAGCGAGGCTGGAAGATCTTCCACATCAGTGTCACCACCAATCAGATAGCGATTATCCTGACCACCTTCGTCTGCATCACCATCGTTTACCTGCTCCTTTACCGATCCAACATTGGGAAATCGATGCGTGCTGTCTCTGATAATCTGGAATTGGCCCGGGTCACTGGATTGAATGCCACAAAGACCATCCAATTTACCTGGATCATGGCATCGGCCCTTGCCTGTGTAGGAGGCATTCTACTGGCCCTTGATACAAATCTCCAGCCGGGCATGGGAATGATCAACCTGGTCAAAGCGTTTGCCGCCATCCTGCTAGGAGGAGTTGGAAATATATGGGGTGCACTGTGGGGCGGAATCGCCATTGGCCTGGCTGAGAATCTCGGTGTTCTGTTCATCTCTACTGGATATAAAGATGCAATCGCATTTGGCATTATGGTGCTGCTCCTTCTTCTCAGGCCTGTTGTTCTTTATGGTGCTCAGGAATGAAATCGAATCATAGGAAACACCTATGGACCTCTTGCTTCACCTGCTGATCATGATCTTCATCTATGCCATCTTCGCCATGAGCCTCAATCTTGAGATGGGCTATACAGGGCTTTTTAACTTTGGCCACATTGCCTTCTTTGGAATCGGTGCCTACACATCAGCACTGTTCACCCTTCATCACATCCCCTTTTCCCTTGCCCTCGTAGGAGCCTTGATCGCGTCAGGCCTTTTCGGTCTTCTTCTCAGTATTCCCAGCCTCAGGCTGCGTGGCGATTATTTTGGCATCGCCACGCTCGGCTTTGGAGAAATCATCCGAATGGTCTTTCAAAATGAAGTCTGGTTGACCAAAGGACCGATGGGACTTCCAGGCATCCCCAAGCCGGCTCTTTTTTCCTATCGATTCGCCACCCTTCCTCAATATCTTATTCTGACGTTTGGATTGATGATTGCCACCTTCCTCATCCTACGGGTCATCATCCGGAGTCCTCTTGGGCGAACTTTCAAGGGGGTTCGGGAAGACGAGATCGCCATGATGGCTCTTGGAAAGAATACGTTCCATCTCAAGGTCAAATCGGTTATGATGGGTTCCGTTTTCGCAGGTCTCGCAGGCGTCCTCTGGGCCCATTATACGACCTTTATCAGTCCAGGGGATTTCACCCTTTCAGAAACCATCCTCGTCCTGCTCATCGTGGTCCTGGGTGGCAAAGGAACAGAATGGGGACCTCTCATGGGAGCCTTCGTTTTAATCTTCTTTCAGGAATCGTTAAGATTTTTAAAACTCCCGATGGAATGGGGACGTTATCTGGCTCCTCTCCAGCAGATGATCTTCGGAGGCCTTCTCATCTTTCTCATGGTCTATCGACCGGAAGGCATCCTCCGGGAAAAGGGAGGCCAAAGATGATCGAAACGAGGGGCCTCAGCAAATCCTTTGGAGGAATTCAAGCGGTCTTAGATTGTTCCCTCTCTCTGAACAACCGTGCCATCACCGGTCTGATCGGTCCCAATGGATCTGGCAAGACAACCCTCTTCAATCTCATCACCGGATTTCTTCCCCCGGACCGGGGGGAGGTCTATTTTAAAGGGAAACGCATCGACGGCCATCTTCCCCATGAAGTGGCTTCTGCCGGAATTGTTCGAACCTTCCAGATGACACGAATTTTTCCGAAGATGTCGGTCCTGGACAATATGCTCATCGCCCCCCAACGACAGACGGGAGAACGATTGACCTCTCTCTGGTTGAAGCCGAGAACCATTCAGAAAGAGGAGAAAGAAAGTCGAAAAAAAGCCCTGGAATTGATCCAATGGGTCGGACTCTCCCACCTGAAAGATGAATTGGCTGGTCATCTCTCTTACGGGCAGCAAAAATTGTTAGAACTGGCAAGGACGTTGATGGCAAACCCTACGATGATCCTCCTTGACGAACCAACCGCCGGCATCAATCCCACCATGATCAGGACGATGATGGAGTTGATTCTCAAGATGAAAGAATGGGGGATCGTCTTCTTCATTATTGAGCATAACATGGATGTGATCACAGAACTCTGTGAATGGATTTTTGTCCTGGATAATGGAGTCAAGATCGCTGAAGGAAAACCGAAAGAGATTCAACAAAATCCCAGGGTGATCGAAGCCTATCTCGGGATTTGAACCGCTGGAGGTTCAGGATCCTGTGGAAGCAGGATTTCTGGGTTCTTGTTGAACGGAAAGCTCTCTCATTCCCAAAAAAAGAGGGATGCAACCGGTAGCTTGGAAAACATGGATCCATCCTTTTTAGACGTCAGAGAAATCCATTCGGGTTACGGAAAGATCGAAGTGCTCCATGGCGTTTCGATCTATGTCGCTCCAGAAGAGATCGTCTGTATCATTGGGCCAAACGGCTCGGGGAAATCTACTCTGCTGAAGACGATCTTCGGCTTGATTCAACCTCACTGGGGTTCGATTCAATTCTCTGGATTAGATATTTCCAGGAAGGAACCCGAAGAGAAAGTGAGGCTGGGCATGGGTTATATCCCGCAGGGGAAGAATGTCTTTCCATCCCTGACTGTGATGGAAAACCTCGAGATGGGAGGAGTTCCCCTCAATGATTCGTTGAAGGTCAAAAGGGCCATCCAAGACATCCTGGAACGTTACCCAATCCTTCAAAAAAGAATCAAGATAAAAGCCGGGGCCCTCTCCGGAGGTGAAAAACAGGTTCTCGCTATGGCACGGGCTTCCATGATCCAGCCCAAGCTGATCCTCCTGGACGAACCATCCATTGGCCTGGCGCCAAAAGTGATTGATGAGATGTATCATTATATCAACGCCATGAATCAGGAGGGAATCACTCTCCTGATTGTGGAACAAAATGCCCGTAAGGCGCTCCGATTAGCCCATCGGGCCTATGTTTTGGATCTTGGAAGAAACTGTCTGGAAGATACCGGCGAAGGACTTCTGAATAATCAGGAAGTTCAACGCCTCTATCTCGGGAAGTGATCTTGGACAGCCATTGTCTGATACAAAGGCCATGAAAAAAACGCTTCCTCTCTACGGAATCCTCAGCCTTTTCATACTTCTTCTCTCCGAAATCCTTCATCTGAAGCAGATTGAACCTTTCTATAGCTGGTTTTACTGTTTCGCCTGGTGGTCCTACATCCTCTTGGTGGATGCAATGATCTATCGTCTGAAAGGCAACTCCCTTCTGATGAACCGGAGAAAAGAATTTTTTCTGTTGATCCCCTGGTCTATCTGTATCTGGCTGATCTTTGAAGCGAGCAATCTCTTTCTCCAGAATTGGTATTACATCAACCTTCCCCATTCCAGGTTGGAGCGGTGGGCAGGCTACGCCATTGCTTACGGGACGGTTCTACCAGGTCTCTTTGAAACATCGGAGTTCCTTGAAACGATTGGCCTGTTCAAAGAGAGATCGATCGGGAAATGGAGGATTTCACCGCTTGCCCTTCATGTGCTAATGGTGCTGGGGGCGCTCTTCCTGATCGCCTCCATCGCCATTCCTCAATATTGTTTTCCCCTGATCTGGGTTGGATTTACCTTTCTTTTAGAGCCTCTCCTTTATCGATCAGGAGGGAGGTCTCTTCTCAAAGATCTCGAAGCAGGAAACCCGAGACAAATCTATCTCCTCCTGACGGCAGGACTGATCTGCGGATTTCTCTGGGAATTCTGGAATTTTTGGGCCCATTCCAAATGGGTGTACACCGTTCCCTTTTTTGACGAAGCAAAAGGATTTGAAATGCCTTTTCTCGGGTTTCTGGGCTTCCCTCCATTTGCCGTTCAGGTGTACGCCATGTACAATGTCATTTCGCTTTTCCGTTTTGGCAGGGGATGGGAAGAAGCAACGTATTCCCTCCACCCTGAAAAGAAGAGAAGTCCCCTTACCATTGCCTTCATGGCGATGCTCATGGTTGTCTTCTCCGTGACCGTATTCAACGACATCGATCGTCATACCGTCGACTCCTATCAAACTCGTCTGGAGGATGCCTACTGGATAGCGCCCTCCCATCAAAAAGAACTTCCGAGGGTAGGCATCTTTACGCTGGACGATCTTCTGGCAAAGACCAGAGTCAAAAAGGAAGCAGATGAACTTGCCCTTCGACTCCTCATCCCCAGGGAAGAACTTTTAAGATGGATCGACAAAACACGCCTGGTCAGGTTAAAAGGATTGGGAACCTCCAATCTTCGTCTGCTTGAAGAAGTCGGGATCCACACGGTCGAAGACTTGGCTGACGAGGATCCAGATCGACTTTATGATCGACTTCAAAAGCTCGATTCAGGACGACCGATTCCAAGAAAGGCAAAACTCAAGATCTGGATCAGGGAAGCTCAAAAGAAAGTCCGCCGTTAGGATGTTGTGTTCAGGGTGGGCAATGAGCGTCAATGGTTTCTTACGGAAGGAGTTCTTATGAAATATGGGGCGATGAATTTTCCTATTAAGCCTCTCCTGAAGGAGATTGAGGAGATCGGTGAACTGGGGTTCGATTATGTCGAACTAACAATGGATTTGCCCGAAGCCTCTCCCAAAAAGATTCTGAACCAGAAAAAAAACATCCTCAATCTACTCGATCGTTATCGGTTGGGCATCATGGGGCACCTCCCCACCTTTGTATTCACCTCTGACTTATACGATAGCCTCCGTGAGGCTTCGGTCCAAGAGAATCTCAAAGCCATGGAGGTCTCCGCAGAATTGGGAATTGAAAAACTGGTGCTTCATCCAGGTTATATCACGGGATTGGGAAAATTTGTTTTGGAGGCGGCCAGGGGGTATGGTTTGAAATCGATAGAGACCATCTTGAAAAAAGCCAATCGCCTGGGAATGACCCTCTGCGTTGAAAATATGTTTCCCCAAGCGAGCTTTCTGACACAACCACAAGAATTTCATGATCTCTTTCAATCTTTTCCAGAAATCCGTCTCACTCTTGATATCGGCCATGCCCATCTTGGAAACGATCGAAACAGAGCCATTGAATTTATCCATCATCATGGATACCGTCTGGGCCACATCCATGCCAATGATAATTTCGGTAAAGAGGACAATCACCTCCCTATTGGAGCCGGTCTCATCGATTTTGAAAGAATCCTCAAAGCCCTCAAGCAAACAAACTATGACGACACCCTGACGGTGGAGGTCTTCTCAAAAGACAGGGATTATCTACGGATCAGTAAAGAGAAGATCAAAAAGATGTGGGAATCTTCTTGATCATTTCGGAATGAGGAATGGGAATAATTCGTACTGCAACAAATCAGACCCCATTTATTCAGATAGTTTGATGAAGGTGCCCTTCTTCCTGGCGTGGTGGATGACCACTCTTAATAGAATGGCTTCGAGGATAAGATAAAGTCCGGTCAAACCGTACCCTTTGAGCAATAAATAACGCGTTTCACTTTCAAAGCCATAAAACGAGCGGAAGGATTCTAAAAAATAGGTCAACGGGATAAGCCTCGCTATCTCTGGAAACGGAGAGGGAAAAATAGACACAGGATAATATATCCCGCAGATCAATGCCATGAGGCTGGTGATGGACCACGCCGCCACCTCTGCCTTATATCCAAACAGAAGGACAAGGATACAGACCCCTATTCCAATGGAAACGGCAATCAAAAAGAGGCCCAGCAGGTAGAGGATGAGCCAGACCACTCCTGATTGAAAAAAATTGAAATGAAAAGCAATTCCGCTGAATGTGGAAAGGAGGAGAAAGACAAGACAAGACCGTGCCATCCCAATCAGCCAGGCTCCTGTAATGAGTTGAAAAGGATGGATGGGAGCGATGAAGGTATGCTTCATGGACTTGGCCCAGAGGTCATAAAGGAGCGCATAGGCCACATCAATCTGGCAGACCTGAATGAGGCTCATGGACATGATCCCGATGAGGATGAATCCAGTCATCGATGCCTCCAGCCTGAGGAAGACGGTCAGAAGTCCCAGGGAAAAGAGTCCGACCAGAGGCCAGAAAAGGATCTCCGAGAGGCTGAAAAAGTTTCGCTTCGTGATGGTCCAGTTCTTAAATGCAAAGGCCCCGATCTGTGTCAACGTCTTTTGCAAATTCAACAAAAACATCCTCCAGATCTGTCTGCTCGAAGGTGAGCCTCTTAATTCTCAATCCACCATTCGAGAGCACAGCCGCCAGCGGGCCTGCCCTTTTTTCCGCATCATCCACCATGATCTCACAGGTCGCCTCGGAAACCGAATAGTTGATGACCCCTTCCACGCGGAGCAACTCCTCTTCTAAAAGATTTCCTTCAAATTCAATCTTGATCAGGTCTCCAACACGGACGACTCGTTTGAGATCCTCTGCTGTCCCGACAGCCAATATTTTACCATCCTTCAGAAAAGCAATCCGATGGCAGAGAGCTTCCGCCTCCTTCATATTATGGGTGGTGAGGAGAATCGTCATGCCCTTGGCCTTCTGGGTGGAACAAATCTGATCCCGAATGCGCAGGGAAACTCCAGGATCAAGCCCCACCGTGGGCTCATCGAGGAAAAGAAGGATGGGATCATTCAGCAACGACTTTGCCAGCGAGAGCCTCTGTTTCATGCCGGTGGAGAGACGATCAAAAGGAACATCCAGATGTTCTTTCAGGTCAAACAGATCAATCAAAGATTGAATCTTCTCTTCCCTCCTCTTTCCCGATAAACCATAAAGCATCCCATAGAAGCGAAGGTTCTCTTTGACGGAAAGGCTCCATATAAAGTTTGCGTTTCCGCTCGAGATATTGATCCTTTCTCTGATCCGGTGCCCATCTTGCAGACCATCCAGACCAAGGATACGGATGGACCCATGATCAGGAAGGAGTAACGTGGAGAGGATGGAGAGAAGTGTGGTCTTTCCTGCACCATTGGGCCCGAGGATGCCAAAGATCTCCCCCTCTTCCACCTGGAGGTCAATACCTTTAAGGACCTCTTTGACCCTCCTGTGCCACCAACCGGATTGGAAGGTCTTAACAATTCCTTCTGCTTCGATTGCAAGCGCCATTTGTGTTGAAGTGTTGGATTGGGCGTTTGAAGTTCGGAAGATCTCCGAACAACAAACTCCTTGCCCCAAACTGAGTGAATGGATAAAAGTATATAATGGATAAAAGTATATAATGAAATGGGGTATTTTCCAAATGTGTTATAATGATTTTTATGCAAAAATTCATCGAAATTATTGGAGCCAAGTCTCATAACCTCAAAAATATTTCCTGCCGGATACCCCGCGGCAAGATGACCGTGATGACCGGGGTATCCGGTTCAGGCAAATCAACCCTCGCTTTTGACACCCTCTTTGCTGAAGGGCAGAGGCGTTACATCGAATCCCTTTCCACTTATGCCCGGCAGTTTCTCGAAAAGATGGACCGCCCTGATGTAGAGGCGATTCATGGCATTCCTCCTGCGATTGCCATCGAGCAGAAGAATACGGTAAAGAATGCTCGATCCACAGTGGGAACGGCTTCTGAGATTTATGACTATCTCAGGCTCCTCTTTGCGAAGATGGGGGAGGTTTTCTGCCCAACCTGCAACCAAAAGGTTTCAGGAGATACGATTGAGACAGCCACAGAAACAATTCTGATCTTCTATCCCAACGAAAGAGTGATGATCCTTGCCCCGGTCTCATTCACCCAGGAGGATAAAAAAGAGGCAAAGGTCAGGGAATGGATTCAGAGTGGTTATTATCGGATCTGGCATGAGAATGCGGTTCTTGATCTGACCTCTCTTCCCAGCTCGTTTTTCCAGCAACGAAATCCATTTTCTCTCCTCATCGATCGCCTTTTCATTGAAGAAAAGAATCGAACAAGATTGGCGGAAGCCATCCAAACTGGGTTTCAGATTGGCAATGGAAAGGCTGAGGTCGTTGGAGAGAACGGGAAAAGGAGAATATTCAATCAAAGCTATGCCTGTCACCAATGTGGAAGAATTTTTTCAGAGCCTGAACCTCTCCTTTTCTCTTTTAATCATCCAGTGGGGGCTTGCCCCACCTGTCAGGGGTTTGGACGGGTGATTGGCATCGACTGGCAGAAGGTGGTCCCTGATCCAAAAAAGAGCTTGAAAGAGAAGCCCTTTGCCCCTTGGAACACGCCCGCGTATGAAGACCTTTATGAAGATCTCTATGAGGCCTGTCGGCGATATCGCATCCCTCTTCACAAACCTTTTGAGGAACTCCAACCTCAGCAGAGAGAGATCCTCCTTTACGGAAAGGGAGAATTTTTTGGCTTGAAAGGATTCTTCGACTGGATGGAAGGAAAACGATATAAAGTGCATTATCGAGTTTTCCTGAGCAAATACAGGTCCTATACGCCCTGCCCGTCATGTGGGGAATCCAGGCTGAAGGAGGCCGCCCTCTATGTTCGTCTCTCCGGCCAATCGATCTTTCAGCTCTGCCAGATGCCCATCTCAGACCTTCAGGATTTTTTTCTCAATCTCCGTTTAAATGAATATCAAAAGAAGGTGGGGGAACGGCTCCTTAAAGAAATCAATGATCGGCTGAAGTTTATGATCGATGTAGGACTGGGTTACCTCACCCTTTCGCGTCAAACGCGAACGCTCTCCAACGGAGAATACCAGCGGATTACCCTTGCAAGGGCTCTCGGATCGGCCCTCACCGACACCCTCTATGTCCTTGACGAACCAAGCATTGGCCTTCACGCAAGGGATACCCATCGGCTTCTTCTGTCCCTCCGCCAGCTTCAGAAAAGGGGGAATACCCTGGTGGTCGTCGAACATGATCCGGATATCATCCGACATGCTGATGCCATCATTGACCTTGGTCCGGGCGCCGGACAACAGGGGGGGCAGATCGTTTTTGAGGGAGACCTCTATTCCCTTTTCGAACAGAAGGACTCCCTCACGGGAACCTATTTAAAAGATGGCATCCCTCTTTTTAAGAACAAAACTCCAAGAACCCCTTTGGGCTGGATCCGTATTCGCAATGCCCGTCAACACAATCTGAAAGGCATCGATGTTCGAATTCCCCTCCATGTGCTGGTCTGTATTACAGGAGTATCGGGTGCTGGGAAGACCACTTTGGCCCATAATATCCTCTATGCAGGAACCAAAAGAGACAACTCTTCCGAATTTGAACGGGGAGCATTCGATGCGATCGAAGGGTTGGATCAAATCGATGATCTTATCCTGATTGACCAATCCCCGATTGGTAAAAGCCTCCGTTCGAACGCGGCGACCTATATAAAAGTTTACGGCGACATCCGTGATCTTTTTGCACGCACTCGGGACGCTCGGCGGCAAGGTTTTCAACCCCGACACTTCTCATTCAATACAGAAGGAGGACGATGTGAAGCCTGCCAGGGAGCCGGGCTTCAGATTCTCGAGATGCAGTTTTTAGAAGATGTGATCATCACCTGTGAGGCGTGTGAAGGGAAGCGATTTCGGCCCGAGGTGTTAAAGGTCCAGTATCGTGACCGTAATATCTCAGAGATTCTGGAGATGACCGTTGAAGAAGCGCTCCTGTTTTTCAATGACCATCCGAGGATCGTATCGAAACTTCGAGTGTTGAAGGAGGTGGGTCTGGGTTATCTTCCTTTAGGCCAATCCACGAATACGTTGAGCGGTGGGGAATCCCAACGCTTAAAGCTGGCACAACACATCGGGATGGCCCATTCCGGAAAGCATCTCTTCATCTTTGACGAACCCACCACCGGCCTCCATCTTGCAGATATTGAACTGCTCTTGAAGACCTTTGATCGGTTGCTTGCCCAGGGCCATTCCCTCATTGTGATCGAGCATAATCTGGATTTGATTCGATGTGCAGACTACATCATCGATCTGGGACCCGAAGGTGGGGAAGGGGGTGGAAGGATTGTGGCCGAGGGAAGCCCTGAAACGATTATGGCCTCGCCGCAATCCTATACAGGGCAGTTTCTAAAACAAAGAATGGGCAATGTCAATGAGGTTAAGGTGAGGAAGCCCGTTTAGTTTAAAGGTAAAGGTGATGTCCAAAGATTTAAGCCCACCGACCTAACCCTTCGCGAAACCGGCATCTTTGCCCTAACCTTCACCCTCATTTCGTTACACTTCACTTCTTTGCCTGATGCAACTCAGCATCTGTTCCAATCGCGTCTTATCAAGATCGACCATCACTTCGTTGCAGGCTACAATGACGGGAACACTTCGGGCACCCGAGATCTTGACCATCTCATCTAATGCAGCCCTATCCTTCGTTACATCATACTCCGTAAAGACAAAGCCTTTCTGCGAAAGGAACTCTTTCGCCATTCTACAATAGGGTCAAGTGGGGGTTGAATAAATCTTAATCTCTTCGGCAGTCATAGATTCCTCCTTTTTAAATCATACTCAATCATTTCCTTCATTATAAAATGGAACGGGTGGAACCTGTCAACCCAACTTTCTTCATTCTTCTGTTTCGGCTATAATGGATGTTGATGATCGAGTATCCCCTGATTCAAGAAGCAGCTCTCGATTTCCAATACCTTCTGAATCGAGGCTATCCCAGGAAAGGGTCGCTGGAACTGGTTGGGAATCGATATCAGCTCACATCAAATGAACGACATCTCCTCCTTCGAGGGGTTTTCGCTGAGAAGGACTCCGAGCAAAGAAAGTCGAAAAAAATACCGCTTCATCGAGTCCGCGGGCAAGACCTTGCGATCGATGGCCATAATGTGATGATAACCCTTGAAGCTGGCCTCTCAAAGCGCCTCCTTGTGCTTGGCAGTGATGGTTTCGTGAGGGATATCTCAGGGCTCTCGGGACGTTATCGAAAATCAAAGGTCACCGAAGAAGCTCTCCAACTCCTCTTTCACGCTCTCAAACAGATCCGCCCCAGACATACCCTATTCCTGCTCGACGCTCCGATCAGCGGAAGCGGACGCCTGGCTTGTGAAATTCGTAACCAGATGGATCGACAGGGGATTCCCGGCCATGCGCTGGCAATCAGGGTCCCGGAGAAGATATTAAATGGGTTCCCCGGAGTGGTCGCCACGTCAGATTCCGCCATCCTCGATCAAGTTGAGAAAGCAATTGACTTAGCCGGAAGCCTTCTCAAACAGAGGGGTTTATGGGAAACGGTACTCTGTTTGAAAAAGAGAAAAACCCTTTCTCGCCAAATGAGATCTCTGAAAAATATGGATAGGGGTGTTTAGGAGTGGGAAGGAGGATGAGAAAACCTTTTCAGAAATCTCCAAATAAATTCTTGACAATGGGAAAAGGCTGGCATATAAAAAGGTTTGGATACAGTATACAAAATAGGGTGTGACGGTAGGGGAGGAATAATGGAGAACATATGGGGAGTAACCAAATTGGGCAAGCGAAAACCTTTAAGAGAATTAGTCTATGAATCTCTTAAAAAGTCTATTCTCCATGGGAAAATAAAGGCAGGTCAACGCCTGATTGAAGAGACGCTTGCCCACCAGGTTGGTATCAGTCGCACACCGGTCCGTGAAGCCTTTTACAAACTGGAAAGGGATGATCTCGTTTCACGATTGCCCAAAGGAGGATTTGCTGTAAGGGAATTCACCAAAGAGGATGTGGAAGAGATCTTCGGAATCCGAATCGCCCTTGAAAGTTACGCCTCTTACCTCGCGACGCTCCATATCACACCGGGGGAAATTGCTGCCCTCGAGAAAAAGATAGAGGCCTCTGAGCAAGCCCTTCGGCAAGGGGACGATGATCGAGTGATTCAACTCCATACAGAGTTTCATGATCTCCTCTATAAATCGTGCAAGAGTAAAAAGCTAACCGAAATGATCCATAACTTTCGAGACTACTTCTATCGGTATCGCTCCGCCCTCCTTCATGCCCCGAATGGTTACAAGACCTCGATCGCTGGTCATCGGCGAATGCTCGAGGCGATGAAAAAGAAGAACGCCCGTGAGGTGGAACGATTGGTTCGCGAACATCTTGAAAAAGGAAGGGAGATCATCCTCAGTGAAATCGATCAGGGGAGGATGGTTCCTTGATCTTTTATCATTGCCATTTGAATAGGGTGGTCTGGATGGCTCAACCAGATCGACCTGCGCGAGGAAACCCGTGGAAAAGAAAATTCGAGTCTTAGTGGCAAAACCAGGATTGGATGGTCATGACCGCGGGGCAAAAGTGGTTGCCCAAGCCCTTCGGGATGCCGGGATGGAGGTCATCTACACCGGTCTCCATCAAACGATCGATCAAATTATTCAAACAGCGATCCAGGAGGATGTGGACGTCATTGGCTTGTCGGTCATGTCAGGAGCGCATCTTCCCATTTGCGAAAAATTGACCCAGAAGATGAAGGAGAAGAACCTTCAGGATATCCTCTTGGTGATTGGCGGAGTGATCCCAAAAAGGGATATCCCCCTCTTGCAGAAGATGGGGGTTCACGGGATTTTCCCGGGGGGAACTCCTTTTGAAGAATCGATCAAATGGATTAAAGAGAACGTAAAACTCCGGTCCTGACCGGGAAGATTCGAAATGTGAGGCACGATATTCGAAACAACTTCGAATGTTCGGAAAAGCCTTTTTTCAAAACAAAAAGTGAGAATGTTGATTTTTAAACTTTGACATTGTTTCGGACTTTCAATGAGAGTCGAATCGGTCTCGAGCATCATGAGATGCAGGCTTCGAAGGCAAGGAGTATAAGATGGGCGTCGCACGATATATCAAAAACGAAAAAGACGAAATTCTCGATGTCATCCTTCAATCAGGGATTCCTATCAAACCGGTCTATACCCAGAAAGACCTTGAGGAGATTGGCTTCGATCCACAGGAAGATCTCGCCCTGCCAGGAGAGTATCCTTTTACGAGGGGGATTCACCCGATGGGGTATCGCAGTCGAGAGTGGACCACCCGCCAATATACTGGGTTTGGGACACCTGAGGAGACAAATGAGCGTTTCAAATTGATGATCTCTCATGGACAGACAGGGCTTAATGTTGCCTTCGATCTTCCCACCCAGATGGGCCTTGATTCCGATGACCCACTGGCAGAGGGGGAAGTGGGAAGGGTAGGTATGGCCGTGGATTCCCTGAGGGATTTTGAAATCGCTTTCAAGGATATCCCCCTCGATCGGATTGGAGTGGGTTTAACCATCAACGCCGTAGCCAGTATCATGCTCGCCATGTTTCAAGCCACCGCGGAGAAGTATGGATTTAAAAAAGATCGGGTCAGCGCAACCCCGCAGAACGACATCCTGAAAGAGATGATTGGTCGGGGCGCATGGATCTTTCCCGTTCAACCTGCTGTCCGACTGATCGGGGACACCATCGAATATTCGATGAAAGAACTTCCCCGCACCAATCCCGTTAGTGTCTGCGGTTATCATATCCGGGAATCGGGATGTTCCCCTGTCCAGGAGATTGCTTACGCTTTTCAAATTGCCAACACCTATATTGAAGAGGTCCTTCGTCGGGGTTACGAAATCGATGATTTTGTGAGGGGCTTTACATTCAATCTCAACGTCTTTGGAAATCTCTGGGAGCAGGTAGCAAAATTTCGCGCTGCCCGAAAACTCTGGGCAAAGAATTTGAAACAACGCTATGGGGCAAAAGATAACCGTTCCCTCCTCCTTCGGGGAATTTTTGGAGGCGGAGGCTATGGCATGACCAAAGCCCAACCAGAAAATAATATCATCCGCGGTGCCTATTATGCCCTTGCCGCCGCTCTGGGAGGAGCTCAGACGACAGCCCTCTGTTCCTTTGACGAAGCCTACACCATTCCTACCCCCAGGGCAGCCCTTCTCTCCCTTCGAACCTTTCAGATTCTTATGGAAGAGATTGGACTCCGGGATACTGTAGACCCCTTAGCCGGTTCCTATTTCATCGAAACGCTGACCAAGCAGATGGAAGAGAAGATTCTTGAGGAAATGAAGCGAGTGGATGAGATGGGGGGAATGATCAAAGCCGTCGAAACGGGATATGTGCAACGAGAGGTTGCCAGACAGGCTTATGAGTTTGAAAAAGGGGTCCAAAAAGGAGAATTGATCAAGGTGGGCGTCAATAAATATACCGAAGGCGAAGAGATGGAGGTAGAACTCCACGAATATCGATGGGAGTCTGCAGAAGAACAGATCAAACGTACCCAAGCCGTAAGGCGAGAGAGAGATAATCGGAAAGTAACCCAATTATTGAAAGAATTGGAAGAGGCGGCAAAATCTCAAAAGAATGTCATGCCCTACCTTCTTGAATGTTGTAAAGCTTATGCAACCGTTGGTGAGATGACAAAGGTGTTCAAGGAGGTCTTTGGAGAATTTAAAGAACCATCCATCTTTTAAAAACGGACTGATGGAATACTGGAAAGATGGAATAATGGGTTAGGCGCAGGACTTTTGATGGGAAACTTATCTCAATATTCCACCATTCTATGATTCCAATTGAATCATTCACTATTCCAACTTTAGAGGGGGTATGTTATGCCGTTTACCATGTTTGGTCGAACCATTCGGAAAGTTGGGGTGATCGGTTCAGGAAATATTGGTCCTGACATTGCCCTTCATTTCAGCCAGACTCTCTATGCTTTCGGTGTGCCTGTCGTGGTCGTGGATATTGTCCAGTCGGCATTGGATTCGGGTTCTAAAAAGGCTCAAGCCAAGATGAGCAAGGCAGCCGAAAAGGGGGTATACAAAAAAGAAGTGGCTGATGCCATCCTGAACAATATGATCTTTACAACGGATTATGAGGCGTTGAGTGATGCCGATTTGGTCATCGAAGCCGCTTTTGAGAGTATTGAAGTAAAAGATAAGATTTTCAGCCGCTGTGAGGAGGTCTGTCCGAAAACGGCGATTCTCGCCTCGAACACGTCTCATATCGTTCCAGACGAAATCTTCAGCAAGATGAAGGACAAAACCCGCTGTTTAGCCATCCACTATTTTTTCCCTGCCGAGAGAAACATTGCTCTCGAAATTATCCCGGGCAAAGAGACAGATCCCCGTTTGATCGACTATCTGATGAAATTTTATGAATTCATCGGAAAAGCACCCATCGAGGTGAAGCCACGATATGGATTTGCGCTGAATCCCATCTTTGAAGGGGTCTTTCTTGCCGCTGCCTTATTGGTTGAAAAAGGGATGGCAAGCGTTAAACAGGCAGATGTGATCGTCCAGAAAGCCCTGGGGATGGGCGTGGGCCCCTTCACGGCTCACAACCTGGCAGGCGGAAATCCTCTCACCCAGCATGGCTTGATGGGGATGACCTCAACCATCATGCCCTGGTTCCGATCCCCAAAGATCCTGGATGACCAGGTCAAATCAGGAAAACCATGGGAGACGGCGGCAAAGGGAGAGACGGTTGAATATTCCCCTGAGATGTATGAAGCCGTTTCGAACCGGGTGATGGGAGCCTACTTTGGGATGGCTTGTGAAATTGTCGATAGCGGAATTACCAATATCAGCGATTTCGAGCTGGGTGTTGATGTGGGGCTGGTAATGGCCCCTCCGTTTGGGCTGATGAACAAGATGGGAATCCAGAAATCCCTTGAATTAGTGGAGAATTACGCCAAAGAGAATCCAGGATTTAAGGTGGCGGATATACTGGTCAAACAGGCAGCATCAGGAACTCCCTGGAAGATCCCGGTTGTCCTGCGGTCGGACAGAGGAGACGTGGCGATCGTCAAGATTCGGCGGCCCAAGGTTCTGAATGCTCTCAATGGGGATGTCTTCGAGCAACTGAGAGAGATCTTCACAGAAATTCAGAAAGATCCAAAGATCAAGGGAGCGATTCTCACCGGATTTGGAACAAGAGCCTTTGTGTCGGGCGCAGACATTGGAATGCTGGCGGCACAAAAGTCTGCCGAGGAGGCAGAAAAAGCGTGCCTGAAGAACTATGCGATCCTCGACCTCATTGAGAATCTGGGCAAACCCGTCGTCTGCGCGATGAATGGTCTGGCTTTTGGAGGTGGCAATGAGATTGCCATGGCTTGTACAGTCCGAATTGCCAATAAAGGCCAGAAGGTCCTTGTGGCTCAGCCCGAACCGAGGCTTGGATTTATCCCTGGAGCAGGGGGAACCCAGAGACTTCCCAGACTGATTGGAATCGAAAAGGCATGGCCCATCCTCAGGAATGCCAACCCAATCTCGTCTGCTCAGGCGAAAGAGATGGGATTGATTCAGGAGGAGGTGGGAGGAGATCTCATCGAAGCAGGCATCCGGTGGGTGAATGATCTTCTCTCTGGAAAAGTGAAAGCCCCCTCGATGCCGAAAGGCCCTATCCCCATTCCATCCGAATTGCCCGAGGTGAACATCGGTCACTTAAGTCGAAAAATTGATTCGATTCTTCAGAAAGCCATCATAGAAGGGGCAAAAATGACCTTGGAGGAAGGCTTGAAACTGGAAGCCAAACTATTTGGTGAATGTTTTTATACCAAGGATCGTCAGATTGGTATAGAGAATTTCATGAAAAACGGACCCAAGGTGAACGCCAACTTTGTCCATCAATAGGTGGCAATGAATTCGTTTCTTGCTGAGAACAATCCCCCTCCAAGAGGACTGGATCCTCTCGTAGGAAAACATCCCCATTCCCTTACTCTTTGAAAAGGGAGGGGGTCCTCTTTTTCGATCTTTGTTGTCAAGTGGTAGGTTTTTAAATTGAATTGAATCTCATGAAGGAGGTAAGAGGATGAAACAGGTTCTATGCTCAGTTTTAATAGTTTGGATAGGCATTTTTTTCATCTTGGGAATTCCTTTCTCTGAGGCCAAGGAGTGGCCTAAAATCGTTACGATTGGTGGAGCTCCTGTTGGGGGAACAGGATACGTCTATTCAGGAGGATTTGCAAAAGTCCTGCATGAAAAGATGGGGATTACGGCATCGGTTGAGGCGACTGGGGGACCGGTCCACAATACCCAGCTTGTAAATGCTAAAGAAGCGACCTTTGGCGGTGTGAGTGCACCCGCCGTCTATGACGGATGGCATGGGCTGGGATGGGCAAAGGGGAAAAAACATCAGGACATCCGAATTATTTTTCCCATGTTCAATACGTTCTTTCAAATCTATTCGTTAAAGAAAACGGGAGTGAAAGAGGTCCAGGACTTAACCGGAAAGAGCCTCGGAGTGGGTCCGGTTGGAGGAACCTCTGCCATGCTCTGGCCTCAGGTTCTTGAATCCCTCCGCATAAAACCAAGTCGGATTGTCAATGCCAGTTCATCAGATCTTAATTCTCAGTTGAAAGATGGTCTCCTCGACGCCAATGCCCAAACCGTCGGTTTACCCTGGGCCCTGATCTCTGAGATCGAGACGACCCACGAGGTCAATGTGTTTGGTCTCTCAAAAAAAGAGCTTCAGATGGTACTCGATAAATTTCCCTTCTTATCAGCCGGATATATTCCAAAGGGAACCTACAAAACCAACAAAGAAAAGGATATTGAAACCCTAACCTTTTGGAGTTTCTTCATTACCCATAAGGATATGCCCGATGATTTTATTTATGAAGTCCTAAAAAGGGTTTATGAAAATACGGAAATCATGGTTGCCACCCATAAATCTGCAAGGGAGACCAGGCCAGAATATATCGTTTACAGCCCCCTCCCTCTCCATCCAGGAGCGATCAAATATTATAAAGAAAAAGGGATCACCCTCCCTGATAGATTGCTCTCAGCGAAATAGGTTCGGGAATTGAAGTTTTAAGAAACCGATTCGATTCGTTCATGAATGATCGACCAGCGGATCTATATCAAAAGTTAAGTAAAATCAAGGATCTTGAGGTTTCACCGAAGAGAGAGCTGAAGGGTTCATTAGAAAGAGTAATCCTCGTCATTGGATTTCTGATGAGCCTATTTCACATCGTTGTTCTTATCTTTGCACCCATCGATCCATGGTTCTTTAGAAGCCTTCATGTGGTCTTCGCTGGCATTCTTGTTTTTTCACTCGTTCCAGGATGGGAAAAAAGCTCTAAGAGTCGTATTCCTATCATCGATTATCTTTTTATAGCGACCCTCGTCCTTCCCGTCGTCTATCTGGCCATTGAGTTTGAAACATGGATTTATCGAGTCGGAGTTACCCCAACCCTTCTGGATACCATTTTCTCTCTCCTCTTTGTTCTTGGTGTGCTGGAGATGGCACGTCGGACAACAGGTTTGACCCTTACCCTCATATCGATCCTCTTCATTCTTTATGGATATTTCGGACCTCATATGCCAGGCATTCTCCAGCATAAGGGGTATAGCTGGCCTCGCATCTTCACTTATCTCTTCAGTCTGGATGGAATTCTGAGCATCCCTGTCTTTGCCTCAGCTCACTACATCTTTCTCTTCGTCCTGTTTGGGTCTTTCCTGGATGCCTCCGGGGCAGGACGCTTCTTTGTTGATTTTGCACGATCCATTGCAGGTGGGAGGCGGGGAGGGCCAGCCAAGGTTTCGATTGTTTCCAGTGCAATGATTGGAACCGCTTCTGGGTCTTCCGTGGCGAATGTGGTGGTGGATGGAGTTTTTAACATCCCCCTGATGAAGGCCAGTGGATTTAAACCGACCATTGCAGGAGCCATTGAAGCCATGAATTCGGCCGGTGGGCAGATCGTTCCTCCTGTCATGGGGGCAGGCGCTTTTCTGATGGCCGAGATCCTTGGGATTCCTTACTCGAAGGTTGCCCTTGCTGCCGTTATTCCAGCGTTGCTGTATTACAGCGCCGCCTACTGGATGATTGATTTCTACTCCGCTCGCATGGGCCTCTTAGGAATGCCCAAAAATGAACTCCCATCCTTTTGGAGGCTTTTAAAAGAAAAAGGGTATCTCTTGGCCCCCCTCTTCGTTCTCCTTTATTGTCTGATGGTGCTTCAGTTGTCTCCATTTCGTTCCGCCCTATGGGCGACTCTTGTTTTAATTGGATTAAGCTGGTTTAAAAAAGAGACCCGTCTTAATTTAAAAAAAATCTTGAAAACCCTTTCCTTCGGGCCACGAAGTGCCATGGAGATTGCAGCCACCTGTGCAGCCGCTGGCATCATTGTTGGGATCATCTCGCAAACAGGATTGGGAATGAAGTTCGCTATGATCATCATCACCTATTCAAAGGGGAATCTCTTCATCGCTTTGTTCCTGACAATGGTCATTGCCATCGTGCTGGGTATGGGGATGCCTACCACGGCGGCCTATGCCATCTCCGCCTCTGTCCTTCCTCCGGCTCTTATTAAACTTGGAGTTCATCCAATCGGCGCCCACCTCTTCATCTTCTATTTTGCTTGTCTTTCTCCACTCACTCCTCCCTTAGCCGTTGCTTCCTATGCAGCGGCAGCCATTGCGAATGCGAGAGTCTGGGAGGTGGCCTGGCTCTCAATGAAATTTGCCATTGCAGGCTTTATTGTCCCCTATATGTTTGCTTACGGACCGCCCCTCATTCTTGAGGGAAAGCCCGAGGATATTCTATTTGCCGTCATCACCGGATTGATCGGAACCATGACCCTTTCCGCTGCAGTTCAAGGGTGGTTCTGGGGATATTTAAACTACTTGAAACGGGCCTATCTTCTTGCCATGTCATTACTGCTCATTAAACCAGGATGGCAATCGGATCTGATCGGATTGGGTCTCCTGATCCTTCTTCTGATCATTCAGTATTTCAATCGAAAAAAAACCCTTCAAGGAAAAAGGAAATGATCAACATCGGCGACTGGATAACAAAATGGAGCATCCTTCAACCTCACAAAGAAGTTTTATGGTTTGATGACCATCCGATCACCTACCTCCAATTCAACCATCGGATCAACCAGCTTTCCCATCTGTTGCTGGCAATAGGCATCAGGAAGGGAGATCGTGTCGCTGTTTTACTCTATAATAGTCCTCCCTATCTTGAACTCTTTTTCGCCCTCTCGAAGATCGGCGCCATCCTGGTTCCACTCAATTGGAGGCTGGCCGGTCCTGAGCTGGAATTCATCCTCAAAGACAGTGGCTCCCGGCTCCTCATCTTTGAACCGGATTTTGAAAAAGTGGTTGCCTCCATTCGGCCTCATCTAACCCTCCCTAATGGAAATTATATCTGTGTGGGCACACCCCATCCAGATTGGGCGATCGAATATGAGGCATCGATGATTCTTCATCCCAATTCAGAACCTTTTGAGACGCCTTCCGCTGGAGGCGAAGATCCCCATATCATCATGTATACCTCTGGAACAACAGGGATTCCAAAAGGTGCTGTCCTCTCCCATCGGAAGACCTTTTTTAATGTCCTCAATGCCGATTTGGTCTATCATCTCACACCAAAGGACGTCCTGATAGTCACCAGGCCCATTTTCCATTCTGGAGGACTCCTGGTTGAATCAGCCCCCATTCTCTATAAGGGTGGGACACTTATCCTCAAAAAAAGATTCCGTCCCGAGGAGATTCTCGAAACGATCGAACGGTATCGTGTTACCATTGTTGAATTGGCGGCAACCGTTTATCAATTCATCTTACAGCAGTGTGATATCAGTCGCTACGATCTTCGTTCCGTCCGCTGCTATTTTACCGGTGGAGAAAGAATTCCAATCTCACTACTTAAAGACTATTACCAAAAAGGGATCGTGATCTCCCAGATCTTTGGCCAGACCGAAGCCTCGACCATCACCTTTCTCTCTTCAGAGAAGGCCATCGAAAAGATTGGATCGGTGGGGCTACCGGTTTTCCATGGAGAAGTTCGAATCGTTGACAAAGAAGGGAAAGAGGTTGGTCCGGATGAGGTAGGAGAAATTATTGTGAGGGGTCCGACTTTAATGAGTGGGTACTGGAATCGGCCGGATCTGACCGCTGAAACGATTCGGGATGGGTGGCTTCATACCGGTGATCTGGCAAAAAGAGATAAAGAAGGGTATGTATATATTGTCGATCGGGAAAGAGATATGTATATTAGTGGTGGAGAGAACGTGTATCCTGCAGAAATCGAAAAGGTCTTTTTCACCCACCCAAAGGTTCTGGATGCCGGGGTGATCGGAGTTCCAGATGAAAAATGGGGAGAAGTGGGAAAAGCCTATCTCGTCCTCAAACCAGGGGAAAAGATGGAAGAGGAAGAAGCCATCCTTTTCCTTCAGGGTAAGATTGCGAGGTTCAAAATCCCAAAATATGTTGAATTTGTTGAGGCACTTCCAAAGACGGCAAGCGGTAAGATTCAGAAATTTCTTTTGAAGGAATGGCATCAACAGAAATTTCAAGGGACGAAATTCGAAATTCGAAACCATACCCAATGGTCAAATGAATAATGTTTCAAACAAAATATTTCGAGAAGTTGGATTTTGAAAATTCGGATTTATTTCGGATTGTGACCTTTGAACATTGGATTGAAATGAACGGGAGGTTTCCATGGTGGAAAGAGGTTACCGGCTTGGATGTGATATCGGCGGGACATTCACGGACTTTGTCTTGTTGGATGATCAGACCGGAGAGATTAAAACCTATAAATGCTTAACCACTCCCAAGGATCCATCGGATGCAGTGGAGCATGGGATTCGGGAAATGGAGAAAAAGACTCCCGGTTTTGTTCAAAATCTGGACGAAGTGATCCACGGCACCACCCTGGTCATCAATTCGATCATTGAGAGGAAAGGAGCAAAAACAGGGTTAATCACCACTAAGGGATTTAAGGATGTTTTAGAGATAGGAAGGTCGCTTCGATATGCTACATACGACGTGTTTGCTGAATTCCCTAAACCCCTCATCCCGAGACACCTTCGGATGGAAGTGAATGAACGGATCCGGAGCGATGGAAGCATTTTGAAACCCTTAGACCCGGAGGAAGCCACCCGAGTGGTTCGTGCCCTCCTCGATCAAGGTGTCGAATCGATAGCCGTCTGTCTTCTGAATTCCTTTGAAAATCCTTCCCATGAACTGATGTTGAAAGAGATCATCGAAAAGGAAGCGCCTCACTTATCCGTCTCCATCTCCTACCGGGTCTTGCCCCAGATTAAAGAGTATGAGCGAACCAGCACCACTGTGACCAACGCTTATGTAAAACCCCTTACAGGGCGTTATCTTTCCAAACTGGCAGGAAGGCTTGAGCGCATCGGGTTTCATGGAAAACTCTTCATCATGCTCTCCAGCGGAGGGGTCACCTCGGTCGAAACCGCTGCGGAGTTTCCGGTCAGGATCATCGAATCCGGACCAACAGCTGCTGTCATTGCAGGTCAATATTATGGCCGTCTCTTCAACATCTCGGAAATGTTCTGTTTTGATATGGGAGGAACAACAGCGAAATCCTGTCTGATTCAAAAAGGCGTGGCAGGAGTTGTTCCGACCTTTGAAGTGGGACGAGTTCAACGGTTTATGAAGGGAAGCGGACTCACCATTCAGGTTCCAGTAGTGGATTTGATGGAGATTGGGGCAGGAGGTGGAAGCATTGCAAAGGTAGGTCGAATGGGAACCCTCCAGGTGGGTCCGGAGAGTTCAGGGGCAGATCCAGGTCCTATCTGCTATGGAATTGGGGGGACAGAACCGTGCGTGACCGATGCCGATCTTCTGTTGGGCTATCTTGATGAAAATTATTTCCTGGGCGGTGAAATGAAGCTGAATCGGGAAGCCGCCTGGCGAGGGGTCGAGGAGAAAGTCGCCAAACCCCTTGGGGTCTCCATGGTTCAAGCCATTTGGGGGATTCACGACCTCATCAATGAGACCATGGCAGCTGCTGCCAAAACTCACATTGCTGAAAAAGGGGGAAACCCGAAGATCGTGACCATCGTCGCTTTTGGGGGCGCAGGACCGGTCCATGCCTACGGTTTAGCTAAAAAGTTGGGAGCGCCTCGCCTCCTGGTGCCACCTAATGCTGGCGTGGGCTCAGCACTCGGATTTTTCACAGCCCCCCGCGCTTTCGATCTTCTCCGTAGCCACAAAGTCTCTCTTGGAGCTGCCGACTTTCAAGAGATTGAAAGGATCTTTGAAGAGCTTGAATGGGAGGCCTCCAAGATTCTTCAGAAGGAATCTTGGAAAAAAGACCCCCTCCTCAAGGAATCACCCTTCTCTTCTGAACCGATCCGTTTTGAACGATCCCTCGATATGCGTTTTGTCGGTCAGGGGTCAGAAACCAATGTCCCCCTTCCGGAAAGAGAGTTCACCACTATGAAGAAGGAGGATATCAGGAGCCTCTTCGACCAGGTCTATCAAAAACTGTATGGTAGAACCTATCCGGATTCTGAAGTGGAGTTCATCAATTTTAAAATCAGGGCAAGCCTGCCTGAACGACTTCTCCGTCTTCCAAAGATTGAAAAAAAAGGACAATCCCTCAAGGAAGCGATCAAAGGGACAAGGCCTGCTTACTCTCCCATAGCAGGAGACTTTATTCCCTATACCGTCTATGATCGGTATAAACTTTCTCCGGATGCGAGGTTTCGAGGTCCTGCGATCATTGAAGAAAAAGAGTCCACGGTCGTTGTCGGCGAGGACGCCTCGATTTCAGTCGATGATTTTGGGTTTCTGTGGATTGATCTTGAACACGAATAAAACGAATGACAGCGAATGACACGAATATGTTTATTCGTTCAATTCGTTATCATTTGTGTCATTCGTGTTTCTCAGGGAGGAGAAAAATGGGACAGACCTTTGATCCGATCACGTTAGAAATTTTATGGCGAAGATTGATCTCCATTGTAGATGAGGCAGATAGTGCCGTAGCGCGTACCGCCTTCTCGAGCCTCCTTCGAGATGCTCACGATTATACCTGTATGTTCACAGACCGGTATGGAAGGGAACTGGCTCAGGGAACCTTTGTCACTCCGGGACAATCAGGGGCTATGGCCCTTGGGATCAAGAACCTGATCAGAAAGCTTCCCGAGAATGCCTATCGGCCAGGCGACGTCTTCATCACAAATGATCCCTGGGCTCTGGCAGGACATCTGAATGACGTCTGTGTGATGAGCCCGATTTTTTACAAAGAGAAACTGGTCGCCTTTACTGCTTGCGTCTTTCACCATTCTGATATCGGGGGACGTGTCTCTTCTGACAATCACGACGTTTTTGAGGAAGGACTCTTCATTCCTCTTGTAAAGCTCTATGAAGCAGGGGTCTTAAACCAGTCCGTCCTCGATCTGATCCGATGGAATGTGAGAACGCCCGATGAAGTAGTGGGAGACATCCGATCGCAGATAGCCGCCAACCATGTTTGTGCCGAAAAGATCACTCAGATGCTCAAAGAGACCGGCTTGGAAGATCTTCAGGATCTGGGAAATGAAATCATCCATCACACTGAGAAAAGTATGAGGGAGGAGATCTCAAAAGTCCCGGATGGAATCTATCGAGCTGAAGGTCAAATTGAACAGATGAAGGGTCAGCAGGACATTGTGATTAAGGCAGCAGTGGAGGTCAAGGGGAGTGATCTCCTGGTGGACCTGACTGGGTCTTCACCCCAGGTCAACTGGGGAGGAAATGTCGTTTACAACTTCACCTACGCCTATGTCTTTATGGCTATGAAAAGCATGTTTGGACCAGATATTCCCAATAACGATGGCTGCACTGCACCGATTCGGCTTTTTGCCCCGGAGGGGAGTGTCGTCAACTGCAAATTCCCTGCGGCGGTCGCAGCGCGATTGATCGTTGGACATTACCTTACGGAAATCATCTATCGCGCGATGGCAGATGTTTTGCCGAACAGGGTCATTGCTGCCAGTGGCGGGACCCCTGCTCAGATGAATGTCTTTTATGGAAAGCGAAAAGACGGAAGGCCCTGGCATTCGGTTATCATCCGAGGGGGAGGGATGGGAGCCAGTAATACGAGTGATGGCAACTACGTCTATATCTTTCCTGCCAATGGTGCGAATACGCCTGTAGAGATCTTCGAAAGCGACACACCCCTGATCGTCGAACGAAGAGAGCTCATTCCTGACTCCGGGGGACCAGGCAGAATGAAAGGAGGGCTCGGTCAGAGGGAGGTGTTTCGAATCCCCGATGACGAATATGGCCCTCTTCCACCCGTAAATCTCGGAATTCAAGCAGGTCGGTATATGCATGCACCGGAAGGACTCTTTGGAGGCAAACCTGGATCCAAGGCTCAATTTCTTGTTGACGGAATTCCTGGAAATCCCTTTGGGCTGACTCAGCTCAATCCAGGGAGTGTCGTGACCATCGATGCAGCAGGAGGAGGAGGCTGTGGCAATCCTTTTGAGCGCGATCCTGAAATGGTCCAAAGAGATGTGCTCGAAGGTTATGTGAGCCCTGAAAAAGCCCGAGAGGACTATGGAGTGGTCATCGACCCAGAGACATTAAAGGTTGATCTGGAGGCAACAAGAAAGCTGAGGGGAAAAAGAGAGTGAAGGGTTAGCGTTTGGCAATCGAGGGAAGAAACAGGGCAATGTCAGGAAAGATGAGGATGAGAGCCATGGCGATGATGTCGATAACGATAAAAGGGATGCTCGCTTTGTAAATCTCGGACATGCTGTACTGAGGAGCAACAGCCTTCATCGTATAGAGAACCAGGCCATCCGGCGGAGAGATGGTTGCCATTTCCATATTGATCAAGAGAACCGAACAGAAGACCAACGGATGGAATCCTAATTGCCGAATGATGGGTATATAGATGGGAAGAGCCACCATCAGAATTGAAAGGGGCTCCATAAACGTGCCTAAAAGGATAAGGACAAATTGCATGATGATGATGATCACAATGGGATGAAATGGAAGTCCTGTAGCAAGGTTGACGAGATTGGAACTGGCTCCCGTATAGGCCAAAAGTTGAGAAAATGCGGTCGCTCCAGTCAAAATCATAAACATCATCACGGTAATTCGAACACTGCTGACAATCGATTTCTTAATAATCTTAGGTTGAATCCCCTTATAAACGAAAGCAAGAATAAAACAGACCAACGCCCCCGCTGCAGCGGATTCCGTGGGCGTCGCCATTCCAAAGATGATGAGGCCGATCACCGAAAAGATGACCAATCCTAAAGGAAGGATATACTTTCCTGTCAATCTTAATTTTTCTATGAAGGAGACTTTCTCGACTTCATATGGAGGTGCCAGTTGTGGATTGAGCCAGCATCTAAACATAACATAAAATGCAATCAGTGCAGCCATCAAAAACCCCGGAAAGATAATCGAAAGAAGGAAATCTCCAACCGAGATTTGGGCAAGACTGGCTAACAATACTCCGAGGGCACTGGGAGGAATCATGGCAGCCAGTGTTCCACATCCCATGATGGGACCTAAAGTAATTTGATACTTATACCCCCTTTTCTCCATCTCTGGGAGTAAAGTTTGACCGAGCATGGCACATCCAGCCATTGCAGAACCCGAAAGGGTGGCAAATAATACCCCACCTCCAACGGCAAGCAGACTCAGCCTGCCAGGAACTTTGCCCATCCACTTCTCCATAGTTTCCATCATATTCTGGGCAATTCCAAACAGGAACATCACTTCTCCCATCAGCAGAAACAGCGGGACTGGAAGGAGAGAAAAGGAAGTGATGGACCTGAAAACGCTTAGGATGAGTTGAGACAAGCCAGCTTCTCCCCAGAAGAGGTAAGAAAAAAGGATATTGATGAAGAGGAAAGCGAAGGCGACCGGAACACCTAAAAAGAAGAGGCCGATCAGCGCAGAAAGAATGAGAATGAAAAGGGTTAACCAATCCATAAAACCCTCAAAGATGAATTTGAGAAACGAAATTCAAAGCACGAAACAGTTTCGAGATAAAAATGAGATGAAAATGTCCAAAAGGGTTTTAATATTTTCATTCCCTACTGGAATGTGTTTCGGATTTCACTATTCGAATTTCAAATTTATTGTTTGAATAGTTTCCACCCTTTTATCAACACCTCTAACAAGAGTGGTATGCTTCCGATCGGAATGACCATAATAATAAGGGCAATCGGTGTTTCCAAAATAGTTGGATTAAATACCCCTCTTCTATAGTGGTCATAAGTGGCTTCGATGCCATAGTAAATAAAAATACCCGCCACCACGGCAATTACCAAATAACTGAAGGCTGTCAAGATTTTTTTCATCCTTCCTTTGGCTTTTCCACTAAAGATATCGACCACCACGTGCCCCTCCTCTTTAAACACCCAGGCCGTTCCTAAAAAGGTAATGTAAAGAAGAAAAATTTCAGTAACCTCTGTTCCCCATAGAAGAGGGGCATTCAGAAAATATCGTAAAGCGAGGTCGACACAGACAGTCATCACTATTCCAGCCATCATTAGCGAGGCAATCAAGACAAACACCTTTATGGTAACGGAAGCAATCCCTTCAAGGATCTTAAAAAAGAAATACATCTTCCCTCAATCTCTTAAGGCTGCGTGGTAATATGAAAAACCCAGAATTTTACAAATAGAGTCGGAAGGCGATTATGGGGCGGAACCTGACTGCCCTTTCCCCTTTATCCAACCATGACAACACAGTCTCAAAAAGTGAAGGGGATGTTTCCAAACATCCCCCCTCTCTATCCAGATTCTTTGAGGTCCCTGTTGTTTCTCAATATCCCATCAATTTCTTAAGGATCTTAACCTCTTCAGGGACTTTTTTCTCTAAGTCTTCCAAGAATGAGTAATTGGCAGCATCGATATATTTTTTAGTCTCCTCTGAAGAGAATTTAATTCTCTGGACTCCTAATTTTTCCATCTCTTTCTTCTCTTTTTCTATCTCTCTCTCAAAGTAAGCTTTCATCTCTGGTTCATATTTAATGGTGATCTCTATGATCTTGTCTTGCGAAGTTTTAGGCAACTTGTTCCAGGCATCGAGGTTCATGACGAAAAAGGTATTCTGTCGTGGATAGAATGGAATATCAATCACATATTTGGAATATTCAAGCCATCCCGTCTCCCGAGGACCAATGGTTGGCCATCCGAATCCATCCACCACTCCTCGCTGAAGTGCCGTATAGGTTTCTCCAAACGCCACAGTCACCGGAACCATGCCAAGCTTGAGCATCATCTTATCGTATTTGGCTGCGGTGCGCATTTTGAGGCCTTTAAGGTCATCCAAGCCTCTCACCGGTTTTTTGACATAGAGATAAAACGGATCATAAAGCCACGTTCCGATGAGCATCATATTAATTTTTTTATGCCTTTCAACAAAATAGTCCCAGACACCGCCTTTCTCTCTCTCTTTTGCGAAATCGTACTTTGAGAGGGAGATCGCATCCGCCTCCGGAAGAAGTCCCATGTAGTATGCCGCTGGGATGAAACCAACCTGAAGGATACCTTTTCGGATCGCCTCCGGTTGTTCAAAGGGAGGGGTGACCTCTGGCCCGCCAATCCATGAAATTTTTAATATGTCTTTCAGTTCCGCATTCACCCTGTCGACCCATACTGGAATCATGGCACATAACCGGTGATTCTTCGGGAGGAAGGATACCCCCTTCAGTTCCATCACCTGAGCCCAAACATTTTGAGATGGAAATACACTAAGGGTAATGATAGCCAGTAACAATAGAATCCTTTTTTTCATCGTCTCCTCCTTTTTCCTGATCTCCCTTGATGTTTCAATGACCTATAGGAATGCTGATTTTCCCTCTTTTTTTTCTCCCTTGAATTCTTGAATCAATTCTGTATACTGTATCCAAAGTATTTCCATCTTATTTCACTCTAAATGGATTTGTCAAGCATTTTTCAAAAAAAGGATAGAAGACGAGATGAACCTGAAAGAAAGTGCTATCGTGGATCTATCGACTCATAAAAAAAAGAATTCCCCCTCTTCCCTTTTCATCTGGCTGGCGATGATCAGTGTCTATGTGGTTTGGGGATCGACCTATCTCGCCATTCGCTTGGCCGTCCAAACGATGCCTCCATTTTTAATGGCAGGGGTTCGCTTTATCATCGCTGGTTCAGTGCTCTATCTGTGCAGAAGAATGTTGGGAGATCCTAACCCTTCGCTGGCGGAATGGCGCTCTGCAGCCATCGTTGGCCTATTTCTTCTTGTCGGTGGCAATGGAGGAGTGGTATGGGCTGAACAACGGGTGCCATCTGGGATCGCAGCATTGTTGGTAGGAACCTCCCCGCTTTGGATGATCCTCATCGATCGATTTCTTCCTTCGGGGCGAAGGCCTCACCGATGGGCATTTTTGGGGGTTGGGCTGGGCTTTCTGGGAATCGTAGTGCTCATGGATCCATTTCAATCGATCAGTGCGACGGAGATCATTGATTCCAATGGTGCAGGAATTTTATTGGGAGCATCGTTTCTATGGTCCATTGGCTCGCTCTATAGTCGTCAAGCTCAACTTCCGCCATCACCGCTCCTTGGAACAGGAATGGAGATGTTGACCGGTGGGCTTGGCCTGATCCTACTTGGGATCCTGACTGGAGAAATGGGACGGCTCCACCTGTCTTCGATTTCAAGGGCATCCTGGGTTGGATGGCTCTATCTCATCGTATTTGGATCTTGGATCGGATTTACGGCATACACTTGGTTGCTTCGTTCAGCACCTACCCCTCTTGTTTCCACGTACGCTTATGTCAACCCTATCGTCGCAGTACTGTTGGGCTACATCCTTGCAGAGGAACTTCTGACATTTCGTATTGCTTTAGCGGCCTCCATGGTGGTCGGGTCCGTTGCACTCATCTCCATTTCCCAGCAAAAATTTCTATCCCCCAAGAAGAGGACGGATGGACATGGAAAAGAACAAGATTCTTGATCATCTATCATTTCAATTCGAAAGAGGAGGTCTCTTTTATCAGGAGGTCCGTTATCTCCTTATCAGACCGGAGGTCTTGGTCACCCTTCAGAAAGGGATAGAAAAAGAGCTTCCGGATAAAGCCCGCTTTCTCCTATTTCAAAGCGGGTTTCAAGGAGGAAATCTTTCAGGCAAGAGATACAAGGAGGTATTCCACTTAACCGACCATGAAATCATCCAGTTTATGATCGACATGGGAACCCAGATTGGGTGGGGACGATTTGAACTGAAAAAATTCGATCTAAAGAATCATAATCTTATTGTCAAGGTGTATCACTCACCCTTTGCAGAAGCTTATGGGGTTTCCAACACTCCTGTATGTCATTTCATCCGGGGAGTATTAAGTGGATTAACCTCTGTGATCATGGGGAGAGAGGATGAAGTTGAAGAAATGCTTTGTCTTGCCAAGGGAGATCTCCATTGCGAGTTCAAATTAAAAACATAAAAAGGTCGTCTGCACTCATTTCAAGGTCACCCTTTTCTCCCTCCATCTTTGAGAGTGAAAAAGGTGTGAAAATTTTCGCTTGACGGCAGAATATTTTTTTTTACGATGGGGTTTGTTTCAAGGGAGGAGAAGATGGGGAAAAGGTTCATGCCAAAGATTCGTTTAGAGAGGGAGCTCAAAAAAATTCAGTTAGAGGGACTCCAGTGGACCGTCCAGCATGCTTATCAGCATTCTGAATTTTATCGGAATCGCTTCGATGAGGCAGGAGTCAAACCCAAACATATCAAATCGTTAAAGGACATTTCAAAACTTCCTTTTACCACAGCGAACGATCTTCAGGAGGGATACCCATTTCCATTAAGATCGGTCCCCTTTGAAAAGATTGTAAGAATCCATGCCTCCTCCGGCACCACAGGAAAGAGGAAAGTCCTCTGTTATACCCAGAAAGATATCAATGATTGGGCAAACATGTTTGCCCGATGTTATGAAATGGCTGGTTTGACTCCAAAAGATCGCGTCCAAATTGCTGTGGGCTACGGCGTTTGGACAGCCGGTGTGGGGTTCCAATTGGGTTGTGAACGTCTGGGCGCGATGGCCATTCCCGTAGGTCCTGGAAATATTGATATGCAGTGCCAGTTCCTTGAAGACTTTCAACCGACCGTGATCTGTGCGACGGCTTCCATGGCACTCCTGATGGGGGAGGAAGTTGAAAAGAGAGGGCTCCGGGGAAAAATCTCCCTGAAAAAAGTGATCATGGGTTCAGAGCGTTCAAGCGAAGCGATGAGAACGAGGATGAAAGAGCTTCTCGGAGTGGATCACGTCTTTGACATTACCGGCTTAACAGAACTTTATGGGCCCGGAACAGGGATCGATTGCGAACATCATGAGGGAATTCATTACTGGGCGGATTACTATATCCTTGAGCTCCTCAACCCGGAAACCCTTCAACCCGTGGCTCCAGGGGAGACCGGAGAAATGGTCGTGACCACCCTTCGAAAAGAGGCAGCTCCGCTCATCCGTTATCGTACTCGGGATCTCACACGGCTGATACCTAAGAGATGCTCTTGCGGTTCCATTCTCCCGCTCCATGACCGACTCCTCGGGAGATCTGACGATATGTTCATCATTCGGGCTGTCAACATCTATCCAGGCCAGATCGACCACATCCTTTCTCAGACCAAAGGGGTAGGCAGTGAATATCAGATCCACCTTGAGCGAAAAGAAGATGGAAAGGATTACATGACGATTAAAGTGGAGAGGGAAGAAGGCCAAACACCAGACCAGGATCTTGCTTTAGCCCAAGCTATTGAGGATGAAATCAAAAAGCAGATACTGGTGAGCGGAAAGGTGGAGATAGTGAATTACGGCTCTCTCCCGAGGTCTGAGAGAAAGAGCAAGCGAGTCTTTGATCACCGGGGGATCTAAATTCTGCTATAAGGAGGTGATGAAAGCATTTTTGATGAAAAAAGGGGATGGTTAGGCCATTCCGCAGAATCCATCTCATTGTCTTGAGCGGATCGCGACATCGCATAGAATGACGAAGAAACCTTTTTTATGTTTTTTTTCATTTAAGAAAGGAGGTAGAAATGTTGAAGAAAGCATTTTGGTTGACCCTAACAGGAATATGGGTGATGGTGGGAGTATGGTGTTTCTGGGGCGCAACTCCTGCTCAAGCCCAGATTAAACTGAGTTATGCAAACTTTCCTCCCGCCCCCACCTTTCCCTGTGTGCAGATGGAGAGGTGGAAGACAGAGGTCGAAAAGAGGACAGCTGGAAAGGTGAAGATCGATACCTACTCAGGAGGAACATTGCTCGGAGCTAAAAATATGTTTGATGGCGTGGCAGCAGGAACAGCGGATATTGGCTCAACGGCAACCTCCTATTTCCCTGGAATGTTTCCCGTGGTGGAATTCGTGGACCTTCCTCTCGGATGGCCAAGCGCAACCGTTGCCAGCGCGGCACTCTATGAACTTGTGGAGAAGTATAAACCGAAAGAACTCGAAAAATTTAAGGTCCTCACAATGTTTACCTGCCCTCCTGCCAACATCATGTCTATGAAACCGATCCTCAGTCTTGAGGATCTCAAAGGATATCCCTTGAGGGCATCCGGAACAGGCGCCAAGATCCTTGGCCTTCTCGGAGCATCCGCAGTCGGTATGCCGCAGTCAGATGTCCCTGAAGCTATTCAGAAAGGCGTGATCAAAGGGAACGTCTCCTCCCTTGAGGTCATGAAGGATTTCAAATATGCGGAATATTGTAAACATGTGACCGCTAATGTGAACCTTTTTGTCGTCTCCTTTGCAGTGGTCATGAATCAGAAAAAATGGGATTCTCTGCCCGCTGATGTGAAGAAGGTGATGGATGATCTTCGTCTGGATCAAGCCATTTGGACAGGAAAGTATGTGGACAACCATGTCAAAGAGTCGATGAAATGGTCCGAACAAACCCACAATGTCCAGGTCTATAGACTCTCACCTAAAGAGATTTCGAGATGGGAAGCCCTGCTGAAACCCATGATCGATCAACATCTTAAGGATGTTGAAGGAAAAGGGTTGCCAGCAAAAGCGATCCTCGAAGATACGCTTAAACTGAAAGAAAAGTATACCAAACAGTTTCCAGATTAATTCCACATCCATGACATGACCGTCACGCATCGCCAGGCGGGGCTCAATACCCCGCCTTTGGCATCCCACGGAGAGAAATGACTCGATGATTGGGAGAATAAGGGTCGTTAGGATCTTTCATTACCAAACGAAATCAATTCATACATGGAGCCTCGCATGATCCTCAAATGGGAAAGATTAAGCAACCATTTAAGTCTCTGGTTTAATTGGGCCGGAGGCATCGCCTTAGCCAGTTTGACCGCTATTGCCTGTGTCAATATGCTGATGCGGATTCTGGGATCTCCATTCAAAGGGGCTTACGAACTGGTCGGCTTTTTTGGAGCCCTTGTGGTCGCTCTTCCTCTGGGCTATGCTCAAATCAACCGAGCCCATATTGCTGTGGATATCTTAGGCAGGCATTATTCCCCAAAAGCAAAACGCCTGATCAACGGTGTGAATGATCTGGTCTGTATGGGGCTCTTTATTTTGGTGGCATGGCAAAGCGCAGTCTATGCAACGGCGATATGGAAAAGGGGGGAAACCTCAGAAACCCTCCGAATTATCTATCATCCTTTTGTCTATCTTGTTGCCCTTTGCTGTCTCCTTCTTGCCCTGGTGCTTTTTGTCAATTTTCTCAAATCCTTCCTTCCCCAAAAGGAGAAAAAATAGATGATCGGACTGATTGGGATCCTGATTCTTCTTGGTGTGATGATCTTGCTCCAGATGCCTGTCGGATTTTCAATGGCTCTCGTGGGTTTTCTCGGATTATGGTACATTACGGGTATTCCCTCTGCTCTCTCAACCATCGGGACAGAAACTTGGTCTATCTTCTCTTCCTATGGCCTGACGGTTATTCCTCTCTTCATCCTCATGGGAACGATCTGCTTCTATTCCGGAGTGAATAAAAGCCTTTATGAAACGGCCTATAAATGGTTTGGCCGAACCCGAGGCGGTATTGCCATGGCAACGATTATGGCCTGCGCAGGATTTTCTGCCATCTGCGGTTCAAACAATGCCACCGCAGCCACCATGTCCACCGTCGCCCTTCCAGAAATGGAGAAGTACCGCTATCATAAAGCACTCTCTTCCGGATCCATTGCCTGTGGCGCAACCCTTGGGGTGGTCATCCCGCCCAGTGTCGTGCTGATTGTCTATGGCATTCAGACAGGCCAATCCATTGGAAAACTTTTCTGGGGTTCAACCCTTCCCGGGATTCTGTTGGCTGTCCTATTTGCGCTCACCATTTACCTCATCTGTATCAGACATCCCGATTGGGGACCTGGAGGTCCGAAAGTGAGCTGGATAGAAAAGATCAAAGCGACTCCGGGCATGGCAGAGATGGTCATCCTGTTTGGTCTGGTCATGGGAGGACTTTACACAGGCGCTTATACCCCGACGGAGGCTGGTGCCGCAGGAGCCTTTTTTGCATTACTGATCGCGGGGACGATTCGAAGAAAACTGACCTGGAAGGGATTGGTATCCTCCTTCACCGATGCCCTCAGGGTCACCTGCATGGTGATCGTGATCGTGTGGGGAGCAGTCATTTTTGGTCGCTTCCTCACGATCAGTCGGCTTCCTTTCCTCGCTGTCGATTTTGTCTCCGCTCTTCAGGTGCCTCCTTTATGAATCATCATTTGCATTCTATTGATTTATACCATCGCTGGAATGGTGATGGATGCTCTTGGTTTTCTTTTAATCTCAATCCCCATCTTCTTCCCGATGGCCGTTAAACTGGGGTATGATCCTGTCTGGTTCGGTTGTCTTCTGACGTTGGTGACAACTTTAGGGGCTGTGACGCCACCGGTTGGGATATGCGCCTACGTGGTTTCAGGGATGGCGCCTGATATTCCCCTTTCCACCGTCTTCAAAGGGGTTTTATGGTTCATCCCTGCTTATGCCATCACCATGGGACTGGTCATCTTATTTCCTCAGATCGTTCTTTTTCTGCCGAGCTTAGTCAGATAGAGACGAATGGAGGCTCCGATGAAAAGATTTGACTATCTAAAACCCCAAACGCTTGAGGAGGTCTTCTCCCTTTTGAATCAATATGGGAGTAAGGCAAAGTTGATTGGGGGAGGGACGGATGCCATCGTCATGCAGAGACAGCAAAAGATTGCCCCTGATCTCTTCATCTCCCTTCGGGGGGTTTCAGGTCTGGATCATATCGATGAGAATGGAACATTGAAAATTGGGGGGATGGTCACCCATCGGACCATCGAACAGTCCCCCTTGATCCGGAAAAGGTTTCCTCTTCTCTCAGAGGCGTCAGGACAGCTTGGCTCTGTTCAGATTCGAAACGTTGCCACCATCGGCGGTAACCTCTGCACTGCTTCGCCCTCCGCAGAAACCGCACCCCCCCTGCTCGTTTACGAAGCGGAGGTTCGTCTGATCAGTCAAAAGGGGGAGCGAACACTTCCCCTTGAATCTTTCTTTACCGGTCCCGGAGAAACGGCTCTTGAACAGAATGAGATATTGAAGGAAATTCTTCTGCCAAACCCACCTCCAAACAGTAAAGGCGTCTATCTGAAATTGGGACGTCGAAAGGCAATGGATCTCGCGGTGGTCAATGTGGCTGTCCTGTTGACCATCAACTCTAAAACCGGCATTTGCGAGCGCGCTCGAGTCGCATTAGGAGCGGTTGCACCAACACCAGTTCGGGCTAAAGAGGCTGAAAAGATCCTGGAGGGAACTCTCCTCGAGAATCAATTGATCCAAAAAGCAGGAGAGCTTGCCAAACATGCCTGTTCACCCATCTCGGATATTCGTGCTTCTTCGGAATACCGCAAAGAGATGGTCGGAGTTCTTGTCGAAAAGGCAATCAGGCAGGCCTTAAAAAGCCCCTGAACGTCCATCCATGAACGATGAGGACCTCTTTGAGAATAAAAAGGAATGATGATCTCTTTAGAAAGGAATAGAAAGTGATGAAACAGACTGTTCGATTTAAACTGAATGGGGAATCGATTCAGGTAGACGTTGAACCTCACCTGACCCTTCTTCAGGTTCTCAGAAACCAATTCGAATTGACAGGAACAAAAGAGGGCTGTGGCATGGGGGAGTGCGGAGCCTGTACCGTTCTGATCGATGGCAAAGCAGTCAATTCCTGTCTCTTTCCAATTCTGGAGGTAGAAGGAAAGAGTGTCACGACCATTGAGGGATTGATGGAAGCCGATGGGACCCTCCATCCCATACAGCAATCTTTTATCGAAAATGGAGCAGTCCAATGTGGCTTTTGCACACCGGGGATGGTTCTCTCAGCCAAAGCCCTTCTGGATGAAAATCCGAAGCCAACGGAAGAACAAATCCGCCTTGCCATCTCAGGAAATCTCTGCCGTTGCACCGGATATCTCCAGATCATCCAGGCTATCAAAGCGGTCAGTGGTCAATCATGAAACCCATTTGGCATATTGGAAGAACGGAATACGGGAAGATGGGGGCATTTTTTTAACAAGATTCCATCATTTCAACATTCCCCTATTCCTTGATTGATAGGGAGGTCCTCATGCAAGACTTTATCAATATTGGAAAACGGATTCCCAAGGCAGATGCCCAGGAAAAAGTGACTGGAAAAGCCATCTATATCCAGGATCTGAAGATACCTGGAATGCTTTGGGGAAAAATTCTCTACAGTCCCCACCCTCACGCTCGGATCCTGAACATTGATACCTCTGAGGCAGAAAGACTCCCTGGCGTTAAAGCCGTTCTCACTGGGTATAATACTCCCCCTATCAAATTTGGTTTTTATAAAGACAACTCTCCGCTGAAGTCGAATAAAGTCTGTTCCTGCCGCGATGAAGTGGCAGCCGTTGCCGCCATCGACCCTGAGATCGCTGAGGAAGCCATCCAACTCATCAAAGTCGAATATGAACTCCTGCCTGCAGTCTTCGACCCAGAAGAAGCGATGAAAGAGGGCGCCCCCCTCATCCATGAAGATCACCTGGGAGGCAAAGAAAAAAAGCCGACCAACGTCCTCAACCTCCCATGGAGATTGGTGGCAGGAGATGTAGAGGAGGGCCGAAAACATTCTGACTATGTGGCTGAAGACCGTTTCAAAGTGACGTGGGTCACTCACTGCTGTATGGGAACGAGCGGTTGTATCGCCCAATTCGACAACAGGAATAATCTGACCATTTACAGCAATACGCAAATCCCTTCTCTTGCGCAACGTGATTTTACTGAAGCCCTTGCGGCGATGGGCCTTGAAGGGAAAAAGGTCAGATTGATCAAAGCCACCATCGGAGGGGCATTTGGAAGTAAACTGGATACCTATCCTTATGAATACATTGCCATCCTCCTCGCCTACCGAACGCGAAAACCGGTGAAATTGATCTTCTCCCGTGAAGAGGAGTTTTTTGCCACCTCTCCGAGGCAAGCAGCGATCATCGATATCGCTCAGGGCTGCAAAAAAGATGGAACCCTGACCTTCAGGGATGTCCGGATGGTCCTTGACAATGGAGCTTATACCTCCTGGGGAGCTACCACCCCTTCTGTCATGATGATGCCCATCTCCTCCCTCTATAAGGTTCCCCACATTCGATATGTGGCGAAATGCGTCTATACCAACAACACCTATTCCCAGGCATTTCGAGGTTATGGAAATCCGCAAGCGACCTTTGCCATCGAATCCCAGCTGGATTCCCTTGCTGAAATGGCTAACATTGACCCTATAGACCTTCGACTGAGAAATGCCAACACTTCCGGGGAAACCACTCCTCAGCGATTCAAAATCATCACCTGTGGCTTGCGTGAATGTATTGACGCTGTGGCGCAGAGATTGGACTGGAGGCAGAATCGAGGCAGAAGAGATGGGAGAGGAATCGGTATGGCTTCAATGATCCATGTGGGAGGGGGAGCACGGGTCTATAAGTCGGACGGATGTGGAACCATCATTAAAATAGATGATTTCGGCACGGTCAACGTCATAACGGGAGCTACCGATATGGGACAGGGAGCGGATACTGTCATCGCTCAGATTGTCGCAGAAGAACTTGGCGTCAGAATGCAAGATGTGGTGGTCACCCATACTGATACCGATATTTGCCCCTGGGATGTTGGAGCCCATGCCAGTCGAACCACTTTTGTGGCTGGAAACTCGGCGAGAATAGCCGCCAAAAAGGTCAAAGATCAACTTCTTGAAGTGGCTTCCCGGTCCCTTGGCGAACCCCCTGAAAATCTTGAAATTCGGGACCGGATGGTCTATTCCAAAACCGATCCCGAAAAGAAATCACCCATTGGAAAGGTTTTGAGGGCAGCCCATTACACAACAGGGGGCAGAATGGTCATGGCAGAGCATTTTTACGATCCCCCCAACGAGAATCTTGACAAAGAATTTAAAGGAAACCTGTCCGTCACCTATGCTTATGGAACCCATGGTGTTGAGGTGGAGGTGGATCAACTGACAGGACAGGTTAAGATTCTTAAGTATGTCGCTGCCCACGATGTGGGAAGAGCCATCAATCCGATGCTTCTCGAGGGTCAGGTCTATGGGGGAGCTGTTATGGGAATTGGTTATGCCCTTACAGAACAACTCGTCTTGAAAAACGGAAAGGTGATCAATCCTGACTTCCGGGATTATAAAATCCTCACGGCAGCCGACGTTCCGAACATTGAGGCAATTACTATTGAAACGGATGACCCCTTCGGCCCCTTTGGTGCAAAAGGAATCGGTGAACCTGGACTGGTTCCAACTGCTCCTGCCATTGCGAATGCCATCTACGACGCTATCGGGGTAAGGATGAAGGATCTTCCTATCACCCCAGAAAAAATTCTGGCTGCCTTAAAAGCAAAAAAAATGTAACCTTTTAGTTTTTTGAAAAATCTTTTATAAAATCCCGCCCAACCTCCCTTTGCCCCGCCGTATGCGGGGGAAAAGATTACCAAAGGGAGGAGAAAAGTTCATCTCCCTTTGAAAAAGGGGGATTGAGGGGGATTTTTGGTTTTACGATATCTTGTCATGCCTCTTTTTCAAAGCGCTAAAGTGTTACAAAAAAATGAATAAAACCCAATGCTACATGATTGCTGAGTCACCAGCAAACCATGAAAATGTTACGGCTTATCGGTTAGGGTCATGACTACGAAGCCCGTTTTGTTTAGCGTTAAAAGATTACGTCAAATGTTTTAGACGGGAGACGTTACCGAATGACGATGCAGGCATCCTCGCCGTAACCGTTTAACGTTGCCTATTTTCTAATTAATCTTATCATCTCATTTTGATCCGTCTCTTTCAAAACAAAATTGTTACTTTTTGGCTATTCTTGTCATAAATTATCCACTTTTAATCCTTCCTTCATTGTATCGGATATCCTTATATCCCACTTAGCCTTCGTTCATGCCTGCCTAAAATAACTTTTAATATTAACCAGATAGATAAAACCATTTGAACTTAAGAGAAAATTAGGAACAATTTGGAACAAATATTGCTTATTTTTGCTTCTGATAAACCTTCAATTGGAGAACAGATGAAAAAAACCAAAAATGAACGTCCCTCTTCAAAAAAGCCCATAGTTAAAAAGAGAAAACCCCATCTGGAATCCGAGATTTACAAAAAGCTGGTTGAATCATCCTTGCAGGGAATTGTCATTGCCCAGGGAATCCCTCCCCGCCTCGTCTATGTCAATCCAGCCATCACCAAAATCCTTGGCTACTCTTTCGACGAATTAACCTCGTTGGATGAGACATATCGCCTCATTCATCCCGATGATCGATCCAGCTTTTTTAAACGATATCAAGAAAGGCTGGAAGGAAGACCTCTTTCAAGTGGTTATGAATTTCGTGGAATTCGGAAGGACGGAAACATCTGCTGGCTGGAAGTCTCAAGCACTCAGATTATGTATGGAAATGAACCAGCTGTCCTGGCCACTTTTATCGATATCACAGAACGAAAACAGGCAGAGCAAAGGTTGTTGTGGAGACAACAGTTTGAGGCACTGATCAGGACGCTCTCCACAAATTTCATCAATATCTCCTCTGCTGAGATCGATCAAGAAATTCGTCGTACTCTCCAGGTCATTGGTGAATTTGCAGGGGTAGATCGAAGTTATGTCTTTCTCTTTGATGAAACATTGACGCTCATGAGTAACACCCATGAATGGTGTGCTCCGGGCATTGAACCTCAGATCCACAGGCTTCAAAAGATTCAAGTTGACGAAGCGCTTCCCTTTTTTGCCAGCATCATCAAGAGACGCGATATCTTCCATATCCCGAGGGTTTCTGACCTGACTGACGAGGCAAGGGCAGAAAAAAGGGAATTCGAACTTGAGAAGATCCAGTCGATTATCTGTGTGCCCATGATCTGCCGGGATCAGCTGATAGGATTCCTCGGTTTTGATTCGGTGCATCGGGAGAAGCACTGGTCCGAGGATGTGGTGGTTCTTCTCAAAACCGTAGGAGAAATGATCGGGAATGCCCTCACTCGTAAACGTGCTGAGGAGACGCTCAGAGAAAGTGAAGAGAGATATAAGACCATCATTGAAAGCATTGAGGATGGATATTTCGAAGTCAACCTGGCAGGCGATCTGACATTCTTTAATGATTCCCTCTGCAGAATCTTGGGTTACTCCCGTGATGAAATGATGGGCATGGGAAATCGGCAATACACGGATGAGGAAAATAGAAAAAAATTATACGAAGCCTTTAACAAGGTTTATCGGACAGGGGAACCTACAAAAGCCTTTGCCTGGGAGGTCACTCGCAAAGATGGAGTGAAGAGGCATGGAGAGGTTTCCATCACCCTGATGAAAAATGCCGAGGGGCAACCCATTGGATTCAGAGGAACAGCCCGTGATGTGACAGAGCGTAAGAGAGCAGAAGAGGAGATACAACATACCCTTTCCCTCTTAAATGCCACCCTTGAATCGACTGCAGATGGCATTTTGGTGGTGGACCTTTATAGAAAGATCGCCAGTTTTAATCAGAAATTTCTCCAACTGTGGAACATTCCCCAGCCCCTCATCGCCACAAGAGAGGATGATCAAATCCTCAATTTTATGACAAACCAGATAAAAGATCCGACCGCCTTTCTCAATAAGGTAAAGTCCCTTTATGTCCAGCCCGAGGCGGAAAGTTATGACCTCATTGAGCTGAAAGACGGGAGACGGTTTGAACGTTACTCGATCCCTCAGCGCATCGGTGATCGAATTGTAGGAAGGGTCTGGAGTTTTCGGGATGTGACCAGCCATCTGCAGGCAGAAGAAGCCCTGGCGCTCAGTGAAGAACGCTATCGGATGCTGGTCGAGGAGAGTTTTGACGGCATTTGGATTCAGAAAGAAGCGAAGATCGTCTTTGCCAACCGCCGGCTGTATGAGATGCTTGGATACGAAGAAGGAGAACTGATAGGTCTCGACCACTGGCTGGTTTACCATCCTGACTACCAGAACCTGACCCGAGAAAGGGCTTTAGCCCGTCTCCGGGGAGAATCGCCACCTTCTACTTATGAGGTCAAATTCCTCCGGAAAGATGGCTCATCTTTCTGGGGAGAAATCAATGCCAAAGTTGTCAATGTCTTAGGAAGACCCGGTATTCAGGTTTGGGTTCGCGACACCACCAAACGAAAAGAGGCGGAGGAATCCCTCAAGGAAAGTGAGGAGAGATTTAGATTCTTGGCTGAAAATATGGCTGATATCGTTTGGACAATGGATCTCCATCTACGTACCACCTATGTGAGTCCTTCCATTGAAAAGATCCTGGGATATACTCCTGAAGAGCGAAAGAACCAATCCCTTGAAGAGATGGTGACTCCTTCCTCTCTCAAGAAAATTCGCTATCTCTTCCAGGAAGAGATACAGCGACAGAAACACGAAGGCATTGACCCGGATCGCTCGGTAACGGTCGAAATTGAATACTACCGAAAAGATGGATCAACCATCTGGATGGAGGTTACTCTCAAAGGGATTTACGATCCAGATGGAAAATGGATGGGTATCTATGGCGTTTCGAGAGATATCACCGAACGGAAACGGGCAGAGGAAGCTCTACGGGCCGAAAAGGAAAGATTCAGATCCTTATCCGATGGGGCTCCTTTTGGAATGGCAATGATCGGTCAGGATGGCACGTTCAAATATATCAATCACAAATTTAAGGAGCTGTTTGGATACGATCTGATCGATATCCCTGATGGCAAAACCTGGTTTCGAAAGGCCTATCCCGATCCAGACTATCGCCATCGGGTAATTGCGATGTGGTTGAAGGATATGGAGAGTTTAAAACCCGGAGAAAAAATCCCTCGCATCTTCACGGTTCGGTGCAAGGATGGAACGGAAAAGACAGTTAATTTTATGTCCGTCCTGTTTCAATCTGGCGAAACCCTTATGACCTGCGAGGATATCACTGAATTGAAACGGGCAGAGGAGGCTTTGCATCAGGCTGAAGAGCAGCTTCGACACTCTCAGAAAATGGAGGCAGTGGGTAAGTTGGCAGGAGGGATTGCACACGATTTTAATAACCTACTGACCGTGATTAAGGGTTATGCTGAGCTCTCCTGTCTCAGTTTAGAAGAGAGTGATCCTCTGCGCGGAAACCTCGAGGAAATCCGAAAGGCATCGGAACGTGCCTCCAGCCTGACTCGGCAACTGTTAGCCTTCTCAAGGCGCCAGATCATGGACTTAAAAGTGATGAATCTGAATACCCTCCTGAAAGATCTCGACAAAATGCTTCATCGGATTCTCGGTGAGGATATCGAATTGGTTTATCATCTCGGCCAGGATCTCGGCATGGTCAAAACCGATCCAGGACAGATGGAGCAGGTCATTCTGAACCTTGCCGTCAATGCCAGAGACGCCATGCCTTCTGGAGGCAAACTGACCATCGAAACATCAAATGTGGAATTGGATGAACGCTACAGCCAAAATCATCTGGAAGTCACTCCTGGACAGTATGTCATGCTTTCCGTCAGCGATAATGGCATTGGAATCCCTCCGGAAATCAAAGAAAGAATCTTTGAGCCTTTCTTCACCACAAAAGAAAAAGGGCAAGGGACAGGGCTCGGGCTGTCTACTGTCTATGGGATTATAAAGCAAAGCAATGGGAATATATATGTTTATAGCGAGCCGGGTTTCGGAACGACTTTTAAAATCTATCTCCCGAGAATTGAAGCGAAGGAGGAGCATCATCGTTTCCAACCAGAACGGGATCGTTACCTTCCGGGCGGAAATGAAAAAATCCTTCTGGCTGAGGATGAAACATCGGTTCGTGAGCTGACGGCACGCATTCTTCGGGAAAAAGGATACAAAGTTTTTGAGGCTCAAAATGGAATAGAAATCTTAGCCTTTGTCCAAAATCAACAGGAAAGGAATTTCCAACTTCTGGTTACAGATGTGGTGATGCCCCTGATGAGCGGCAAAGAGCTCGAAGATCGTTTGAAAAAGCTGATTCCTGCTATAAAGGTGCTCTATATATCAGGCTATACAGACAATGCAATCGTGCACCATGGCGTGTTGCATCAGGGAGTCAATTTTATTCAGAAGCCATTTACCCCAGAAGCGCTGACCAGGAAAGTCCGAGAGGTGTTGGACCGGTAACAATTTCGGATTGCGGATTTCGGAATGCGGAGTAAAATGAAATCTATTCAAAAAAACATTTAAAGGAAAATATGGACAAAAAAGACTTTAAAGAAAGAACAAAACATTTTGCATTAGAAGTTATAAAAATAGCCGAAAATCTCCCCAGGGAAGAACAGCGGATATTCTTGGAAGGCAACTGGTTAAGGCAGGGACTTCCGTGTGGGCAAATTATAGGGCTGCTTGCAGAGAGAAATCAACTGCAGATTATATATCCAAGATGGGCATCGTGGAAGAAGAAGCTGATGAAAGTATATTTTGGATGGAGCTTCTTATTGAAGCCGGTCTGATTCGTAAGAGTGATTTAATTCACCTTTTGGATGAGGCAAACCAAATTTTAGCAATGACCATTTCTTCAATTAAAACTGCAAGCATAGGGGAAAAATGAGTGATTATTCTGTATTCCAAAATGGGGGTAGGTTTCGGTTTTTTTTGGGATTCCGCAATCCGCAATCCGAAATAGGAAAACCCTATCTCTTTTAATCTTAAAAAGAAGAGGAAAAAAAATGAATAAATATTCCGCAATCCGCAATCCGAAATCCGAAATTTATATCAGGGAAATCATGACGCCCCGGGAAGCCGCAGAATATTTGAGCATCCATGTTCGAACGGTCTATCGCCTGGCAAAAAACGGGGAAATTCCGGGCAGAAAGATTGGCGGGAGTTGGCGGTTTAAAAAAGAAGCCTTAGATCAATGGCTTTCCGGAAAAGAAGGATTTTCTTCAGAGGAGAAACGGTAATGAAACATCGGGTTCTCGTGGTCGATGATGAACGGGATATCAGAGATTTTCTCTATAAAGCCTTGACCCGGATCGCAGGATTTCAGGTGGAGCTGGCAGAGAATGGAAAGGACGCCCTTCAAAAGATCGAAGGAGAAAAGTTCGACCTCATTCTTACCGATCTGAAGATGCCTGCCATGGATGGTCTTGAGTTGATCACGGCCATCTCCAGATTAAGCCCTGAAACCCTTACCGTTTTAATGACCGGTCATGGCACCATTGATTCAGCCATCGAAGCGATGAAACAAGGAGCAAGCGACTATCTGACGAAGCCCCTCAATCTGGATGAAACCATTCTGCGCCTTCAAAAGGTCCTCAATGAAAAACAGCGATTTGTAAGGTTGAAAGATTATGCCGATCAACTGGAGAAAGCAAATCAGGAACTTAAAAAAATCGATGCGATGAAATCGGAGTTTGTGTCGGTTGCATCTCACGAATTGAGAACCCCTCTGGCAGCCATCAAGAATTCCATTCAACTGATCCTTTCTGGAAAAACAGGAGAAATTAATGAAAACCAGGCGAAATTTCTATCCATGGCAGAAAGAAATATTAACCGCCTGACCAACATTCTGAATGATCTGTTGAGTCTCTCCAGGATTGAATCCGGACGGATGGCTCTCAATTTTGAAACCATTCCCTGTCACAAGATCATCGAACCGGCGGTGGCTTCTTTGAAACCTCAGGCAGATGGAAAATCGATTTCCCTTGAGGTGGATTGCCCCGAAAACCTTCCCCTCGTTTATGCGGACAAAGAAAAAATCGAGCAGGTCCTGGTCAATCTGATAGGCAATGCCATCAAATTTACTCCCGAAGGAGGAAAAATTTCCGTATGGGCAAAACTCATCGCTGAAGAGAGGGAAGGAGGATCATCAAAAAAGATGGCTGTCGGGGTAAAGGATACAGGCATCGGAATCCCCAAGGAACACCTCCATTCCATCTTTGATAAATTCTATCAGGTGGAAGGATCCCTTCATCGCTCCTCTGGCGGAACCGGATTAGGGCTTGCCATTACAAAGGGATTGGTTGAGATTCATCAGGGAAAGATCTGGGTAGAAAGCGAGGTAGGGAAGGGAAGCACATTTATCTTTACACTTCCCTTGGCTGAGGAGGAGCGGCGAGAATTTCAGCTCCGTTATCTTCTCGAAAAGGAATTTCATCGAGCCCAGAAAAAGGATCTCCCCTTATCCCTCTTTTTGATCGAATGGGCAGATTCAGGGAAATTCTTGGAGGAAGAATTGTTCCAACAACTGGAAACGAGAATTAAACGGAGCCTTTGTCGAAAAGGCGATGTTCTGCTCAGGATGAGGCAAGCGACCTTATGGGTAGCGCTGTGCGAGGCAGATCTAAAAGGGGTTCAGGCAATCAGCCAGCGCATCAAGGAGGAGATGGAAAAGAATCCGGTCCAGGGGCCCGAAGGTCCTATTGCCATCAAGATTGGAGCAGCCACTTTCCCGGAAGAGGCTGGAACGAAAAGAGAACTTTTTAGAAAGGCGAAAGATCGGCTTAGGAGGGAAGGATGAGCAAAAAAAGAATACTGGTTGTGGATGATGAAATCGATCTGGTCGAGACCATCCGTTTCTCACTCGAACTGGAAGGGTATGACGTTCTGGTGGCCTACAACGGTGAAGAGGGATTGAATCAGGCTCGTAAAGAAAAGCCCGACCTGATTCTCCTCGACCTCATGTTACCCAAAGTCGATGGATACAAAGTCTGCCGGCTATTAAAGTTCGACGAGAGATACAAGGATATTCCCATCTTCATGTTAACCGCTAAAACCCAGGAGAAGGATAAGGTGACTGGGCTTGAGACAGGAGCGAATGAATACATCACCAAACCCTTTGATATGGATGAGGTGATGAAGAAGGTGAGAGAGTATTTGAATAAATAGTTTGGAATCTGGGGTAGCCCCCCTATTCCCCGTCTCCCCCTGACTTTATTTTAAAGGATTTTAGAAATGCCCACGTTCAAATATCGAGCACGCGACCGAAACGGTCATGCCTTGGAGGGTAGATTGGAAGCCACCACGCTTCAACTCGCAGGGGATCAACTCCGCCATCTTGGATATTTACCCATTGTCATCGAGAAGGTGGACGATGCACAGACCGACCTGCATGCGAGGTGGTTCCATACTTTGAAAAAAGTTCGATTGGAGGATCTCGTGATCTTCAGTCAGCAACTTTCTACCCTCTATAAGGCGGGGTTACCGCTTCTGCTCAGTTTATCGAACTTAAAAGACCAGGTTGAGAATAAGAGGTTGGGGGGTGTGCTGAAACAGGTGTGTCAAGATGTGGAAGGAGGAAACCCTCTTTTTGCTTCACTCGCAAAACATCCAGACGTTTTTTCGACGATTTACATCAATATGATTCGGGCAGGTGAAACCTCTGGACGGTTAGGCGAATCATTAGATCGCTTTGTTACGCTCGCAGAACGTGAACTTCAGACCCGACAGAGATTGAAGGAGGCAACACGGTATCCCAAGATCGTCATCTTCTCAGTGGCCGTCGCTTTTGCCGTGCTGATCGCCTTTGTGATTCCAAGATTCGCCTCCACCTTTGCACAATTTAATATGCCGCTGCCTCTTCCAACACGAATCATGATCGCCATCAACCATATCTTCCAGAATTACTGGTATTTCGCCCTGGCCATTCTCGTAGCCCTTTTCTTCTCCCTAAGACGTTATTTTCGAACAGAAAAGGGGAAATTTTTCTGGGATAAGATTCAAATTCGAATACCTGTTTTGGGTCCCCTGTTTCTAAAAATTGGCCTTTCTCGATTTACGAATACCCTTGGAATGTTGAACCGGAGTGGGATTCCCATTTTACAAGCCCTCGAAATTACCTCTACCACGGTGGACAATGTCCTCCTGGCTCAGTCAATTGAAAAGGTGAGACAAAGGGTCAGCGAGGGCAGTAGCTTAACCGAAGCGCTGAAAGAAAGCGGAAGATTTACCCCATTGGTCACCCAGATGATTTCAGTGGGAGAATCCTCTGGTACTCTGGATGAAATGTTAAGCAGGGTAACGGATTATTATGATGTGGAAGTTGAAAATGCTATGAAGAAGCTTCCCACTTATATTGAACCACTCCTGACGCTCTTTTTGGGTGGAGTGGTTCTGCTTTTGGCTCTGGCTGTATTTCTTCCCTGGTGGAATATGGCCTCGTTGTTCAGGTGATTCATGATGAACGATGCACCTAAGAAATGCGGATTGCGGATTGCGGATTGCGGAATAAAAACTCCGAACTCTAATGGATTCACCTTAATCGAAGTCATTGCAGTGATGATCGTCATCGGAATATTAGCGGCTGTGGTGATCCCAAGGGTGGGTTTCGATACCGCTCCAAGAGCCTCTGTTGAAGGCGCCGCACATATCATCGCTTCGGATATTCGTTACGCTCAGGAATGTGCCATGGCAACTCGAACTTCAAAGACCATTACGTTTTCAGGAGGAAACACTTATTCTTTTTCGCCCTCAAACAACCTGGATCCATCCGGTCGTCTCCCATCGGGAGTAACTGCTTCTGCTTTAACATTGACCTTTAATTCCCTTGGCGAACCCATTACGGGTGGCGGAGGATCCGTTACAGTGTCCGGGAGCGGAGGAACAAAAACCATCAGCATCGCCAGTTATACAGGAAAGGTTAGCATTAATTAAATGCGGATTTCGGAATTCGGATTTCGGAACATAATACTATGATAAAAAGAGAGTATCTATCAATTAAGGAATTGATTAAATGTGGAATTTATCCATTCTTAAATTCCGCAATCCGCAATATGCAATCCGCAATCGGAAACAGGGGTTTTACCCTCATTGAAATGATCATTCTGATCGTGATGGCAGGAATTCTTTTGCCCCTTATCATCACTCCCTTTGTCACCGGGATTAAGGGAAGCCAAAAACCCGAAATGGCCACCAGGGCCATCTATCTTGCCCATGAAGAAATGGAATACCGAATGAAGTATCATTATAGCCAATCGCCACAACTCGACCCAACCTATCTGACGGCTTGCCAGACATCCATGCCTTCTAACTATCAGTGCCAATACGAGATTCTCTATGTGCCGAGTAATGACCTCAATGCGTCAGGTGCTTTAAGTCCAGATACAAACTATAAACGGATCCGAGTCCGTGTTACGGACCCTCAGAATGACAATTATGAAATTGTTTCAGTAGTTACAAAATTTCCATGACAGGAAAATCAAAATGCTGAGAAAAGATAATAATATCCGAAATCCGCATTCCGAAATCCGAAATCCCGAGGGAGGTTTCACCCTCATCGAAATCGTTGTGGTGATTGTCATTTTATCGATCGCTTCCGCCATTATGATTTATTTCTTGCTAAACAGCTTAAAAGCCTATACGATGACAGTCAATCAAAAAACCCTGTTCGACGAGGGAAAGCTGGCGTTCGAAAGAATGGTCAGAGATATCCGGGACGCGAGGAGTATTACCACGCCCGCCGCAGGCGGTTCGGGCAATGCAATTGTTTTTCAAAGAACCCATCCGACCGCTTACGATGGAACTAACGAAACGATTACTTTCCGATTAACCGGAACAACCCTTGAAAAAGTCAAGACCTCTCCTGCCGCAACAAGCCCGCTTGCCTCAAATGTTTCTTCATTTACAGTGACCCGTGGTGTTGGAGGAAATGATGAGATTACCTTACTGCTCACCCTTTCATTAGGAAGCGGTGAACAGGCAACCTTGCAGACCAAGGTTTATCCGAAAAACTTTGATAAGAGTTCTACTTATAAGAATTTTTTTCAAAACTGGCGGGAGGAACCGAGCAGTTGAAAATAATAGTGGCAAACCATCATCCGCCTCCATCCCCCTTTATAAAAGGGAGAAATATTACTTTTTCCCCTCATCTTTTTGGCAAAGGGAGGTTGGGAGAGATTTTATATAACTCCAGGGGCATCTCCGTTCTCTTCCTAATAGTTGCCATGCTATTGATGGTCGCCATTGGCTACGTTTTTTCTTACCTCATTCCCACAAAGCAGAAGTCCGTTGCCCTTACCATCAGCTCCAATCAGGCTTTTTTCCTTGCCCAGTCTGGAGTTGAGTTTGCCGTTCGTTATGCAACAGATCAAGGCTGGTCAACGCCCGTGCAGCTCAATGGCCTTGATGGGATGACAAGAAACCTTGGCTCTGGAACTTTTATCATCGATTATGATGAACCTAACGATAGACTCATTTCCAGGGGACAATTCCCCGATGTGAGCGAAAGGCGAATTGTTGTCTCCAATCTCACCAGTTTTTTGATAGGAATTACCTATTTTGGATCAGCCTCCACTCCTGTCGATAACGGTTCAAATAATGCCAACCCAACTGCAATCACTCCTCCCGGGGGGATGCGTGCAGGCGATCTTGTTCTGATGATTGCTCAGGCTCGGGCCAGCGCCGGGGTGCTGACCATATCAAACGCTGGAGGCCAAAGCTGGACATCAGAGACCCAGCAAAACCAGACCAACTGCCGTTTAAGACTATTTTGGTGTAGGTTCAACGGCGTCTGGAGCGCTAATCCGAGCGTCTCCTTCGGTAGCTCCGCTTGCAATACCATCGTCATGCATGTCTTCCGGCCCTCTAACACCAGCAGTGTGTGGCAAGTAGACGTCCCACAGGTTTCCGGTAACTATGCCGCACCCCCCGCACCCCGCACTGTCACCATTCCAGGGATCTCCACAATCACGGACGGAGCCCTCGTCTTTGCAACATGGGCTTCTTCCGATGACAATACCTGGGGCGCTCTGACAGCCGGGTGGACGACTCCAGGTTCAGCTCAATACCGGAACATGGCGGGCTCAGATTCATCTCAAACCCATGCCTACAAGATCATGGCAACCGCTGGGGCTTCCGGAAACGTTAGCAAAAACCAGGTGACTCTCGGCGGAGATGCCGGTGCTTATTTAATCATTGCGTTCAGGGCAGTAATAATGTGACTTCAAACTTTGGAGCGATTGTTGAACCTTTAAATATTTAGGAGTTAAAGATGGCAGAAACGATCGGACTGGACATTGGTTCTCATTCCATGAAGCTGGTGGGGTTGAAAAAGGGCTCAAAGGGTTTTTTCCTCACTCACCTTGGATGGAAGAGGATTCCTCATGGCATGGATAAAGAAGATATCGGTTCTCTTTCTACCCTTCTGAGAGACCTCATCGCAGAAACAAATATAAAAACAAAGAAGGTGAAATTGACCGTTTCCGGTGTCGGTATCCAGCTCCGACGATTGACCATGCCTGCCATCCCCCACCAAGAATTAATGAAGGCGCTTCCCTGGGAGATGAAAGACCACCTCCCCTACCCTGTCGAGACCGCACGGATCCAATATCATCTCCTTGGAAAATTTATAGAAGATGGGGCTAAAAAACTGGACTTGCTGGTGGCTGCCTGTCCAAATGCTTTGATTGAGCGGACCCTCTCCATTGCAGAAAAAGCTGGGCTCCAGGTCATTCATCTGGATATAGGTGCCTTTGCCCTATGGAACATGCTTTTGATGACGGGCCATTTAAACATTGGACAGACCACTGCCCTGATCGATCTCGGGTCAGAAAAGATGGGTCTCTATCTCTTTAAAGAGGATGTCCTTCAATTTAGTCGTGAGATGACCCCCGCTGGAGAAGACCTGACGCGCGCCGTGATCGACGTTCTCCCATTTGAAAAAGACCTCAATTTCCTTTTTGAGAGAGCGGAGAAGATTAAAGAGCAGGTGGGTATCTACTCAGGCGTGCAGGATCTTGCAGGACTCGATGAAAAATTTGACGTCTCTAAGATCTCCTTTTTGATGAGACCTGTCCTGGAGAGATGGGTAGCGGAGATCGGCCGTTCTATCGATTATTACCAACATCAGTTTTATGGAGAAAAGATTGACCGCATCCTTTTGACTGGGGGAGGCGCCCATCTCAAAAATGTCGTCTCTTACTTCGAAAAGGAACTTCGACTTCCCGTTGAAATCTTCAATCCGGTAAAGGCAATACCTTTCGATCTCAAAGTGATCGAAGCCGGATTGATTGAAGAGATGGGTTCTGTTTTCACCACTGCCGCAGGCGTCGCCCTCTCCGAACCCAAACAGATTGAATTCCTGACAGGGAAAGAATCTTTCTGGGATAAAATGCTTGCTGAAAGATTCATTTTGATCATTGCTCCTTTGCTTATCCTGTTCCTCTTTTTGGGGATCATCTGGTATAAAACCGGTCAGGTTACCGCTCTCCAGAAAGAGAGAAACGAAAAAGTATCAAGGGTGGCAGGACTCGAAAAGCTCAAAGCGAGATTGGCCATGGTGAAGGAAAAAGAGACAAAAATGAAGCAGGATCTCTCTCTTTTTCCCTCCTCCGTCACCCCTCCCATTCCCTACCGCAAAGTGCTGAGAGAAGTCAACGGAATCATCCCGGCAAATGTGACTCTGCGGCACCTTGAAATTCAGGCCGGTGAGCCCTCCTCGACGACACCACCCAAAACTTCCAAACCCCAGGGAGAAGAATCTAAAAAAGAGAGGCTCTATCTGAGCGCCCTTGCTTTTGGTAAGGATGTCCACTGTCTCACAGCGATTGCACAGATGATCGAGGGGCTTGAAAAGTCCTTCCTGTTCAGTCATGTCAAACTAATTTCGACGGACGAAAATAAACAGTTTAACCAATCAGCCGTTGAATTTGAGATCCTTTGCGATATTGACCTTGACCCATCCTCAAAGGAGAAACTTTAAACCATGATGCTGAAAAGACGGGAAAAAATCTTATTGGTCGGTGTTTTCATTGCAATCACCATCTTTCTCTTTGATCGCTTTTTTGACACCCCAATGAATCGGAGAATCGCTCAACTCAAAGGAGAGGTAAAGGCCGCTGAGGCTCAGCTCAAGGAACTTGACCTGTTGGTAAAAGGACTCCAGATTGCCGAAGGGGAAACATTGCGGCTTGAAAAAGAGCGACAGCGTCTGTTGGATCGAACGCTTCGAGGAGAAGAATTTAGAACCTTTTTAAGACATCTGGCAAAGTCGAGCGATCCCCTTCAAATGAAAGTCCTCTCCATCACCCCCTCTGAAGAGAGAATCGTTCCCTCTGAAGAGAACTGGGAAACTTCCTTTCAGAACGCTCGCAAGGTCACTGTGCAATTGGTGCTCCATTCGACCTTTTCAAAACTTGAAGGGTATCTCAAGGGAATTGAGGAACTTCCTTTCTGGATCTATATCGATGGGCTTCAAATCGAAAGAGACGAAGAAGCCCATCCTCTATTAAAGGTCACTCTAAACCTGAAGATGTATGTGATGGCATCTTAGGAGATTCCAATGATTCGATTACGACATACTCTTTTATACCTGCTGGCGGTTGTTCTCTTTGAACCGATCATCTGTGTCCCGAGTATGGGAACGGTCCATGCACAGAAGCAGAAGCCTTCCATGATTCCTGAACTCCGAAAAGATCCGTTCTCTCTTCCTCCGGGAATCCGTCCTCTTTCGCAGGAAACCCCCGTTCCTCATGAGAAGAAAAAACAGCAATTCGTTGATGAACTGAAACCCATTGAAACCAAACCAGAAGAAATTCCTGTGAAATTGAAAGCCGTTCTGATCACCGACCATATCCGGTTGGCTTCGATCGATCGGTTTATCGTCACCATAGGAGATCTCATTCATGGTGAGAAAGTAAAGGAAATCCATCCTGACAGAGTCGTCCTTGAAAAAGAAGGCAAAAAGAGAATCCTTCTTTTAGACCAGACCTCTGTGAAAATAAAGGTAGAGGAGAGGTGACCTTGAACCCGCCAAACCTTCAATGATGGGTTCAGTAAAACTTATTAAAAGATAAGGAGAAAAAATATGAAGATGAAAGTTGCCTGGGTTACTCTTCTGTGTCTCTTGTGGGCAGTGGGCTGTGCTTCCCCTCCTAAACAGGAGAGGTCTCGGTTGCCCTCTCAAAGCATGGAATCCTCCCTACCTCAAACTCCACGAGAGGAGGGGTTGAAAGAGCTGGTGATCCCCCAAAAGGAGGAGGCGAAGAAAGTCCCTGAGAAACTCTACTCTTTCTTTGCCCGGGATGTGAATGTCCAGGACATCCTCCTCGCTTTCTCGAAAGAAGATGAATATAACATCGTCATCGATCCAGAGCTGACCGGTAAGGTAACAATCGATTTAAAACGAGTCACTTTGAAAGAAGCCCTGGAAGCCATTCTCACACCATTGGGCTGGACCTATCGGATTGAAGATAAATTTATCAAAATCATCAGGCCCCAGATGGAGACCCGTCTTTTTACGCTCAACTATTTAGCTACAAAAAGGAGTGGAAAAAGAGAGATCTACGCCAGTACGGGAGGAGGGCTTCAAGCAACGGTTCTCCCCAATCAACAGACTCCTACAGTGACTTCGGGAGGGAGAACAGGGTTTAGTGACCTCATCAGCCTCGATGAAATGGACCTCTGGAGGGATATCCAAAGAGGATTGGAAACAATCATTTTTGGAGGGACCGATGAAAAGGCACCTCCTGTAGAACCGGAAAAGACCACCTGGGCAAGGTCTGATTCAAAAGGGAGGAAATTAATTGTCAATAAAGCGACCAATGTGATCCTCGTGACAGACTATCCTCACAACCTCCATAAAGTGGCCTCCTTCCTTGAAGCGATGGAAGGAAGTGCTCAGCGACAGGTCACCATTCAAGCTAAGATTTTCGAAGTCATCCTCTCGGACGAAAATAAGGAAGGAATTAACTGGAAGGTGATCGAAAGCCTTCCACGAATCGCCAACCTTTCCTGGGGGTTGACGAATAAAGCCGGGACCACAGGCTTTCCTGGAGTCACCGGGGGATTCACGCTCACAGATACCACAATAGGAACGACCATTCAGACCCCTGGCACTTTCAAAATCAAACCTTTTGGTGGAACCCTTGCCATTGGGACAGATGTCGCCCTCTCAGATATCATGGCCGCCATCGCCGAACAGGGAGATGTGAAAATCCTGTCCAGCCCTACGATCTCCACCCTCAATAACCAAAAGGCAATCATCAGGGTAGGCAATCAGGATGTTTTTTTCACCTCAGGTGTCGTTGTCGCCGGAGGGGAAACAGTGGTTCAGACGTTTCAACCCGTGACCATCGATGTTGGCATCATCCTCGATGTGACCCCTCAAATCTCAGAAGATGGCACCATCATTATGAACGTCCATCCGAGCATCACTGAAAAAACAGGGGAGAAGGTGACGCCGGATGGAAAAACCACATTCCCTCTATTAAGCGTCAGAGAGGCGGATACGACGGTCAAGGTTCGAGATGGGCAGACGATTATTATTGCTGGACTGATGCAAGAAAAGACAGAAGATTCCTATACAGGAGTCCCTGTGCTTCATACGATTCCCGTGCTGGGGGGATTGTTCCGTTATAAAAACGAAAAGAAAAGAACGTCAGAACTGGTGATTATGATTACACCTACCCTCCAGATTGGAAAAAAGGTGGAGGATTTTTCTAAGAAATAGTGTCTTGAGTCAAAGGGTCAGGGCAAAGATGCCCACACCTCGTTGCTATTATCGAAACCAAAAGCCAGCTGAGGTTAAAAAAGATGTACCTCGACTTTTATGGCCTGAAAGAAAAACCCTTTTCGCTCACACCAGATCCCCAGTATCTCTATCTTGGTGAAAGTCATCGGTCCGCCATCGACTTCCTCCTTTACGGAATTGAACAGAGAGAGGGATTTATGGTGATCACTGGGGATATTGGAACCGGCAAGACGACGCTTTGCCGAAGCTTACTTGAAAAACTGAATAAGAATGTGAAGACGGCTGTTATTTTCAACTCTTTTCTTACGGAAGGAGAGTTGTTGAGAGCGATTTTAAAGGATTTTGGATTTACCTCGATTGGGAGGACGAAGGCGGAACGGATTGAAGCATTAAACCAATTTCTCCTCGAACGACTGTCCCAAGGAGACCACGTGATTTTGATGATCGATGAAGCACAAAATCTTTCCATACCGGTGTTGGAACAGATTCGAATGCTCTCCAATCTGGAAACAGCAAAAGAAAAGATGCTTCAGATTATCCTCTTCGGTCAGCTCGAATTGGATCAAAAACTGAAATCGCCAAAATTGAAACAACTGAACCAGCGCATCACCATTCGGCATCATATTCTCCCTCTCAATCGAAAGGAGACGGAATCTTATATTTACCAACGCCTGACCGTGGCAGGATCCCAAGGACGCATCACCTTTTCGAAATCGGCGTTGGATGAGATCTATCGATTCTCAAAAGGGATCCCCAGGTTGATCAACCTCCTCTGTGACCGGAGTCTGATCGGCGGTTTTGTCAAAGAGTCCCACCATATTGGAAAAGACATTGTCCAAAAAGCCCAACAGGAAATCAAGGGAGTGGAAGCACCCTCTTCAGGGAGGCGAAACGCCCACCTTTTGAAAAAGATCATTCCCTGGCGATTGATCCTCCTTTTCATCTTTTTCTCATCGGTCACTATGAGCGTTTTATGGTTTGATGGACAAACCGCCGCTGCAAAGAAAATCTCTCTTTTTCTGCAGGCCCAGATCAAAAAGATCTCTCTTGAGTTGGGCATGCTTCCAAAGCCTCCGGTGATTTTAAATTCGACCTTAGGGGAAGCAACAGAAAATACCCAATGGCCTGAGATGACTGTGGAATCAAGCCGTTCCCTTCTGGAGGGGGCAAAATGAGTCTCATCATGGATGCCCTGAAAAAAGTTCAACAGGCTCGATCGGGGGAAGGAGCCAAAGGTCCATTTTTCCGGCAGCCCTCTCCCAAAAGAGAGAACAGGAGAAGGTTGGTGAAAATAGGAATGGTCACCCTTTTCTGCCTCGTCCTCCTGATGGTAGGCTGGAAGATGTGGGAGAGACCTTCTGTGAGTCCTCGTGAGCAGACCACCATGATCTCTCCTCCTCCTCAAGTTCCTCCCATTCAGGGAGTCCCGATAGAACCGTCTCCTGATGAAAAACAGATTGAATCAGCCAAAGAAACCCCTTCTCCTGCCCATCAGCCTTCAAAGCTTTTTGTCAAAGAAGAGATACCAGAAGCGATCAAACCCTCCACACCGCCCCCTCCACCCGAAAGGGACGTTGTCAGTCTGCCCCCTAAAAAGACAAAAACACAACGCCTGCACTACGTCTACTACCAGTGACTGAGAGTAAGAGAATGCGTAGAATCAATCGCTTAAACTACAC